>Ga0182001_10000215_pt1 | contig 13022 bp, 8 predicted proteins | sample BulsoiFelSFmetaG_FD_120485 | JGI IMG/M metagenome (GOLD analysis project Ga0182001, IMG submission 120485) | Bulk soil microbial communities from Mexico - San Felipe (SF) metaG | ecosystem: Environmental > Terrestrial > Soil > Agricultural land | place: Mexico: San Luis Potosi | collected... | reverse complement strand
CAAGCACATCGGGCGCTGACCCTTCGCGCGTCACGGCCATCACGGTGGTTGCCGGTGTCGAGCCAATCTTCGCCATGCTACAGGCCAGACAAGGCGGGCCTGCAAATCGTCCGCCAAACCTGGGAACTATCAGTTTAGGTATCGGCGGCCCGTGAGACACGGTTTCATGTTCCAGGTTCCAAGTTAAGTCTTGGAACATGAAACATGGAAGCTAAATTTAAGATTGAGTTGAAGCTTGATTTTGCGCTTCAACTGTATTGATAAAGGCGATTGAAATGAATCTAATAAAATTAAGCATCAAACGAAGCCTTGCCCTCGCCATCATGCTCGTTCTCTCGGCTGCTCTCGCTTTCGCGCAGCAGGCAGGAGGAGCGACCTTGCGCGGTCAAATCACAGACGAATTCGGCGGCGCAGTCGTCGGCGCGACCGTCACGGTCGTCAACCAGAGCGGCGTCGAGAAGACTGTTGTCACCAACAACGAAGGCATGTACACGGTGAGTGGGTTGGTGCCCGGCACATATACAGTGCGCGCGGTGGCGACCGGTTTCGCAATCAATGAGGTTGCCGACGTACAGGTCACTGCTGGACAGCGCGATCCTCTCAACCTCAAGTTGAGCGTGACGATTGAGGAACAAAAGGTCAACATCGCTGCCGACACGAGAGGACTCAGCACCGAGTCTGAAAACAACGCCGACGCGATTGTCTTAAAGGGCAAAGACCTTGATGCGCTCCCTGATGACCCGGACGATCTGGCCTCAGCCTTGCAGGCTTTGGCTGGTCCATCGGTCGGGCCAAACGGCGGGCAGATTTACATAGACGGTTTCACGGGCGGACGACTCCCTCCGAAAGAGGCCATCCGCGAAGTTCGCGTCAACCAGAATCCTTTGAACGCCGAGAACGACAAGCCCGGCTTCGGACGCATAGATATTCTGACGCGCCCCGGCTTTGATCGCTGGCGCGGCAGCGCATCCATGAACTTTAATGACGAGAGCATGAACGCGCGCAACCCGTTTGCGCCGCGCCGCGCAGATTTTCAGTCGCGCTTGTACAGTGCCTCGTTGAGTGGTCCTGTTACGGCGAAGAAGTCATCCTTCTTCCTGGATTTTCAACGGCGCGACATTGACGACAACAACGTCATCAACGCGCAGGTGCTTGATGCCTCGCTCAATTCCGTGCGCCTCAATCAGGTCGTTTTCCAGCCGCGCAGGTTCACGACCTTCAGCCCGCGCTTCGACTACGCGCTCAATCAGAACCACACAATCGTCGCGCGCTATACCTATTCGCACTTCTCGCTAATCAATGCTGGCGTCGGCGGATTCTCGCTCGCCAGCCGCGCCTTTAACACGACGAACACACAGCACACACTCCAACTGACGGAGACGGCTGTGCTCAACCCGAAGACGATTAACGAGACGCGCTTTCAGTACATACACAACAGCACGGACAACAATGGCGATAATACCCTTCCGACTATTATCGTCAACGACGCGTTCACAGGCGGCGGCTCGCAGATCGGACTCGCGGTCAACAAAGAGTCGCGTTGGGAGTTGCAGAACTACACGACGGCGACGTGGATTGCCAATCACACATTCAGATTCGGCGCGCGTCTGCGCGGCGTGAAGATCACGGATGTTTCGCCCAATAACTTCGGCGGAACTTTCGTCTTCACCACGCTCAACCAATACAAGCTCGCTTTGCAACATCTGCCGGGCGGTTTGCCGACTCAGTTCACTCTGGCGAGCGGCAACCCGGAAGCGACCGTCAGCCAGGTTGATCTGGGCGCATTTTTCCAGGACGAGTGGCGCGTTCGCCCGAACCTGACTTTCACTTACGGCGTGCGCTATGAAACGCAGAGCAACATCAGCAGCCATTTCAACTTTGCGCCGCGTCTCTTCTTCGCCTGGGCACCGGGCGGAACGACGACCGGAACAATCGGACAGTTCGGAGCAGGACAGCCGAAGTTTGTTATTCGCGGCGGCCTGGGCATGTTCTACGACCGCTTTAACGAAAGCGGAACGCTCTCGGCGAACCGCTTTGATGGAGTGAATCAACAACGCTTCAACATCCTGACTCAAGATGTCAACGGTCAGCCGACGGCTTTTAGCCCTCTGGTGCAGAACACTATCTTCAATGCCGATGGCACTGTCACGAATGTGCCGAGTGCAGCGACATTGACAGGACTCGGACTGCCGCAGGTCAGATACAGTGTGGCCGATGATCTCCAAGCTCCTTACTCAATTCTTGGAGCGATCAACATCGAGAAGCAGTTGCCGCACAACTTTACAGTGTTCGGCGTGCTCTTCACGTATCGCACGCGCCACGCGCTCGTCCTGAGAGACGTAAACGCGCCGTTGCCGGGCAATCCGACTGTGCGACCGAACGCTGCGCTGACCAATGATTTCCGTTGGGAATCGAGCGGCGTGGTCAACCTGACGCAGTTGCAGATTGGCGTCAGAAACCAACTGAACAAGGCCATCACGCTCTTTGCGAATTATGTGATGGGGTCGGCTAAGGGAAACACTGACTGCTTCTTTGGCAATCAGTTCAACTGCTCGCCGTCGAACAGTTATGACCTGAATGCAGATTTCGGTCGTATGAGCTTCTTCCCGCGTCATAACTTTTTCCTGGGCGGATCGCTCGGCATTCCGAAACTCAAACTTTCGCTGAATCCGTTCATCATTGCGAGGACAGGTCAGTTCTTCAACATCACGACTGGCATTGACTCCAACGGCGACCGGCTCTTCTTGGAGCGTCCGGCATTCGCAGACGCACAGACCCTGGCCCAAGATTTGAGGGTCACGCCTTACGGAAACTTCGACATCAGACCGAAGGCCGGGCAGACGATCATCCCGCGCAATTTCGGCGAAGGACCAGGCTTCTTCTCAATCAATCTCGGCATCAGCCGAACAATCGGTTTCGGAGAGTTGCCGGGAGCGAAGGCTGCGAAGACTGCTGCTGCCGCTGCGCCGCAAGGTGGCAGAGGTGGCGGTGTGAATGTCGGCGGCGGGCAACGTGGTGGCGGCGGCGGAGCCGCAGGCGGTGGCCAGCGCGCGGGCGGTGGACCTCCGGGTGGCGGTGGACCGGGCGGCGCTGGTAGTGACAAGCGTTACAACGTAACGTTCTCGGTCAATTTCAATAACCTCCTTAACCGGTCCAACTTCTCGACACCGGTTGGCAACCTCAGTTCACCGCTCTTCGGGCAGTCACTCTCGACGCTCGGAGGCTTCGGTGACGGCGGTGGCGGAAACGGCGCTGTCGCCAACCGTCGCATCACTGCGGGCATACGCTTCACCTTCTAGTTATACGAACTGAAGCCCTATCTCAAAGCGAGGCAACTTCCAGATAGAAGTTGCCTCGCTTTTTTGTTGGTAGAGCTATCAGAGAAAAAAGTTGGGATGTTTCGAGCGCAAGTGTCACTAACTATTTGAAGACAGTTGACAACGATGCGCGCACGATGAATTTGATTGTCTATCCGAGACCCGAGAGTGGAATGGAGAGACACTAATGAGACGTTTAAGCTTTTTTCAGCTAGCTTTCATGCTGCTGGCCACATCATTGATGCAGGCGGTCGCTCAACAGGCGAAGCAGGACGAACGGGCGCGCACGCTTCGTAACGAGGGCTTGGAGCAATACTATCAATCTCGCTTTCAGGAAGCGGTTGAAACATTCAAGCAAGCGATTCAACTTAAATCTGATTACGCGCAAGCCTACAGCGATCTGGGCATGGCCGAGAGTAGATTGAATCGGTACTCGGAAGCGATTGAATCGTTCACTCAAGCTATTCGTTTGAACCCGAGACTGACAGAGGCGTATTACAATCTGGGCACTGCCTATTACAATCTCGGGCGATTGAAGGAAGCAATCACGGAATTTAAGCGCGCCATCAGTTTGAAACCTGACTATGCATGGGCGCACAACAATCTGGGCGTCACTTATTATGAGTTGGAGAGATTTGATGAGGCGATTGATTCTTACAAACGCGCGCTTCAGGAGAAACCCGATTGGGCCGAAGCTCATTGCATGTTGGCGCTCGCCCTTGAGAGGGCTGGGCGAAGCTCTGAGGCGATAGAATCTTTCAAGCGCGCTATTTCGTTGAAGCCCGACTATGCGGAGGCGCACAATTCTCTGGGCGTCGTCTATTACAACATGAAGCGATACCGTGAAGCTGCGGCAGCCTTCGCGGAAGCTGTCAGGCTGAAACCTGAATTTGCGCTCGCTCGCTACAACCTCGGCGCGACGAGCCTCGTCACGAATCGCAGAGAGGTTGCGCTCGAACAATACGGCACGCTGAAGAGCTTGAGCAACGAACTCGCGGGCATGCTTTACAGCGGTATCTATCGGGGAATGCTGCTCAATGTGAACGAGAAATAAAGATGCGAAATTGAGCGGGCGAGCGTGCGGAGTCTTTTCATTCAAGGGACGTTGGGTTCGATTACTTAAGGGGAACGGCAGGCGATGGATGTCATGGGGCTGATCGGTCAGCCCGGCGCATACGCCGATGCTTCGATGAACAGTCACGAAGACCTGATCGCGCGCGCACGTCGCGGCGACGAGGAAGCTTTCCGCCTCATCTTCGAGCGTTTCACGCGCCCTGTCATCAGCTTCATCTTCTATCTCGTCAACCAGCGCGAACTTGCCGAAGAACTCGCGCAGGAGACTTTCGTGCGCGCCTACAAAAGCCTCCACGCCCTGCGCGATGAGATGAAGCTCTCGACCTGGCTCTTCGGGATAGCGAAGAACGTAGCGCGTGAATCCCTGCGCCACAGTCGCCGAGACAGCCGACACGTTGAATTGGAAGACCGCGCTGTGATGGAGATGCGCGACGAGAAACCTGCCCCCGATGGACAGCTCCTCGATAAGGAGTTAAGTCACGTTGTGCGCCGCGCGCTTTTGATGTTGGACGAAGACAAGCGAATGGTTTTCGCGCTCAAGGTCTATCAACAACTAAGCTATGAAGAGATAGCATTAATCACAGGCTTCACTGTGCCAAAACTCAGGAACGACCTGCACCGCGCGCGCGCAGAGATGCGCCGCCGCCTGAGTTCTTATCTGGGAGTTAGCAATGAGATGTGAAGAGTATCTGATGCTCGTCGAAGATTATTTCGACGGCGAGACGGATGAACGAACAACTGAGCTGGTCAGGGAGCATTCGAGCGCGTGCGCCTCGTGCAAAGCCGCTTACCGCAAGCTTGAGCGCGAGCAGGAGCTGTACCGTGTTTACGAATGTGACGCGCGGCCTCCAGCACCCGATTTCTGGAACGACGTGATGTCGAAGGCTCTGGGTGAAAGCGAGGCCACAACAACGCACTCTCATCCTCTTCATGGATGGCGTCGTTGGTTCAGCGGAGCCATCGGCAATTTCAACGTGCCGCGCTTCAGCCCTTCGCTGACGGCATTAATCGTGCTCGTCGCCATCGGAATGACTGTGGGCTTGATGCGTTATTTCAATTCGCGCGAAAAGAGATTGGGCGAGGTGGCCAGTTCTCAAAACACAAACATCCCGGCGACCACTGTGCCGACTGAGACGCCCGTTGAGATTGTCAAACCTGAGCAGACGCCCGCAAAGGAAAATATTGAGAAGGAAAGCAACAAAGGCGCGACCGCTCAGCCACAGCTTGCTAAAAATATTTCTGGAAGAGGCAACATGACCCTTGCCGCAAACAAAGGCCAAGCAGAGCGTGATAATCGAACGCTTGCGAAAAGCGGTCAAGCTCTGACGCCGGACGAGCTGGTTCGTCAAGCTGAACAGAAATATGTCGCGGCTATTACCCTGCTCTCGCGCGATGTCAGAAGCCGTCGCTCGCAACTTGACGCTGAGAGCGCGGCGCGATTTGAGCGAACGCTGGCGGCTATTGATCGCACCATCGCTGATACGCGCCGCGCTGCGCGCCAGCATCCCGGCGACCCCGTCTCAGCGCAGTACATGCTGACGGCCTACGCGAAGAAAGTTGACGTGCTCCGCGAGATGATCGGTTACTGAGACTTATTGAAGGATGAAAGAGAGCAAAAGATGAAGAGCGCAGCGATGTGTTCATATAAAGTTATATTCGTGGCCCTGGCGTTACTCGTTCCTATTTACGCGGCCTATGCACAACAAACATCCAAGCCGTCCAGGCAAGACTCGGCATTGACCGACTCGGAAAGGCAAGCGGGAAACAATTTTCATTCGAGTTTTGCATCCGCCGAATTTGCCTACGACGGACGTCTCGTTGTTCAAGGCGCTCCTTTCTCGGCAGTCGGCATCAAGGAGACGACGCAAATTCTTGGTGACGGTCGCACGTTCGTGCGCCGGATGGTCTCAAGCATTTATCGCGACAGCAAGGGAAACATGCGCTTAGAGTGGGGGAAGAGCAGAAAGGATGAAGAAGTGGGTCGCGTGCCGATGATTTACGACGCAGTCACCGGCGCAATCTACTTCCTTGATCCGGTCAATGGTCGTGCCAGACAATTAGGGCCGACGCTCAAAGATGCAACTCTGCGGCAAGTCAAAGTCATCACGCCACAAAGTCCGCCGGACAACATCGCACAGGTTGTCGGCGAAACAATCGAGCCGCTTGGAACAAAGGTTATCGAAGGCGTCAAAGCCGAAGGCGTGCGCGTGACCACGACAATCCCTGCGACCGAGATGCCCAACAAGCAGCCAGGTAAAGCGATATATGAGCGTTGGTACTCACAAGAATTGCGACGCAACATCCTTATCAAATCCACTGACCCGCGCTTTGGCGAAGCCACCTATAGACTGACTGATATAGATCGCAGTGAACCGGCGAGCGAGTTGTTTCAAGTGCCTGCACAATACAGATTGAATTCGTCAGCCATGCAAGAGCCGGACAAGCCCGTAACCATCAAGCTCGAACGCGGCGATAAAATCTCAGTTGACAATCGGACGACAGGGCGCATCCGCATCATCGGTTGGGATAAAGATTATGTCGAGGCAAAGGCGACGAGCGAACGCGGCATGGAAGCCGTCAGGTATAACATCGGAGGCGAGCTGCCCCAAAAGAATGTCTGGTTGAAAGCGGACTATGCTAGGCGCGACAAGCCAGATGCAAGAGGTCAAGAGCCGAAGCCGGAACCGCCGATGATGACTAAAACTCCGCCAACCATAACTAAACCCACGCCTCCTACTGTGCCGACGAATGTGCCAGCGAAACCCCGCCTGCCTGAGACGGCTGATAAGCCTGAGATTACATACGAACTCAAGCGCGACATCTCAAACGATGATAATGATCCCCCATTGCGCAGTGATGGTCGCCCTTACGAAGTTGATTTAGAAGTGAGCGTCCCGCGCTATGCTGAGATCGAAGTGATTAAAGTCACGAGAAGTCCTGTCGAAGTGACGGGCGTCGAGACTCCGTTAACGGTCGTCGGTGACAAGAGCGCGTTGAGCTTCAAGAACATCGGCGCGGTTGAAGCGCGCACGCGCAATGGAGCTATCGAAGTTGAAAACGCGAGCGGACTCGTTGATATAGTGACCGCGAGCGGACCTGTCAACGTGAAGCATGCCGGAGGCGATGTGCGCGTTCTCTCCATCAGTGGCATAGTTGGTGTCGAATGCGTGCGCGGGCGCGTGAACATTGATAACACTGACGGGGCGATTACTCTGAACAACGTGCAAGGCGACGTTGACGTGAGCACGTCTAACAGCGATGTTCTCTTCACAAACTCGATTCGTGAAGGCGGGCGCTACTTTCTCAAGTCTATGTCGGGCGCGGTCAGGATGTCTGTGCAGGACAAGCCGCCGGGCTTTACGGCCTCGCTCTCATCCTATCGCGGCACTATCGAGAACGATTTTCAACTCAAGGTCAAACAGTCTTCGCAGCACGAAGAGACTGTCAATCGTCGGCTCGTCGGCAGCTACGGAAATGGCAAGGCGCAACTCACGCTCGACACATTCGACGGGGAAATAAACCTGCGCAAGCTAGCGCCCGGCGCTGTGAAAGAATGCAAGCAATGAAAATTGAACATTAAAAATGCAAAATGAAAATGCGAAGTTGAAGCTACTACAGCTTATCAATTTTGCATTTTTAATTTTCAATTTTTCATTCTTCGTCAGATTGACTCGTCCGTGCGGTCAGCTTGATTTGTTTCGTGACGGGTGAAGCTTCCTGCCTTCTCAAGCAAAACTTCTATCCATCCATAAAATTAACGACTTAACAATTTCTTGAATGATTGGCACAGGCCATGCTCTTGCCCTGATTCGAGTAGGCCCGCACCTACCTGCGCTCCAATATGCTTTATCACGCCCCCGAAGTAGGAATGAAGTTGAAATGTTAAGCCCAAAGCTATCCAGGACAAGTTGGCTAACAACGCTGCTACTGATGTTTGCGCTCCTCGCCGCGCCGTTGGTTGGGATCACCGCGCAAACCATCAAGGGCGACACTGAGCGTCAGGCATCCCCAGACCTGAAGGTACTCTCGCAGTACGGCGTTGATCTGACGGAGATGGCGAGGCACGGCTCGCTCGCGCCTGTCAACGAATACAACGCGCAGATTCAAAGCACGCTCCGAATTCTGGCGCGCGAGAAGAGGAACAATCCCGTCCTGGTTGGTGAAGACGAAGCGGCAGGAAATTCAATCGTCGAAGGCGTTGCACAGAGGATAGCTGACGGCAATGCTCCCGTCGGTCTGACGGACAAGCGGGTCTTCAATCTGAGTCTGGAAACTTTGTCGGCTGGGGCTGCCGATGGCGAAGAGTTTAATCGCCGGTTCGAGGCTGTGCTCTCAGAAGCAAGGAGCGCGAAAGGTCAAATAATTCTCTTCATCAATGGGCTGGATGCCCTGGTCGCGGAAGATGATTCCGCGAATGCGACGGCAGTGACCATGTTGGAAGCTGCGCTCGCGCATGACGAGTTGCATCTGGTTGGCGCGTCAACACCCGAATCGTTCGAGGCGAAACTCGCGCACCGTGAAGGATTCAATGGAAAGCTGCAAGAGATTTTCGTTGACTCGGTGAGTGAAGATGAGGCCAAAGCAAGCGAGGGAAAAGATGAAGCCAACGGAGAGGCTCAAAATAGCGTGGCCTTCGTCGGCAACAAAATCGCGCCGGAGCTTAACGAGCTGATTCAAAGCTCTACTTCAACGTCGGAGAGCGTCAATGTCATTCTTCAAGGTGACGCGCTCAAGAGTTCTGGATTGCGTGCCTTCATCAAGCGCAACGGCATCCGCATCACAGGCCAATACAACAATCTCAACGCTCAAGCGATTCAGATACCCACACGCCTCGTCAGACAGTTGGCTAATTTCGACCAAGTATCTTACATGTCACTGGACCAGGAAATGACCTCTCTAGGTCATGTGGAGGAGACGACGGGCACGGACTATGTGAGGGAAGTTAAGAGCACCAATCCAGACGGCACGATCAGCACTGTGAAGGTGACTGGAACGGGCATCGGCATCGCCATCCTCGACTCAGGCATCTACGCGAGCCATGTGGCTTTCCTCGATAAAGCGGGCACGAAATCACGCGTTGTCTTCAGTAAAGACTTCACAGGCGAGAATCGCACGGATGACCCATACGGTCACGGCACACACGTCGCCTCGCTGGCGGCTGGCAATAATCGCGTTGCCAACGGCGCTTACACTGGCATCGCGCCGGAAGCAAACATTATCAACCTGCGTGTCTTGAACTCGACGGGCACCGGGACGACCTCTGCGGTTCTCAATGCGCTCAACTGGGTGCTTGCCAATCGCACAACCTACAATATTCGCGTCGTCAACCTGAGCCTCGGAGCGGTGGCGGTCAATTCATACAAGAATGATCCCATCTGCCGCGCAGTCCGCAGTCTCGCAAACGTTGGCATAGTGGTCGTTGCGGCTGCCGGCAACGAAGGCAAAAACAACGCAGGCAAAAAAGTTTATGGTCAGATTCATAGCCCCGGCAACGAGCCTTCGGCGATTACCGTCGGCGCGGCCAATACCTTCGGCACAGACACGCGCGCGGATGATGGTGTGGCGACCTATAGTTCACGCGGACCAACGCGTAGCTACTGGACGGACGCCAGCGGTGTCAAGCACTACGACAATCTGATTAAGCCCGATCTGGTCGCGCCCGGCAACAAACTCGTCGCCGCAGAATCCGCGAACTGCACACTGGTCAAGCAGAATCCATCTCTTGACGATAACGTCAGCACATCTGACACCTCTGACATGATGACGCTGAGCGGCACATCAATGGCGACTCCGATTGTCGCAGGTTCAGTCGCGCTCTTGCTTCAGACCAATCCGAAGCTGACGCCGAACATGGTCAAGGCTCTGCTGATGTACACGGCGCAGCCGCTCAAAGGGTACAACATGCTTGAGCAGGGCGCAGGCGAAGTTAATGTGAACGGCGCGATGATGCTCTCACAAATGGTTCGCACAGACCTGTCGTCAAGCACACCGCTCGGCACATCGCTTTTTACTAAAGCGCCGCCCCAGGGCGCGACCATCGGCTACACAAACATCGGTGGTTATAGCTTTAATTGGTCACAGGGCATCATTCTGGGCCACACCTACGCCACAGGTTATGAGCTTGGCCTGTACCAGAAGATTTACGCGCAAGGCGTTTTGCTAGGCGATTGTGAGGTCGTCAGTAATGGCGTCTTGCTCGGTGATGCGACTATGGTCACGCACGGCGTTCTGCTGGGCGACACCATCATGACAAGCAGCGGCGGCGCTTTAACACAAGGCACTGCTTTTGTCGGTACGGGCGTTCTCCTGGGTGATGGCGTCCTCTTGGGCGACGGTGTGTTGCTTGGCGACGGCGTGCTCTTAAGCGACGGTGTGCTCTTAAGTGACGGCGTTCTCTTAGGCGATAACATTTCTTTGACTTCCATCCCGTTACTTTCCGGCGACAACACGGCTTCAATGGCTATCGTGAAGGAGTAGTGGTTACAGAGCTACCGACCGAAAAATTCGGCAGCCGCTCAGTTCTTTTATTCATGGCCCAGAGACATGACTATGTGCTCCCCAAATGTGTTGGCCAAATATGATGCTCTCGGCGCGTTGCCGCACATGTGGTCTTCAGGCGATATGGCGAGTGCGCTTGAGATATTGAGCAGCGACAAAGATAAAACGGAAGCTTTAGCCTTTCTCAAAGCTCGTCCGGTTCATACGGTTGCCTTGCGCGGCTTCATCAGAGATAACGGGTTGGATAGCGCGCGCAATCGCGGAAAGTTCTACGGCTATCGGAGCAGCGAAGGACATCTTGAGGGCGTGGCGCTCATCGGTCATGCAACACTGGTCGAAGCTCGCACGGCTCGCGCTTTCGCAACGCTCGCGCGCAAAGCTCAAGGCTGCACAAACGCGCACATCATCATGGGTGAGCAGGAGGGAATCGAACAGTTTTGGATGTACTACGCGAAGGACGGGCAAAGAATGCGCCTCGCTTGCCGTGAGATGATGTTCGAGTTGAGATGGCCTTTGCCGGTTCATCAGGAGATTGAAGGCTTGAGACCCGCAACTCTTGATGACCTTGATCTGGTTGTTCCGGTGCACGCGGCGATGGCTGAAGAAGAGAGTGGCATCAATCCTTTGAAGAAAGACCCGGAAGGGTTTCGCAACCGTTGCGCGCGCAGGATTGAACAGGGACGGACATGGGTTTTGATTAAAGACGGAAAGCTTGTTTTCAAGATGGAAATCTTCGCGGACACGCCGGAAGCAATCTATCTTGAAGGGATTTATGTCAGCCCTGAGGAGCGAGGCAAAGGGTATGGATTACGTTGTCTTTCGCAGCTCAGCCGAGCACTCTTGCAACGCACCGAAACAATTTGCATTCTCGTCAACGAAACAAACGAGAGCGCCAAAGCCTTCTACCAGAAGGCCGGTTTCAAGTGCACTTCAACTTACGACACGATTTTCCTACAGCAGACAATGGCGCATGACTTGCCCTAGACGCTCAGGATTTCGTGCTCTTTGGATTTCATTAACTCGTCAATCTTGCCGATATAGGTGTTGGTTAGCTTCTGGATTTCTTCCAGCCCGTCACGCTCGTTATCTTCCGAGATAGTTTTATCCTTGAGCATCTTCTTTAAGCGCTCGTTCGAGTCGCGGCGGAGGTTGCGAATCGCTGTCCGATGCTCTTCGGCGATTTCGTGAACCTGCTTGGCGAGTTGCTTGCGACGCTCTTCGGTCAAGGGCGGGATGGGAATGCGAACCAGCTTGCCATCGTTCGAAGGATTGAGTCCGAGATCGGAAGCGCGTATCGCTTTCTCGATTGCGCCGAGCTGAGTCTGGTCCCAGGGCTGAACGGTTAGCATCTGTGGCTCAGGCACATGAACAGAAGCCATTTGATTGAGCGGAGTGGGCGTCCCGTAATACTCGACCATCACCGTGTCGAGCAGACTCACCGCCGCGCGCCCCGTGCGGACGGTCGCCAGTTTTCGCCTGACATCTTCAATGACCGCCTCCATGCGCGGTCTCGCTTCCTTGATGACATCTTTCTCGCTCATAAAATTTTTCTCCGAAAAATTTTAGTGATGAGTGTTGAGTAATGAGTGATGAGTTGAAAAACTCTTCTTACTCATCACTCATTACTCATCACTGTTTCTCCACACACACCCTTGTGCCGATGCCTGCTTCGCCTTGAACGACGCGCATGATGTTGCCGGGCGTACGCATGTTGAAGACGATGATCGGCAGATTGTTGTCCATGCACAGTGAAATTGCCGAAGCGTCCATCACCTTCAACTGCTTTTCCAGAACTTCTTGATACGTGATGCAATCATAGCGCGTGGCCGTCTCGTCCTTCATCGGGTCTGCATTATAAATACCCTCGACCTTCGTAGCTTTTAAGATGACCTCAGCTTTAATTTCAAGCGCGCGCAGTGCGGCTGCCGAATCGGTCGTGAAATAAGGATTGCCCGTGCCCGCCGCGAAGATGACGACACGCCCCTTTTCGAGATGGCGAATGGCGCGGCGACGAATGAAAGGCTCTGCAAGCTGCGGAATCGCTATGGCTGATAGGACGCGCGTATAGACGCCTACTTTCTCCAAAGCGTCTTGAAGAACAACTCCATTCATAATCGTCGCCAGCATTCCGAT
>Ga0182001_10000214_pt1 | contig 13041 bp, 18 predicted proteins | sample BulsoiFelSFmetaG_FD_120485 | JGI IMG/M metagenome (GOLD analysis project Ga0182001, IMG submission 120485) | Bulk soil microbial communities from Mexico - San Felipe (SF) metaG | ecosystem: Environmental > Terrestrial > Soil > Agricultural land | place: Mexico: San Luis Potosi | collected... | reverse complement strand
ACCGGCAGTGATTGTCACCGGCGGTGATCGGCCTAAAATCATTACCGGTTAATTCTGACCAGCATTAATGTATAAAAGGAAATTATGCGTCTTTATGCATGAATATTACACAAAGTAAACTTGAGCTTAAAACGAAGCTTTATATCTTGCGAAGAACGCTACAAAGCTATACATCAGGAAATTTTTTACAGCGAAGTACTCCGAAAATATTACGATTTGTAAATATTTCGAAGTACTTCGGCGTAATCCTCCGTAATAATTACGTTTTTATCGAAGTACTTCGAAAGGTTTACTAATCGTAGCCTTACGAAGCGTAAACCTTCGAATTATTACGAAAATCATAAAAATTTCGTAAACCTACGAAGAACTTCGTAAACCTACGTGTTGTAAACTTACGAAGTTCTTCGTAGGTTTACGAAATTTTTATGATTTTCGTAATAATTCGAAGGTTTACGCTTCGTAAGGCTACGATTCGGTTTACGAAACGTAGGTTTACGAAGTTCTTCGTAGGCTTACGAATGTTTATGATTTCGTAATAATTCGAAGGTGTACGCTTCGTAAGGCTACGATCCAGTTTATAAAACGTAGGTTTACGAATGTTTATGATTTTTGTAATAATTCGAAGGTTTACGCTTCGTAAGGCTACGATCCAGTTTATAAAACGTAGGTTTACGAAGTTTTATGATTTTACGTTTACTACATAGAGCTACAGGTTGTACATGTAAAACTTACGAAGTACTTCAAAATGTACGATTTATATATACTATTGTACCCTCTACGGTACAATAATATGAGATTCATAAATTTATAAACGTACAAACCTACAAATGTTTGAATTGTAAAGATTTCCGCAAACCTATAAAGTACTACTTGTAAATTTCAATGTTTATATTTTTATGCGTAGCGACGAAAATTTTTTCTCCGATTTATTTGTCTTTACTTATTTCCCGCAGCGAGTTGTCCCATAGAATATGGTCAAAATCCTTAATAGATTTACAAAACGAAATTCATTATGGTTATAAAAATTTTATTCTACTGATGAACATAATTATATTAAGGACATCAGAAATATTTTTATAATGTTATTTTTCGTAAATTGACGTCAAAATATAAAACGATTGCAGTAATTTAATTTATTAAAAATAGTGCCTAATCTCAATGATAAATTAAAATTATCGGAATTTAGATTCCAAGGACTAGAGATCACAGATACATTGTGGCATAAAATCTCCATGGATGGCAGAATGTGAGGTTTAATACATCTTTGCGTATATAAATTACTAAAGTATAAAATTAGAATATGTAAACCGTACAATTATAATACTAGTCATAACCCTTAATATCAATCGGAATAATATTAATACCAATTTTGCCGTATCATAAGACGTAGTTTGCCACAGATTCATTTATTTCTTACACTTGAATTATTAATGAACGTCGGTTTAATCTGATGTTCTTGTATATATTTTTTTTTTTTGTTTTCTAAGTAGAATATGGTTAAAATCCTTTATAGGTTTACGAAACAAATTCATTACGGTCATTAGTTTATGATAAAAATTTATTCTACCGATATATTAAGGGCATCAGAAATATTTTTATAATATAATAACATAATAAATATTTTTCGTAAATTAACGTCAAAAATGCTGCGATTGCATATTTTATTAAAAATGCATAAATTATTAAAATTATAAAATAAAAGTGTAAAAATATAATGAATAAAAATATATATATATATATATATATATATATATATTTGAGTCTCCAGCCGATTTTTGGTACTGACTGGGCCTAGCTACTCAGGGAAAAAGGAGAAAAATTGTTTATATGATAAAAAAGAGGATTGTGAGAAAGGAAGAAGCGGAAAAAAGAAATAGCATAATAATAAAATTTAAAATCTGATATGTTTTTTTGTATTTTTAACGGATGTCGGCGCCACTTTTCGTTTTCGAACGATTATGTTCGAACTTTCTTCTTCGCTCTCATCATCTTCGTTTTCATCTTCTTTGTCCTCATCTTCTTCTTCGTCCTCATCTTCTTCGTTCTCATCTTCTCCTAAGTTCAATACATTTAAGAAAATATTTTTACCAAAATTCGTTACTCTAGAAAATTCTGATACATAATACCCCTAATTATATGAGTCTAATACATTTAAGATGTTTCTATAACATCTCCTGATTATACTTGGATCAGGGACGATGATTTTCTGCGGTGATAAACACTAATTCTGTCTGCGGTAAAAGTAAATTATGCATTTTGCCGTAAATTTAAAAAATACTGATTTTGTGGTATTTCTGCGATATTATTTGTCAAATTCTGTATGAAATCGCATTTATTAAACATGAAAAGTATGTATTTTTACTAAATTAGACAATTTTCATTATTAATGCTGGCCGGATTTACTTAATTTAGTAAGATCTATAATCAACACTAATTCTGCGGTTGGTACCTGAATTCTGCATTTTCTGCGGCATTCTGTGATATGCAAAAAATCATTGTAATACTGGACATAACATTTAAGGCCTTATAATTTTGGGCCGGTAATTTACCAAGCATAATAACCCGAGAATAAAATTCACTTTTTCTGAAAAAAAAAAGTAATTTGTTACTAATATATTAAACATTACATTTATTAAGCTCCTAATAAAGGATTCAATCAAATAGCGTTTTAAATATACATATTTTGAGTTTCATTTAAATATGCAAAAGTTAATATTTAATCAGGGATCTTAAACAGAAAACATGCGAATTTTATTCTCTTAAATGTATTAGAAAACAATGGAAGATTCATTAACCTGCATACTACGATCTGATCCTCGACGTTGAGATAAGATAATGGAATTGAACTATAATTATATAAAAATTTTATCGAAACGATCAGTTTAATGTGGGGGTTTCCTCGCCTATCAATGTGCTAAGACATGGGGGTCACCTCCCTAGAAGCTGATCACCTCTAATTAATTATTAACAATGCATGCAGACAGAATTGAACTCAGAACCTACTATACATAGATTCCTTGTTTCAACCACTACACTATTGTAACAATCATGGTTACAAATAATTTATCGAAATTTTTTTATACTTAAAATTATTACGTTATTCACAATTTAATTAGTTCATTTTCTTCATTTTCTAATTATCGTGCTTCGTGAAAGTCAGCCTTAAAAAAGTATCTGCAAATATTCTTGAACAAAGTTTTTCACAAGTTAGTGGGATAAATTAAGCGTTAAATGGTTTAAATTGATAAAAAAAAAATCATTATTTGATATTAAAATTAAATTTTATTACGTAACTTTATCATATAATTTTTGTAGCACATACAAATTTGTAAAAAAGTAAAAAGCATATAAAAGGCTTCTTAAAATTTCATAAAAAAAAAAAAAAAACAAAATCCTTATATAAGGATTTAAAAACCTACGTAAACCTAAAAAAAAAATTCAAAAAATTTTTAAATTTTTAGCAATGACTTCACCCTACTACCAAACTGATAAAAAAACTAAAAATTTTTGTTAATGAAAATTTTTACAAAAAAAAAAAAGAGCACCACAGTGCGGAATGTTATGAAGAGGGGGTTTACACTTTGTCATCCAGATAAAAAAAAAATTACTGATTTTTAAAATAATCAGCTAAACTTTTGAATTTTGGCGATGGAAGGTTGGAGGAGTTGGAAAGGAGTATGGATTGTTGTGGTGGTTGTGAGTTGTTTTGGAGGGGAATCACGGATTGTTGTGGTGGTTGTGAGTTGTTATGGAGGGGAATCACGGATTGTTGTGGTGGTTGTGAGTTGTTATGGAGGGGAATCACGGATTTTTGTGGTGGTTGTGTTGATTGTGGTGGTTGTGATGATTGTGATGGTGAGGAAAGATATAATTTTACATTTAAATTATATATTTCTTTTTGATAACTTTTTATTTGGTTGTCGTATAACTTCAGCCAGTCTACCAAGTTATCATTTTCACGTGAACACTTTTTAATTTCTTGAATCACCTTTCCTCCTTCATTTTCTATCATTTTTTTAAAATCGTAAAATTGTATTTGTAAATCTTCAATCTCTCCATCCTTTTTTTTCATTAACGAATCTACATAAAATTAAAACACAATTAATAATTAATAATAATTATCTACATAAATGTTTAAACAATATATCTTACTATAGCGAACTTTTCTTTTTTTTTTACGAATTTGTGTTGTTTTACGTGATTTTATTGACGGTTTACCCATGGAAGAGAAAATTGATTTTTGTAAAGATAGATAATTTTTTTTTTCTAAATTCAAGTTATATATAAATATGTTGTTTATATATAAAAGGAAATTAAACAAATGTAATGTTTCTTCTTAGATATTAGTACAACATGTGTTATCAAATGTTTGATTGGATAGGCATCAGGAAATTTTTATGGCGAAGTACTTCAAATTATTTATTTGTTATATTAAAAAAAAGAATTTTATGGCGAAGTACTTCGAATTATTTATTTGTTATATTAAAAAAAGAATTTTATGGCGAAGTACTTCGAATTATTTATTTGTTATATTAAAAAAAGAATTTTTATGGCGAAGTACTTCGAATTATTTATTTGTTATATTAAAAAAAAAAAATTTTGTAAACACTATATTTCGAAATACTTTTATAATAACAACTTCCGATTATTACGAAAGATTATGGCGAAGTATTTCAAAATATTTACAAATCGTAAATTTTTCAAAATACTTCGTTATAAAATTTTCTGATACTATTACGGCTGTGGTTGCGGCGCAGAAGTATTTGCACGTGATCGGGACGTCTCTCTGTGGAAGTGAAGTATTTTAAAATATTTTTTCAAAGTACTTTGCTATAAGATGCTAATTATAGAGTATTATAGTATAAATTATATATTTTTGAAGAATATGTTTTGCAATAAAATTTTCTGATACCTAATTGTTATGCCAGGCAAAAAAAATTTTTAGATTCTCGTGACCCGATTATTTAAATTTTATCGCGTGATTTTTATCCGGCCTTTATAATGCATATATGCGAATTTTATTACATAATTGAGTTTTTCTAGAAAATAATACAAAACAATGAGAAATTTATCAAATTACATATCACGCTAAAGTTAAGATTTTTTTCTAGAAAGATTCTTTTATCTTTTTCTAGAAATATGCGAATTTTATTTTAAATGTATTAAAAACAATGGAAATTGTGCATCACACAAGTTAATACATAATTAAGGTTCTTAAATATTTTAAAACGAGAAATTCATCAAATTTGCGCATAATTAAAGGTTTAGAAATATGCAAATTTTATTTTCTTAAATGTATTAAAAACAATGGAAAATTCATCAACCTGCATTACTACGCAAAGTTTAATATTTAATCAGGGTTCTTAAACAGATTTCGTTCTAGAATTTATTTTCTTAAATGTATTGAACTTTGCATAAATCAAATTATTTTAGAAACGCATAAATGCGAGGATTAGAATTGTAAAAATTTAAAAGATAATACTTTAATTGATAATTTTTCATGCACCTACCGTATTGATTTTTATAATATGAAATTTATGATGTAATTTTTTCTCGTGTTTTTTCGTGATATCACAAAATTAAAATATATAAAGGGAACTTTTTTTTAACAACTCGCTTGACAACGCACACACAACACATTCAACTTTCTCTCGATAACACACACAACACATTCAACTTTTCTCTCGATAACATACACAACACATTCAACTTTTCTCTCACAACACACAACTTTTCTTTAACTTTGCCTTTTTTCGAATTTTTTTCCATTTTACTCATAATTCAATGCCTAAAACCAAAAAAAGTCGCGAAATTGAAACCATTGCTTCCGGTCCTTCTACAAGCGTCGCCAATCCACAAAGAAAGAAAAGAAGAATTTCAAGTAATTATATATAATTTATGTCTATTTATTTTTATTAAAATAATCATTTATAATTTTTTTTATTAATATAGTGAGCGGTGGCACGGATAGAGAACTATTAGAACAAATGGATGCGAAGCTTGATACATTATTAGCTGGCCTAAAATCACTCGAGAGGAGAATTAACATGTTGGAAGAAAATTACGAACATAAAAATATAGACGAACAATTCGCCGATGTAAATAAAATTATAAAATTTTTTATTATATTATATATTTATTCAAAAATTTACTAACTTAATGCATTTTAGAATTTGGTGAAAGAAATTGCAAACGAATTAATTAAAAGTAAAATTTATCCCACTGACGATGAATTATATGAAGCAGCAGAGAGTTATATAATCGATAAACATGCGGAATTCTACGAAAGTTTAAGCGAAAAGCGCTGGACGCTTTTTTATAAGAACCATATTTACTCAAATGTAAGTTTGAAAATTATTTTTAATTAATTCATTCAAGCTTTTAAATTAACTAGATTTTAAATAGTTATTAGCAAAGCATCGAAGTTTAAGAGGAATGTTGACTTCAAACATCAAAAAATCCACTTTTGCGGTGTTTGGAGAAACTTTATTACCTCCAATAAATATGAAAGCGACACCTGTGGAAATCCATCAGTGGAAATCCACAGAGAGCGTCAAAAATTGTTACAGAAACCTATCTCAACCAATAATCGAGGGCGGTGTAACATATATGTCACGAATAATCGAAAGAGTCTGGCCCAATACCAGCAAACGTCCAATCGTTCATGTGGCGTATGCTTTTACGGTTTGCCAAATATTGTTGGATCCTAACAATGATAATATAAAAATATCGGAATCAATTGTGAAACCAAAACTTCAAGAAAATTTAGTAAGTTTTGGCAATTTTGCGTAAATAATATTATTAATGTTATAATATTTAAATTTAAATTTAAATTCTTTTCTTTTTAGAGGAGACTTAGAGGAAGTAGAGAAGATAGTGATGATGAGAACGAGGGTAGTGATAGTGAGGATTCTAGTGAGGACTCGGAAAGCCAAGTAGAAAACCCAATAATTCTGGAAGAAACCCCAGAAGAGCAAAGCTCCGCAACAACAGAAGAGCAAAGCTCCGCAACAACAGAAGAGCAAAGCTCCGCAACAACAGAAGAGCAAAGCTCTGGAGCACCAGAAGAACAAAGCTCCGCAGTAATTCCTATTACTCGAAAAAGAAAATTGGAGCTTACTGAAAAAGAAACTTCTAGCAAACATATTAGATTTAGCCCAGAGAGCCAATAAAAAAATTTTGTAATTAATTATTATATATAGTTGCGTATAAATCAAACATTTTGTTCTTTTCATTAAAAAAAACTTTGAAAACTATCGATTTTTCTTGAAATTTTTATTATTAAAATATATATATTTATTAAATATATTAAAATATAAATTTGTTAACGAAATATTCATTCGTTGAATTGAAACGTGGTATGATATGTACAATATTTTGTATAGTATCTATAGCTACGAAATTATATAAATTTTTTAACGTTATACGAGGACATCCATACATATATGGATAGTTTCGAGATTTGAAATCGTACCATTGAACCAATGCGAGATTCAACATAAGACCTTCTTTTATTAGTATTTCCGTTAATAATAAAATCTATAATATAAACAATGAATAAATCTTTTATTATTTAATGAATAGAATAAATAGGTAAATAATTGAATTACCTGTCCATAACAAACTCCTTGATCTGATAGGTAATCGTTTGATTCATCAGGATTCATTGAAATGGATATATTACTAAACCACGCTTTGCTATGGTAACTACTTGTAGCACGTATTATAGCACCATTTTCCAATGTAACTGATCCATATATTTTTACCTGACTGTCTTCATATATTACAAAATTATCAAATGAATCCGAATCCAAATATAAATTTAAACATTCCAGAAATTTACTAAAACCAGTTTGCATTTTATTATCTATAGAAGAATCTTCTTTTTTTTCATTGAAAAATGTATGTGCGTTTTGCATAGAAAATTCGAAAAGCTTCGTAGAAAATTTGAGAGCACAAGGTGTTTTTGTTAATTTTGTTGAATGTTTAGAGATCATACGAGAAATTTCTTGCCGGTTTATCTATTGATTTTTGTTATTTAGTAATTTTAAAACAAATAAATTTATAGACAATACAAATTATAAAATACCTACAGTTTGTAAAAGTTGAGGCTCAATATTTTTTTTATTGCTAAGTCTGTAAGGAGTTTTAACAAAATCCTTATGAAGACTTTCGTATGTCTCCGTAGTATAACCATTTACTGCGCCGTATAATCGTATTGAGTCGATAATATGATATATCCACGAATGTAATTTAGGCAATTTTAGTTCAGAACGAGAAATATGTTTAAAAGCTTTTATAAATCCTTGGGCCCACTCATATATTGAATCCTAAAATTTTTAATAAGTTTGAGTTAATAAAATTTTATTTGAGAAAATTAAAATTAATAGTTTTTAATTACTTGAAATTTTGCTAGATCGCTTTCACTAAACTCTTCGGATCTACTTAAAATATACATTTTATTCCAACTTTCATATAACTTCGTAAGAGTTTTGTTACTTATGAAATTTTCTATAGTTTTATCATTTTCGTACAAATTGTCTACTACAAACATCATAACTTTCATTAAACTTCGATATTCATTAGCAGTTAACCTTGCGATCGATTGTAACCCTTTGGGAAAAACTTTAAGTTCGGGGTAACGAGGAATTGTAGCTAAACGACGATCCAATTCGTCAACTAGCTTATTATCATGTTGCAATCTCAAGAGTTCAAGTGTAAATTCAATTTGCCAACGAAATAAGCCTAAGTCTAAATGATGCATTCTGTCAGGCACAGTAGCTGAGTAGATGTTAACATCTCTATAAGAATTAATATATGTATATATAAGTATCAATACTTATATAATTTGGTTGAATTTATGTGTATACTTACGGTACATCCCAAAAAAAATTATATACGGACTCAATGCTAACAGATTTTTCGGTATTATTTTCAAAATGGTTGTACATATTTTGATGAGACCTCGGTTCAGTATCACTCGATAATAAATTTATATTTGCAAGATTATTCTTAGTAACTAAACAAAAATGACATGGAAGATTCGAATTGGACGACTTATAGGTCAAACAAAAAGTTGATGCTTCCGGCCAATCTGCTATAATGACGGAAATACGGGGGTAAAACCAAATACTTTCATTATTCATTAAAAGATCTACGCCTGTTTTTAACGAAACAATTGGATCTAACAAATGCTTTAAAGATTTGTGAAAGGTTTTGCGAACTAAATTCTTATATGAAGATGATTTCTTTTCGGTATTACTAGCGGCTTCTAATATTGGTAAATATCCTAAAAGTTGCTTTGCATCTTGTTTGTTACGACGCCACGTTGGAATATTGCCTATCGATAAATATATTGGGTGTAATTGATTTTTTCCTAATGTATCTGTTGTTGTTGCATCCGAATATAAAATAAGTGATAATAATTTAGCGCCAATTGGCAAGGAATCTTCGGTAGCCTTCCACCACATTCCGGTATTTTGTTCTTTATAAATACTTTCTCCATCACGCTATGAAATAAAGTAAAATTCATTATTTTATTGAAATATAACATATGGGCTTGCGTCAGTAGAAAAGGGGGAGATCGACATTTTTTTGCTAATTTTGGTTATTAAGCCAATTTTGTGCACATGACCGAAATCAGTAAAGTGGTTCAATAAAATAGGTTTTGAAAAAAATGTCAATTTTCCCCCTTTTCTACTGACGTAAGCCCATATATAGCATGATATAATGATCATAAAAAAATTATATAATACCATATATTTACTAAAAGATAGCGCAAAATCTTGCGCTATATCAGGAATTGCCAAAATATTTTTAATACAAGATATTAAATTTCGATGATAAAGAAAATATTCATTATCGTTATATCTTGTTATACAAGTTTTTTTAAATTTCAAATCAGCGAATGTCATATTATTCATAAATTCTCGTCCCCTTTCAATGTTTTTCGGTAAAGGTGATGTTGTAAGGTTCGAATGTTTATTAAAAAACTTTATAATTGCATTGCCGGCTTTATTGTTTAATTTATGTTGCGTTACCAATACCATCAAATCCGCATAGGCTTCATTTGGAAATTCTGTATGAATTTCAGGTTCTTCTAATATACCTTCGGATTCCTCTAATATATCTTCGGATTCTTCTAATAATATATCTTCAGATTCTTTTTCGGAATCTTCTAATATATCATCAGATTCTTCTAATAATATATCTTCAGTTTCTTCGGATTCTTCTAATATATCTTCATGGCTTATATTTGAAATTTCATCCTGCATTTCTTCACGAAAACTTTCATAATCCATCTAAAATAAATTTATTAGTAATAAAATTTTAAAGATTTTAAATTTTATGATTTTGTACCTCATCATTCACATAATTTATGAAATCATCACTTTTAAGAGAAGTATTATCAATGTCTTGAGGTTTATCATTAGAATCGCTTTCTTCATCGAATTCTATTTTTTTTATGCATACTAAAACATGTTGACTGTATGCTGAACGTCTACTGAATGTTCGGGAGCAAAAACGGCAATTATAACTCATTTTTTTTTTAACATTCACGTTATATGTATTATTATAAAAAAGAATCAATATCGAGTTAAGTTACAACTAAAACGGATTTCAACCTTTTATATATTTTTTTTCGTAAATTTCTTTAAGTTTTTAAAATACTCATTATCATAATCAGTTCATTATCATAATCATAAAACACTGATAAAATGATATTTGAAATATAGTAATTCATAATAACAATCGTAATACATCGATAAAATAACGATAAAATTTAAAATATAGTAATCATAATAACAATCGTAATACATCGATTAAAATTATGATATTTAAAAATAGTCATAATAATAATCATAATATTACGAGTATCATTGAAGTTACATGATTTACAAATCACGTAACACTAAATTTGGATATACAAAAAACCCCTTTTTATTTTTTTTTATTTTTTTTTTTTTTTTCTCCTCATATCGAAACTATTTTTACGACTTTACTTTTGCAACATAGTATGCAAAATAATAATAAATAAAATATTTTTCTGGAAGTTTTCTATAAATAACCAAAAAATTAGTATATTTATTAAACTAGTTGATAGACAACCAAAAAAAGCAATTTAAAAGCTTATAATCCCCCCTTTAGGTAAAGTGATGGTTTTAAATCAAAAAAAAACGCACCTTTTAAGTTAATCAAAATTAATTGTATTTTTACATTTTAGGTAAAGTGATAATGAGTGGACTAAAGCGTAAGGGTACATCATCAAATGATAATCCTAATAAACGAGCACAAGATGCATCAGGAAATGTTAATGGTAAATTAAAAATTTTACAGTACATATATTACGTCTTAAAGATCTTTCAAATGGACATATTAAATTGTACTTTCAAATCATATTAGTATCCCGTCTTGTCATCGATCGTATCTTATCGAAACTATCTGAGATAGAAACGAAGATCGATACAATGATGGAGGAACAGAAACATATAATAGAACAACTCGAAAATAAAGAAAAGGATTTGTTACCGGTTAGTGGTTATACTAAATTTAATCTTACGAAGGATTTTGATCATAATTTTTGTAAATTTTACGATCCCGTAAACTTGCGAAGGATTACGGCTATAATTATTACACATATATTTATTATATTTATTAATTTATATCGTAGGAAATTGTAAAAAATTTGTCAAAGGAACTTATCAAAGTTTCAATTTATCCGACTCAACAAGAAATGATTTCAACTACGGAAAAATTCATGATGAAGAAATACGAAAGTTTTTATAAAACGTTTACGAAAAAGCGGTGGAATATATATTATGAAAGATTTTTACAACCCGCTGTATGTATAAATGCAACTATATTACTAAATTTAGTGTTTACATTAGAATTAATATTTTAATATTTTATTTTTAGTTATTAGAAAAACATCGTTCAAAGAGAGGTACTATGTCAACTAGCATTAAAAGTGCGATGTTTTCTATATATGGAAGTGATCAACTTCCATTCATCAATACAAATGCATCGGGTAGGGAGATTTCGGAATGGAAAAATTCTGATAAAGTAAAAAAATGCTACGAAAATATTCACACTTATATGGAAAAGATCATAGAAAAGGTGTGTGGTACGAATCCACAAAAAATATCCCCAGTTCAAGTGGCTTTTACAAAAGCCTCAGTAAAAATGATGTTAAACCCAAAGATATACAAAATAAAATTTAATGAAACTCTCATGAAGAGAAAGATTGAACAATATATGGTATTAATTAGATATTTTTTTTTTTAAAAAAAAAAATAACGTATAATAACTAAAAGTTTTAATTTTTTTTTAATTAGGATGAATTTTATGTTAGTGATGATGATGATGAAGATGGTGAAAATGATAAAGATGGTGGTAAAGGCGGTGAAGGTGAAGTTGGTGGTGAAGATGGTGAAAATGATGAAGACGATGAAAATAATGAAGACGATGAAGATGATGAAGACCAACGATAATTATAACCATGAAGTAATAATCAGATAAAAAGTTCATGATTTTTTTTTCGATTTTTATTTACAAATTTTTACAAATTTCTGTTTTCTTTCAAACTTCTTTTTGTAGTTAGGAGTCAGACGCAATTATTCGAGTTGTTCCCGCAAAAGATTTAATTTTTTCTGGATGTTGTTGCGGTTCAAGTAAGTTTACCAATTCTTTTATTCTAATCAAATCATTTTCATTTAATAATAATGTTTCTAAAATCTTTGCATCATTTCTTACTGTTCTATCTTTATCCTTTGTCATATATTAATGAAGTTTTTTTATCGTATTTTTTTACGAATTTAGAATTTTGCAATTAAAAAATTTTCTTTTCAAACATTTACAAAGTTTATAGTTTTAGTAAGAAAAAATTACTTGGTAGTGATCGGTTTTTTTATGAAAATTGATCGGTTTTTTTTTTTCGTTTTTACGAAAATTGATCAGTTTTTTTTTTTTTTTTTACGAATTTTTTTTTTTTTTACATTTTTTTTTTTTTTTTATTTTTTTTTTTTTTTTTTTTTTTTTTTT
>Ga0182001_10000213_pt1 | contig 13067 bp, 11 predicted proteins | sample BulsoiFelSFmetaG_FD_120485 | JGI IMG/M metagenome (GOLD analysis project Ga0182001, IMG submission 120485) | Bulk soil microbial communities from Mexico - San Felipe (SF) metaG | ecosystem: Environmental > Terrestrial > Soil > Agricultural land | place: Mexico: San Luis Potosi | collected... | reverse complement strand
TGAAAAGGATGTTCTGCGCGGGGGCGTGGGCGGCGGCCGCTAAACAGAGGGAGATGACGGCGAACAGACGCGCCGCGAGTAGTTTGAGGCCAAGAGGCATGCCGGCGCCGGGGGCCCCGGGATTAATAACGCGGACTCTGTTCCGGCCCTTCTCTCTCATGATTTTGATTCACCTGACGAAGGTCAAATGCTTGAAGCGGCGGAGTTATTTGTACCCGCGGGTCCGGAGCCTCGGAGCGACCCCGCCTCGGGCTTAACACAGTCGGCCTTCGGTTATTGCAGGCTGAGGAGGACGAGTATCTCCCCGACGCCCCCCGCCAGAGGCTCCAGCGCCTTGCCGACGATGGTGCCCGGCCGGTGCATCCGCACGCCCCCGACCCTCACCGGCGCCGACTTCATCGCCGCCCCCTCCAGCACGCCCGTCACCAGCAGGTCCCCGACCTTGATCGGGGCCCGCCTCGCGTCCACCCGCACCCTGACCCTGCCCGTCGTCGCCACCAGCGCCTTCCCCTCCCCGCGCTCCCCGAGCGCGATGCCGGGCTGCGCCGACACCACGCCCGCCACCCGCGTGTCGTACGCCCGCGTCGAGGCCAGCACTTGGTTGTTCCGGTCCGGGTCTAAGACGACCACCGTCCCTGCCGCGAGCCGCTGCGAGGACGGCACCCACTCGGCCACGTCCTGGAATTTCGCCTCGATCACCCCGCCCGTAATCGTCCCCATCACCTCCAGGTTGCCGCTCGCCTTGGCATCCCCCTTCACGTCCAGCGCCCGCTGCGGGTCCGTCATCCCCGCCCCCACGCCGACATTGCCGGCCGTGTAGTGGATCTTAGTGCCGCTCACCACCCACTCTGTAGGCGGCGGCGGGGGCGCCACCGGCTCCTTGCCGTCTCCGCCGTTGTAGAGCTCCGCCCGCTCGTCCTGAGTCAGCACCCGCTTCCAGAAGCTGAAGGAGTCTATCTGCCCGTCGAAGCCGGTGCCGGCCAGCCCCCGCCCCAGCTTGAAGTCGCTGACGCTGTCCTTGACCCCGTCGGCCGCCTGAGCCTTCGAGTTGACCGGACCGTTATTGACCTGGACGTTGATGGTGTTGGCCGCCTTGTCGTGCCAGACGACGACGAAGACCCAGGTGTTTAAGGGCGGGCTGCCGAAAGACGAGGCGATGAGCTGATTCGCCGAGTCGTTGGAGGCGAAGACCATCCAGACGAGGCGGTCCATCGGCTGGTCGTAGTAAAGCGTGTACTCGCGCGCGCCCGCCGCGTCGTCCTTGCCGAAGAGGCCCATGTAGGAGGACTTTGAAGAGAGCTTGAACCAGCCGGCGAAGGTGAAGTCCACGTCGCCCGCAATCGAGAGGTCGGCGTTATCGGCCTTCGAGAGGTACCTGCCCCCGGCGGCCGTGAACTCGGCCGCCTTCCCGAGCTTGCCGTCGGCCTGCCCGGCGCCGTTGTTGTCCGAGAGGTTGTTGTCGCCCACCGCGTCGAAGCGCGCACCCGACAGCTCGTCGAGCCTCCAGTGGGCGACGAGCCCGTTCGACAGGGTCGAGGTCTGGGCCCGCGCCGCCTGCGGCTGCGCCAGGAGGGCGGCGAGGGCCAGCGCCGGGACGAGCGCTTTGTAAAACAGGGGGAGGCTGTGGCGCGCGCGCCTCTTCCGGTCCGTCCGTATCGTTCTCATGTCAGGCTCCTCGTGGCGGTCAATCTTCCGCGGTGGTGGCTCTATGTGCCGAACGCTCACTCGACGTGGTCGCGCGCTCTGCGGAGACGGGCGGCGGCTGTCCGCCGGTTTACGCCCGACTCACTCGACGCGGCCGCTGATCTGCGTGAAGAGCGCTGCCCTGACGGGCGCGCCCCTGGCCAGCGGCGGGTCGGCCGGGTAAGGCTGGAAGCGGCCAAGCCTGAGCAGCGCCTCGTCGAGTCGCGTGCGCAGCTCCTGCACGTCCTCGAAGTAAACCTTGCGGCGCGACGCTGCGGGGCTCGACACCGGGTCGGGGTGGGTCCATGTGGGGGGCGCAAGGCCCGTGAGAGCACGCACGGCGCCCACGGCCTGCCGTCGCTCGTTCAGGTTCCTGGCCTGGATGAGCGTCACCCCGGCCTGGACGGGCGTAAAGATGACGGTCGTCGCCAGGTCCTCGTTGCTGTAGCCGGAGAAGGTCTCGTCGGGGCGGACGGCCCTGACGCGGTAGAGGTAGGCCGTGCCGGGCGCGGCGCCGGCGTCGACGAAGGAAGGGGACGCGGGGTCCGGGAGCAGGCGCTGGAACTCCCCCGAAGTGCTCTGGAGCCGCTCGACCTCGTAGCGGGAGACTGACCCGGAAGGGGGAGTCCACGTCAGGGAGACCTGTGTGCTCAACTGCGCGATGGCCACAAGGCCCGTCGGCGCGCCCTCTTCCAGGGCGTAGTAGTAGCAGCCCGCCACCCAGTTCGAGGGGGCCGAGACGCCCGACCCGTTGAAGGCCTTGACGCGGTAATCGGCCTCGCAGCTCAATTCGAGGTTGATGTCCGTCAGGTTAGGGCCGACCGTGGCGACCTCCCCCCATTGGCCGTAGACGATGGGGTCCGGCAGCCCGGGGACGTACTGCCAGGTACGCTGCTCGACCTTAAAGCCCGACTCGTTGTTAGACCTGTCGGCCCAGGTGAGTGTCCCCTTAAACTTCTTCCCCCACCGCACGTGCTTCAGGTCGGTGGGGGCGGTAGGCGTGTTGCCCGGCTCCTCGGTGGCGACGAGGCGGCCGCCGGCGTAGACGTACTCCTTCGATAGCTGGAGGTTAGGCTGCGATTGCGGGGCGGGCGCGGCCGTGAGCGGGGAGAGGCGGCCCAGGCCCGGCAGGCGCGTGACGGCGGCGGCGGTTGCCACGAGCGCGAGCGCCAGCGCCGCGATCACGCCTTTGGCTAACTTCCGTCGCCGCCCGCGGCCCGCACTTCGTTTCTGCTTGCTCGACTTCTTTGACATAAGGCCCCTGACCGGGAGGACAAGCTGCGAGGTGGGCGCCATCGGCCGCGCCGACGGCGGGTTAAACGTGCACGGTGATTCGGGATGAGAGGCAGCGCGGCACGAAGGCGGCGACTCCTCAACCGAAGGGTTGAGCGACGGCCGCGTCGTGCGCTAAGATGCGGGCTGCTAAGCGATGCATCTTCCGCGCGAGCCAAGCGGCGGAGGCTGTACTGAACGAATGGGCCCCGCCGTCACTTGCCGGTGACGGCGGGGCCCTAACTTATGCGTGCGAATCCCTATACGCCTCCGGCCTCACACTTTCGACCTGTCGCGGGCGTAAACAGGCCCGTCTCATGCTGAGACAAAGGTATGCGAGGAGTGTAGACATCGAAGACTCGGACCGGTTGATGAGATGCTAAGGATACGTGCGTTGATCGAGAGCGCTCTCGGGGACGAACAGTTCGTGAGCGGGCGGAGACTAAAGCAATCGCCTCTGGCTGTCAACAGAAATTATCGAGTGTGTCGTTAGTACATCAGAATCTCCGCTTTGAGGCGTCTAAGGTAAAGCTTCTGGAAGCGGGCACTGATAAAGCATTACTGAAAACCGGCGGTGAAGCGGGCTTTGAAATCAGGAAGTATTCCGGACTCAAAATATTTAAGGGAGCATGCTTCCACAACTGGCCTCGTAGTGTTCACGTCCGACTCCTTCGTGGACCCATAGCCGAGCCGCTAGACATACATAAGGAAGTGTTCTTGCGCACTTAAACAGAAGGTGGAACAACTGCCGGGTCGGACATTCCAGTTCCCCGCTTGGTACTTTCGCCGCCGCCGTGGCGACGCGGCGGCGAAATCCTTCTCACCCGGCCCTAGCATTTCGTCGGCTCAACGCGGCAGCCAGACGGCCTAGTCCGTCGCGGATTGTGGCCTCATCAAAGGCGGCGAAACCCAGGAGCACTCCTTTAGGGTCGGGACGCTTCAGCGTGTATCGATCAAGGGCGACGGCCTCAACGCCGCGCGCCGCCGCGGCTGTCTCTGCTTCTCGCGACGTCATGCCGTTCTTCAGAAAACCCACCGTATACAGGCCAGCCTGAATGTTGGAAATTTCAAGCATGCCCGTCAGGTGTCGCCGCCCCCCGTCGAGCAGCGCCGCGAGGCGACCGGCGTACAGCTCACGCATACGCCTCAGGTGGCGCCCGAGGTGCCCGCCTTCGATGAAGTCGCACAGCACCGCCTGGTCGAGGCTGACGGAGCGGAAGTCGGTTTGGAGGCGGAACGCCAAGAAGTAGTCCACCAGAGACGGCGGCAAGACCACGTACCCCAGGCGCAAAGACGGGAACAGCAGCTTACTGAAGGACCCGACCAGGATAACGCTCGAACTTCGGTCGAGACTTTGTAGGGCGGGCACGGGCCGTCCCTCGAAACGGTACTCGCTGTCGTAGTCATCTTCGATGACGAAAGCGCCGACACGCGAAGCACACTTCAGGACTTCCATCCGGCGTTCCAGCGACATCATCATCCCCAACGGGAACTGGTGGGCCGGCGTCAGATACATGCCTTTAGGGCGTCCGCATATCCTCACCCCGGCGGAGACGGACAGCCCATGTTCATCTACGGGCACCGGAACGACCTTCGCTCCGGCGTTAGAGAAAGCCATGGTAGCTCCGACGTACGCGGGGTCCTCCACCCACACGGGGTCGTCCCGTTTCAAGAGCAGGCGCGCCAGGAGGTCGAGCGCCTGCTGAACCCCGGAAACAATGACTACCTGGTCGGCGCCACATCTCACGCCACGGGACGAGCCTAAGTAATGTGCGACTGCCTCGCGCAGAGGTCGGTACCCGCGTCCGTCGTCTTCCGCCTGCAACCAGGACTTGAAGGTTCGTGCCCGCCGGGCGACCATCTGGCCCCAGAGTTTTGCGGGGAACTCGGCGAGGGCCGGTTCACGCATTTGAAAAGGGCGGCGGCCCTCCGTCGAGACCCAGCCCTCGTAGGCCTTGGGCCGGACGTAGGTTGAAATCACCCGGCGGACGTATGCCGGCGGCGACTGGGGCACTGCCCGCGCGTGGGCGCCCGCCGCCCCGCGGTGACTCACCCACGTCCCCGCCCCGACGCGGGAAGACAAGTACCCTTCCGCCAGCAACCGCTCGAATACGACGACGACCGTGCCCCTCGAAAGGGAATGCTGTCGCGCGAAATCTCTCGACGCAGGCAATCTGGTGCCCGGCCTCAGGCGGCCTTCTAATATCGAGCCGCGCAACTCCGCGTACAGCCAGTCCGTCAGGCTCTGCCGTGGCGGCCGGCTGCCCAGCGTGAGTTCAAGCGAGCTGACAGTTTTAGGCATGCCGTAACGATTGGTCTAACAAAATTAGCGATAAATGGCTCTACCAATTGTACCACTGTCAGTGTAAGCTCAAAATCATGACGCACACGTCGCGATTCCCGGGGGTGATGTTTGGTCCGGGACGCCGCCAACCTGGACGACGAGGCGCGGCGGAAGCCGACGAGTAAGTTAGCCACACCCATAAGGAAACAGACCCGTCGATGTTAACTCGCACATCCCTGTCGAATCTAGGCAGTCGTGTCTACGGACTGGGCGCCGTCGCACTCGGCCTCGTAGGACTGGTTTGGGGCGACTTTGCGACCAACTGGCAGCCGATTCAGGCTTTGCCGTTCACCGTTCCGTATCGCACGGCGCTCGCCTACGTCGCCGCCGCCGGTCTGCTTTCAGCGGGAGTCGCGATGCAATGGCGGCGGAGCGCACCGGCGGGGCTGCTGGTGCTGGCGGTTCTCTATTTCATCTTCGCCTTGTTCTGGCTGCCACGCGTGATTGGGTATCCGCAAATCTTCGGCACCTGGGGCGGGTTTTTAGAGGCAATGTCTCTGGTGCCCGCCGCCCTGATCGTCTACGCGTATTTGCGGCCAAGCGGTTCCGGACGCACGGACGGAACCATTCAAATCTGTCGCCTCTTTTTTGGCGTCTGCGTTCTCTCGTTCGGGCTTGTTCATTTCTCTGCACTGCCGCAGACGGCCGCCATGGTTCCGCAGTGGATTCCCCCGGGCCAACGGTTCTGGGCGGCGGCGACCGGCGTCGCCCACCTGCTCGCCGGCGTCGCAATAGTCACGGGGGTGCTGGACGTGCTCGGCTCACGGCTGCTCACCGTGATGCTCGCCACCTTCAGCGCGCTGGTGTGGGCGCCGAGGCTTTTCGCACAGCCGCATGAGCACATGGTGTGGGCGGGCAACGCGTTCAACCTGGCTATAGTCGGGGCGGCGTGGGTGGTCGCCGACTCGATAGCAAGCCGTCGCCGGCAGCCCGTGGTCAGGAAAGCCTTGACGCGCTGATTGCATAGCTTGTTTTCAAATAGATGGGGCACCGTGAGAATCGAACGTACGCCGACCGCGAAAGCGGAAATGCTTATTCGCAAGCCTGTCGCCGAAGTATTCGAGGCATTCGTTAACCCTGACATCACGACCAAGTTCTGGTTCACCAGAAGCAGCGGAAGGCTGGAAGCCGGCAAACAGATCCGTTGGGATTGGGAAATGTATAACGCTTCCGCGCAGGTCAGTGTGAAGGCAGTCGAGCAAGACAGGCGAATACTCATCGAGTGGCCGGGGTACGGCACCACGACGGTCGAGTGGCTTTTTACCCCTCAGCCGGATGGCACAACTTTCGTCAGCATTACGAACGCCGGGTTTGGCGGCGACGGCGATGAGATTGTACGGAATGCTATAGACTCGACGGGAGGCTTTACGATGGTCCTTTGCGGATTAAAGGCCCTCCTAGAATACGACGTAATCTTGAACCTCATAGCGGATCGCTCCCCGGAAGGGGTAGTAAAGGGGTAAAAGGGGCATCGTCTTGCAGGGGGCTTCGCCGGCGGCGGCTTAATCCGAGGGGAGATGAGGATGAAGGTCTTCAGGTTGTTTGCGGCTTTATCCATGCTTAGCGTCGGTGCCGTTAATCAGGCAAGCGCGCAGGAAACAAAAGTCCGCTGGTTCGGGCACGCGACCTTCTCGATTACGACGCCGCGCGGCAAAGTCCTTCTAATCGACCCTTGGCTGACCAACCCGTCGAACCCCGAGGCGAAGGACGGCAAAGACCCTCTGGCCGCAGCCCCGAAGGTTGACTACCTCCTCGTCACGCACGGCCACCGCGACCACGTTGGCGACGCGGTCGAGATTGCGAGGAAGACCGGGGCCGTGCTCGTCAGCAACCCGGAATTGGCCGGGAACCTCGTCAAGCTCGCGGGCTTCCCCGCGAAGCAGGCCGCGACGGACGCCGTCATGGGCATCGGCGGCGAGATTCTGCTCGCCGACGGCGAGGTCACCGTCGCCATGACGCCCGCGGTGCATTCGAGCAGCGTCTTCAACCCGAAGGCCGGCCCGACCGAGGCCGAAAGGGCTTACGGCGGAAACCCCGCCGGCTTCGTCATCATGATTAAAGGCGGCCCGACCATCTACCACTCCGGCGACACGGCCTACTTCAGAGACATGGAGACCGTCGGCGAGCAGTACCGGGTGGACCTCGCGCTGCTCAACATCGGCGGCCACTTCGGCATGGAGCCCCGAATGGCCGCGCGCGCGGCGCAGTCCGTACGCGCCCGGCTCGCGGTCCCGCAGCACTACGCGACCTTCCCCGGCATCGCCCAGAACGCGGACGAGTTCGCAGCCGAGCTTAAGAGGTTGAAGATACCTTTCTACGAGATGAAGCCGGGCGAGACTATTATCTTCCGCGGTAGTCAGATGATACGAAAATGAAGAGGCGCCTAGTCTTGTAAAAGATTTCGAGACCCGCCGCGCTCAAAGCCTTCCCGGCCGTGTTCAAGCCACCGGCGGACAAGTAGCGGGGGCCGGGCGCATCACAGTTGCCGGACGTGAGGCGCAACTGAGCGAGATTCCGACGGAGGACGCGATGGTGACACAGGGAGAGAAGGCGGAGCGGTTCAGGGCGCTGCACGAACGCGAGGGGGCTTTCGTCATGCCCAACCCCTGGGACGTAGGGTCGGCGCGGCTGCTGGCGGGCCTGGGCTTCGAGGCGCTGGCGACGACGAGCGCGGGCTTCGCCAACTCGCTGGGTCAGCTCGACGGGCAGGTGTCGAGGGGCGAGGTGATCGAACATTGCCGCAGCCTCTCTGCGGCGACCGATTTGCCGGTCAGCGCGGACCTTGAGAACTGCTTCGCTGACGACCCGACGGAGGTGGGAGAAACCATCCTGCTCGGCGCGCTGGCGGGACTCGTCGGCGGCTCAATCGAGGATTACAGCGGCAGTCAGATTTACGATTTCAGTCTAGCGGTCGAGCGCGTGCACGCGGCGGCCGGGGCGGCGCGCTCGCTCGACTTCCCTTTCACGCTGACCGCGCGGGCCGAGAACCTGATCCGCGGGAACAATGACCTCGACGACACGATTCGCCGCCTTCAGGCGTTCGAGGCGGCTGGCGCTGACGTGCTCTACGCGCCGGGGCTCAAGACGCTCGACGAAGTCCGACTGGTGGCGGGCGCGCTGACGAAGCCTTTGAATGTGCTGGCGCCGCTGCTCAAGGGGGTGACGGTCGAGGGACTGGCCGAAGCCGGTGCTAAGCGCATCAGCACGGGGGGCGCGCTGGCGCGCGCAGCCCTCACCGCACTGCTGCGCGCGGGCACGGAGATGCACACTCAGGGAAGTTTCGGGTGGGCTTCGGGCCTGGCTCCGAGCGCCGACGTGCAGAGGTGGTTGGGCGCACAGACTTGAGGCTGCTTTCCGAGACTGTGTTGGAAACGATTAAGGGTTTGCCGACGCCGCGTGGGGGCGAGATGAAAGTGCTCGAACATATTCGGACATGTTTCCTGGTGTGTAGCTTGGTTGTCGTCTTGCAGCCTGCGGCATCGGCACAGCCGAAGTCAGGCGCATCGAAAACAACCCTTCGACAGGCTCCCAAGCAGCGCGACGGGCGGCACGATTTCGACTTCCACATAGGCACATGGAAGACGCACCTGAGGCGACTGCTGAACCCGCTGACGGGCTCGACCAAGTGGGTCGAGTACGAGGGCACTACGGTCGTCCGGAAGGTCTGGAACGGCCGCGCCAACCTCGTGGAACTCGTTGCCGACGGCCCGGCGGGCCACTTCGAGGGGCTGAGCCTGCGGCTTTACAACCCGGAGTCACGGCAGTGGAGCCTCAACTTCGCTAACGCCGCCGGCGGCGTGATGGCCCCGCCCACGGTCGGCGAGTTCAAGAACGGGCGCGGCGAGTTTTACAACCAGGAGACGTTTAACGGCCGGGCCATTTTTGTTCGCTTCATCATCTCGGACATCACCCCTAACTCCTGCCGGTTCGAGCAGGCGTTTTCAAGCGACGGGGGCCGGACCTGGGAGGTCAATTGGGTCGCGACGGACACACGGGTGCAAGGTTGAACCCACAGAGCGCACCGAACCCCGCCGCGTACGAGGCGGGCCGGCGTGTCGCCGGATTAGGCCCCCGGATAAACCATTCTTTCGGAGAGTGCCGTCTATGAAAATTCCAATGAGGGTGCTCATATTCGTCGTCGTGATACTTCTTCTGAACGCCACAGCCCGCCCGCAAGTGAAAAACACCGCCGAGGGAATTACGGCAGCCGGCCAGCCCATCAGGGTTTTGGAGTTACGAAATTACGTCACCAAGCCGGGGCAGCGGGATAAGTTCATCGCGTATTTCGAGGCAAATTTCATCGACTCTCAAAATGCGCTCGGCGGTTATATATTAGGCCGATTCACGGTGGAAGGCGCCGAAGACAACTTCTTCTGGATTCGCGGCTTCAACGACATGGCGTCGCGGAGCAGATATTTGCCCGAGTTTTATCGGGGCGCGTTCTGGAAGCAGCGCCGGGATTACGTCAACGATTTGCTGGTTAATAACGATAACGTTCACCTCCTCAAACCCCTGAGTCTGTACGAAGGCCACGGGGACGCGGCCGTCAGCAGTAACGAGTTCGGGAATAAGAAGGGGCTGGTCGCAGTCGATTATTACGTCGCCAACACGCGGCTGAAGGAGCTGACCGAGTTCTTCAGAACCAAGTACCTCCCGTTCCTCAAGCGGAATGGCGTTTCGACGACCTCCTGGGTCAGTGAACTGACCGAGAATGATTTCCCCGGGCTGCCCGTGTTTCAGGATAAAAATCTGTTGGTTACGATAACGCCTTACAGGGACGAGGCGGAATATCGGCTGAAGTTAAAACAGATGAACGCCGACTCGGGCCAAAAGCTCGCGGCCGAGTTGAGGGAGATCGTAACCACCAGGACGACACTTATTCTTCACCCTATCAAAAAATCCTTTTCAAGATAGCGGACATTTTGCTTCGCCAACTAAGGGGCCCGACCGAACCCGACGCCCTGAGTTCGTGAGAGCCGCCCCGCGGCCCGGCGTGAAGACAGGAGGACTTAGATGAAGAAGGCTACCCTAATCTTCGTGGGATTAATCTGCGTTGCGCTGGCCGGCTTCTCCACCCGAGCCGGCCGTCCGGGCGACAGCCCCCCTTCCTCTTCGGGCACGCCGAGGACGGTTGTCGCCCGCGAGTGGAAAGGCCGCGCCGCGCCGGCACGCGCCGACGAGTATTACCGTTACCTCCTCGAAGGGGTAAAGAAGATTGGTTCCGTCCCCGGGAGTCTCGGCGCCCAGGTCATGCGCCGGGATGAGGCGGGCGCGGTCGAGTTCACCGTGATTTCGTACTGGGAGTCACGAAAGGCGATAGAGGCGTACGCCGGGCGGGACATCGAAAAACCTCATCACCTACCCAGAGACCGGGAATTTCTGCTCGAACTCCCGACACGGGTGCTGCATTACGACGTTACCTACACCGACCTGGCGCGGATAAGAGCCGGTCAGTAGAGTGCGCGGCCTTGCATCGGGCGTGGTGACAGTTGCCTCCGGCGGCCAACGCCCGGGGGGTCGGGACGCCATTAACTCTTAGGCGGGTTAGTCGCGGAAGGCTCCCCCGGGCTTGAGGGGAGGAACAGTTAAGTGACGAAGGGGATTCAATGAAACTCGACATCTATCTCAACTACGGCGGGAACTGCGAGCAGGCCTTCCGCTTCTACGAGCAGCACCTCGGCGGCAAAATCACGACGATGATCAGGCACGGCGAACGGCCGTGTCAGGGTAACATACCGGCCGGCTGGGAGACGGCCATCCTGCACGCGCGCATCGAAATCGGCAAGACGGTGCTCATGGGGGCCGACATCCCGGGGGCCGAGCCCATGCGCAGCGCCTATCTGACCCTCTCTGCCGACAGCGCCGAGGAAGCGGAACGCCTCTACGCCCTACTTTCCGACGGGGGTCGGATTTTCATGAAGATGGAGGAGACCTTTTTCGCGTCTCGCTTCGCACAACTGAGGGACAAGTTCGGCACGTCCTGGATGCTCCTCCACGAACGCTAGGCGGCGCCGCCCCGAGTGGGAAACCGGAGATTGAAATGTGTCGCTTCGACCTGTGCGACGAATGGGGCGCTGGCGTGCGCGTCGCGCGGCGAGAGGGTGAGCCGACGGCGCTTACTTGCGAGTGACGGGTGAATTGGAGGTGCCTGCCTCATCACATCACTACCGTTGAGGACGCCCCCAAGGATGAGCGAGACGCTTTTGACGGAAGGGGCCGGCGGCGGCGAGACGGGCTTCTTCGTCGTCGAGGGCAGAGCCTGACGCGGCGGGCTTCGGAACTCAGGGGCGTTAAATCTAAAAGTCCCGAGCGCCTTCGCGTGAACTCAATCTCACGCGAAGGCGCTCGGGACTTGTTCGCAAATGCCTCAGTCGCCTTCGAGTGCCCAGTTGCGGCCGGCGTGGCAGTCGGTGCATTTGAAGCGGGAGAGGTCGCCGAGGTTGACGGGGTGTTGGAAGGCGCGGGTGTGCTTGTGGCAGGCGGTGCAGTTCGTGCCGGAGAGGTCGCCGAGGTTGACGGGGTGGCGGAACTTGCCGTCCTCGGCGGGCGGCAGGCGCATGCCGGCCTCGGTCTGGTCGAGGACCGTGTGGCAGGTGTTGCAGGCGTTGCTGATGACCTTGCCGGTGTTGCTTACGTGCTGCCCGTCGTGGCAGCGGAAGCAGCCCTGGGAGTAGTAGTGGCTGATGTTGTCGGGGTGCGCGCGCCAGTCCGTCTTCATCTCGGGGAAGAAGTAGGTCTTGTAGATGCGCTGGACTTCGGCGACCGCCGTGCGCACCGCTTCGGGCCGGGCGGCGTACACGTCAGCGTAGCTCTGTCTGTAGAAGCCTTCGAGGTCGCGGCCGATTGAGGCGACGGCCTCGTCCTCGGTGCGGTACTCGGCCGCGAGCAGCCGGACGGCCTCGCGCTTGACGTAAGGGAGAGAGGCGTCTATGCGGCCGGCGGCCAACGCGTCGTTGACGGCCTTGTCGGGCGGGAGGTACTGGTGTGCCGGGCGGTTGTGGCAGTCGATGCAGTCGATGCGCCGCTTCTCCCCGCGCTCTATGTCTGAGGGCGAGAGCTGAGAGCCGCGCGCTATGTACTCGGTGACGTTGCCGTCGCGGTCCTTGAAGCGGACCCAGGGGATGATTTGCCGCCGCTCGTCGGAGGCGACGTAGGTCACTTCGTTGCCGAGGTTCATGTGCCAGTGGATGCCGCTGACGGGGCCGGACTCAGGCGTGCCGCCGCCGACGTTGACGAGCAGACGGACCTGCCGCGGCGAGTTCTTCTCGTCGTAGCCGTAATAAGCCAGGGTCTTCAGCCGCTCGCCCAGGAACTTCTCGGGCCAGTGGCACTGCGCGCAGGTGTCGCGCGCTGGCCTCATGTTGTGGACCGGCGACTTGATGGGCCGGTCGTACTTGTCGAAGGCGACGGAGTAGAGCTGGTAGGCGCCGTTGAACTTGGCGCGCACGTACCACTCGGCCCCGCCGCCGACGTGGCACTCGACGCACTTGACGCGCGCGTGCGGGCTCGCCTGATAGGCGACGAACTCCGGCTTCATCACCGCGTGGCAGGTCTCGCCGCAGAACTGGACGGACTCCGAGTGCTCGAAGGCGCGGTAGCTGCCGAAGGCGCTCATGAAGAGGAAGACGAAGGAGAGCAGGAGGAAGACGACGAACGAGCGGCGGCGGCGCGGGTCGTTGAGGTCGAGCACGGGGTAGCGGCCGATCTGGTCGGGCGCCTGCCGGCGGCGCTTCCTGCGCTCCCACACCGCGCCGAGGGCGACCAGCAC
>Ga0182001_10000212_pt1 | contig 13077 bp, 10 predicted proteins | sample BulsoiFelSFmetaG_FD_120485 | JGI IMG/M metagenome (GOLD analysis project Ga0182001, IMG submission 120485) | Bulk soil microbial communities from Mexico - San Felipe (SF) metaG | ecosystem: Environmental > Terrestrial > Soil > Agricultural land | place: Mexico: San Luis Potosi | collected... | reverse complement strand
GTGGTCAGCCACTGTTCGTAGCTGCTGCGGTCGGCCAGGCCGTGCAGCGTGGCGCCCAGCGGCCAACCGCTCACCGCGCGCCGGCCCCGCAGATGGCTGGCCGCGATGCGAGGATGGGTCCGGGCTGTGGTGTGCAGATAGGCGGCTGGTGCCTGCAAGACCTGGTCACCGCCCATCCCACCGAGGTGCAGCCGACTTCCTCGCTTGACAAGCTGATGAGCGACCTCGGTGGTGCGAGCATGGTCCCGGATGGTGATGTGCGGCTCGTCGGCTCCGGCACCGCTGTTGCCGACATTCGCATACATCAGGGGCAGCTGTCCCATGTCGAGCACGAGGTGCTCGACGCCGCCGAGCTGGCCAGCGGCGTGCTGCGCCCACCGCGCGTCGTCATGGCCAGTCTCGGTCGAGACCAAAGTCACCGCGATAACTTGGCTGTTTCCGCGGGCGGCCAGAAAGCAGATCGGGGTGGAGTCCAGGCCACCTGACAGGTCGCAGCTGATCGTCCCGCTCGCCCGGGTTCGTGCGTCAACCGCGGTAACCAGCGCCTGCCCCACGGTGGGCGCAGCCTGCGCCAGCGGCGTAACCGGCTCCGGTGGGCGCCACCATTGCACTGTGCGGGTGGGCTGGTCAGGGCCACTGAGCAGGTAACTGTCATCGGCGAGGACCTGCATGCCCTGCCACGGGCACCCATCGGCCACTGGGTGGGGCAGGTAGGGGTAGACGAGGCGGGCGGCCAGCCATTGCTCGTCGACTGCGGCACCGGTGAGACCGGCAAGGACATCCGCCCGGTCGGCAGCCACCGTCACCTCCCCCAGCTGGGTGTAGAAAACCCTTCGCAGCCCGGAGACGCTGCCTTGCACGCGGATGTGACCGTCGATGGCGGCCATCAGGTGAAAACTGCCGGACAGCCCGGCCGCCAACTGGTCCAGGTCAGCCGCCGTACGCACTTGGTGAGCCGAAGCCGATAGCGCCGCGGCAGTGACCGGGCAGCACCCGATCACCGCCACCCGGACGTGACGCGCTTGGGCCGTCACCAGCTCTTTGGCGCCCCAGCAGCCCAGCAACCACGGCTGTCCTGAGGCGTGCGGCAGCATCTGTGGCGCGTACCGACCCAGGGCCGCCGGGGCGCCGTGCGCGGCATCGCAGTCAGGGAAAGCAACGAACCAGGTCTGGCCGGGGTCAGGTTGACGAAGACTGGAGCGCACGAGATATTACTCTGAGTAATACGCGGTCTTTTCCACAACATGTCCCGTGCTATCGGCGCGGGTCAGCGCGGTGAACCCACCGATTTCGTCGAGCATCGGGGGCTCGTACACCTCTGGGTCTTCCGCCCGAACCTCGTTGTCGCGTTCTGTAAAAATGTCCATGTTGCACCTTCAATCTTCGAACTCACATTTCAATGAGGAGTCGTAGAGTTAGTCTTCACCCATTCTTCTGCTTCCCGGATCACACCGTCAGGATCGGCGCATGCGCGGCAGCTGAACTGCGCAACGGTCGTGTCGCCACTTGCGGAGACCAGGTGGGAGCCGTCACCGGGCAGAAATACGACGTTATTGACCGAGACGCTGTGGTGACGGTCGAGCATGACCGTCACGCCGGAGCGCACATCCCAGACCTCGACCAGCCCTCCAGCCGTCCCCACGGCGAGCAGCTCACCGTTGCCACCCTGGGGCTCAAACAATATCGGGTTGCTGGACGGGTGACCGTGAGCGACCAATCCGTCGCGGACGAGCGTGCCATCACGGCTCCAGATCTTCACCGTGCCATCTCCAGCTGTGCTGGCAAGGTGTTCGCCGGAAGGGGCGAAAACCACGCTGGTCGCGTGGGGATGGGAAAGCGATGGGGGTGGCTCGGTGGTGCCCAGCTTCCAGAAGTGAATCCCGTCGGTATCAGTTGCGGCCAGCAACTCGCCGGTAGGATCGAAGGCAATGCCATAGGCCGGTCCCGCACCGCGGAACTCGGCGCCCAGGCGGAGTTTTCCGGTCATGGCATCCCACAGGTGGATGGTGCCGCCGTTGTCTCCCGCCGCGACTGTCTTGCCGTCGGAGCTGATGGCGAGGCTGACCAGGTACCCGTTGGTCGGCAACGAAGGTAGGTCATAGCGCAGATCGGCACGCTCGGAGTTTCCGTCGCCGCCCCAGCGCCACAGCTTCGGAGCTCCACCGAGCCTCCCGAGGGTGACGACACGATGCGGATCGATCGGATCGAACAGCACTCGCCGCAGTGGAGTGTCGGTTTTCACCGTGGCCATCGGCGATCTCAACACGTTGTGAGGGTCGATGACGAAGACGCGACCATCCTCGCTTGCCGTCGCAAGCCGGGATCCGTCATGAGTCAGGTCCATGTCGGTAACCCCGTCGACGTGCTCTTCGAAGCGCGGCACCTCGGGTAGTTTCCAGCGCCGAACCGTGCCGTCAGCGCCGAGAGACAGCACTACATCGCCGTTACGCAGGTAGCTGACCTGAGTGACGTCTCCAGAGTGACCGAGGAGTTCGTAGGTGGGGGCGGTGGGTGACTGCTGATGCCCCTGCCCTTGGAACCAGACAAGGACACGCCCGTCGGCGCTAGCGGTGGTAATCCACTGGCGATCGGGGCTAGCGGCCACATCCGTGACGAAGTCCGCCTGTGGGGGCAGCGATCCTTGCGGTAATCCGGTGGCGAGGCTGTAGCTTCGTACCTCCTTGTCCTGCGCGATCATGACGGTCTGAGCCTGCTCATCGACGACGATCTTCTGAAGCTTGTTGTGAGCGGTGACCGGGTACCGAATGGGATCCCGTCTCGCCTGCCAGTCCCACACGACGATCGAGGGCTCTGCGCCTTCTGACAGGCCGACAACGGACAAGCTGACAACGGACTGCGCGTAGCGCATGAGCAGGATTGCGGCAGGATTCAGCGTGGACGATTCCGCGATCTTCGTGCCGGTGTGCACGTCCCATACCCGAAGCTTCGTTGCCTGCTCCGATTTATCGTCTTTCTCGGAAGTCACGATGTGTTGCTGATCGGCTAGCGGCACGGCGTCGTAAACTTCGGCTGCCGGGAATCGGGTGACCTGCTTTCCGGTGTCGGGACTGTACGTTGCGGCGACCCTGGACCCGGAGACGACGAAGACGAGGCCGTTCGCGGCGGACCCGATCCACCACACGGTGCGAGGTGAGTCTCCCGCCGTCTCGATATCAGTCCGCGCTCCGGTTGTGGTGTTAATGACCGCCACCGTGCCCTGGTCGGTCCCCAGCACGACGTGGGACGCGTCAGGGCTGACGGCCACCGCCTGCGGATCAAGGGTGACGGTGCCGCGCAGACCAGACGCCTTTGCCTGGCGTTTCACCGTGCCGTCATCACCGATGACGGCAACACCCCCGTGCGCATCGTAGGCGACGACGTACCGGTTATCCGGTGTGTTCTTCATGCCGATCATCATCGGCTTCGGCCCAGCGATCACGCTGCTGCGCGGGCTCGACGCCGCAGTCAACACCGCCGAGCGGGCATTCTTATCGGAGTCGAAGTTGCGAAGCCACGATAAGGGCACCTGGTAGGCCTCGGCCGCATGCTTCAGACTCTCAACGGGATTATAGCCGAGGGTGGCGGCCGCCTGGGTCAGGCGTTCCTGCTTATTCGCAGTATGGATTTTCCACATAGTGAAAAAACCAGAAAAAACGAGCAGTATGGCTACTAAAGCTGCCACGAGCCATGCCAGGCGTAGCTGACGGCGGGCAGTCTTCGCCGCCTTTCGGGCTTCCTCCCGTTCGGTACTAATGCGGCGTTCTGCCTCTTCCCGCTCGGCAAGGAGACGGCGGGACGCCTCCTCCCGCTCGGTGCTAAGACGGCGTGCCTCCTCCTCCTGTTGCTGTTGCGCCACATAACAGCGGCGCCAGTCAAGCACTGCGGGACCCATCACGTCATGGAAGATTTCGTAGAGGGGCGGCTCGCCTGCTCCCGACGGTTGCTGGACGGGTCGCAGAATGCTCTGCCGTCCTGCGGACAATGACCGCAAAAGTTCTTGAACGGAGTCAATCGGCTCATTCGACCACTCGGCGAGGGTCTCAGCCGTCTGCGCGTTCTTTGAGCCCGTCTCGGTAACGAGGAACCTGAAAACCTTCGCGGCGGTCCTTCGCTGCTCGGCAGAGAGGCCGTCCATCACGGTGCGGAGGTGGGTCTGCACGATCTTCTGGGCATCACCTAGCTCGCTGAGCGTGCTGCGGCGTAGTACCGAGGAGCCGCTGGCCCGTTCCGCTTCCCACAACTTGGTCAACACGAGTTGCAGGTAGGGAGTCTCGATGCCGTCCCGGCCGTCCGGGACACCGCCGGAAACCGGTCCTTCGAGCTCCATGACCAGTTTTCCCGCGCGAGTCTGGTAGAGCAGAGCATCGATGAGTTCGGGTTGGACCATCATCGCGGAGCCGGACGGCACCACCTGGTTGTAGTGATTCAGCGGGCCCTCGATGGCCTCCCGGGCGGCGTCGCGTCCCAGATGTGCCAGCCGCAGGTAGTTGTCATACAGGCGGGGGACACGCCCCTTGAACCGATCAAGTGTGGCGAGTGCGTCCTCTCGGATCGACAGCAAGACGTTGACCTGCAGATCGCGGATGGTCAGGATGCGGCCCAGCTCGCCGGCCAACCCGTCCTCCCCGAGATCGTCTGGGTGGTAGCGGAAGTATTCTTCGAACTGGTCAAGGATCAGGTAGATCCCTGCGACCCCGGAGCGCTGGATGACCTCACGCAGCCACGGCACGCTGAGCCGTGGCGGACCGGGCAGCTCGACCGGGTTCGCGCCCGGCACCCGTTCCACCGTGCCGAGCACCGCCGCGGCAATAGTGACGAGCGGATCGGGGCTCCACTCCCTGACATAGGCGACAGCGGCGTCCGGGACATCGAGGTCCTCATAGGATTCCCTGGCGATCTCCTGGAGCCGCGGCAGCACACCCGCCCGCAGGACTGAGCTCTTGCCGACCCCACTCCCCGCGTAGAGCAGCGTCAGCCGGGACGTGGTGAGGTTCGCGACGACAACGTCACAATCGCGCTGGCGACCGAAGAAGTACGGTGCGTCAGATTCACCGAAGGGTACGAGCCCGACATACGGGCACTCGGGTACGACTCGGTCCAGCTCGGGCTGCGAGACCGAGGGAGGCTGCGTGGCGCCGGTCATGCAGCCTCCGGAGGTGGAAGTCGCTGCTCGATCGCGGCGACGAAATCCTCTACCCGGTCGTGCAGGATGTCCACACCCCGTTCATCCCACGTGACGCGGTCAACCGGGTCTGGATCAGCCTCGATCGCCCACGACTTACGCCGGGTGCCCTTCCTCCGTAGCCGGTACAACATGACCCGGACATTCCAGTCGCGCAAGCTGTAGCCGAGAAACAGGAAGTGGCTCCTCTTGATCTTGTCCGCGAGCGTGACAGGAAACAAGCGTTCAATATCCGCGCGTGTTATGTAGTCGACGTAGTGGTCCTCGGTAATCACGAAGCTGTCCCCGCGGTTGACCCGGTCCACCGCCCCGTGAATCTTCGCGATGATCGTTCGCTGATCGAGTGGGAGGCCGGTGTACTCATTCGGTATCCGAATCACCACGGGCTCACCCCTGAATGGGGTGTGTCTGAAGTAGCCACGATCCTTTTCAACGTCATTGATGTAGGTGACGAGGTCGTATGGCTCACCTTCATCCTGGAACGCCCGCTCGAGCGCGTCGTCATAATTAGTCGTCACGAGGAGCATGCATCCGTTTGTACTTGCTTCCCGTGTATGGCGTGCCAACCGGGCGAGAAAACGGTGTAGAGAGGTCGGCGGGTAGTCGGCGTTGAAGATCTTGTGGAGCTCCTCGTAGAGCTCATCTTCGCCCAGCATCGCCGCCACGTACTGCGACACTCGCGCCAGGTCAAAGATGTCTGCGTTCGGGTAATTAGCGCTTCTCGCGAGCACCTCCGCCAGCTCCCTGCCATTGGGAAGGTAGCGGCCGCCCGGCTCGAAACTGACACCCGGCGGTCGATCGCCCAGGTTGGCGCCAGCACCGAGGACAGGCACCACCTTCCCACTCAGCAGACGCCTCGCGACCATTTCGTACATATCACCCAAATCGTCAGCCATGGTCCGAGCTCCTGTCGACCGGAGGTACACATGCCACCAGATGTAAAGATGCGCAAAACCGTCGACGAAATACCAGCTTCACCCATGCGGGTTACGGAGGCTGAGAACGCGTTTCCATTAGTAAAAGTTGTGGCTGCCAGAGTCCAGCTGGATCACTCGAAGTGGGGCTGGTTCTGTTGATAACCGACGATCACGGCTACGGGGCCGACCTGCGGATCGCTGCTGCTGTGATCAGTGTGGCGAGGAGGCCCCAGCGTAACGGTGCTGACTTTGCATCTGCAGTTCAGCGCACGATTGTGTGCTACTGCGGTGTGAACTGGGTGCCGCAGACCTGCCCTGAGTTGGTCGACACATCTACCTTGACAGGAGAACCGGGTACCGATCGATTGATCGGGAAAGTGATGACCGCTGTGCCGGCGCTGTCAGCAACGAGGGTGAATGGGCGTGTTGCGGTCGGGTAATGAACCACGAGATAGACGACCGCTCCGCGGGTCGTGTGCACGGTGATCGTCTCGTCGCTGCTCTGACTGGGCGTGGCGTCGCGCGGCGATGCTGTGCAACTGGGTGGTGGAGGAGGCAGCGAGGCCGGTCCCGGCAGTGTCTGGGGTGCCAGCGTTACCGGAGCCAGCTCGGTGAGCGCTTGCGTAGCAGCAGCCGAGGTGGCCAGCGCTGAGGTGTTAACGGGTGCCGCGGTACCGCCGGCGCCGAACCCGGTGACGAGTGCACACACACCAGCAATCACCAAGACGGTCGAACTCTCAGGGATCACAGTCACCCCAATCTAGTACGAGCCGTACCTTACCGGCTGTACCGACTGGCAGCGTTGGTCGACCAACTGATTCCTCCTATCTCACGTCATCCAATCGTGGAATCAATCGATAAGGTCATCAGAGTCATGCGCACATAGCGGTGGCGGCTTTTGCGGCGAAGTGGCCGCAGCCCTCCGGCATAGGTGGTAATGCAGTCCGGACACTGCTCCGCGGTGGGATTTACGCCGGAGGAGGACGTACACAGGATGCCCCCAGCTTGAGTTTCGCATGACCGAAAGAGTAAATTGGTCATCAGTCACGCTCGAGCTGACCTCGTGAGGTGCCGGTGCATGAACGTACTGAACAGGACAGCCGCGAGCAGCGGATCCTGGATGCTGCTGGCGAGTTGCTGCTGCGCTTCGGGTACCGGCGGATCACCGTCGAGGACGTCGCCGCCCGGTCCGGCGTCGGCAAGGGCACGGTGTACCTGCACTGGAAGGCCAAGCACGAGCTATTCGCCTCCCTGTTGTTGCGCGAAGTCGGTGACGTGATGCAGGAGTTGGTCGAGCGCATGCGGGCTGACCCAGCTGAGGTCTTGCTGCACCGGATGATGCGGGCGAGCTTCGTGGCGATCATGCGACGGCCACTGGTCAGAGCGCTTTACACCCGTGACATCGACACGCTGGGCAAGCTCGCCGGTAGCAAACTGCTCCACGACCGGCAACGAGCCTCGGACGACCTGTTCGCCGAGTACGTCGACCTGCTGCGGAAGCACTACCTGTTGCGCACCGACAGCGACAGGACCACCCAGGTCTACGCCCTGCAGGCGGCTGGCACCGGCTTCTACTTCATGGAGCAGTTCCTACCGCCAGACTCGCAGCTACCTCTCGATCGCAAAGCAGCGGCACTCGCCGAGATCATCCGACGGTCCTTCGAACCCCCGGAGGAGCCCGACATCGAGACACTGCGCGCCATCGCTCCCAGAGCCGTCGAGCTCTTCGACCTGATGCGCACGGGACGCCCACCCGAGGCGTCCGGTCCCACCGATTCTGCCCGGGAGTAACCATGACCGCTGAGCACACTGCCCAATCCGCCAAAGCACCGAGCGCCGAAGACGGTGGAGCCACCCTCCTCCCCTGGCTGCGCGAGATGCGTGAGCGCCAACCAGTGTGGCGGGATGCTTACGGCTTCTGGCACGTGTTCCGCTATGCCGACGTCCATCGAGCGATCTCTGAGCCCGAGGTGTTCTCCTCGGATGTCGGCCGGGTGTTGCCCGTCGGGCAGAAGCTCAGCGAAGGCAACCTGCCGCGCACTGACCCGCCACGCCACCACCAGCTGCGCCGGCTGGTCGGTGCGGCGTTCAGCCCGAAGGTCGTCGCCGGACTCGCCCCCCGTATCGCGGAGATCACCGGTGAGTTGCTCGACGCCACCGGTGGCTCAGGCGAGTTCGACCTGGTCCCCACCCTGGCCTACCCCCTGCCGGTAACCGTGATCGCGGAGCTGCTCGGCCTGCCGGCCGCAGACCGGGAGCTGTTTGCCGTCTGGGCGGACCGGCTGTTCGGCCGGGAAGTCGCTGATCCGACCGATCCGGAGCTCGGCAAGAAAATTGATGAGGCCACCGCAGACATGCTCGCCTACCTGCTCGAGCATTGCCGGGACCGGAGGGCCCATCCCAGGGAGGACTTGATCAGCAAGCTGGCAACTGTGGAGGCCGACGGTGAGCGGCTCACCGACACGGAGGTCGTCAACTTCTCTCTCGTGTTGCTGCTTGCTGGGCACATCACCACGACCGCGCTGCTGGGCAACACCGTCCTGTGCCTCGATGAGCATCCCGAAGTGCTGGCCGAACTGCGCGCCGACAGGTCGCTCGTCCCGGCTGCCATCGAGGAGGTCCTGCGCTACCGCTCCTCCTTCACCCAGGTGGGCCGGGTGACCATGACCGAGATCGAACTCAGTGGCCAGGTCATCCCGGCGGATGCGATTGTCACGCCGTGGCTGCTGTCCGCCAACCGGGACGAGCGCGAGTTCCCCGACCCCGACCGGTTCGACATCCACCGCGCCGCCAACCATCACGTGGCCTTCGGGCACGGCATCCACTTCTGCATAGGCCAGTTGCTGGCCCGGGTGGAGGCCAGGGTCGCGGTAGGCGTGTTGCTCGATCGCTACGCCGAGATCTCATTGACTCCCGGTGTACCGCTGAGATTCTACAGCCAAGGGATCTTCGCCGCCCGGAACGTTCCCGTCACCGTTCGACTCGCATAGTGACAGTCTGGCCGGACACGTACGGTGAGCGCATGTTGCCCTGGTCAGCGCACCTTGCCGGTCGGTTCGACGAGCACGTCATCGACAGCGAGCTGCTCCGTGACAACCCCTTGGGTGATCCGGCGAGCCGCCCGCTGTGGATCTATCTACCTCCGGGGTATGACAGCTCGCCGCAGCGTTATCCGAGCGTGTACGTGATCCAGGGCTATACCGGGCAGCTGGCAATGTGGCGCAATCGCAGCCCGTACCGGCAGCCCTTCCCAGAAACCATTGACGCGCTATTCGCTACTGGCGACGTCCCACCCGCGATGGTGGTTTTCGTCGATGCCTGGACGGCCTACGGCGGCAGTCAGTTCGTCGACTCCCCGGGCACCGGGCGCTACCACAGCTACCTGTGTGAGGAGGTCGTGCCGTTCGTCGATACGCACTACCGCACGCTGCCCGACCGCGCGCACCGGGCGATCAGCGGCAAGTCTTCCGGCGGGTTTGGCGCCATGATCACGCCGATGCTGCGGCCGGACCTGTTCGGCGCGCTCGCGAGCCACGCCGGCGACGCCCTCTACGAGCTGTGCTACCTCGCCGAGTTCGGCAAGTCGGTGCGTCACCTGCGTGACTATGACGGCGACATCCGTGCCTGGTGGTCGGATTTCCAGTCCCGGACCGCGTTCACCAAGCCGGCCGACGAGCACCTGCTCATGATGCTCGGCATCTCCGCGTGCTTTTCCGCGCGCGAGGACGGCACCCCGGAGCTGCCGTTCGACCCGCACACCGGAGTGTTGCGGGACGAGGTCTGGCAGCGCTGGCTGGACTGGGACCCGGTGCGGATGGCGCCGCGGTACGCAGACGCGCTTCGCTCACTGCGGGCGGTCTGGCTGGACGCCGGCACCCGGGACGAGTGGTATCTCGATCTCGGCGCGCAGGCCTTCCGGGAGGCGCTGCGCACAGCCGGGCTGCCCGACGAGCGGGTGCATTTCGAGCTGTTCGACGCGGGCCACGGCAGGATCGAATACCGCTACCCGCTCGCCCTCGCCTGGCTCTGCCGCCAGCTCACCTAACCTTCCCCATTCCCACCGTGGTCGGGTCATTGGCGCAGGCGGTGGCCTCGCTTGATGTATGTGGTGACGTCGCTGGTGGGCGCACAGACGATCCCCATCCGGCTGGCTTCCTCGAGATGATGCGGCTCGATGCCGGAGATGGCGTCGGACACGACCAGAACCCGGTAGTCGCGCTCGCTGGCGCCATAGACGGCGGCGCGGGGGCAGTTCGGGTAGTTGCACCCGGCGATGACCACGGTGCTCACCTCGAGGGTGCGTAGGTGGTGGTCGAGCGGCGTGCGGTGAAACGCGCCCCAGCGGGGCTTCCACATCGCCCACTCCTGCCCGGCCAGCGCCTGGCACTCACCGCCCAGGAGAACATCGGGGTCGAGCGTGACGGCGGGGTCGGGTCGTAACTCGGGGACGATCTGGGAGCCCGCGGTGCCGGGCCGGGCGATTGGTGCGCCGCTGGCGATCAGCGTGCGGCGGGCCAGGTCGACATCGGCGCCGTCGTAAAGCCGGATGACGTGCACGATCGGCAGCTGAGCCGTCCGGTACGTCTGGATCAGCCGGGTGATCGCGGGAACCACCTGGGTGGTACCCCGGACAGGGAACGCGCCGCCGTCGACGAAGTCCACCTGGGTATCGATCACCAGCAGTGCGGAGTGATCCAGCTGCGGCGTGATGTGCGGGTCGAGCTCCTCGATCATGACCGGATCCTTCCTCCCCTTTGTTCAAGACCGGCTGGGTGCCACAACTAGGGTGCGATCATGTCCGAACGAAGCGCCGACCCGCGGTACGTCCACAGCCGATGATTGCAGTTGCCGACGTGCAGCGGGCCAACCGGTGGTACCAGCAACTACTCGGTGAGGCCAGCGGCAGATCGTCACCGGCGTGCATATCAATCCGCCGGTGAGCTGGCACTTGCCCTCAATCAGGAGGACGGGGAGCCTGCGTTTATGGTGCTCACGCTGACCGGAATCAACCGATATCCGATCAAGTCGTGTCGCGGCCAGGCGGTCCGCGAAGCAGTGGTTGAGCCGTGGGGTCTGGTTGGTGATCGGCGGTGGATGCTCGTCGACGAGCAGGGCCGGGTGATGACCGCGCGGAAGCACCCGCAGCTGGTACTGGTCACCCCGCAGCCCAACCCGGCTGGGCTGCTGGTGCAGGCGCCGGAGGTCGACACCCTGCTGGTTGACACACCGGAAGGTGCGGAACTCTGCGACGTGCAGGTCTTCGCCAGCGTGGTCGCCGCTTCCCTCGCGGCGGAGCAGGCGAACGCCTGGTTCAGCAAAGTGGTCGGTGAACCGGTCCGGCTGGTCTACCTGGACGACCCCACCCGGCGCCGGCCCAATCCCCAGTACAGCCGTGCGGGCGATCGAGTGTCGTTCGCCGATGGCTACCCGCTCCTGCTGGCCACCGAGCAATCCCTGGTGGCGCTCAACGATCTCATCGCCGAGGGACCGCGCTCGGCGGAGGGGCCGATGTCGATGACGCGGTTTCGTCCCAACCTGGTCGTTGCGGGCGCAGAAGCCTGGGCTGAGGACGGCTGGCGGGTGCTCCGCGTCGGTGCCGCGCGATTCCGGGCCGTCAAATCCTGCGATCGTTGTGTGCTCACCACGATCGATCCGAGCACCGCGACAAAAGGCAGAGAGCCGCTCATGACACTCGCCCGGCACCGGCGATGGGACGGCAAAACCTGGTTCGCGATCAATCTCATTCCCGACTCGCCGGGCGTGACCCTGCGCGTCGGTGACGAGGTCGATGTCCTCGAGCAGGTCGAGACCGCCGAGCCGCTGCGCTAGGGAAGAGCGGTGACCGAGGAACCGCCGAACTCACCGTTGCCGACGCCGCCGCGTGGCGGGCGTGGCTCGCCAGCATCCAGGTCCCGCCCGACCTGTCCGCCGCGTTAGCCGCGCACGATCCGTGGCAGGATGTGATCATGATCGCCGGATTGCTGCTGGCGGCCGGGGCCGGACGGCGCTACGGCATGCCCAAGGCCCTGGTCGACGGGGGAGCGTGGCTGCGCCGGGCGGTGACGGCGCTGAGTGACGGTGGATGCGACCCGGTGCTTGTCGTAGTCGGTGCCCAGGCTGCCGAGGTGATCCCGCTGGTGCCGGATACCGCAGCCACCGTGCTGGCCGTGGACTGGGCGGAGGGCATGGGCGCTTCACTGCGAGCGGGCCTGGCCGAGCTCATCCGCAGCGCACCTCCACCGGTGCAGGCCGCGCTGGTGCACCTGGTCGATCTGCCGGATGTGGACGCCTCCGTGGTCCGCAGGCTGGTTGCGCTGGCGAACCCGACGGTGGTGGCCAGGGCCGGTTTCGAGAGCCAGCCGGGCCATCCGGTGCTGCTCGGGCGCCAGCACTGGGCAGCCATTGTCGACTCGGCGCAGGGTGATCGGGGGGCCCGAGACTGGCTCGCGCAACGGTCTGACCTGACCGTGGTGGACTGCTCCGACCTGGCGAGCGGGATCGACGTGGACCGCCCTCGTCCGTGCCCGCCGAGTGCCTCTGGACAGCACTGAGGAATAGCTGCTGAATCAGCAGCGTCATCCAGGTGAGTCATTGTGGGTGAACCCTTATGCCGGTTAGGCCGAATACTCTCTAATAGGAGTGCGACATGGCCGTAACCGGAAGCTCTGCGCGAGGAGGTCTGCGGTGCGAGAGGTGCTCGACGAACTGGTGACAGAGTGGCGCCAGGGGAAATCCACCGCGTTAGGCACGGTGGTGTCCACCTACCGCTCCGCACCACGCCCGGCCGGAGCCTCGATGCTGGTTACCTCGGATGAGCGGGCGGTCGGCAGTGTCTCCGGTGGCTGCGTCGAGGGTGCAGTGTTCGAGCTCGGCCAGCAGGTGCTCGCCGATGACACCCCGGTCCTACAGCGCTATGGCGTCTCCGATGACGATGCCTTCACCGTCGGTATCACCTGTGGCGGCATCATCGACGTGTTC
>Ga0182001_10000211_pt1 | contig 13087 bp, 12 predicted proteins | sample BulsoiFelSFmetaG_FD_120485 | JGI IMG/M metagenome (GOLD analysis project Ga0182001, IMG submission 120485) | Bulk soil microbial communities from Mexico - San Felipe (SF) metaG | ecosystem: Environmental > Terrestrial > Soil > Agricultural land | place: Mexico: San Luis Potosi | collected... | reverse complement strand
GAGACGCTCAACGCTTTTATTGAGATCGTGCCAACGGACGCCGTCAAATACGAGCTTGATAAGGCTACGGGCCAGTTGCGCGTCGACCGTCCGCAACGCTTCTCCAGCATGTGCCCGACGCTTTACGGCTTCATTCCGCAAACTTTCTGTGGCGATGCGGTAGGCGAACTCTGCTGCGCGCGCGTCGGGATTCAGGGCATCAAGGGCGACGGCGATCCTATGGACATCTGCGTGCTGACGGAAAAAGCTTTCACGCACGGAGACTTCTTCGTCAGCGCGCGTCCCATCGGTGGCCTGCGGATGATTGATGGCACAGAGGCGGACGACAAGATTATCGCGGTGCTTGAATCCGATGTTGCTTACGGCCAGTTCAAAGACATACACGATTGCCCTATAGGAATCATTGATCGCCTCAAGCATTATTTCCTGAGCTACAAACAACTGCCCAACGAAGCCCCGCGCCGCGTCGAGATTGCAGACGTTTATGATCGCGCGGAAGCTATGGAAGTCGTGAAAAGAAGCTTGCAGGACTATCGAGCGGTTTATGGCGAGCCGGAAAAAAGGATTGATGAGCTGAGAAGATTGCTGAAGAGCAAGGATGAAGGATGAAAGAAGGGTGGACGAAGATTCAGCTTTTCTTTCATCCTTCTATCTTCATCCTTGCTCTTCGTTCAAGCCTTATCTACCACCTCTTCGATTCCACAATGCGGGCAGACGAGGGCGCGGCGTGAGGGGCTAGTCCAGCGTGCGAGCGCAATGGATGAAAGCTTCGGCTCTTTCTCCTCAGCCTCACCTTCTGAAAAGAAACGGGCGCGCGCAAGATTCTCACTCGCGCGCGCCGCTTCTATTGCGCTGCAATGTTTACAGACCCAACCGAAACCTTCATTTATGAAATGCTCTATTTCCAAAAGCAGAGATTAGAGATTAGAGGCCAGAGGCTAGAGCAAAGACTGACCTCTAACCTCTGACCTCCAGCCTCTCCGTTATTGTCTTGAGCGACGCGTTTCTGTGGTGTTGGTCAAGCGAACCGGAACTGTGACACGACCGCGCTCGCGCACGACCTCAACTTTGACCACATCTCCGACCTGATGTTTGTCGAGGATGCGATAGAGGTCGTCATTCGTCGAGACCTTCTCGCCGTCTATCGAGACGATGATGTCGCCGAGGATGACATCGCCGTCGTCGGTCTGCTGCAACGCGTGCAGGCCAGCCTGAGCCGCTCCCCCTTGCGGGTCCAGGTTGTAGATCATCACGCCGTCTGTGACGGGCAAGCGCACCTGAGTGCTGTCAATGTTCTTGATGTTGTAGGGAACGATGCCGAGCTTCGGGCGACGAACTGTGCCGTCCTTGAGAAGCTGAGGAACTATCCGCTTGGCGATGTTGACCGGAATGGCGAAGCCCACGCCCGCGCTCGCTCCCGAGGGCGAGAGGATTTGCGAGTTGATGCCGATCATGCGCCCGTGAGAATCGAGAAGCGGTCCGCCGGAATTGCCCGGATTGATCGAGGCGTCGGTCTGAATCGCGCCTTCAATCGGATGATTGTTGCGCGCTCTGATGGGGCGTTGCAGGCCGCTGATAACGCCTGTCGTCAGTGTGCGGTCAAGACCGAACGGGTTGCCGATTGCCAGAACTTTCTGCCCGACCACCAAATTGTCCGAATCGCCGAGCGGGACGACGTGTAAAGCTTCGGGCGGCGCTTCGACTTTGATGACTGCTAAATCCGTGTCTGGGTCGCCGCCGACCACTTTGGCCTGATAGGTCTTGTCGCCGCCGAAGCTGACGGTCAGCTTCTGCGAGCCTTCGATGACATGATAGTTGGTCAGGATGTCGCCCTGCTCATCTATCACGGAGCCGGAGCCGGAGCCTTGACCTTCTTCGACCTCACCGAAAAAGCCTCTTTGATAAGAGGTCGAGGTGATGAAGACGACGCCGGGCGAGATGGCTTTATAAACTTCCACATTATTCTGCTCATCTGTCGCCAAGCTAGGGTCTGTGATGCCCGGAGGCGCAGCTTCCGAGAAGGCCGCAGAGTTAGGTTGAAAATGGCGGCTAATTTTATTGAAAACGATCACCGATCCGGCGGCAAAGAATGCCGATAGAAGGGCGATTCCAAGAATTTGACGGGCTGAGAGTCTGTACATGGCTTTCTTCTTCTCTCTTTACTTTCAATATTGGCTTTTTCAAGCGGTTACTAAGATGCGCTTGCCCCAAGTCACGTTTCCAGATACGCATTTCACAAGAAACCGGTTACAGTTCAATCGCAAAATTATACTGATACGGGAGAACGTGGCAAGACCCAAAACAAGATGACGGAGCTACTCTTTGTATTCCCATTAAAGGCTGCGTAAGTTCCCTAAAATATGAATTAATTTGGTTTGCCTGATAAACTTAGGTTACTCTCACCGAGAAGGAGAGCCAGCGATGGATTCAAAGTTTTTACGCGCCGACGAGCTTGGCATACGTTTGGAGATCATGGCGGGATTGCCAATCTGGGAACCTCATCCGGTCTATAAGCATCAGAAAGCTGTTGATAGAATTCGCAGCACAATCGAAGTTTCTCCTTCCTCTGAGGAGAACGTAAGTTGCGCCTGCGTTCATGCCGCAGATATTTATATCAGTTTTCCGGACGGATCATTGAAACGACCGGACATTTCCATTTTTTGTCGGGAGCCTGAAGAAGAGGAAGAGGCAGTCAAGCTTGTGCCCGAAGCCGTTATCGAAGTTATTAGCAAGGGCTATGAGGCAAAAGATTTAGAGATTGCGCCTCAGTTCTATTTGGCGCAAGGGGTCAAAGATGTTGTGGTCTTTAACCCATATACTTTGGTCGTTCTTCATATCAGGCGAGATCAGGTCAATCACCATGTTTCGCCAATAGACATAGACCTTGCCTGTGGTTGTCGCTGCAAGGTCTAAATTTTTAGAGAAAACTCCTGAGATTTCAGGAGAAGATAGCGAGCAGAGCGTTCGGCAGGTTGCTGACGTAAGCTATTACCTTCTCAGGCTCGTGCCAGCCGAGCGCGGACATGCCGGTCGCGGCGTGAACCACCATCAAGGCCATGTAAAGCCCCAGAACGAAGGTCAATCCCTGACGTGCGACCTTGTAACGCGAGCAGCGATAGAGTATGTAGGCCGAGAACGCGCCGACCAGCACCTTGACCAGCAGAAAGGGCGCGTTGCCCATATCGAGGAGCCGCGCCATCAGGCCGTTGCCCTCAGTCGCCACATCGGAGCGAACCCAGAGGAGCGTCAGGTTCGCATCTACCAGATTCAAACAAAAGAGAAGAACACATTTTGCGAGGATGCTCATCCTTAAAGCTTCTCCCTCGTGCCAACTTTGTTTAACTTCTCCCCTTAATGGCTGAACCCCCAGCATGGACACTGGGGGTTCAGCCAATTTACGGGAGAAACCAGATCGTTTCTTTGTACTTAATAGAAAGTTTGAATGAGGCCGCGCTTCCTGTAAAGCTCTCAGGGTGCGCGCACGATTTTTTCTTCAATATGAATCCTGAGAACGCTTGAGCGGATCGGCATAAATGCCCGGAGTGCTGTCCGCAATCAAGCTCGCTCCGACGGCTCGTTCGTAAAATTCGACCGGGCCTGCGCCGCCGATGATGCCGTAGGCGTAACCCATCTCGCGCAAGCCCCAGAGCGAGGCCAGGAGAAGCGCGTAACCAACCTTGCGCCCGCGCTCGCTTTTTGCAACTCCGGTCGGGCCGAAGAAACTGCGCCGGGTGCATTCGTAAGCGGCAAAGCCTATGACCTGTCTGTCTCGAATAGCGATGAAGAGAGAGACGGGCTTGTTCGCGTAGCCAACGGAAATCTCATCAGCCCAGCCCGCCTCAAAGTTCTTCAAGACAAAGTCGCGCACGGGCGTTATCTCGTGCGGCTGTGCGCGGCGAATGATGATGCCCTCATTCCTCAACTCGGACACGACGGGTTCGAGCGGCGCGAGCTTCAGCAAGTTGACGAGCATGTCAGGCATGACGAAAGGCAGAATTCAGAAGCCAGAAGCCAGAATAAAAACTTTATGCTCTCTGGATTCTCCAGGTTTATTTACTCAGACAAATCTATGAGCCGATTTTTATAAACTCTTCGCGTAAGCGCGAGTGGCGTTGGAGCAGGCGTAAATATTTTGCCTCGTCCGAGCCAGCTTTCGCGCGCACGATTTTAACCACATCCCGCTTTTCATCTTCGCTCCATCGAGCAAGGTCTGGAATGAGAGAGAGCACGAGCGCGAGGTCTGAGAAAGCAGTTTGCTCCGCCCCTTTCCACTCTTCGACTTTAACTCCGAGCGCGCGCGCGACCGACTCGGTTGTGCTTCGTCGCATCTTCAAAGCATCGCCGTCGAAACGCTCGGCCATCTCTTCCTGCACGGCCAGCCCGACGTTGCGTATGCGAAAGCTATCCCAGGCGGAGCTTTGCGCGGGCGGAGTTTCAAGAATCACGTGGCCTGCGGCAAGGCGTCGCAGAATCTTCGGCGGCGTCCGATAGGACCTGTGCGCCTGAAGCTTTCTCTCTTCCGCCTCCATCAGTTTTGTAATCGGGGCGAGCGTCGGGCGAAAACCCAGTTTGCGATAGAACCAGAACGCGCCCGACTCGATTCCTTCTTCGTTCTCGTGTCCCAATTGATAAGGGTCAATTGAAAAGGCCGTGACGCCCAGAAGCTGATTAAAAATCTTCAGCAGGCGCGCGTAAATCCAGGCCGACTCGCCTTCGCGGAATGTGTAATAGACATTAAAGCCTATCTCCATCCGCTCGAAGATGGAAAGCCCTTCGACATAGCAGACCGGCACGCCGTTCTTGAAGACAAGCCCCGCGTGGTATGCGCGAAGCGGGAGACGGCGCGCGGGCGGAACGTTCATGATGAAGACTTCCGCGCCGCGTCCCAGGGATGCGTGAAGAACGCGAGCAGTGTCACCATGCGTGAAACCGTAAAGCTCTCTGTAACGAACTGTCGAAGTCTCGCGCGCCAGCTCAAGAATTTTTTCGCCTTCCACGCGCGCGAGTCTCTCTAATTTAATCGGCGGCGAGGCAAATTCTCTTTCAAGAGAAATATCGCTGCGGCGCAACAGCGGCTCTCTGTGATAGAAAATTTTTCGCGTCGGAAGCTTCATCCGCGTTCGCGTCGCACGCGAGTTCTGAAGTTCCCAGCGCACGTAGAGCTTCAGAGATTCGTAAAGCTCCGCCTTCTCTTTCTCAGAAATGGAAAGTCGCTCGAACCTTTCAACCAGCCACACGATGTCTTTAATTGAAACTCCCTTCGCCGCATGAAGCCAATCGAGATAAGGCACGTTCGCTTCGACGAGCGAGTCCTCTTCCAACAGAGGCAGGAATCTGGGCCATGTGGCTGCCAGGCGATATTCGTCTTCGAGCGCGTCCCAATCAACGGAGATTTGCGATGCGTGTCGCACGCTGAGCCAGCGCGTGATGCTGTAGCTGAAAGTGTCTTCAACGGAAGTTCCGCTGATGCCGGAGACTTCAACGTAGTCTAGAGGCGAGAGGTCTGCGCCCGCATCTTCCAACGTGCGGACGCGATTGACGAAAGCGTAGAGAATGCGCTCGGCCTCGCGCAAAATGGGCGCGCCCTGCGGGTAGGCGCGCATGAAGAGCAAGGTTTCGTGAAAGCGTACGAGCGCGCCTGCGTCTTTGAAATTTTTCTGAGCGAGGCGCGAAAGCGTCCGCATGACTTTTTGCGCCTGAGCGCGAGCGCCCCTTGGACGCTTCAACTCCTCCAGTTGGGCCAGCAGGCGTTCGAGTGAATCAGAGGGCATAGTAAATAGAGTCTGGAGTCCGCAGAGTCTAGAGTCTGGAGGCCGATGTCAAAAGCAATTCTCTTTCGCCTTTGACTCTCGACTCCAGACTCTAAGACTCCTGACTTTTTTACCAGACGACTTCGATATCGTATTGCTTAGCCCCGCCCTTCGTGTCGCGTATCTCGACGACTGCGGTGTAATCATTGTCGCGCGATGGTTGTTGGAGGACGCGCACGTCGCCGCGCCCGTTGAGCTTGTTGACGGTGATGTTGACGCCGCGTCGTCGCGGCAATGGCGACGTGAAATTGTAGTTGGCGTCATTGTACTCGCTGCCTCCGAGCGTGCGGACTTCTACGTGGTCGTCACGGATGACGAGTTGCACGTTGTCGTCAACCGTCCCTTGCCAGTGCAGGCGTCCCGTTGTGCGCCCGTCATCGTTGCGCCGTCCATCGTTGTCGCGCCGCCCGTCATCATCGCGCCGCCCGCCACCATCATCGCGTCTTCCGCCGCCGAAGCCGCCGCCGTTCAGCACGCTCTGAATATCGTTGAAAGTGCGCCGCACATCACTCCAACGATTGCGCCGCGAGAAGTCACGATCTGCGCGCGTCAGAAAGTCTGAAAGAATTGATGCCGCGCTCCTTAACTCCGACTCGCTCCGGCGGTCGCTCACCATCCGGTGAAAGACGAGCGCAGCGCCGCTGAAATCCCGTGCGAGAAAAACTGCATCTAAGTCGCTGCTCTGGCTGAAGCGATTATCGCGGAAGTCCGCATAGATACTCTCGGCCAGATCGTTCGCTTGCGATTCGAGTTGCTCGGACAGGTTGGTGAGCCTGTAGGATTGGGCGTGCGCGTTCGCAGCAGCCACGAGCGTTAGAAGACAGAACCCGGCGAATAACCGCAGATAAATTTTCATAGTCCCTCCTTCAAAATTTTTCCTCTCAAGCTGTCAGGTGATTCCCAAGGCTCGATCTTAAAAATTTCGGAGTGCTGAATGAAAAGCTAGGAGCAGGAAGCAGGGGCAGGAAGAAAAAAGCAATTTGAGATTTCCAATTTGAGATTTCAAATCTGGAATCTGTAATTGTTTTTCCTGCCCCCTGCTTCCTGTCTCCTGTCTTTTCTAAATCCCAAATCCGCAATTGAAAGCATTCTACGCCGCTTGCGCCTTTGTACAAACTCCTACAAGCGTTTCTTAAAGAAGGATGCGATCTTCCAACCATCCAAATAGACCCAGGGCTTCTCGCCGCTCGTGTAATGTCCGCACGGAAGCCAGGCGACCGAGAGCGGCAGGTTGTGTCTTCTGGTTTCCGCAATCACGTCGTCTGACAGGTCAACGGGAAAAGTTAGATCATAGCGCGCCGCGATGAAACGCATCGGGCGCGGAGGCATCTGCAAGAGGCGCGGGATGAAAGGAATCGGGCTAATCGGCAGCCAATACCGGCGCAACTCTTCGAGCGTCAACTTATCTCGAAAGCTCTCGCGCACATGTTGTGTGGAAAGCCCGCGCCAGACGACATCAGCGAAATAGCCAGAGACGTGATTGAAGACTCCGACATCAATTAGCTCTTCGTGCGCGAAGGCCAGAAAGGCCGTGCAAGAGCCGATGCTCGTGCCTATGATGCCGATGCGGTTATAACCTGCTTCTTCTCTCAACCAACGCACGGCTGCGCGCGCGTCGAGGACTGCCTGGCGAACGGATTGAATTGTGCGCCCGACGTTCGAGCTGACGAGATAGTCTGCGCGCTCCAGTTCGGGCGGGCGTCGCGCCTCGTGATAAGGAAGAGTCAAACGCAAAGCAGAGATGCCGAGACGATTGAGCACGCGACACAAATCAACATGGCTCTCAGGTTGAGCATTCCACTGCGGCAGGATGAGAACCGCAGGACGTTTCTCTTTGGAGCTATTTTTCTTCGACGTGGAGAAGAAGCGCGCGTGGACTGTGTTGTTCTCCACTGAGGGCGTCTGGACGACGCTCGTCCAACTGAGATGCTCGCCTGCGAGTTTGTAGTCTCTGATCTCAGGAAGAGCATAAAACTCTTCGCTGCGCTTCATCACACTTTCGGTGTGCTCAAGGAAAAGCTGGCGCGGGTCTTCGCCGTTGGCCTGCTCCTTGATGAAGGATGCGCCCCATTCAAACGGGCGCACGATTCTATTTGTGTCGCGCGTCGCGTGATGACGCTCGCGCGCGTGCATGAAACGTCCGAGCAAATCTCTAAAGCCTCGCAAACCGTCATTAAGAATCTTCCAGAGGATGATATGTGGTTGCCCGCACAAAATCAAAGAGGCGTCTCGTCTGGCAGAGTCGGCGCGGCGTGGGCTACAATCCATGAGTAATTTGAAGTTTACCGGAAGAGCGAAAAGAGTAATCTGCCCCGATTCATCACAGATATTTTCGCCTCACTACTTTCAACACGGAGGTTTTCATGAGACAACGTTTGATAAGCATGATATGCATGCTCTTGCTCTGCCTTGCAGCTCTCATCTCGAACGCCTGCACGCAGACGAATCAAGAGGAAGTGGCGCGCATGCAGCGTGAGATTGATGAACTCAAAGCCAATCAGCAACAGATACTTGAGCAGCTCAATGAGTTGAGAGGCGATCAACCTGCAAAGGGCGTGACGCCAGCGCGCCCACAACTTCCTTTCGACATGAAGCTCGATCCAAATACGAAGGAAGTGAAAGGCAGCAACAGAGCACGCGTGGCGATCATAGAGTTCTCGGACTTTCAATGCAGCTTCTGCTTGAGCTACGTCAAGCAAACTTTGCCGCAGTTGGACAAAGACTATATCAAGACGGGCAAGGTCAGATACTTCTTCCGCAATCTGCCATTAACGAGCGGTCACCCCAATGCTTTTCGCGCTGCGGAAGCGGCGCATTGCGCAGCCGAGCAGGGAAAATTCTGGGAAGCGCACGACCGCTTCTTCGACCATCAGGACCAACTCAACACGGACGATTGGCCGCAGCATGCCGAAGCGCTCAAGCTGGATAAAGAGAAGTTCGATCAATGTCTGACGAGCGGCAAGTATGACGAGGAGATAAATGGGGACATGGACGCCGCGCAGAAACTTGGAATCATGGGGACGCCAGCCTTTCTCATCGGCGTCCTCGCGCCCGACGGCACAGTGAGCGTGCACCAGATATTTATGGGAGCCGAGCCTTACGATAGTTTCAAAAAGAGTCTGGACGAATTGCTCGCGGCAAAAGGTAAATAAATCAAGAAGCCAGTTCGCAAACTGGCTTTCTTCTTAATCATAAAAAGATGAAGCGGGTAAGTCAGATACTTACCCGCTTCATCTTTAAGTTTCTCAGGTCGCGTTTGTCGCGCATGCCCCTCAGATGAGCGACATCCTTTGACCTCGGAGAGGTTGATGGTTAGTTATGGACCGCATCCATCATGCAGTAATCTTTGCCAGAACCATTTAGATTATGGTAGAGATTACGCTGAATGAGAAAGTCGCGCGTGCCGAGATGAATGTTGGCCCAAGCGCCGTTGGCCGTCTGGTACTGATAGTGGCCGAAGGTCCAGGCGCATTTGTCCGCGTTCTCCTGACGCCTGGTATCAGCCCAGCCCGAAAGCGGGTCAGGGTCTGTCGTGGCCTCTTCGAGTTCGTGCGCGATAACGGAAACCATGCCGTCAACACCGGGGTTGCCGTTCGGACTTACTGTTTGCTCCGCACAGGAGCTGAGGCAGCGATTGGCGTTGCCAACGAAGGAGTAGCGAATGTGGCCTGCGCTCGGCGTTCCCGAAGTGTGCCATCCGCAATAATTGGTGCAGAAACCGGAAGATTCAGTTACATCCGAGGAAGTGAGCACGAAATAAACGCCGTTGGCGTCATACGGCAGTCCACCTGAAGTAATGGCGTTGTTGACGATGGTCTGAATAGTAGCATCGCCCAAGCTGCTGCCATTTGGGTAACCGACCGTCGTTTCGGTACCTTTGATGACTTGCCCCGTGATGGTGTAAGGCCCTGTTGAGTAGCTCGTGTTAATCAGGAAGTAGGGCGAGCCGCCTTCAAAGGTTAGAAAGTCTCTGACAATCTGCTGACCGGCAGCATTGTCTGAGCCATTGGCTTGATTCCAGTTGCCATACCAGATGATATAGACAACAGGGGTTTGAATCAGTGGGCCGCCGTGATACTTGATAGCCGTCGTGGCCGACGTTCCGCCGGTAGTTGCCATGAATCCATTATGGGCGTTCGCATTCAAGCTATGCTTGATGATTTCGGGCGGGCCTTCACCATTGGATTGAGCACGGTCTGATTGAGCATGTGCGGTATTGAAGAGATGAGAAGCGCTGATCAGGCCTGAGATGGCGATGAGCGCAACAGCGAGGCTAATACTTCTTCTTTTCATCTAAATCTCCTTAATAGGCTGGGCTGGTTATTGTTTGCGGATACCCACACGAGTACCCCATGAGAGGAGGGGCTACAGTCTTAAGGAAAACCTCCTTGTTAGTTACTGATCTGCTGTACGGTGGAAAGCCTGATCATCCAGTGAGAGAAACGAAGCAAGCGTCAGGAACGTGCGTTGTTCGATCTCATCAGACGATGAACCTAACTTTTAACAAAACTACCGATTGCGTAGCCACCGGTAAAGAAGAGGGCTGGAGTATAGAACAGTATTTTCGAGAAAGGCAATAGAAAAGTTGAAAAAATTACAAAAAGCTGGATGGGAAGAATGGTAAAGCTAAGGCATCAGGCTTCTTATTGGTTATCATTCATTGTTCTCGCCTCGTCTCTTTCATCCTTCCGGCTGTCCTGTTTTTTAACTAAGCGGCGCAGCATCTGCGGCAAAAGCAGAGATGTTTGCAAAGGATTGCCTGTGGCAAATCGTCTGGCAAGACCGCGAAAGAGACGCCCCGCGCCTGGGCTGTAGCCGAACCACCATAAGTCGCGCAGGCGCGCGATGCGGTTGACATGAATGTGCTGCGGCGCGACGAGTTCGAGAAGACCCAGACGACCGTGTGTTCGCCCCAGACCGCTCTGCTTCATTCCGCCCCAGGGCGTCTGCGCTATGCCGTGAGTGTAAAGCACCTCGTTGACCATCACTGTGCCCGCTTCGATTCGCTCTGCGATTCGTTTCCCACGTCTTACACTCTTCGTCCAGACGCTCGCCGTCAAACCGAAGACGCTGTCGTTCGCTAAACGGACTGCTTCATCTTCTGTCTTAAAAGTCATCACAGGAAGCACGGGGCCGAACGTCTCTTCGCGCATGACGATCATCGTGTGGTCAACGTCCGCGAGAATCGTCGGCTCGTAGAACGAACCCTTGAGCGAGGAAGAGCGTCGGCCTCCCGCGAGCACGCGCGCCCCACGGCTGATGGCATCATGGACGTGCTCTTCAACAGTCCTGAGTTGCCTTTCGCTGGACATCGCGCCGAGGTCTGCGTCCTCAGAGGTTCCGATATTTTGTTTGAGCGCGCGCGTCTTCTCGACCAGGCTCTCTATAAACGCTTGAGCCACTTTTTCATGCACATAGCAACGCTCGACCGAAGCGCAAGCCTGGCCTGAGTTGCAGAACGCGCCCCAGAGGGCTGCGGATGCGGCTGTCTCAATGTCGGCGTCTTCCAGGACGATCATAGGGTCTTTGCCGCCAAGCTCAAGCACGACGGGCGTCAGCGTCTTCGCCGCGCTTTGGGCGACGCGCTTGCCCGTCTGGACGCTGCCCGTAAACATAATCTTGTCAACTCCGGCTTCGACTAAAACCGCGCCCGTCCGCCCATCGCCCGAAACGACTTGCAGCAATCCTTCTGAAAGACCCGCGCGCTTGAACACATCGCCGATCTTCAATCCAGTCAGCGGCGTTAATTCGCTCGGCTTCAAGACGACACTGTTGCCAGCCATCAACGACATCACAACTTCGCCCAGGGGAATCGCCCAGGGGAAATTCCAGGGTGAGATGATTCCGACCACGCCGAGCGGCTTATAAATGATGTGAGACGCCCGACCCATCAGGCCGTACTGCCCGATGTTGATTTTTTCAGGACGCAGCAAGTGATGTGTGCGGCGCGCGAAGAACTGCATCAAATCGAGCGTCGGCACAAGCTCCATCGAAATCGCTTCCGCGACGGGCTTGCCCGTTTCTCTTGAGATGAGCGTTGCAATCTCTTCCAGTTCATCGAGAGCGATTTGGCGGGCGCGCATGATGAAGCGTGCGCGCTCTCTGTAGCTTTCTAAACTCCAGACGACTTGGGCTTGTCTGGCGCGCTTGACTGCCAACGCGACCTCTTCAGCAGAAGCGATTGGGACACGTCCGACCTCTTCGCCTGTCGCCGGATCATAAGAGATGATCTCTTCCGCTCGCTCAGCCAATTTATCCAGAGTCTCGACGCTCATCATATTTGTCTCCGTCCGGGCGGATTATCGCCTAAACGAGAGCAACTATGAAAGCTTTCAGCGGTAATAACGAGAAGGTAAATTAGGAGTAGAAGGATATAGAGAAGGAAAACTGTGCTGAATGTGAAGTCGAAAGATTTTCGCCCTATGCGTCCGTCAAAGTCAGACGCTCTTTTTCATAACCCGCTACGGCCAACGATTCCATGTGAAGCCAATCGGCTGTGAGTAGAGACTGAGCAAGGCGGCGCAAGTGTGAAGGCATCGCAGGTGTGATGCACTCTTCGTCTTCACGCGCCGTGTTACGCCTGAGGAGTTGAAACTCCGCGCCGCAGAAATCACATTCGTCCAGATGCGTCGAGACTGTCAGCATTTGCTCAGCCGCGAGAGCGCGCGTTCCGTAGGAAACAAGCGTTTCTGATGATGGGCAAGTAGCCCTTTTACAAAATGCGATTTTGCTTAGAATCATGGTTGTATTAACCCCTCACATGTCCGCCCGTTCTCTTACTCGGATGATTATCAATCTTCGGGTCGCCGTGATCGAAGCGTCCCTGCTTAAGACGGTGGAAGGGGCAAAGTGAAAGCTCTAAAAATATTCAACCTCTGAAAGGTCGCTTCGCTTGGTCAACGTTAATAAACCGCTAATCCCCTCCGGCTTCCAAAGTTCGGAAAGCCGGAAAAGCACTTTTTATCTTCAAATTCAATATTTTGCCTGCTTTGTAAAAAGATGTTGCTCAAAATTCTGTTTGCTGATAACATCTTTTCTGTAGTCAAGGGGCGCGAGAGAGTGCTCCTTGTACCTTTCCCGAATGATCGCGCCATTCCCCTTTTGCGGTCATTATGGCGCGGACACCGGTAAAGTCCATGAACAAGGCTATCGGGTTGCAGCGAATAACCTTCCATGGGTGAGAGTTTGACTCGTCCAGCCAAGTGACCAAGCGCCCCGTGCGGCTCCCCTTAAGATGGTCTTCCGCGACCCATCCGATCCTTTCAAGTCTGGCTCCG
>Ga0182001_10000210_pt1 | contig 13102 bp, 8 predicted proteins | sample BulsoiFelSFmetaG_FD_120485 | JGI IMG/M metagenome (GOLD analysis project Ga0182001, IMG submission 120485) | Bulk soil microbial communities from Mexico - San Felipe (SF) metaG | ecosystem: Environmental > Terrestrial > Soil > Agricultural land | place: Mexico: San Luis Potosi | collected... | reverse complement strand
TAGTCATTGCGACGGGGAAAGTTTACGCGTGGGGCGGCGGCGATGGAGGCTCTTTGATGGCCTCGCGCATCGTCGAAAAACTTACTAAGGTGCGCGCTTCGTTAAAGGTGGACAACAGCACGAAGCCCGTGAAGTAAGAAGTGAAGGAGAAGGAAGAATGCTGTTTCGAGCAAAACTAATCTGCGGATTGTTCATCGCCCTCTTTGTTTGTGTCACAGTTGCGAGCGCGCAGAAGACGCCCGTGACGAACGAAAGGAGCGTCAGTGCGACTGTGACAAATGGTGCGACACAAGCGCGTTTCGATGAGCTTCGCGCCGCAGGCTTTGAGGCGCTCTATAATCTGGATTACGAAATGGCGCGCAAAGATTTCAAAGAGCTGGCGCGTCTCTTCCCTGACCATCCGGCTGGACCACAATTCTTAGCCGCAACGCTCTGGACGCAGACCTTGAACGAATCGCGTCGTCTGCAATCTTCGCTCTACAACACGGAATCCTTCTACGCGCAGAAAGAGGACAAGCCGGACCCCCGCATGGTCGAAGAGTTTCGGGAGCTAACGCGCACTGCGATACAGCTTGCCAAGACGCGTCTGCGTCGTGACCCGAAAGATGTCGAGGCGCTCTATTTCCTGGGCGCGACGGAAGGCTTAAAGGCGGCCTTCGCCACAGCCGTGCAGAGAAGCTTCATGTCCGCGCTCGGCGATGGTTCGAGCAGCGTTGACCGTCACCGCGACGTTATCAAGCTCGATCCAAACTTTCACGACGCCGAGTTAACCATAGGGCTTTACGATTATGTCGTCGGCAGTCTGCCCGCTCCGGTCAAACTCCTGGCGAGCATCATCGGAACGCGCGGCTCAAAAAAACGCGGACTGTTGACCTTGCAGCGCGTGGCGAGCGAGGGACGCTGGGCGCGCGACGATGCCAAATCCCTTTTGATCGTTCTCTTAAAGCGCGAGAAGAGGTACGAGGATGCGCTCGCCATCTCGCGCGAGCTGGGCCAGAAGTACCCGCGCAACTATCTCTACAAATTGGAAACGGCGGACGCGCTCGTCTCCATCGCCGCCAGACAAAAAGATGCTGGACAGACGGCAGAGGCCGAGAAGAACGAACGCGAAATCTTATCCATCTATGACTCGCTCCTGCGTGAGAAAAACACTGGAGGCCGCACGCTCGATCTGATTCACTTCCGATACGGCGAAGCTCTCCTCGAAGCCGGTCACACAGAGACGGCGGCGCAGGAGTTTCTCGCCGCAGCAAACAGCGCTGGCGCAGAAGGTGGGCTTGTGACGATGGCGCACTTGCAGGCCGCGCACGCTTTTGATCTCGCAGGAAAAAGAAACGATGCGCTCGCGCAATATCGAATAGTGCTCGCGCGGCCAGACGTGATGGACTCGCACGACGACGCAAAGCAAGGCTTGAAAGAGCCTTACAAGCCGAAGAAGAACGATAAGAGCACAGAGGAAGATGAGGATTAGTCCAATGCTTTAGCTTTCAGACAGCTTTCAATCTTTTCGGGCAATCAGGCGGCCTTCGTTTGATTTCATCAGTTGCCACTAGCTTTAGCTAGTGGATTAGGTTTGCTGATAGATGTTTGGCTTTAGCCAAATTTCAAAAGCATCTGAGGCTAAAACCAAAAGGAAAATCTTTTCTGAATTCGGCTCAAGCCGTTCTCTTTTACTGGATTCCATCCCCACTAGCTAAAACTAGTGGCAACTGATAAAGCGGGCGGCAATTGATAAAGCGATGCAATTCATCACTATTAAATTAACTTAATAACTCTTTCATCAATTAACAAAATGACAACCAACGGGAAAAATTTAATCGAGCGCGCCGGGCTGACAAGGCCGCGCCGCCTTCTGCTCTGTCTGGACGGTGTGCCTTACGAAGTTTTGAAGAAGGCGAAGGGGCGCGGCATGTTCGAGAATTTCGAGCAGCCCTCGCGCCTGCTCTCGCCGTTTCCGACGATGACGAACATCGCGCTCTCCAGAATGCTCGGCGCGACTCCGCCGCTCGGCTACGAGAGCCTTTACTTTGACAAGCGCGCGCGCGAGTTGCGCGGCGGCATAGGCAAATACATCGGACGGCGCACGCCCGACAAAGTGCCTTCGTCTTACATGGACGAGCTTGATTATCAAGAGCCGCTGCCCTTCGAGTTTCTTGTTTACGTCGCGCCTGAAACGATCTGGCGCGCAGACATGCGCCGCTTTCACGAACGCTTTCGCCGCGCGCCGCAAACAAAAGACTTCTTCGCTTTTCTCAAAGGCACAGATGGATTGATGCACATTCGCGGGGCAGAGCGTTTGACGGTCGCGCTCTCCTCCTTAGATAAGATTCTCAAACAGATTCACAAGGCTTGCGGCGATGAAACAGAGATCGTGCTCTTCTCGGATCACGGAATGAATATGGAAGAGAATAAGCGCGTCAATCTGCAAACACACTTGCGCAAGCATGGCTACACGGTCACAGACCGGCTACAGGGAAAGACGCGCAAGAACGTGTCCGTCCCGGCCTTCGGCCTCTGCGGTTACGCCGCGCTCTACACGGTTGACGACGAATCGGCAGCGAGCATCGCCGACGCGCTCGTTGATTTAGAAGGCGTTGACTTCTCCATCACGCGTGAGGGCAATGATGCTGTGATGGTCAAGGGCGCGCGCGGCTCTGCGCGCATTCACAGGCGCGAGAGTGAAGAAAGGATTTCATACCGCTACGAACAGATTACAGGCGACCCGCTCGACCTCGCTTCCGCCATCAACGGATTGAGGGTTGAAAGCGCGTTTGACGTAAAGGGCTATGCCGCAGACACGGCTTGGTACGCGCACACGGCTGCGCACATCTACCCCGATGCTATTGCTAACATCTTTCTCTCGCTGCACTCGCCGCGCGTAGGCCACACCGCAGACGTGCTCGTCAGCATGCGCGACGGTTACTACTACGGCGCGTCACTCTTCAGCCATCTCGTGCGCCTCGCTGCCACGCACGGCAACGCGCTTCGAGCAAGCTCGACCGCATTCCTGATGAGCACGCATCGTACGCTTCCAGAGTTTGTGCGGGCTGATGAGGCGCAGCCGCTTCTGAAGGGATGAAGCGTCGTCATGCTTTTATTTCACATCGGCAATTAGAGGTTCAAATCTTCCCTTGACTGACCTCACTTATCCCGCGTACAAAGCTAGGCATGATGAATGCTGCCTCGCTTGAGACCAATCAACGGCCTGCGGTCGAAACTTTCAACCTCGTCCGGCGTTTCGGCCAATTCACAGCAGTGGACCAGATCAATCTGCGGGTCGAGCGCGGTCGCTTCTTTGGTTTCTTAGGACCAAACGGCGCTGGGAAATCAACGACCATCAAGATGCTGACAGGACTGCTTTCGCCCACCTCCGGCGAGATTCGCGTGCTGAGCCGCGACATTCAGACAGAACCTCTGGAAGTCAAACGCCGGATTGGCGTCGTGCCCGAAGACCTGAACCTGTTTGAGCGTCTGACGGGCGCGGAGATGCTTATCTTCACAGGGCGCATGTACGGTCTCAAGCCCGCAGAGATTGCAGAGCGCACGCAGGAACTGCTCGCTTTGATGGAATTGGACACTGAGCCGCGCAAGCTCATCGTCGAATACTCGCACGGGATGAAGAAGAAGCTCTCTTTGGCCTGCGCTCTGATTCATCGCCCCGAAATACTTTTTCTTGATGAGCCGTTCGAGGGCATTGACGCCATCGCCTCGCGGACGCTCAAGGATTTACTCTCGCGCCTGACCGCGCGAGGGCTGACGGTCTTTCTCACTTCGCATGTGCTGGAAATTGTCGAACGACTCTGCACAGACATCGCCATCATCTCGCAGGGTAAGCTGGTCGCCTCAGGTCCCTTGAGCGAGCTGCGACGCGGGATTGAAGTCTCGACTGATGGGCAGGAGGCGCGCGGGCCTCTGTCGCTCGAAGACTACTTCATACACGTCGTCGGCGGCGTTCATCAGACGAGCGATGATGTTCTACATTGGCTGGCTTGAGGGCACTTGAGCGGAATATAGCTGTTTTCCTCGAAAAATTGACTTGAACAGCCGCGTTCTCATTAAGGGAATCGCAATTTACGTCTTTGGAATCATAATTTCAGGCTTTGGAATCGCGATTCCCTACTTCGGAATCGCAGTTCCGGGACAGGGAATCGTAATTTCGAGACTTGAAATCGCGATTCCGAGATATAAAATCGCGATTTCAAAGGCTTAAATCAGGCTTGTAAAGACCAAAACTGCCATTTTGCGTTAGAGAATCGTAGTTTCTCTATGGAGAATCATAGCCACAAGGCTCAAACCCACGATATTCAGGCTATTTGTTTAAGATGTCAGATGCTTCTAAATCCCGCGCACGCGATCAGTCTCTTTCTCAAAAATAAACGCGAGCGATTTGTAGATGAGCTTGGCGCAGAGGAATGCGGACGCATCCTGGCCTTCGACGTAAGAGTATTCTGTTAAATCCATCCCGACGACACGCTTGCGTCGTGCAAGTGTTCGGATGAGGCCGACGGTCTCGTACCAGCCGAGTCCGCCAGGCTCAGGCGTGCCCGTCTGTGCGACGAGCGAAGGGTCGAGGCCGTCAATGTCAACCGTCAGATAGACGTTCTCAGTCAATCCATCAACCGCAGCGTCCCACCAGTCGCTTCGTCCGACAATATCTTTAGCCCAGAAGATGCGCGTCGGAAGTTTATCAAGCGCACGCGCCTCTTCGGCGGAGATAGAGCGGATGCCGCATTGAACCGAGGGCAGGCGCATGTCGCGGACGACGCGCGCCATGATCGAAGCATGAGAGTGCGGCGTGCCATCGTATGTGTCACGCAAATCCGCGTGAGCATCAATCTGCAAGACGGAGAGATTCTCGTAGCGTTCGGCGTGAGCGCGGATGACGGGCGCGCTGACACTATGCTCGCCCCCGATCATCGTGATGAACTTGTCCGTAGAGACTAACTCGCGCGCTCTTTCATAGAGCGAATCCATCATCCGTGCGGGCGGCTCAATCGAAGGCGATTCTTCGACCGTGTGAATGCCCAGCTTATAAACCTCTGCGTCCGTCTCCTCGTCGTAAAGCTCCATGTTGCGCGAGGCGTTGATGACGGCCTCAGCGCCTCGACCTGTTCCCGTGCCGTAAGAGACAGTGCCTTCGTAAGAGACAGGCCAGACAAGGATGCGCGCCCGTTCAAAACTCGAAAACTCCTCTTCGGCAATCCCGCCGAAGTTCATTGGAAGATGTGCTGATTCAGACATAAAACGAGTGACAAGTGACGAGTGACGAGTGACGAGTAAGAGCGGTTTTGCTCGTCACTCGTCACTCATCACTCGTCACTGCTTTTAAGGGACTTCAATCGTCAAATCTCTTCCGGCGAAGGTGAAGTTGGGGCGTTTGCGCCCTTTCATGTATTTGGCTGCGGTCTGGGAGAGAGCTGTGACGAGGATTGGAAGCGCGATGGTTGCGTCGCAGTTGACGTAGGCGGTGTGCGCGCCGCGCGCGAGTTTGCCGTAGATGAGAGCTTCGTCCGCCATCGCTCCCATTGCGCTTGAGCGCCCGCCTGGATGCGGGGCATCGGTCGCCACTGTTATCGCGTACTTGTGGCCGCGCGACGGAACCTTGACGATGTTGGTCGAAATTTCCGTCTGCTGGATGAAGCTCTTGCTCGTGCCACCGCCCAAATGGATGACGCCTGAGACGCGCGCGCGCGCAGCAATCTGTGTCATGTCCAGAACGTCCTGGATAATGTCGAACTGAAAATTATTCTTCTTCTCGAAACGCGAAGCAGCGATGCCGATGCTGACGGAGCTGTCCGCAATGGCCGGACAAAAGATCGGCACGCGCGATTTATAAGCGGAGGTGAGCACGCCGTCTTCGGTCGCAATCTCGGCCAGCTCGCGCCCCAGAAGATGAAGGAACTCGCGCGTCGAATAGGGGCGCGAAGGGTCTAGTTGATTGCTGAAGCCGCCGACCCATTCTTCCGCTTCGCGGTACTCTTCATCAGAGGCCAGCAAATCCCACATGCGATTGATCTGCGAAGCTTCCAATTCCGCGTCCGTCATGCTCGGGTGCGATTGGAAGTGATGACGACCCAGGGTCTCGTGTAGGTCGTGGAAAATGATCGAGCCTGAGAGCACGAGCACATCAACAAAGCGGTTCTTGATGATATAAGCAAGCAGCCGTCGCATCCCCGCCGGAATCAACGCGCCCGAAGCGGCGACATAGATGGTCGTGTTGTCGCCGAGCATGTCCAGCCAGATGCGATGCGCTTCCGCCAGTTGCCGCCCGCCAAAGCCTGTGCCCTCCATCTTCTCCAACAGCCCGGCCACAGAGCGGTCGCGGTCAACCTGCACGGGCCTGGTCGGGACAGTTAGATATTTCGAGGGTTTGGGTCTTCGCTGAGTCACCATATATTTTCTCCGAGTGACGAGTGACGAGTGACGAGTGACGAGTAAGAACTTGTCTTCAACTCGTAACTCGTCACTTGTCACTCGTCACTTCTTCTTATTCTTTCCGTTGATCGCCAGATACGTGTAGGCGTCAAAGCGCGATTCGTAAAAATCTATTAGCTCGGCGGCTTCGGCCTCGGTCAACTCGCCGCGCTTGACGCGATGCGCGACGAGACGACGAAAGCCGTCATGCAAAAGGCTGCGCTCGTAACGCGCGCGCTCGACTGCCTGGCCGATTGAAGTTCCGCGAATCACTTTCTTAATCAGATAGCCGTCTTCGTCTATATGAACATGCGCTTCGTTCGGCGCGCCGAAGAGGTTGTGATTGTTGCCCATCACCTCCTGATAGGCTCCGACGAGCATGAAGGCCAGGTAATAAGGCTCGTCCTTCGTCAAAGGATGAAGTTCGAGCACCTGCTTGACATCGTGCAGGTCAACGAACTTGTCAACGATGCCATCGGAATCGCAGGTGATGTCGCAGAGCGTCGCATATTCCGTCGGCGGCTTGTTCAATCCGTGTATGGGAACAATCGGGAACAACTGGTCGAGCGCCCAATGATCCGGCACAGAGCGAAAGACCGAAAAGTTAGTCAGGTATTTCGCGCAGAGCAAACGCCGCAACTCGCCAAACTCTTCCGAGACATACTTGGCCTGCTGTGCATACTTGTCCGCGCGCTCGCAAACATCCCAGAAAAGAACCTCGCCCTTAGCGCGATCTTCAAGCGTAATCAAGCCAAGATTAAAAAGCGTGAAAAGCTCTTCGCGGTGTTCGAGAGCATCGTGGTAATACTCCCGATAGTTTTTGACCGTGACCGTTTCTCTGAGGTCACCGAGTTCGATGACGACCTGCGGATCGTCATCGTTAATCTCAATCGGCGTGATGTCTTCGACGACCGTTTCGATCTCGTCCTGCACGTTCGTAATCAAAATGGCGTGATAGGCCGAGAGGTAACGCCCGGACTCTTGAATGATTGTCGGGTGCGGCACGTTCTCGTCATCGCAGACCTGCATGATCGTGTAGATGACATCGTTGGCAAACTCCTGCGCCGTATAGTTCGCCGAAGAATCAAACGCCGTCTTCGAGCCATCGTAATCAACTGCCATCCCGCCGCCGACATCCAAGAGGTCAATCGGTATTTTCATCTGCCGCACTTTTGCATAAACGCGCGCGGCCTCTTTCATGGCGTTCTTGATGCGCTTGATGTCCGTGAGCTGCGAGCCGATATGAAAATGAAGGAGGCGCAGCATGTCAACGCGGTCGGCCTCTTGCAGGCGGCGGATGCTCTCTAAAATTTCAGTCGTCGTCAGCCCGAACTTGGCAGCCTCGCCGCCTGACTTTTCCCAGCGGCCTGAGCCTTTCGAGTAGAGCTTGACGCGCATCCCTATCATCGGCAGGTCGCCTTCGTGGTCTTCGGCGACGCGCAGGACGATGTCCAGCTCGTTTAATTTCTCGATGACGATGACGACGCGCTTGCCGCTTTTGGCTCCGGCAAAGGCCAACTGGATAAACTCTTCATCCTTGAAGCCGTTCAGGACGAGCAGACTGTCCGGCGATTGGTCGAGCGCGAGCGCGGCGTAGAGTTCCGCCTTTGAGCCTGCTTCGAGGCCGAAGTCGTAGCGTGAGCCTTCACGCAAGTACTCTTCGACGACGGCGCGCTGCTGGTTGACTTTCATCGGATAGACACACATGTGTCCGCCCTGATACTCATACTCGCGTATAGATTTGCTGAAGGCGCGTTGAAGTTTACGAACCTGACTGGCGACGAGTTGTGGAAAGCGTAAGAGAACGGGTGTCCCGATTCCGCGTCGCGCCAGATCATCTATGATCTCTTTCAAATCGGCGGCGCGGCTGTCGTTCTCCGCCGGATGCACGATTAAATTGCCCTTGCGATTAACGTCAAAGTATCCTGCGCCCCAATTTTCGATCCCGTAAGTTTCAAGGGTCTGTTCAATAGCCGTGGTCAATTCGCGGTCTCCTGCTTGTCTCTCTCCTCAAATTCGCGCGCGTGAATTTTGCATCCGAAGCGCAGTTGCCCACACGTCCCTCGCCTCGTTAGCCTAAAAGATTCAGGGTTGGACATTCTTGAGGGGGCAATTTAACAGAAAAATGGGGGGCGGACAATAACTATTTTCCCCAGAGGGTGCATGCTCTATCAGAGGTAAACGGCATCGGTAAAAGATTTAAGTGCGGAAAGGCGGTGGCTAAAAAAAATCCTGAGCAGGCACGTTGCACAAGAAAGCTTGACACAAAGCAGAACCGAACTATAATGCAAACTTTTTTAATGCGCCGTCAGAAGTGATGACGAACGGCAACTCTCGCACAGCACTCGCTACCCGAAAACCAGACCGCCTGACAGCTTCCTGGAGCGCGGTTCGCACCCCTAACACTCCCTATCGAACTCAGGAGAAAACATGAACGCTAAAACTGCCTTGAAGTATGCCTCGGATGAAGGGGCAAAGTTTGTCTCAGTCAGATTCACGGATTTACCAGGCTCCTGGCATCACCTGACCTTCCCGATTAACCAGCTCTCAGAAGATTCTTTTGAAGACGGATTCGGATTCGATGCTTCAAGCCTTCGCGGTTGGGCGGCGATTAACGAATCCGACATGCTGCTCGTTCCAGACCCGACGCGCTGCTGGATGGAGCCATTCGCGGAAGAGCCGACGCTCTGTTTGATAGCCAATGTCGTTGACCCGATTACGAAAGAGGGTTACGCGTTTGACCCGCGCTCGGTGGCGACACGTGCCGAAAGCTATTTGAAATTCACAGGACTCGCCGACACAGCCTATTTTGGTCCCGAGGCGGAGTTCTTCGTCTTCGATACAGTCAAGTTTCATAATGACCAGAACTCCTCAGGCTATACGGTTGATTCGGACGAAGGCCACTGGAACTCCGGGCGCTCGGCTGATGAATTCAATGGCTCCAATCTTGGCTACCGCATCCGCAGCAAAGAGGGCTATGTGCCTCTGCCGCCCGCAGACTCTCTCGCAGACCTGCGCTCGGAGATTTCATTGATTCTCGCTTCATGCGGAATCAACGTCGAATGCCATCATCACGAAGTTGCCACCGCCGGACAGTGCGAGATTGATTTTCGTTTCTCAAATCTTCTGCAAACAGCCGACAATCTGCAAATCTTCAAATACGTCGTGCGCAACACAGCATACACATACGGCAAAGCGGCGACCTTTATGCCGAAGCCGCTCTACGGCGACAACGGCTCAGGCATGCACTGTCATCAATCTTTGTGGAAAGATGAGAAGCCCCTGTTTGCCGGAGACCAATATGCGGGGTTGTCCGAGATGGCCAAGTATTACATCGGCGGACTCTTGAAACATGCACCGACAATCGTAGCGTTTGCCGCGCCGACCACTAATAGCTACAAGCGATTGGTCCCAGGCTTTGAAGCTCCTGTCAATCTCGCTTACTCGGCGCGCAATCGCTCGGCGGCAGTACGCATTCCTATGTTCTCGCAAAATCCTAAACAGAAACGCCTGGAGTTTCGTCCACCCGACCCATCATGCAATGCCTATCTTGCATTCTCTGCAATGCTCCTGGCCGGACTTGATGGAATTCAAAACCGCATTGATCCGGGCGAGCCGCTGGATAAAGACATCTACGATCTCTCGCCGGAAGCATTGAAGGATGTGCCTTCTTTGCCTGGCTCATTAGATGAATCATTGAAGGCGTTAGAGACGGACCACGCTTTTCTCTTGAAAGGCGATGTCTTCACGCCACAGTTGATTGAGCGGTGGATCACTTACAAGCGAGAGAAAGAGATTCAACCTTTGAGGATGAGGCCGCATCCTCTGGAGTTCGGCATGCACTTTGACATCTAAAAAAAGTCCAGCGAGTCTAGCGAGTCTGTCGAGTCAAACGAGCATTCAAACTCGCTAGACTCGCTAGACTTATTTATAAGCGTAGCTGGCTTTGCAGACCTCAACGCGATTATTGGTCTGATAGTTGGCGACCATAATCTTGCCTGACTTGAATAACTGGAAAGCGACATTGGCGGAATTGCCGTTGACCTTCGCTTTGATAACATCTGACCCCGCCTGCTCGACAGTCAAATTGGCGACCTGCATGTTCTCGACGTACATCTGTCCGTTGCTGAGTTTCCCGTCAGTCTCATAAACCACGAAATAGAGCGATTGGTTGCGGTCCTGGCAGCGATACTGGTGGGTCATCGTCGCGGGCTTAGTTTCTGCATAACTGATTGCACAGAGCGCGACGAGTGCGAGAGCCAGGCTTAAGCTTAAAAGAAATCTCTTCCTCATTAGTTTCTCCTTATTCCACAGAATAGTCAGGCACAAAATGAAAGGTTGAAAGCGACTAGCTTACCTTTGTGCGGGACGCGTAATATATCATTGTCTTGATAGCCTTCAACGAAAAAATTGAATCGCTCGCGCGTGATTTGCCGGACCCGGAAGGGGCGCGTCTCTTCTTCGAGCGTCTTCAGACGGACCATCCGCGCGCCGTCAAAACTCTCCTGCGCGACCCGGGGCTGCTGGCGGATGCGCTCGCTCTCGCCGCGTGGAGTCCGCTGCTGGCGATGACGCTCGCGCAGAATCCAGACTATCTGGCCTGGCTTGCTCGCGAGCGCGCATCGTCGCGCGTCAAGAGCCTTGAGGAGTTGAATGAATCTCTGGCGCGCTTTGCTCTGACACATTCGCAGCTTGAGCCGCACATCCTCGTCTCGCGCTTTCGTCGGCGTGAGCTTTTAAGAATCTATCTGCACGACATACACAACACGAGCACCATCGTCGAGACGACAGAAGAATTGTCCAACCTGGCCGATGCTGTGCTTGAGCACGCGCTCAATCTCGCGCGGCAGGAGTTGGACAATCGCTACGGCTCGCCTCAATGCACGGACGAGCGTGGCCGGACGGCTGTCGCCACCTTCTGCATCGTCGCGCTCGGCAAACTCGGCTCGGACGAACTCAACTACGCCTCAGACATTGACCTGCTTTTTCTCTACTCGGATGAAGGTCTGACTTCAGGCGTAGGTGTGCGCGGCGAGATAACGAATCGAGAATATTTCCATAAGCTGGCGGAGCGTGTGGCGCGCATCGTCGGGCAACAGGCGGGCGAGGGCGCGGCCTATCGCGTGGACCTCCGCTTGAGACCTTTCGGAAGGGACGGCGCGCTCGCCACATCAGTCGCCGAGGCCGTGCGCTACTATCTGGAGAAAGCGCAAGCCTGGGAACTGCAAACCCTGATTCGTTCGCGCGCCGCCGCCGGGCAGTCAACGCTTTACACGCTTTTTGCAGAGCGCGTGCGACATCGCGTCTATCAGAGGGATGTCACAATCGCTCGTGCTCTCAAAAACGTGCGCCTCTCAAAACAGAAGATTGATCGCCAGCATGCGCAGGACACAGGCGGTTTCAACGTCAAGCTCGGTCGCGGCGGAATACGCGAAATCGAGTTCATCGCCCAAGCTTTGCAACTCGCCTTCGGCGGGCGCGATCCCTGGCTTCGTGCGCCACACACGCTCATTAGTTTGGGACGACTCGCAGACCGCCAGTTGATACGGGAGCGCGAGCGCACGGAGCTGTCGGACGCGTACGTTTTCCTGCGCAAGCTTGAGCATCGCCTTCAGATGGAGCACGGGCTGCAAACCCATTCTGTGCCGGAAGAGAGAGAGAGGCGCACGCTCATCGCGCGGCGCATGGACTTTGCAGGAGCGGATGCCTTAGAGAAATTTAACAGTGCGCTCGAACATCACACGGCAAACGTTTGCGCGGCCTTTGCGCGCGTCTTCGGCAAAGTCATCGAAGATGACGAAGAGAGTCTTGAGAAGAAAAGCTCTGATTCAAAGATGCGACATCAAGAGGCGCGCGCAATCTTTGAAACGCCTGTTGACGCGGAAGTTGCCGCCACAAAATCCGCTGCCGCAATCTTCGCCTCGCGGCTCACGGATTATTCAGGAGAGGCGAAAGAAACAGAGTCTCAAGCGAGCGCCGCTGCGCTCAGTGCAACATCTGACTTGATCTCATCTTCCGCGCAAGAGTCACTCAATCCAAGACGCGCGTTCTTGCTCACAGCGCGCGTAGCCGCTTCGCTCGACAAAGCGGGCGGCGAGATAAATTTTTCCGCTGCTCACTTGCGCGCGCTGATAAATTTTTGCGGCGCGTCAGAATTCTTCGGCGAGATGATCGCCAGCAACCCCGCGCTCATTCTTGCCCTGCCATTAAAGAACGATCAGGGAAGCGCGCGAGATTACAGAACGATTCTTCGTCAAGCGGTCGAAAGCGAACAGGGTTTCGGGCAGAGGATGTCCGCGCTGAGGCGCGAATGGGCGCAGGCTCTGGTCGAAACGGGCGCGCTCGATGCGTCAAATAAAATCTCTATGCTCGAAGCCAACGCGCGGCAGACTGCCCTGGCCGAAGCGAGCATTGATGCAGCTTGCTTCATCGCCAGCGAAGAGCTTGCGCGCCGCTACGATGTAGATGAAAAGCGCGCTCAGGTGGCAGTCCTGGGACTGGGTCGTTTGGGCGGAGGTGGAATGGATTATGGTTCTGACCTGGACCTCATCCTTGTTTACGATGACGATGCGCCTTCGCCCGTGCACGGTCTTTCATCGAGAGAAGCTTATGCGCGCTTCAGCGAACTATTGGTTGCAGCCCTTTCAAGTGTGACGCGCGATGGCTATCTCTATCGCGTTGACTTGCG
>Ga0182001_10000209_pt1 | contig 13118 bp, 8 predicted proteins | sample BulsoiFelSFmetaG_FD_120485 | JGI IMG/M metagenome (GOLD analysis project Ga0182001, IMG submission 120485) | Bulk soil microbial communities from Mexico - San Felipe (SF) metaG | ecosystem: Environmental > Terrestrial > Soil > Agricultural land | place: Mexico: San Luis Potosi | collected... | reverse complement strand
GAGCCACGACTTGGAGCAACGCATCCAGATGATCCCTGTGCGCCAGCGCGACACGCGCATGGTTGGCTGCACGGGAGACTCGCAGATCGTCATCGGAAACTCAGACCTCGAAGATTTAATCATTTCCGTTCTCGAAGCGTCGGACGCGCCCATTGATGTCCGCGCCCTGCGCAGCCTGGTCATGTCGCGGCTGCCGGTGATGGACATTTATCTGGTGCCGCTTGGCGGAGACGACAACGATGAGAGCGGCAATCAGTTTGAGCCTGCCGACGGGTGTGATAATCCTGAGCAAGGACTTTTGCGCCGCGAGAGCGAGCGCGAGGCCGCAAGCTTCGTTGACGGTTTCCTGAAAGGCTTGCACGATAGTGTGCGCGGCAAGGTCAAACAATATAATCGTATGCTGGGCGTGCTCTGGCATTGTTACCTCAGCCCAGACCATGCGACGCAGTTGGAGGTCGCCGCCACGCTCGGCGTCTCTGATTCTCTGGTCTCGGATTATCGTCGCCGTATCGAGCAGGAACTGCGCGCTCTCTCCTTCACGGAGATTGAAGAAGCGCGTCGCTTCGAGATGGCCTTGCGCGAGCGTGTGCGCACCCTCGTGCTGATCGGTGATGAAGAGAGCGTGCCGGTTTAGCGGGTGAGACCGATGCGCGGTTGATTGACGACGGGCGGAAAGTTTACATTCTCGTGCAGGCTGCTGGCAGCTTAAGGTTGGGCGCGCCGACGGGCGCGCAAAATTCTTTTAGCCTCTTTCCTTCCTTGACGGGAAAAGAAAGCTACTGCTGCCGAGCGGAAGCGGCTCGCGTTCTCTCTCTCTTTGGCAGATGATGATGAACGAAAGGTCTGCTTGTCTCGAAGACTGATCGGCTCGGGTTGTAGATGTCATATAAATCCAAAACTTTTGATGAAGAGCCGCTCGCAACACGGACTGGGCCACAGCCTCCGCCTCGCGCGCACTTGTGGGATGGAAACGAGGGCACATCTCTTTGGCCGCAGAAGAAAAAAGCAGGACCGGAGCCGCAGGAGTCAGAAGGGGTCAGCGGTCAGCTTGATGAAGAGGGTGCTTTCGTCGCATCACGTCCCAATCCGTCTTCAAGACAGATTTCGACGCAGTCTCTCAAAGGGTGGTCAACCTTAAAGCGCGGTCACGCGCTGAGCTTTGCGGGCTTACTTCTTTTTACCGCCGTCACATACTTTCGTCCTTACGAACTGATCCCAGCGCTCTCCAGTTTCACTTCGATGGCCTTCTGGTTGGCCGTTCTGACGCTCGTTGTCTTCATCCCGACACAGCTTTCGGTCGAAGGCAACCTGACCTATCGCCCAAAAGAAGTGAACTTCATCCTGTTACTTCTCTTGATGGGCTTGCTCTCAATCCCGTTTGCGATTGAGCCGATGGAGGCTTTTCCGGCCTTCGTTGATTTCATCAAGGTCGTCACGATGTTCATCGTGATGATTAATGTGGTCCGCTCGGAGAAACGCTTGCGCGCCATGTTCTGGCTGGCGTTGCTGGTTGGCGTTATCCTCAGCTTTAACGCGCTCAACGATTACCGGCAGGGCAAACTCCTTTTGGGCGGAGACCGCATCAGAGGCGTGCTCGGCGGCATGTTCGATAACCCGAACGACATGGCGCTCTACCTGGTGACGATGATTCCTCTCGCGCTCGGATTGATGTTCGTCGCGCGCGGCCTCTCGAAGCGGCTTCTCTATGGCACGCTCGCTCTGTTGATGATTTCGGGCGTGGTCGTCTCTTTCTCGCGCGCAGGCTTTCTGGCTCTGGCGGTCACGCTTTTTATGCTCGCTTGGAAAATCGGTCGCCGCAATCGGATGGTGGTCGTGGCGATCTTCATTGTCCTTGGCGCGCTCTTCTTCATCGTCGTGCCGCATGACTATCTAGGGCGTTTGGGGACTCTGCTGGGCGGAAGAGATTGGGGCGGAGAAGGCTCTGCGCACGCGCGCGAAGGTCTTCTCGTCAGGTCGCTCCTGGTCATGCTGAGGCATCCTCTGCTCGGCATCGGGATGCATAACTTTCATAACGTCTCGATACGCGAACAGGTGAGCCACAACGCTTACACACAGGTCGGCGCTGAGATGGGGATTGTGGCGCTTGTCTTTTACGTCCTCTTCATGGTCGCCGCGCTCAAACGCATGTGGCAGATTGAGCGCGAGACGTTCGAATCGCGCTCGACGAAGCGCGTCTATTATCTGGCAGTCGGTCTGCAAGGATGTCTGGTCGGTTACATGATCAGCAGTTTCTTCGTTTCGGTCGCTTACCTGTGGTACATCTACTATCTGGTGGGCTATGCTCTTTGCTTGCATCGCCTGTATGAAGCAAAAGGAGCAAGTGGCGTCTTCAGAGGCGGCGCGGAAGTGAGACGAGCAAGCTCAATCGAAGAGCAACTGGGAGCACCGCCCAGAGCTACAGCATTGAATCCCCTCGCCGCCGAACAGCAATCATGAGTTTCGCAGCTTTCATGCAGGTCATCTTCTGGGCTGGGGTCGCCCTGCTCTTCTATACCTATGTCGGCTACGCGCTCCTCGTCATGATTGCGAGCCGTTTGCGCCCGCGCCTTGTTCATAAAGAAGATTGGTCGCCGACGGTGACTGTCATCATCACGGCCTACAACGAAGAGCGCGACATCGGAGCGAAACTCGAAAACACTCTAGCGCTCGATTACCCCCAGGACAAACTCGAAATCATCGTCGCTTCTGATTGCTCTTCAGACCGCACGGACGAGATTGTTCGCGGCTACGCGAAGCGCGGCGTGCGCCTTCATCGTCAGGAAGAGCGGTTGGGCAAGACCTCTGCGCAGAACGCTGCCGTCGAGCTGGCGCAGGGCGAAATCATCCTCTTTTCCGACGCGACGACCGATTACAGCCCGGACGTGTTGCGCGTGATTGTGCCGAGCTTTGCAGATCAATCGGTGGGCTGCGTGGCCGGTCGCCTCATCTACGTTGACCCGTCGAAGTCAGGCGTCGGGCAGGGCGCGCGTTCTTACTGGGGCTACGAGACTCTTCTTAAACGCCACGAGAGCAGCGTCTGCTCTTTGATCGGAGTGTCGGGTTGTTTGTACGCCGTGCGGCGTTCGGCTTATGTCCCGATGTACCCGGAAGCATGCAGCGATTTTCTGATTGCGACGAAGATGGTCGAGCAAGGCTTGCGCGCTATCTATGAACCGGAGGCCGTCTGCACGGAAGAGACAAACAAGCGAGCTGATAGAGAGTTGCGCATGCGCGTGCGCATCATCGCGCAGACCTTGACAGACCTCTGGCGTCATCGCGCGATGATGAATCCCTTCAGGAGCGGCTTTTATGCCATCGAACTCTTTTCGCATAAGGTCTTGCGCTACATGGTCCCTTACCTATTGCTCCTGGTCCTCTTGAGTTCGGCTGCGCTCGCGCCGCATTCGCTTTTTTACGCTCTCTTGCTTGTGGGGCAGCTCTCGTTTTACGGGGCTGCGCTTCTTTCATGGTTGCTTGAGCGCATGGGCAAGCGAAACCGTCTTGTCGCCATGCCGCAATATTTTGTGCTGGCTAATCTGGCGTCCGTCATCGCCTGCTACAAATTCCTTCGCGGCGAACGCTATGCGCGCTGGGAGCCAATTCGTGAACCCGTCAACGCCGCTCAAACTCATGCCTCGACTTTGAGCGTGACACCGGATGGAGGGAATCGTTGATGGAGCAACCCGACACGGCGTTGGAAAATATTCGCGCCGCCGAATCTCCTTCCGTGAGCGTCATTATTCCCGCCTACAACGCGGCGCAATATATCGGCGAGACGCTGGAGTCCGTCTTCGCACAGACCTACAAGGATTTCGAGACCATAGTCGTCAACGACGGCTCGCCTGATACACAGGAACTGGAACGCGCACTCGCGCCATACATGGACCGCATCCGCTATCTCAAACAGGAGAATCGCGGACCAGCGGGCGCGCGTAACCTTGCCATCCTTCAATCGCGCGCCCCCTTCATCGCGTTAATAGATGCGGACGACCTCTGGCTATCCTCTTATCTGAGGGAGCAGATGAAGGTTTTGAACGAAGACCCGCAGCTTGATCTGGTCTATTGCGACGCCTTGCTCTTTGGAGATTCGCCGCTCGCGGGGCGCACCTTCATGCAACAGAGTCCTTCGTCTGGAGAAGCCACTTTTGAAAATATTCTGAGAGAGCAGTGCACCATCATCACCTCGTGCGTGGTCGCGCGGCGCGAGGCATTAATCGCGGCAGGATTGTTCGACGAAAACTTTTATCACTCGGAGGATTTCGATCTCTGGCTCCGGCTCGCCTTCGGTGGTGGACGAATCGGTTATCAAAAGCATGTCCTGGCAAAGCACCGCCTCCACAGCGCAAGCCTCAGTTCAGGCGTCGGGAGTCTGGTTAAAGGCGAGTTGAGAGTGCACGAAAAACTGATGAGCACTTTGCCGCTCTCTTCCAGTCAGCTTGAGATGGTCGCGGCTCAGATGAGACTGCGACAGGCCGAGTTGGATTTGGGGAACGGCAAGCAGCAGTTCGTCGCACGCCATTATGACGAGGCGGCGAAATCTTTGGAGCGCGCCAACGATTTTTACAGGAGCCGCAAGCTCCGCTTTGCCCTGCTTGGTCTGCGCACTGCTCCAGGCGCGCTCAGATACATGTATGGAATCTGGAACTGGATTTTGATGCGGAGAATCAGAGGCTCATCGCTTCGCAGTAAAAAGAGAAATGAGAAGCAGAAGGAAGTGTCGGGTCAGAAGCCATGTGTGGAATTACAGGATTCGTAGATCAAAATCCAACTCTTGAGCCTGACGTGCGAGCATCCGTGCTCGACGGCATGTGTCGCGTGATAGCGCATCGCGGCCCGGACGATCAGGGCGTTGGGTTGACGGACGCGGCTGCGCTCGGTATGCGACGCCTCGCCATCATAGATTTGGCCGGAGGGCAGCAGCCCATCTCCGGCTGCGATGCTTCCATCAGGGTCGTCTTCAACGGCGAGATTTACAACTACCGCGAGCTTCAACGCGATCTGGAAGCTCGCGGCCATCGCTTTCAAACTCACTCGGACACAGAAGCCATCGTTCATGCTTACGAAGAGCACGGCGCGTCTTGTGTGGACCATTTTCGCGGCATGTTCGCTTTCGCCATCTGGGACGAACGCCGCCGCACGCTCTTTATCGCGCGCGACCGCGCGGGCAAAAAGCCTCTCTATTACACGCTGACTCCGCAGGGCACACTCGTCTTCGGCTCTGAATTGAAGTCGCTGCTTGAGCACCCGGATGTCCGGCGCGAGATAAACGTTGAAGCGATGGATGCCTATCTCACGCTCGGTTATGTGCCGGACCCGCTCTCGATTTTTCAAGGGATACACAAATTGCCACCCGGCCATCACCTGACTTTCAAAGATGGCCGCACCCGCGTCGAGCAGTATTGGGATTTTCGTTACGAAGTGGTCGCGCCGCGCCGCGCCGATGATTACACGGAAGAGTTGCTCTCGCTTCTCGATGAAGCTGTCCGTTTGCGACTCGTCGCGGATGTGCCCTTAGGCGCGTTTCTCTCCGGTGGCGTTGATTCGAGCACGATTGTCGGCTTGATGTCGCGCCACACGTCGCAGCCCGTCAAAACTTTTTCGATAGGCTTTCGCGAAGACGGCTACGATGAGTTGAAGTATGCGCGCGTTGCCGCCAATCGTTTCAATACAGAGCACCACGAGTTCATCGTCACGCCGGAAATCTGCCACATCGTTGACGAACTCGCCTGGCATTTGGATGAACCGTTCGCGGACTCTTCGAGTATTCCGACTTACGCCGTCTCAAAAATGGCGCGCGAGCACGTCAAGGTTGCTCTCTCGGGTGACGGCGGCGATGAACTGTTCGCGGGCTACACGCGCTATGTGATAGACCGCAAGCGGAGCGGGTTCGCGCGCCTTCCGCGCGTCGTCAGGCGCGGTCTGCTACAGCCTTTGAGTCGCAGCCTGCCGCACAGCGCGTGGGGGCGCAACTACCTGCACAACGTGTCGCAAGACCCCTTGCATCGTTATCTGGACAGTGTCTCTCTCTTCAATGGGCTGAAAAAGCGCTCGCTCTATTCAACTGGTTTTCGTGCCCAACTCGATGGCAGCAATCGCGCCGCAATGCTCTTTGAAGAGTATGCCGCGCGTGTGAATTCGGGCGAGCCGATTGACACGCTGCTCTACCTTGACAGCAAGACCTATCTGCCGGGCGACATTCTGACGAAAGTTGACAGGATGAGCATGGCCGTTTCGTTGGAGGCGCGCGTGCCGCTTCTGGACCACAAGCTGATCGAGTTCGTCACGCGCATTCCGTCAGAGCTGAAGATGAACGGCCTTGAGACCAAGCATATTTTCAAGCGGGCTGTGCGAGGACTGGTCCCGGACGAGATACTGGATCGTCCCAAGCAAGGGTTTGGTCTGCCGATTCAGAGATGGATTAATCAGGAACTTCGCGGCTACATCCGCGATATACTTTTTGATAAGCGCACGCGCGAGCGGGGCTACTTCGATCAGCATTACATTAAACTCCTCATGGACGAGCATGACCGCGCGCGCCGTGATAACACAGGCTACCTGTGGGCGCTCTTCATGCTCGAACTCTGGCACCGCACCTTCTTCGACGCACAAGCGGTTGCCATCAATCATATTCCCGACGCGACAACCTTGAGCGTCGCTTGAATGAATTATGAATTTTGAGTTTTGAATTTTGAATTAAGAGAAACAGCTTTCAATTCAAAATTCATAATTCAAAACTTAAAAGATGAACGTTCTGCAACTGACGAACACATTCCATCTGGGCGGGTCTGAACGGCAGGCCGTGCAGCTCGTGCGGCTGCTCAACGAGTCCGGTCGTTGCCGTGTGTTCGTCGCTTGCCTTGAACGAAGCGGTGCCTTGTTGGACGACCTGATGCGCGCAGGCGTGACGGAAATCGCGGAATATCCTCTGACAAGTTTTTACAATCTGAACTCGCTCAGACAGTTTCGCCGCTTCGTAGCCTTCTTGCGCGAACATGAGATTGACGTTGTTCAGACACACGACTTCTATTCAAACGTCTTCGGCATGATCGCCGCCGCTCGCTCGCGCGTGCCTGTTCGCATCGCCGCCAAGCGCGAGACCGGCGGCATTCGCACCAGCGTGCAGAAGATTGTCGAGCGACAAGCCTACAGGCTCGCTCAGACAGTTGTCGCCAACTCGGATGCCGTTCGTGAACATCTCATTCGGGACGGAGTCAGGGCCGACAAGATCGTCACGGTCTATAACGGGCTGGACACGAATCGCGTCGCACTCGCTGAGAGTTACAGACGCGAAGAGACGCTTCGTTCGCTCGGCTTGCCTGGGGACACGGCGCGGCGCTTCGTGACGATTGTCGCCAACTTGCAGCATGAGGTGAAGGACCACCGCACCTTCTTGCGTGCGGCCAAGCGCGTTCGTGAGAGAGTGCCTGAGGCCGCGTTCGTTCTCGCGGGGCAGGGCAAGCTGACGGACTCGCTCAAAGCTCTCGCAAGCGACCTGGGACTTGAGCGTGATGTCTTCTTCATAGGGCGTTGCAACAGCATCGCCGAGCTTCTCGCCGCCTCGGATGTCTGCGTCTTGAGTTCAAAGGCGGAAGGTTTCTCAAACGCCATCCTCGAATACATGGCCGCCTCCAAACCTGTGGTCGTCACGGATGTCGGCGGAGCGCGCGAGGCCGTGATTGAAGGCGAGACGGGTTATCTGGTGCAGCCCGGAGATGATGAGATGATGGCCGCTCGCATCATCTCGCTGCTCAGCGAGCCTGACGGAGCGCGCGCGATGGGAGAGCGAGGGAGACGTGTGGTTGAAGAAAAGTTTTCTTGCGAAGCGCAGCTTAACGACACGCTCAATCTCTACGAGAAGCTTCTGGCAGAGGCGCGCCCCGCGCGGATTGTCAGGAAAGTGGAGGAGGTCCACACCGAAGAGTTTTTAGGAAAACAGGGCAAATGATGGAGCAGACCAAAGAAGGCACAGTGCAGGAGTGGAGCGAAACGAAGCGCGACACCGGAAGCGCGGCTGAAGCAAGTCTCGCGCGCTCGCCTCTCCGCCTGCTCATCATCGCGCCTTCACATGACATCCTCGGAGGCCAATCCGTTCACGCCGCGCATCTCGTCAAAGAGTTCGGCAAAGAGTCTGCGCTGCGTATCAGCTTCCTGCCGATTAATCCGCGCGCGCCCGGTTTTTTGAGATACTTGCAGCGCGTTAAATTCGTCCGCACGCTCGTGACATCGCTCGTCTATTTTCTCAAGCTGTTAGCGAACATCCCGCGCCACGACATCATTCACGTCTCGTCTGCGGCATACACGGGCTTCATCATTTCGACGATGCCGCCGGTCTACCTGGGCAAGTTGTTCCGCAAAAAAGTGGTGCTCAATTATCACGCAGGCCAAGCCGTCGAGCATTTGCGAGATTGGAAACGCACCGCCATCCCGACTGCGCGCCGCGCCGATGCTGTGGTCGTTCCTTCAAATTGGCTCGTGGACGTTTTCGCGGAGCATGGGCTGAAGGCTCGCGCCATCTTCAATCACATCGAGTTGGATGATTTTCATTTCCGCGAACGCAAACCTTTGCGACCCTCGTTTCTCTCGAACCGCAACTTCGACCCGATCTACAACGTGCCATGCGTCTTGAAATCTTTCGCCATCATTCAAAAACAGGTTGCGGACGCGAGCTTGGTGGTCGTCGGTGACGGGGCGCAGCGCGCGGAGCTTGAAGAGTTGGCGCGCGACCTCAAGTTGCGCAACGTGAAGTTCACAGGATTGGTCGCGCCCGCCGAGATGCCTCAGCTTTGTGACGAGGCGGACATCTATCTCAACGCCTCGAACGTTGACAACATGCCGCTCTCAATCCTCGAAGCCTTCGCCGCAGGTCTGCCGGTCGTGACGACCAATGCGGGCGGCATTCCCTACATGGTCAGCCACGAGCAGACGGGCTTGCTCGTCGAGAAGAATGATTATGAAGCGATGGCTGCGGCTGCCATGCGCTTGCTTGAAGACGAAGAGTTGGCCGCGCAGATGACGGAGAGGGCGCGCGCCGAATGCGCGAAATACAGATGGGACGTTGTCCGCGAAGAGTGGTTGGATTTTTATCGTGAGGTTGCAGGAGAAAAGAAATTATGAGTTTTGAATTTTGAGTTTTGAATTGAAAGTCTCTGTCTTTAATTCAAAACTCAAAATTCATAATTCAAAATTATTTACGATGTGCGGAATTAACGGAATAGCTTTATCGAGCAGGTCGGGCGCGCGTGTTACTGAGCGTGTGCTTGAACGCATGCGCGACATAATCACTCATCGCGGGCCGGATGATGCCGGACTCTATTTGAACGGGAACGTTGGCTTGGGCCATCGCCGTCTTTCAATCGTTGACGTGGCGGCAGGGCATCAGCCGATGACCAACGAGGACGGCACACTTCATATCACTTACAACGGCGAAATCTACAATCATGCGGATTTTCGTGAGGAACTTGAAGCGCGCGGCCACCGCTATCAAACGCACTGCGACACGGAAACGATCATTCATCTTTACGAAGAGCATGGCGCGCGTTGCGTCGAACGCCTGCGCGGGATGTTTGCCTTTGCCATCTGGGACGAACGCCGCCGTGAACTCTTCATCGCGCGTGACCGCCTGGGCGTCAAACCGCTCTATTACGCGCACACTCCAGACGGCTCGCTCTATTTCGCTTCCGAGATCAAAGCGATCTTGGCCGCAGATGCCGTCAAGCCTGAGCTGAACTACACTGCTCTGCCTGATTACTTGGCGAATCATGCGACGAGTGACGACCAAACGCTCTTTCGCGGCATCAAGCGATTGCTTCCCGGTCACACGCTTCTTTGGCGCGACGGCCAGATGAAGATTGAGAAATACTGGGACGTGCATTTCGCTCACGAAGAGAATGAGCATCAAGGCAGCGACGAGGATTACATCGCAGAGTGGGCTGAGCTTTTCCGCGAATCCGTGCGCCTGCGCTTAATGGCCGACGTGCCGCTCGGCATGTTCCTGTCAGGTGGGATAGATTCTTCGGCCATCGCGGCCACGATGAGCAAGATGGTGGATGAGCCGATCAAGACCTTCTCGGTTGCGTTCGCGGAGCGGGAAGCCAACGAGCTTGAATACGCGCGCCTCGTCGCCGAAAAATTCAAGACGGATCATCACGAAATCATCGTCAGCCCGGAAGATTTTTTCGATGCTCTGCCGACGCTCCTCTGGCACGAGGATGAACCCATCGCGCACCCTTCGAGCATCGCGCTCAATTTCGTTTCACGCCTCGCCGCTCGTCACGTCAAGGTCGTCCTCACGGGCGAAGGAAGTGATGAGCTTCTGGCAGGCTACGGTCGTTATCGCAAGACCGTGTACAACCTCGCGCTCGGCGCGCGTTATCGTAAATTGACGAGCCAGGGTTTGCGCCGCATGGTCGAGCGCAGCATCCTGAGTCTGCCTCTCAAATCAAAAGTGAGACAGAAGCTAACGCGCACTTTCCTCTGTGTCGAGCCGGACATAGCGAGCATCTACTTCGACAACTTCGCGGTCTTTCCACGCATCATGCAGCAAGAGCTTTTGACGACCGAAGCGAAAGAACGCGCCGGAAGCATGGACCCATACCGTGCGGTCGGAGAATACCTGGCCGAGACGGACGCGGACACGCTGCTCAACCAGTTGCTTTACGTTGATACAAAGACCTATCTGCACGAGCTTTTGATGAAGCAGGACCAGATGAGCATGGCCGCATCAATCGAGAGCCGTGTGCCCTTTTTGGACCATAAGCTGGTCGAGTACACCGCTCGTCTGCCTGAGCGCATGAAGCTGCGCGGGTTGACGACGAAATATATTCTGCGGCAGAGCATGAAGGACTTGCTCCCCGCAGAGATACTCAAGCGCAGCAAGATGGGCTTTCCCGTTCCGGTCGGCGCGTGGTTTCGCGGGCAGTACCGCTCTGTGATTGACGAGTATGTTTTAAGCGAGCGCGCCGTCAGCCGAAATCTCTTTGACGAAAAGTTTGTCCGCTCGTTGGTCGAGCGTCATCAAACGGGCGGCGAGAATCATGCGGAACGCTTGTGGGCGTTGGTCAATTTCGAGATGTGGCTGCGCAGGTTCATGGATGGCGAAGAGCCGAACGAGACGCCTGTTGTTTTAGAGGAGGCCGCGACGGTTGTCAGATAATTTGCCACAGAGGCACAGAGGCACAGAGATGAATAAAGAAAGAGTGACATGCCTTTTTCATTCCGCTTCTCTGTGTCTCTGTGCCTCTGTGGCTATTTTCAAACTTTAACGCATTTGTGAACGATGAAAATTCTTTGGGTCAAAGCTGGCAAGCTCTTGCCCGTTGATACGGGCGGGAAGATTCGTTCCTACAATCTGCTGCGCGAGTTGGCGGCGCGGCATGAAGTGGTCCTGCTCTCATATTACGGCGGCGCGCGCGACCGACTTTATGAAGCTCAGATTGAGGAACATCTGCCGGGGGCTGTGACTGTTCACACGGGTGCGCCGGAAGCAAGCGCGTTTCGTCAAGGCTTGGATTACTTGCGCCGCGTGCCCGCGAGCGCGCCGTATGCCGTGACCAAGTTCACCTCAAAGCGAGTGCGGCAGCTCATCAATGATTGGATGGTGACCAGGCGATTCGACATCGCGGTCTGTGATTTTCTCTCTGCCTCGCTAAATTTTCCGCGTGTGCTCAAAACGCCGACAGTGCTTTTCCAGCACAACGTCGAATCAGCCCTCTGGGAGCGGCAGGCGCGACACGCGCGCGGCTCATTCAAACGCGCGGCTTTCCTCCTCGAATCGGCCAAGATGCTCGGCTATGAACGCGCTGCCGTGCGCAGGTTTCATCACGTCATCGCCGTTTCAGATCATGATCGAGAGCAGATGATGAGATGGGCGGATGCAGCCCACATTACGGTCGTCCCGACGGGCGTTGACATCAAAAAATATGCGGCTGACAAAGATGAGACGAAATTGAATCGCTCGCTCGTCCTCTTCTTAGGCTCTATGGATTGGGAGCCGAACATTGACGGCGTCGAATATTTTTGTCGGGAAATTTGGCCGCAGGTGCAAGGAAGCGTTGCGGGTGCGCGCTTTCGCATCGTCGGACGCAACCCGCACCCGCAGATAAAAAAGCTTGCATCCCCGTCAATCGAAGTCACTGGCACTGTGCCTTCGGTCGTCGAACATTTGCGCGAGGCGGCGGTCGTCGTCGTTCCGCTTCGCATCGGCGGCGGCACGCGCCTGAAAATTTTTGAAGCGATGGCGACCGCTAAGGCCGTCGTCTCGACCACAATCGGCGCGGAAGGTCTCGATGTGCATCATGGGCAAGATATTTTGCTGGCGGATGATGCGCCAAGTTTCGCTGATTCGGTGATCGCGCTTCTGACAGACGAAGAGAAGCGAAAACGGTTCGAGAGCGCGGCGGCAGACTTGGCTGCGCAGTATGATTGGGCAGTCGTCGCCCGCAGGTTTGAAGACGTGCTGGCGCACGTCGCGCAGACGCCCTCGCTTGCGCGCGAAGTGGGGTCGCATCCCATCTCTGTGAAGGCATGAGAATTCTGGTTCTTGACGGCAACGAAAATCAGGCGGTCGCGTGTGTTCGTTCGCTCGCGCGCGCTGGCCACAGTGTGTCCGTCGGCGCTGATTCTTCCTGGTCCAAAGCCGGATGGTCGCGTTTCTCTAAGAGCAGCTTCAGATACATGCCGCCCCAAACAGATACCGCTTCGTTCATAGAGAATATCGTCAAAGAAGTAGGCCGCGAGCAGGGCACTCTGGTTCTGCCAATGACGGAGCGGACGACATTGCCGCTCTCTGAGGAGCGCGAAAAAATCTTTGCAGCAGGCGGGCGACTCGTCCTGCCACCGCACGAGACAGTGCTGCGGGCTTTTGACAAAGAGCAGACGACCCGTCTCGCGGAATCTCTCGGCATCGCAGTTCCGCAGACATCGCTTATCTCTAATCGTGACGAGGCGCTCGCGCTCGCTTCATCTGCAAGTTATCCGTTGGTCTTAAAGGCTCGCACTTCAGAAGAGATAACGGATGAGGGCAAAGTCCGAGCGACGGGTGCGCCCGTTTACGCGCGCAGTGCAGAGGAGTTGATGACGGGTTATGATGACCTCAGCCGTCGCTCGTCTTCCGTGCTCAT
>Ga0182001_10000208_pt1 | contig 13207 bp, 13 predicted proteins | sample BulsoiFelSFmetaG_FD_120485 | JGI IMG/M metagenome (GOLD analysis project Ga0182001, IMG submission 120485) | Bulk soil microbial communities from Mexico - San Felipe (SF) metaG | ecosystem: Environmental > Terrestrial > Soil > Agricultural land | place: Mexico: San Luis Potosi | collected... | reverse complement strand
CTCATCAGCGGCGTCACGCTATCCGCCTCGTGTGAAGTGACGGCGGCGATTATGTCCGCGTCTAGTTGGCGGAAGTTCTTGCGATATTCGTGCGGGCCGAGCTGCGTGCGCCGGACGAAACGCGGGGTCGCTAGTGCTGCTGCGGGCATCTCGGGAGTCCTCTTTTCGAAGCGGGCTTGACAGCGCGCGGGACGGGTGTAAACTTCCCGTGTTTAGTCTCTAAAGACAAAGCTACGCCCACTCGCCGTCATGCGAGTTCTAGATTGACCTGAAGCGTGAGTCGCCAAACTGGTGCGCTTCAGGTCAACTCGTTTTTGCCGATCTTCCTCAGGCCGGAGCGGTCAACCGATCGAAGACTTACCTCGCCGGCCCTCCGGTTCCCTACGAAGCAGGCACTATAGTCATTTTGTAAATCCTGTACAGATGAAATTTTTTCTACACGGGTAATTCGAAATACCCCTGTATCTCAAACTACCCCCGTACTTTGTTCTACCTCCGCAGTGAAAAATACTGGGGTAATCTTGGCTACCCGGGTAATATTTAATACGGGGGTAATAAAAACTACCCGGGTACTCTTTATTACCCCCGTAGTTATAGGTACGGGGGTAATAAAGAGTACCCGGGTAATAAATTATACGGGGGTAACTATAGCTACGGGGGTAATATTTTCTACCGGGGTAGTCTGCGCTACCCCGGTAATTGGAATTTTTTAGATAGATTAAGTGTTGAAAATAGTGGGGTTTGATGGAGAAGAGGGGGCTAGGATTTAGTTATAGCCAGCTTGTAATACGTACCGCGACGTTCGCGGGGTGCATTAACGACCGTTTCGCCCTTGATGAGGAAACCCCAGTCGGTGAGCTGGTTGAGGACGGTCTTAACCTGCCTCTCGGTCTTCGACACTGCGGCCATGAGCTTCGCCGTCGAGGTGAAGCAGTACTCCTGACCCGACGCGGCAGAGTTGTTGTATACGTAGGTGCAGATACCGAGTTGGGTCTCGGTGAGGAACGGCCTCCAGCGGGTAATAAAGGCCTGCATCTGCGAGTCGGACGCCCCCGAAGCGACCGGCGCGCTCCGCTTATCAGTTACGAGCCTGACATCCCTCGCCGCAGGTCTCCTCTGACGGGTCTGGGTCACGGCTGTGGGCGGCGGGGAAGGAGCCGATTCCTGCGGCGTCACCACGACTGGAGTTAGTGTAGGCTCCGGCGTCGGGTCATTAATTGACTGAGCGGGCTGGGGTTCGAGGGGAGTGGGAGTGACCGACTCGGATACTTCTGTGGGTGGCTCCGGCGCCGGGGCCTCAGGAATCTCCGGGGCGGCTTCCTCCGACGCCTCCTGGCGCTGCTGGATGGCCACGTCGAGGGCGGTGCCGCTGAACTGCAGGGCCATGTCCGCGAACGGCGACCTCCTCGGCCCGCCTTTTTTGTAAGGGATGACCTTACGCGCCGGCGGTGACTGATCGTTCGACACGCTCGCGAACCTCCTTCCACAGCTTTTTGTAGGCTTGGGCACCCGCCGAGTCCGGCGCCGTAAGCCGCACGGGGGCGTGATAGCCGGCGCTCTCTGCGACTCGGACGTTCTCAGGCACGATGGCGTCAAACACCATGTTCGGGTAGGCCGAGCGAAGAAATTCCTCGGCCTCGCGGCACATCCTCTTCCTGGCGTCGTAGCGGGTCAGGAAGAACCCAAGAAGGGCGGGGAAGCGCGTCTTGGTGATGATGCGGGCGCGCTGGAGCTGGCGGGTGAGCTGCATCGTACCGTTAACGCTCATTACGTCAGCGTTTACGGGGCACAGGACGAAATGGCTACCGACCTGCGCCATGGAGACGAGTGTGCCGAACGAGGGGTCCGTGTCGATGAAAACGTAGTCGTACGGGGAGTCATCCCACAACTGGAACTGTTCCTGCAGTGCCGTGACGGTCTCAAGAGGGTTCGAGCGGTCGATGTTGTCGTTCTTAGAGCTGCTCCTGATGAAGTCGAACTCCAAACCCTCGAATTTAATTGACGTTACGAGGTCCTGAAAGTTGGCGTCCCCCTTGAGCCATGAGATGAGCGTGCCCTGCTCGCTGTCCTCATTCCCCTTGTCGGCTTGGAGCGCATTGGTGGCAGAAGCCTGGGGTGCCGCGTCTATCAGGAGGACGCTTTCGCCGTTGGCCGCCGCCTCGGCAGCCAGCGAGATGGCCGTGGTGGTTTTGCCCACGCCCCCTTTATTATTGCTGATGGTAATGACCTTATGGCGGGTCGAGATCTCCATCGGGCGCTGCTTGAGCGCCGCGATGGCCGACCGGCTGTACAGCTTGACCCGTGCATCCGTGGGGTCAGCGACGGTGGCCAGATTAAGGTCGCGCGCAATCCGCCGGAAGGTGTCGGACGAGACCTCCAGATACTCACACGCCTCGGTCACCGTCATGTACTCAGGGGTGGCCAACTCGAGAAACCCTCCTTGGATGACTACCTCGCCGTAAAAGTCCTCTTACATCTCGTCCTATCTCGTCTTACTTTTGCGTACTATATTGACAGAATATCGTCTGGTCAATAATTTTATTCCCGGCCGTGGTAAGCATCACCTGTAGAATCTCGGTCCGTTCGGCCGATGACAAGGGTGGAGGATGGTCCGACTGCTCATTGGTGAGCCGGAAGAAGTGGGAAGTCGAAAGAAGGTTGACCGGTGCTCTTGAAAGGGTCTTCCCCCCGTGTGGGAGTATGGGGAGGCATGCCAGAGAGAACTGGTAACGGAACCCAGACCGGATGTTTCACGCGCCGCGGGGCCGGGGATTACTGAGCCGCCCCAGCGAGCTTTTCAGGAGGCCGGCGTTAAGGCCGGTAGAGACCGGATGTCGGTGCCCACCGTCCGAGGCCGCAGGTTGCAAGACGATAGAGCCACCTGCTTTTATCCACTGGAAAAGCAACGGGTAACTATTAGGGACAATGGGAGGGGAAGAGCCGAAGGACTCTCGGCCAAGCCGTTTATCCATGTGGCGGGTCACAAGGGAAATGGGCGTAGGACGACTGAGGAGGCCATGTTCCACGAAGACGCCGTGAAGAAGTAATTTGGGATATTAGAAGGACATAAATCGTTCGGTCGGGACGCGAGGGCGCACAAACGCCTCAGTCGTGGACCCATAGCTGCCGAAGTAACTATTCAAGTCTCGTCCGACTGCGGCCACATTAAAGTCAAGTTTTGCTCCATCCCACCGGCACAATTCTGAGGCGGGAAGGCCCTCTTCAAGCTTTAGGCGCCTGCTTAGTCACATCAGAACCGGACTGTCAGTGGTATTCCTTCGCCCTCTCCGCGCAGAATTTATAGAGGGGGCTGCGCGCGTCGCCGCCGTCGAGGAGCATCAATTTTCTCAACTCGTGCTTGGCTGCCGGCAGGTTGTTTACAGCTTCCGCGCGGGCCACCGCCTGAACTTGGTTCACCACCGAGCCGAGAAGTTCTTGGAGGGATGCCGGGTCTTCATCGGGGTTAAGCTGGGCGCGGTAGGATTTATACTTCTCAAGGGTTTGATCGTCTCTGAATTTTCCCATGAGCGGGGCCAGCTTCGGCTGTGACGGGCCAAACGTGAACGCACAGAAGCCGAAAACCAGAGCCCCCACCAGAATCCATAGAGCGGGGGAGGAGGTCAGCTTTTTAGACCCGTGGCGGGGAGGGGGAGGGGCGTCGTCTTCTTCAACGACGAAGCCGCTGTCCTCCCCATCGGTCGTCTTCAACTCCCCGAATTTCACTCGTTCTCTGCTCATCTGCGTTTCCCTGAGGATTGGCCGCATCCTGCTCAAGATGGACTCGGGTGGGAAGACCCTGCTTCTAGAAGAAGATGTGCTTCGTCAGCTCGGCCTTCCAACTGAGCGAGCTCTCACCGAGCTCCGTGCCGAATTTCGACGGGTGGTTCGTCCAGAGGAGTTCGCTGGCGGAACTATCTTCGCCGGCGGGGCGGCGCGAGAAGATGGGGGTCAGCGCGTATTGGTCCGACTCGTCCAGACCGTTGATCTCGCTGATCTCGGTGATGACGCGCCTCCCGCTGTCGTGCCGGCTCATCTGAATGATGATGTGGAGCGCCGAGACTATCTGGTTCTTTAAAGCCTTGGGCGTGACATCGACGCCCGACATCATCGCCATCGTCTCAAGCCGGTTCATGGCGTCGCGGCCAGAGTTGGCGTGCAGCGTTGACATCGAGCCGCCGTGCCCGGACGTGAGCGCCTGAATGAGATCGAGCGCCTCGCCCCCGCGGCACTCCCCGATGATGATGCGGTCAGGGCGCATGCGGAGCGCGGAGTGAAAAAGCTCCCGGATGCCGACCCCGCCCTGCCCGTGCCTGTTCGCGGGCGCCGCCTCCAAATATAAGACGTGGCGCCTCTCGTCCTGCTGCTGCAACTGCAACTCGGACGAATCCTCGATGACGATTATTCTCTCGGACGAGGGGATCTTGCTCGACATGGCATTCAGCAGCGAGGTCTTACCGGCGCCCGTCCCGCCCGAGACGATAATGTTCTTCTCCAGATCGATGATGAGTTCAAGGTACTCTTTCGCCTCGGGGGTCAGGGTCCCCTCCTCGACCATCTTTTCGAGCGAAAAACTCGTCTTCAGGAACTTGCGGATCGAGATGCAGAGCCCCTTGCGCGAACACCGGGGCATGATGATGTGAACGCGCGAGCCGTCGGGCAGCCGGGAGTCGATCCGGGCCGTGAGGTCCATGATCCTCTTGTTCGTGTACTGCGCGATGTTGCGGGCCGCAGAGAGCAGGAACTCCTCGTCGTCATAGCTGGCGCCCGTCGGGTGGAGCCGCCCGCCCCTCTCGATGTAGACCTCGTCCGTCCCGTTTATCATGATCTCGGACACGGTCGGGTCGTCGAGGAATTCGTTGACCGGCCCTAGAAATTTCCGCAGCGTCTGCCGAAAGATCTCTTCTCTGTCCATAACCGCGGGCCTCCCGTCCCGCGCCAACGGGCCCTCACTCTATCACGTTTCGATGTGGCTTGCGGCGCGACATTGCCCCCGCGCCCCGGCGGATGATTATCTTGACTTACCCTGTGAGTGGGTATAGACTGCCGCCGATTTTCAAGGCATTTGGGCGCTGTCACCGGGCTTGGTTCTCTCATTGCATTCAACCGGGCCTTCAAATTAACACCTACGGCCTGTACTCACTCGCATCTATCAGGGCGTATCCGTGACGGGTGTATCCCCTTCAGCCGAGGCACTATGAGTCGCCAAGGGCTTTCGCGGTCGAAAGGAAGAAGCTTTCTCTCGGACGAGAGCGGCTTGGAGGTCGTCGAGTGGTTCCTCCTCATCGGCGGCGGCCTCTTACCTCTGTTCGCCCTGATAATGATAATCATGAGGATGATGGCAGAGTATTATAGCTTCACCAGTTGGGTCTTCTCCTTGCCGTTTCCCTAACAGAAGGGTGTCTTCGACAGGCGCGCTGCAAACTCGGAGCGGCCTCCGGCCTACCCGCCGCAGCGGCGTCGCCGCCTCTAGATGAAGAAGGACGATGAAAAAAACAATCCTCCATGAAGATGGTTCGGGCGCCGACGGAGCGTTGCAGGCCGCGCGCCCCGGGCGGCCGTTCGGGGGCCTTCTGAACTCTTTCAACCGCGACGAGCGGGGCCTCAGCTCGGTCGAGGCGCTGCTCCTGATTGCCGCCGCCGCCATCATCCTGATCGGTCTGCTGCGGGTCTTCTTCCCCGAACTGTTTAATCAGGTGCGGCAGAAAATTCAGGAACTCTTCAGCACCACAGTCGGCTAAGCTCTCTCAGGTGTTGACATCGCGCGGCCCCGGCCGTCAACGCTGTCCTCCTCAAGTCTGCCACTCCTTGCTCGCGAGGGCCGCGACCGTCCGGAGGCCAGCGCGGCAGTCCCCGGGTGTGGCGCGGACGAGATAAGTCCCGCCGCCACACGCCCCGACCACCCTTAAGGGCGATTCCATGATACAAAACGTCCCCGTCCTGACGGGATTCGCTTTGCTGCTCACGCTCGCCTGCGCGGTCACGGACTGGCGCCGCGGGAAGGTCTACAACGCCCTAACCTACCCGGCGGCACTCCTCGGCCTCATCGCCAGCGTCTTCGCGACCCCGCCCGGCCTGTTGATGAGCGCCGCGGGTTTGGGCGCGTGCCTGCTCGGCTTCGGATTGCTCTGGTACGCGGGCGGGCTCGGCGCGGGCGACGTGAAGCTGATGGCGGCTGTCGGCGCGTTGAAGGGGCTGCCCTTCGTCGTCCACTCCTGCTTCTACATCATCTGCGCGGCGGCCGTGGCCGGAATCTTCCTGCTGGCGTGGCGCGGCCGTCTGCTGGTCGTCTCGAAGTGGGTGGCCCTGACGCTGGCCTCGGCTGTCATCCCGGGCATGTCGGCCCCGGCCCTCGAAGGCGAGAGGATGACGGTGCCGTTCGCCCCCTTCATCTTCATCGGCACGGCCATCACCGCTTACGCCGAGATCGTCAGCGGCGCCGCCGTGGCCTTATGAGGTTGGCGGAGGAGGGCGGCAGGTTCGCTTACGGCCTCGGCGGGCCGTTCCTGCTCTCGCTGCTGCCATACCTTCTTGCCATCGCGCTCATGACCGCACTCCTCCTGCGGATGGCCTTCAGGCTCAGGGAGGCCGCCCCGCCGATGACGCCCGGCGGGGGCTCGGAGGCGGGGGCCGGCGTCGCGGAGTTCATCATCGCCTTCCCGCTCCTGCTGGCGCTGATGCTGACGATTCTTCAGATCGCGCTGCTCGTGCAGGCCAAGTTCGTCGTCAACTACGCGGCCTTCTGCGCGGTGAGGTCGGCCATCGTGACGATCCCGGCCCGCATCAGGTCGGAGAGGCAGCTCGAAGAGCGGAACGTCATCGACACCCGCGACCCCGACTCGCCCAAGATGAAGATCATCAGGAGGGCGGCGGCCCTGCCCTGCGTAGCCATCTCGCCGGCGTGGCGGCCGGCGCTGATCGTGTCCACGGGTACGGCCTACGACCCTCTGGCAATCGCCCCCTTGGCGCGGCTGACCGTCTTCGTCCCCTCCCTCGATTACGAGAAGCAGGTGATGAGCAGGGCCGTCTACGCCTACGACGCGCGGAACACGTTCGTTGAGGTGAGCACGCAGGGCGGTGACCACGACCCCGTCACGGTCCGGGTGACGCACCGCTACTACCTGACGGTGCCGTTCGCCAGCCGCATCCTCGGGCGGAGCTATTTCCCGGACTGGTTCAGGTTCGGGGCCGGCCGCTACTACCCGATTACGGAGCAGTACACGCTGCTCAACGAGGGCGAGCCGCTCTACCCGGAGTCGCAGAGGAGGCGTTTCGGCGACGCGGACATCGAAACCGAGAGGTACTGAGCGACGGCTATGAAGGACGACGCGCCACGAGTGACCCGCGCCGGGTGGCGGGCCGCGCACGCCGACGAGGGCGGGCAGATTTCGATCCTGCTCGTGCTCGGCATGATCCCGCTCGTCTTCATGCTCGCCCTCATCTATAACACGGCGAAGCAGACCTCGCAGAAGGTACAGGCGCAGGGGGCGGCCGACGCCGCCGCCGTGTCGAGCAGCGTCTGGGTGGCGCGCGGCATGAACCTGATGGTGCTCAACAACAACGCCATGGCCGAAGTCCTGTCGGTCATGATCGTCGTCCACTCGCTCGACCAGACGCTACACATCATGCGCATCGTCGGCCCCATCCTCATCCGGCTGCTGATCAGGGCGGCGGCGGCGGCGCCGTGGGCCGCGCCCGCCATCGCCATCATCATCGGCGGGATAAAAATTCAACTCGACGCCTACGCCCTCTTGCAGCGGGCCACGACGCGGGTCGACCGTTTGCTCGGGCGCGTGGGGTGGGCCGTGATGAGGGCGCTCGACAAGCTCAATCAGGTGGTCAAGGTCGTCGTCCCGCCCATCGCCCTCGGCCAGATGGTCAACTACGCCAACGCCAACGGCGCCAGAAAATTCTGGTTCATGCTGACCGGGCCGAAGGGCACCGACATGAGGCTGCCGGGCGGGGTGCGCATCCCGGCCCTCGGCGGCATCAGCCTTCAGAACTTCCTGCCGATGATGCCGGTCGCGAGGGGGCCGCAGCGGTTCATAGCCGTCGAGGCGGGCGACTGTCAGGTGCCGAAGCTGAGGGACGCGGCGGCGCCCCTGCTGATTAAGTTCCTGCCCCTCTACCCGCTCTCCGCCTACGTCTTCGACAGGATGATTGATCGGAACCTTTCGTCCCTGTCCGGCGCCAGCTCGCGCGGGGGGGGCAGCCGCGTGGGCGGATTCCTGAGGCGGGTGCTGAACTTGGCCTTGAGGCTCATCTCGGGCAGCGGCGTTCTCAACTGGCCCCGCAACCCGCCGCGCCCCATGCTCCTGCACGAATTCCCTTCGCGCTCGCCGTCGCAGACTATGAACCGTTCGGAGGAGGCAGTCGACCTGAAGAGGGTCCGCCAGTACCTACAGTTCCTCGTCTTGGTGGGCGGCCAGAACGACCGGGCGAGTCCCATCGGCGGGAACCGCTTCGCCAACCCGACCGCCGTCTGGCTGCCCCAAACGCAGCTCACTTACGCGCAGGCCGACGTGTACAACCCGACCCACTGGGGGATGTTCCGGCAGGACTGGAGGGCCAAGCTGGTGCGTGCCCATCTGCTCGAAGAGAAGACGGACGACTTCGCCCGCCTCACCTTCCTGCGCCCCTTCGCCGGCTTCAACGACTGGTCGTTCGTCAACACACACTGACCCGGAGGCGACGTGCGAGAAGGGGAACACGACCCGATGAACGCGGAGAGGTTGAGGAAGGGCCGGCGCCGGGGGCTGGCGGCGTTCCACGCCGACGAGCAGGGCACGTCGGCAATCGAGATGGTGCTGTCGCTCCCCATCCTCGTGCTCGTTATGCTCGTGCTGATCGGGATGGGGCACACTTTGATGGCGAAGCCGCACGCGCTGGTCGCGGCGCGTTACGCCGCGCAACACGCGACGGTTCACGGCTCGCCCCCCTCGGCCGCGGCGGTTTCGCGGGCCGTGGGCGGGCGGGGTGAGGACTGGGGAGTGTCGGTCACGGGCACCGGCGCCGACGACGAATCCGTCGGCGAGTTGGAGCGCGAGTCGAACCAAGCGGGCGACCGCGGCGTGGTGGACGTGTTCGGTTCGATGCTGAACGTCCTGAGCGGGAAGTCGCGCGTCGTCGCGAGGACAGGCGCGCGCCCCCGCCGCGGCATCCTCCCGCGCGTCATGCGTTTGGGCGAGGCCGAGGGCGCCTTCGTTGTGGAGCACGACCCTTGGACCTGCGAGAAGAATCGGGGCAGCTATCTCACGATATTGACTTCGCGGGCCTCCTCCGCGGGCGGCTCGATTCCGGGCATCGGCAAGCTGCTGAACGTCTTTGACGATAAGGCGGGGGAGCTGCCTTGCTGCGTGACCTACAAGAGCGATGGGGAGAGGCGCTAACGCAAAAGGGAGGGCGGGGGAGTTGGCGGCGGCGGCCGTCATCAGCTCGCTGCTGGTCTGGGGGGGCGTACGCTACGGCCCCTTCTCGCGGCAGGCGCAGGAGGCGCCGCCGCCGCCACCACCACAGCGCCCGGCCGCCACACGGGACGCGGGTGTCGCGCGGCGCGCTGACTACATGCCGGCCGACGCGCCCGCGCCGGCATCGGCCTTCGAGCCCATCTTTAAGGAGGCCGTGCGCGGGGGGCGGGTGGAGGCCAGCGCGTCGGCCTTCGCCGACCGGCTGGAGGAGCAGTACCGCCGACGCGGATACGTGAGGCGCGGGCGCGTCGGCGGCCGGAGGGGGCCGCTGCTGCCCGACAAGACTTACTGGCGCGGCGCACTGCCCGGCGGCCAGTTGATCGTGGCGAACGGCGCGGACGCCGACCCGCACTCCGAGACGGTCTTAGAGCGCCCCGACCTGTTCGTCACGGCGGTCGAGGACGAAGCGCCGGGCGGGGCCGGCTGGAGCACCTTCCGCCGCGGCGACCTTGAGCGGCTGGCGGGCGGCGGCGACCCGCAGGGCGACTTCCCCGGCGGCGACCCCCCGCTCGTCCCTCGCGCCGAGGGCCTGCGCCGCGTGCTCAGCTTCCCGCGCGCCGCGGCCGGCGGCAGCGGCTTCCTCGCCCTCTACGAGAGCGCCCGGCCGGCGCGCGAGCTGGCCGACTGGTACGTCGCGGAGATGTCCCGCGGCTGGCGCTACGACCCGGACCTGACGGCGCAAGCCCGGAGCGTCGCCGAGGGAACCTTCTGCTTCACGCAGCCCACACGCTTTTGCCTAGTGTGGGTGACGCCCGAGGCGGACGGGCGGACGACGCTGATCGTCAGCCTGCACAACCACTGACAGGGCCAAGGACGAAGACCGCCGGGGCGGCAGCCGCCCGGCGAGTGGATCAATATGCGCATCGGACGACAAGAGAAGCCGCCGGCGGGTCTCAGCCAGAGGCGGGTCTTCATCATCGCGGCCGTCCTCGGCGCCGCTGCCATCCTCCTGAACCTGCTCTACATGAGCGACGCCAAGAGCGAGAAGCTGGTCGTCTACAAGGCGGGCAAGCTGATGAAGGCGGGCGAGGTGGTCAACGAGGACTCGTTCGAGAAGGTCGAGCTGTGGGGCGACGTGGGCCGGATGCGGAGCGTCGTCGTGGACTCGGAATCCTTCGCGGCCTTCTCGCAGCAGCCACTGGCCGAGACGCTCACGCCGGGCGACATCCTGCTGACCCGCTCCTTCCTGCTGAGCGGGCAGGGGGGCCTGCGCGACAGCATCGGCGAGAACCAGAGGGCGCTGGCGCTCGACGTGGCGGACGAGGCCCAAGCGGTCGGCTACTTCGTGCGCCCCGGTGACATGGTTGACATCTGGGGCGTGTCGGACGTGGCCGCCTTCCCCATCGTCAAGAGCGTCTGCGTCAAGGCGGTCGGCGACGCCTACCTCGTGCCGCAGGAGGGCGGGCGCGACGGGCGTTACCGCTCCGTCACCATCTTCGTCCCAGGCGACGACGCGCAGATTTCAGACCTGCTTTCGAACGTGGCCCTCGCCGACGACAAAATCAACCTCGCGCTCATCGGGAAGTGCGAGGAGGGGAAGGTGTCCGTTAGCCGGCGCTACGTCCCCGAAGACCTGACCGAGTCCAACGGCGAGCAGTCGTCGCGCGAGGAAGAGCCGTAGCATGTTCGTCATCCTCGACAACCGCCCGCCGGCCTTCTACGACGCGCAGGCCGTCATCGTCGGCCGCGGCGAGTCGTGCGACCTGCGCCTCGAAGGCCCCGGCGTCGCCGAGCGCCACGCGCTGCTGACCCGGCAGCCCGACGGCGGCTGGGCCGTGAAGAACTTGGGCGGGCTGCTCCAAGTCGCGGGCCAGCAGGTCGCCGTCAACCAGCGCGTGCGCATCAACCCGGCCGACCGCGTCAAGGCCGGGCCGGTCGGGTTTTACGTGCGCGACGAACAGGACCACGGCCTCATCGCCGAGCCCATCGACCGGAAGATCTTCAAGCTGGAGCTGAAGCTGCACCAGAAGATTCTGAACACCATCAAGAAGAGTTCCGCCAGCCTCAGCGAGAAGCAGCGGAGCGAGCGCATCATCCGCGAGCTGGACACGGCGCTCGAAGGGGCCGTCTCGCTCAATCCGGACTTCATCCACCCGGTTTCGACCGAGGCGCTCAGGAAGCTCCTGCTCGACCGCGCTCAGGAGGTCGATAAGAAGGCGAAGATGGCCTACTCCGTCGTCGGCACCGTCTCGGACACGGAGCAGTACGAGGGGCTTCTGCGCGAGGTCGAACAGCTCATCGGCATCGGGCCGGGCCAGTCGGCACAGGAGAAGAACGAGCGCATCAGGGTGCTCGTCCCGTGGGCCATCCAGAACCTGCGGGGGCGCTTCGACACCGAAGTCCGGCGGCGGATGATCCTCGGCATGCTGCGCGAGGACCTGCTCGACGTGATCTTCGGCCTCGGGCCGCTCGACGACCTGATGAACCAGCGCAACGTGAACGACATCATGGTCCTGCCCTCGGGCCGCATCTACGTGGACCGCGGCGGCGTGATGACCGACACGGGCCGGAAGATGCTGACGCACGAGGTCGCGCTGCGCATCGTCGAGCGGATCGTCTCGAACGAGGGGCGGCGCATCGACCAGAGCTCGCCCACCGTTGACGCGCGGATGAAGGACGGCTCGCGCCTGAATGCCATTATCAAGCCGGTGGCGGTCCACGGCCCGGCCCTGACCATCCGCCGCTTCGCCGCCAAGCCCTTCACGATGCAAGACCTCGTGGACAGGGGCACGCTCACGCCGACGGTGGCGAACTTCCTCCGGGCCTGCGTCGTCACGCGGCGCAACATTCTCGTCTCGGGCGGGACCGGCTCGGGCAAGACGACGACGCTCAACGCGCTGTCCGTCTTCATCCCCCCGACCAACCGCATCGTCACCATCGAGGACACGGCCGAGCTGCAACTGAACCAGTCCCACGTCGTCTCGCTCCAAGCCAAGCCGCCGAACCTCGAAGGGAAGAACGCGGTCAACATCAGGCAGCTCGTGCGCAACGCCCTGCGGATGCGCCCCGACCGCATCGTCGTCGGCGAGTGCCGCGGCGGCGAGGCGCTCGACATGCTTCAGGCCATGAACACCGGCCACGCCGGCTCCCTGACGACCATCCACGCCAACACGCCCGAGGACGCGCTGGGCCGGCTCGAAGTCCTCGCCCTCGAAGCGGAGGGCATCGACCTGCCGAGCCGCGCCATCCGCGAGCAGATCGCCTCGGCGCTCGACCTCATCATTCAGGTCGAGCGCCACCACGACGGCGTCAGGCGGGTCGTGTCGGTCTGCGAGGTGGTCGATTTCGACGACGACTCGGGCGAGGTCATCGTCGAAGAGATTTACCACTTCCGCCGGCGCAAGACGAAGCACGGGCCGACGCTGTCGAAGCTGGCCTTCACCGGGTACGTCCCGACCTTCATCGACGAGTTGATGGACACCAAGCTCGTCACCATCGCCTCGATGTTCGGCGAGCCCGAAGGCCCGCCCGCAAGGTGAAACGATGGGGTATCTCGTCGCGTCCTCGATCCTCCTGTTTGCTGCCGTGGCGCTGGCCGTCGGCGCGGGCGGGCCGCGGGCGTTGGCGTGGCTGAAGCGGCGCGCGCGCCGCGACGCCGCCACCTACGAGAAGTGGGCCGAGGACCTCTTCGTGGACTGGCCGCCCGGGCGCCCGCTGCGCGTCGCCTACGGGACGTACGTCGGCGTCGTGGTGCTGGCGCTGCTGACCTTCTTTCTGGTCGGCAACTTCGTCATCGGCCTCGT
>Ga0182001_10000207_pt1 | contig 13208 bp, 10 predicted proteins | sample BulsoiFelSFmetaG_FD_120485 | JGI IMG/M metagenome (GOLD analysis project Ga0182001, IMG submission 120485) | Bulk soil microbial communities from Mexico - San Felipe (SF) metaG | ecosystem: Environmental > Terrestrial > Soil > Agricultural land | place: Mexico: San Luis Potosi | collected... | reverse complement strand
GCGCATCCTCGCCGCTATCCACTCGCGCAGCGGCCACCAGCCTTCGGTCGTGCTGTACTGGCAGGCTTGCGCGCCCTCTTCGGCGAAGACGGCGGCGTGCGCCCGCGCCAGCGCCTCGACGGGGAAGACTTCGGGCGCCGGCAGGCCGCCCGCGAACGAGATGACTTCGGGGCGCTCCGTCACCTTCAGGATTTCCCTGATGGCCGAGGCGCCCATCCCCGCGAGCCGCCGCGCGTAAGCGTACGTGACAAGTTCTTTATTCATCTGTTCAACGACTTAGGGCTCCGCCTTCCTCGTGTTCCGCCGCACGTCACCGCCCGTACTTTAGCCGAAACCCGCACCGCCGCAAGAGCCATTTTCGCGCGGCACGCGTGTGCCAATTCCGGCGCCGCCGCGGGCGCAAAGGAGGGCGGGTGGCCGCGGACAGGGCTCGGCCCGTCTGAGTAGTTGACGCAACTAATGATGATTGATTGGGTGGCGCACGGTGCGGCGCACGGGATGGCGGGGGCAATTATCGGGACATCGTCGGGGCCTTAATTTAAAGGCAGCGAGAAACTGAAGGTGGAGCCGACCCCCACTTCGCTGCGCACCCAGATTTGCCCGCCGTGACCCTCGACGATTCTCCGCGCGATGGCGAGCCCGAGGCCGGTGCTCTGCTCGCCGGCGGTGCTTTTGACGCTGAGGCTTTCAAAGGGGATGAATAACCTGTCGATGTCGCCCGACGGAATCCCCTGCCCTTCGTCTGTGACGGCGACGACGACCTGTCGCTCGCCCTTCGCGGCGCGCACCTCCACCGTAGTATTCGGGAAAGAGAATTTAATGGCGTTGCTGATGAGGTTGTTCAAGACCTGCTCGATTTTCGGCGCGTCGACCCTGACCGGCGGGATGTCGCCCTCGCGTGTGAGGTTGATGCGAATCTGCTTTCGCCACGCGAGCAGGCGGTTCAGCTCCACGTTCGTTTCCAAAAGGTTCGGCAGGTCAGTGTCCTGCAAATCGAGATGGAGTTTCCCGGCCTCGACCTTCGAGATGGACAGGAGGTCCGTCACCAGCCTCAGCATGAACTCGCTGTTTTTTCTGACGGTCGAGATGACCTTCTGCTGCTCGGGGGAGAGCGGCCCGAGCAGCCCGTCGGCCAGCATCTGACTGTAACCGTCTATCACCTGCAAGGGGTTGCGCAGGTCGTGCGCGGCGACGCCGATGAACTGGTTCTTTATTTCGTTAAGCCTTTCCAGCTCGACGTTCCGCTTGACCAGCTCGCGCTGTGTCGTGACAAGCTCGTTGTTGAGCCGGCTCAACTCGTCGTAGAGTTCGCTGTCCCTGTCGGCCTGCGCGGGCCGCGGGGCGTCGGGCGCGGCATCGGCGGTGAGGCCGGCGTCTACGCGTATGAACTCCTGATAAATCCCCGTCAGGCCCGAGCGGGTCGTGGCCCCGGCGATGAGTATGCCGTCGGCGGTCACGCTCCCGCCGAAGTGTAGAGTCTTGATTCGACCGCTGAGGGGGACGTTCATCTCCCAGCCGTAGGCCGCCCCCCTCTCGCTTATGCTGCCCAGAAAGGCCCTGCACTTCTCGTCGCTCCCGCAATCGAGTACGGACGCGAACGGCTGGCCCGCGGCCACCAGCCCGGCGCCCAGCCCGTCGTAGAGCACCTGCCGCACGGCGCCCCCTGCGTCACACAAGACGGCGAACGCGACTATCTCTTCTTTCGGCGAGGTCTTCATAAAACCAGTCGAGCTTACAGCCTTTAAAAGGGCCGGGCTTACAAACGTTCTTCGGGCTTACAAACGTTCGGCCGCCGCGACCGCCCCGGAGGCGTCGGCGGCGTAGGCGTCGGCGCCGACCCGCTCCCACAACTCCGGCTCCACGTTGAAAGGGTACCCGCCGACCACGACCTTCACGCCGCCCAGATTTTCCGAGGCGCGCACGGCCCCTATCAACTCCGCCACCGCGCGGACGTGGAAGGTCATCGTGGCCGAGACGGCGAGCACGTCGGCCTTGCGGTCCGCGAGGGCTTGCAGGACGGCGGGAGTGGGCGAGTTGGCCCCGAGGTAATACGTGTCCCAGCCTTCCATCTCGAAGAAGTCGCTGATGATTCTGGCGCCGATTTCGTGAAGCTCGCCGGCGATGCTGGTGGCGACGAGCCGCCGGCCGCTCTTCTCCGTGCGAAATATTCGCGGGTAGAGTTGGGCCATGATGAGCTGCGTGGCGGCCGTGCAGTAGTGCTCCTGCGCCACGCTCAGTTGATTCATCTGCCACAGCCTCCCGATTTCGCGCTGCGAGGCCTGGAAGACGTGCAGGTAAACGTCCTTCAAGGGCACGCCCGAGTCGACGGCCTCCAGTATGAGGCGGCCGGCGGCGTGCCGCTCCGCCCCGAGGAGGAGGCGGAGGTACTGCCGCGCGAGGTCGGCGTGCGGCGCCGCGTCGGGGAGCAGCGTCGGCAGGTCGGGCGGGAGCGAGGGCAGCCTCTTGAGCGCCGCGTCGAAGAACTCTTCGGCGACCGCGCTCGTCTCGGCCGGGAGCCTCTCGCGGACCACCTCGCGCATGACGGCGAGGTTGCGGGACAGGTCGGCGGCCGGGACGCCGCGCGCGCCGAGCATCACCTTCGCCCAACCGACGTAATCCGTGAACAGCGAGGGGCTCGACGCCGAGACCGCGTCGGCCAGATACGAGAGATGATAGCCTGCGTCCTGCAAGCACTTCGCGCGCCCCGCCTCGCCGTATCTGGCCAGGAGGTCCGGCTGCGCCTCGTAATGGCGGGCGGTGACGGCCCCGGCCAGCGCGTTGATGTCGGCGGCGATGAGCCGGCCCGCGGTCATGTGCAGTTCTGACACGGTACTACCTCGCTCACGAGGAGACGTGCTCGAAGAATCTAAGCCGAGCACTCCCGGGGACCAGTTTCAGGCCCTTCGGGATGGCCTTGTGAGAGTCGTGATAAAGGTGGCTGTGATGCCACGTCCTGAAACTGTCCTCGTCGCGCCAGTAAGTGAGCAGCCAAATCTCGTCCCGGTTGTCGAGCGGGCTGATGACCTCAAGGCGTAAAAAGCCCGCGGCCTCTTCGACGAGGTGGGGGCGATTCGTGAAGGCGTCCTTCACCTGCTCGGCCATGTCGTTGGCGACCGTAAACTGACTCAGGGCAATAAACATCGCGGACGCCTTCTCCCTTAAGCCCGGGGGCCGAAGTTTTAAGTGATAGTCAGCGCGCCGCACGGGTCTCCCCCGCGTAAGGCTCGGCCGGGCGCCGCACGATTCTCTGCGGGCGTTTGTACCGCCGCGCGCCGGAAAACTCAACCCCTTTCCGCGCATAAGCAGTTCGGCCGGCAGGCGGGTAAGGCAGCGCGCCGCCCGCGGGCATTCTAACGTCGCCCGCCGGCCGTATGGTATCGTCGGCGGCCGGCGTGTCCCGGCGTCAGGCAAACGCGCACGGAGGCGGCGGCGGTAAGAGAAGCTTACCAGACACGGAGACTGTTTAAAGTTATGAAAGTGTACAAGCCCGAAGACATGAACTCGGCGTTCGGCGAGGCATTCAATTCCGGAGACCTCGACGGCCTCGTCGTCCTCTACGAGCCGGGCGCCGTTCTCGTCCCCGTGCCCGGCCGCGTGGCGGAAGGGGCGCAAGCCATCAGGTCCGCGTTGCAGGAGTTGCTCGCCCTCAAAGGGCACATGCGGTCGGAGAATCTATACGCGCTCGTAAACGGCGACCTCGCGCTGCTGCGCGCGAAGGTCCGGCTGGTCGGGGTCGGGCCGGACGGCAGCACGCTGGAAATAAACAACCACACGGCGGAGGTGGTGCGGCGCCAGCCGGACGGGAGTTGGCTCTACGTCCTCGACCACCCCTACGGCGCCGACCCGATGGATTCTTAAATCACCTCCCGCGGGAGGCGGGCGCGGGACGCGTTCAATTCCGTCTCGGAAGGAGTGTATGCCCTACGTTAACGTACGCATCACGAGGGACGGCGTGACCGCCGACCAGAAGAGGCAGATCGTCGTGGAAATCACGGAGACTCTGGCGAGGGTGCTCGGCAAGAGGCCGGAACACACGCACGTCATTATCGACGAGGTGGAGCCCGAGAACTGGGGCTTCGCGGGGATGCTCACCACCGACTACCGCAAGCAGTTCGAGTAGGGCGCCGGCCGGGGGCGGCGTCGTCACCTGAGCCCGCCCGAGACGGCGAGTTGCCCGCGCGCCTCCGCACGCGAGCGGACGAGGACGCCGTCTATGAACTCGGCGACGATGACGCGCCCGCCGCCGCGCGGGAACACGTAAGCGGTGGCGCCCGGCCCGTGCGTCGCTGGGAGTGTGGCCGAGGGACGGCCCAACAGCCGGAACACCTCACGCTCGGTAAGACCCTCCTTCAGAAACGTGGTGCGCGGGCCGACGCTGACGACGAGCGGCGCGACTCTGTAGGGACTTTTTTGGAGCGACGCGCCGCCGCCGCTGTCGTCGTCCGCTTCCGAGAAGTCCACGTAGCGGCGCAGCGCCTCGGTGATGGCGCGCGGGCTCAGGACGGTCGGGTCGAGGAGCGTGAAGTGGACGTTGAAGCGCCCGCCGCCCCTGAGCGCCTTCTCCTCGATGCGGGCGCGGCGCGCCTCCTCGGCCTCGGCGGCTATGGCCTGGTTGAGCCGGTCTTCGCGCTCGCGTTCGCGCCTGAGCGAGTCAATCTGCTCCTTCAGACGCCTGCGGCGGGCCGGGTCCGCCTCGCGCTTGAGTTCCTCTTCGAGGTGCCTCTCGCGCCTGCTCTTGCTGACGCTCGGCACGTAGACGTGCGCGTCCGTCTCGTCGCCGAAGGTGCCGTAGCCGCCGCCGCCGAGTTGGAATTCGACGTGCCTGCCTTTGACCTTGACCTTCGTGACCATGACCGTCTCGCCGCGCCGTATCGCGGCGCCGTGGCGCTTGAGCCGGGAGGCGTACTCCGAGTAGTCGAGCGGCGTCGCCCGCTCCGGGTAGATGTTGACGCCGTCTTTGGTGGCCGGCACGTCGATCTTCAGGGTGACGTGCCGCCCCTCGAAGTGCCTCTCAAGGTCGGCCTCGGTCTGCCCCGAGGCCGAGGCCGCCGTCAGCAGGATGACTGTCAATAACGATAAGAGCCTTCTCATACAAATCCTCCTCCGCTTAATCCGGCCCGACAGAACGGCCAGATTAGTAACGCGTGGGCGGCGGCCCGTGCGGATCAGGCTTTTACCGTTCAAGCTCTGCGGGCTGCTCGACTGACCCGACGTGGAGACGCCGCGAGACGGACGGCAGGCAGCCGGCAACTACTTCAGGTGGTTTCGCGTCTTCGAGGAAGGGAGCGACCGGCGGGGTCAAATCACGCGGCCGAGGAAGCGCGCGGCCGGAAGGTTGAAATTCGCCTGCGGCGTGACGGGCGTACGCGCCGAAACCCTTTAGCAGTCGCCTCGCGGCGGCCGGCCCGTCGAGGGGAAGGCGGGCGAGTCATTCAGGCCCGTTCGCGCGACCCGCGGGTCCGCCGACGATGCCGCGCAGTTCCCAAAGGTCGTCCTTGAGCACGTAGGCGCAGGCGCCGGCCAGACTCGCCGCGCGCCGCAGGTTCGGGTCGTCGTAATCGGTAACGACGACGACCCTCGCTTCCGGGTGGGCCTCTCGGATTCGGGCCGTCGCCGCGATGCCGTCGAGACCCGGCATCCGTATGTCCATGAACACCCAATCGGGGCGGCACCCGCTGTACGCCGCCTGTGCGCGGGCGCCGTCGTCGCATTCCGCGACCGACTCGAACAGGTCGGACACGACGCTCCGAATCAGGCCCCTCATCCCCGCGTTGTCTTCGACAATCAGAAGGCTCGTCATCCCTCTCACAACCGAGCCGGCCTGACTCAATCGCACCGGGGCTGTCCCGGCACGCTCGCGCTCGAAGGCGTCAGCCGCTTCTGCGCACACTGCCGGGCGAGGAGGGCTCGGAGCGCGGCCTCAACTGCCGCGTGCGCCGGGCGGCCGGCCAGGTTGTTCAGCTCCAGAGGGTCTTCGTCGAGGTCGTACATCTCGAACTCGTCGGGCGCGGGCAAGACCTTGACGCGCTTCGTGTAGGCGACGACCTGCTCGCCGGGGGTGTCGGGCGAGAGGGTCGCCGGCTTGACGACCACGTCCTTCACGCCGGGCGCGCCCGGCTGGCCGGGGTTGCTCCAGAACTGCGGGCTGTCGAAATAGCGCGCGTACTTCCAAAGCTTCCCGCCGACGCGCGCGACGACCGCCTCGATGTGGTTGGGCTGTGTCACAGAGTCGTAAGGGATGCCGATGATGTTCTCCTGGTCGGGGCCGCGGCTCGGGTCGTCGTCGGTCATGAAGTAGACCGGCGCGTCGAAGGCCGCTCCTCCCGCGAGGCCCGAGAGGAGCGGCGCCAGATTCCGGCCGACGAGCGGGCGCGCCTCCGTGTGCGTCTCGGCCAGTTGGCTGCGGGTCTGCTCGGCGTCGATGCCGGCCAGCCCGAGCAGCGTCGGGAGGATGTCTACGTGGCTGGTCGGCAGCGCGTGCGACTGCGGCCGCGGGAACATGACGGGGTTGGAGAAGACGAGCGGGACGCGCAGCGCCTCGTCATAAGCCTGATACCACTTCTGGTGCAGCCCGTCATGCGCGCCGAGCAGTTCGCCGTGGTCCGAGGTGAAGACGACGAGCGTGTCCTCGAAGAAGCGCGACTGCCGGAGCGCCGCGTAGACGCGCCCGAGCTGCGCGTCCACGTTCTGGTGGGCCTGGTAGTAGAAGCGGAAGTAGTCGGGCGTTTCAAACGTCGGCTGGAAGAACTGCCTGTAGGCGTCGCGGTAGCTCTCCTGGCAGCTCGGCTTGCCGCCCAAATCGTCGCCCCTCGTCTGGAGGAACATCGCGGGGTCGAACAGGTCCGTCGGGACCTGCGCGCCGACCGAGAAGTCGTAGAGGCCGAGGCGCTCGCCGAGTCTGGAGGCGAGGCCCCACAGGGCGATGTCGTGCGGGTTGACGAAGGAGACGACCGCGAGCCACGGCCGGACCGAGGGCGTGGCCTCCAACTGCTGGAGCAGTTCGACGGCCTGCCCGGCGATGGCCTCGTCCCTGCCCTTCTTGCCGCCGCCGGCGGATGAGGCGCTGTTGAGCGGAGAGCGGCCGTGGGGCTCCGGGCCGACCCAGCCCGAGAAGCCGTAGTCTTCGAGCCGGCCGGCGTTCACGTACAGCGCCTCCTTCTCGGGGTCGCGGTTTCCTTCGGGGTCGTAGCTCGCGAGCGAGCCGTGCGTCCCCGGCGTCTCGATGTCGGCGTGCGAGACGTGCCACTTGCCCTTCCAGTAGGTGCGGTAGCCGGCGGCGCGGAAGTAGTCGCCGAGCGTCGGCACGGTGTTCGGGTCGAGCCAGAAGATTTCCGGGTCGTGCGGGCTCTTGGCCGCGCCGTCCGTGTTCGTCACGCCGTGCAGCGAAGGGTAGTGGCCGGTGTAGAGCGAGGCGCGGCTCGGCGCGCAGGCCGTCGAGGCCGTGTAGTGGCGGTGGAACTCGGCGCCGTTCTGCCTGAGTAGTTCCTGCGTGGAGAGGTACTGGCGGCGGAACTGCCGGAGCGCGGCCGACTCGTAGACGGTCGGGTAGCGCTGCTCGTCCACCATCAGGACGAGGACGTTGAGCCGCGAAGACAAGGGCGTGTCCGGGCCGGGGGCGGGCGCCTCTTCAAAGGCTTCGGGCGAGGCGGACTGCGCGCGGGCCGGGTTCGCCGCGCCGAGGGCCGAGATTCCGGCCGCCGTCAGCAGGCTCGTCTGCAAGAAGGAGCGGCGCGAGGGCTTCGCGTTCTTTTCCCTGGGGGCTTCTTTCTCAGGCATGTGCGACCTCTCTTTTTCCCTGCGAGTTACACCCGGGGGGCGCGTCCGGCGCCCCTCTCACGTGGCCCGCACTATGAGCCCCCGCCGCGGGAATTTGAATAGAGGCAGACACACATTTTCCCTAAGTGGGGCCACTCATTTTCCGGCGTGCCCCCGCCCGGGTCCCCGTGGGGCGTCGCTTCCTTCGCGCTTTTTTTTAGTGTGGTGAGGTTAAACGGATGCGGACGAGCCCCTGGGCCGGCTCAGGTCAACTCGCCGCGGTGTTCGACGGCGAACCTGACGAGGGCGTTGCTGCCGTGAATCCCGAGTTTGTGGCAGATGCTGTGGCGGTGGTTCTCGACCGTGCGGTGGCTGATGAAAAGCTGCTCGGCAATCTCTTTACTCGTCTTGTGTTCGGCGATGAGTTTGAGGATGCGCCGCTCGGCGGGCGTCAGAGTCTCCAGACCCAGTCCCTTCTCGCCGGGCGCGCTCAGTCGCGCGGAGCGGTTGACGAGGTAGCCGGAGATGGCCGGGCTGATGTAGTGCTGGCCGGAGGCGACGGCCCTCACGCCCGCGACGATGTCGCCGACGGCGCTGTCCTTCAGCAGATACCCGAGCGCGCCGACGTTGAGCGCCTCGTTGAACATCCGCTCGTCCTCGTACATCGTCAGGAAGATGATGCGGGCCGGCAGCCCGCGCCGCCGGACCTCGCGCGCCACGTCGAACCCCTTCATCTGCGGCATGTTGATGTCGAGGACGGCGACCTGCGGCGAGAGGTCCTGAATCAGCCGCAGGGCTTCGGCGCCGTCGCCTGCCTCGCCGAGTATCTTCAGGTCAGGCTCCATCTCGACGACCTGCCGGAGCCCCTGCCGGAAGACCGGGTGGTCGTCGGCGATGACCAGACGAATCTCAGCCCTCATCGTCGCCCTCCCTCGTCCGGATGGTGAGCCGCACGGACGTGCCCCGCCCCGGCGCTGAGCGGACGGAGAGCCGCCCGCCGAGTATCCTCGCGCGCTCCGCGAGCCCGCTCAGTCCGAAGCCGCGGCCCCCGCCGCCGGCCCCGCGCGCGTCCGGCACGAAGCCCCGGCCGTCGTCCTCAATCGCCACTTCCAATTCCGCCGGGCCGCGCCTGACCGTGACCCTCGCCTCGGCCGCGCCCGAGTGCTTCAGGACGTTATTTATCCCCTCCTGCACGATGCGGTAGAGGTTGATGGCGGAGTCGGCCGGGAAGAGGTCGTCCACGTTGTCTATCTCCGCGCTCAGGCGGACGGGGCAGGAGCCGGAGACGCGTTCGACCAGTTCCTCAAGGGCCTGCGTCAGCCCTATCTCGTCCAACTGGTAGGGGCGCAGGTTGTAAGCTATCTTCCGCACCTCCCTAATCGACTGCGAGGCGGTCCCCGCAATCTGCTCTATCTGCTCGCGCGCGCGGGCGGGGTCGTCGAGGAGTCTGAGCCCGAGGGCCGCGCGGTTCTTGATGATGAGCAGGTCCTGGCCGAGGCTGTCGTGCAGTTCGGCGGCGATGCGCTTGCGCTCGCCCTCCTGCGACGCGATGAGCTGCCGGGAAAACTCCTCCTGCGCGCGCCGCGCCCGCTCGACGCGCGCCATGCGCCTCCTGTAGAAGAGGAAGACGGCAGCCGCCGCCGCCGCGACCGCGCAGCAGAGGAACCACCACGTACGCCAGAACGGCGGGACGATGATGACGGAGACGGTCGCCTCCTGCTCGCCCCAGATGCCGTCGTTGTTCGACGCCCTGACGCGGAACACGTAGCGGCCGGGCGGCGCGTTCGTGTAGTAAGCCGCGCGGCGGCTGCCGGCCTCGACCCACTCGGCGTCGTAGCCTTCGAGCTTGTACCTGAAACGCACCTTCTCAGGCGCCGCCAGACTCAGGCCGGTGTAGTGAATCTCAAGGCCCCCGCGGCCGGGCGGCACTTCGACCTCGCGCCGCGGGTCGGCCGGCGTCCTGCCGACGAGCACCTGCTCGACGTGGACGAGCGGCGGCAAAGGGTTGAGGTTGGAAGGGTCGATGCGGACGACGCCGCGGATGGTCGGGAACCAGAGGCCCCCGTCGTCGGCCCTCCAGCCGGCGGGCTGGCCGCCGCCGTTCGCCTCGTTACTCAACATCCCGTCGGAGACGCCGTAAGAGACGCTGTTGACCGACGCCGCGCGGCCGTCGGCCACGTCGTTCAACTCCCTGAGGCTGACGCGGAAGATGCCGCGGTTGCAGCTCATCCAGAGGTTGCCGCGGCCGTCTTCGAGGATGCGCGAGACGACGTTGTCGAACAGCCCCTCGCCGGTGGTGACGCGCGCGACGCGCCCACCCTTGAGGCGGTTGAGGCCGCCGCCGTAGGTGCCGACCCAGAGCGCCCCTTCCGCGTCCTCGTAAACGTCGCGGACGTAGTTGTTCGAGAGCCCCTGCGCGGTCGTGTAGTTGGTGAACTTTCCCCCCTCGAAACGGCTCAGCCCGCCGGTCGTGCCGACCCAGAGCGCGCCCCGCCGGTCCACGGCGATGAGCCGCACGTCGTTCGAGACGAGGCCCTCGGCCGTCCCGAACCTCTCCCCCTCGCCGCCCTTCAGCCGGTAGAGTCCGCCCTCCTGCCCCTCGTCGCCGCCCGCGCCGACCCACAGATTCCCCTCTCGGTCTTCGTTGATGGCCCCGACCGCGGCCCCCCGCAGCGAGGCGTTCAAAGGGTGTTCGTCAAGCACCCGCCCGCCCTCGACGCGGTAGAGGCCCGCCCCGTCGGTCCCGACCCAGAGCGTGCCCCCGCCGTCACGATAAAGAGAGCGGACGTGAGCGTCGAAGTCGAGGCGGCTGAACCTTCCGCCCTGATAACGGAAGAGGCCGACGCCGCCGAGCCACAAGCCCCCCTCGCCGTCGCCCGTGATGGGGATGAAGCCGCGGTCCGAAAGCCCTTCGGCGGCGGCGTAGGCCGTCACCTGCCGCGGCTTGAAGCGGTGCAGGCCCTTACCGCCGGTCCCGAGCCAGACGTTGCCCTCGCGGTCTTCCATCACCGCCCTCACGCCGCCCCAGACCGCGAGCCCGGCCATCTCGGGGACGGGCACGTCGACGACCAGCGCGCCGCCCGCGTAGCGGGCGAGCCCCCCCGGCGTCAGGAGGCGCACGTCCCCCTGCCGGCCTTCATAAATGTGCAGGACGGTCTGAGTGCCGGCGTCGCCGGGGCCGGTTCGCGGGTAGGTCACGAGCACGCTGAAGACGCCGTTTTCGAGCCGCGCCAGCCCGTAGCGCGTAGCCAGCCACACGCTGCCGTCGCGCGCCGCGTGCAGGTCCGAGACGTGGCGCGGCCAGTCTTCGGGGAACCCTTCAATCCTGCCGAAGGTCGTGAAGCGGCCTTCGCGAAACTGCGTGAGGCCGGCGCCCGCCGACAGCCAAAGGCCGCCGTCCGGGCCTGACCCGACGATGAAGGCGCGGTCTTCGGGCAGCCCGTCGCGCGGCGTGTAGACGTTGAAGCGCCCGCCGCGGAGGCGCGCCAGGCCCTTCGGCGTGCTGGCCCAGATGTCGCCGCGGCCGTCCGCCAGCACGTTGAAGACGTTGTTATCGGGCAGACCTTCGGCGGTCGTGTAGGTTGTAAAGACGCCGCGGCTGTAACGGGTGAGGCCGCCGCTCTGCGTCCCTATCCAAAGGTCGCCGGCCGAGTCCTCGGAGAGCGCCAGAATCCGGTTGCTCCGCAGCCCGGCGGTGTTGCCCGTGTCGAAGATGGTGAATTTGACGCCGTCGAAACGGGCGAGGCCGCCCTGCGTCGCCAGCCAGAGATAGCCGTCGCGCGTCTGAACCGGCAGCACGTCGTTCTGCGGCAGTCCGTTCTCCGTGGTCCATGCGTCGTGCAGGTACTCGGCGGCGCCCGCCCACGCCGGCCCCGCGTGCCCGCAGCAAATCGTGAACGTAAAAAACAGGGCCGCGAACGTGATTCGCGAGTTCTTACGCGCCATGCCTCCACCTTCTACCGGCCGGGTTCTGTTGCGAGAACCGCTTCCCGGTAATAATCGGCCCCTCACGTTCCGCCTAGCAAGTCTCGTCAGGCCCTTTCATGAAGCGCACATTCTCGCCCTTCGAGCGGCGCCGATACGCGCCCGACCTCATCCCGCTCGGCGTCCGTTGATAATAGACGAGACTTAAGTGAAGGTAGGCAGTGAATGGAAAAACTTATGCCGCGGTGTGGGTTCCGCCCGGCGCACGATTGAGTTTATGTTCGGCGCCCGGCGCGGCGCCGAACTTCACTCGTATCTCAGCGCGACCATCGGGTCGACCTTCGTCGCACGCCGCGCAGGGACGTAGCAGGCCAGGAGCGCCACCGCCGTGAGGAAGAGCGCGACGGCGGCGTAGGTCAGCGGGTCGGCGGGCGAGATGCCGTAGAGCATGCTCTGCATGAGCCTCATGCCGGCCGCCGACACGAGCAGCCCGACCAGCGTCCCGACCGCGGCGAGCGCCAACCCTTCGCCGAGAATCATCCGCCGCACGCGACCGCGCCCCGCGCCGAGCGCCATGCGGATGCCTATCTCCTTGGTCCGGCCCGCGACCGCGTAGGCCATCACCCCGTACAGGCCGACGGCGGCGAGCAGCAGCGCCAGCGCCCCGACGGCGGCCGCGCCCCAGATGGCGAGCTTCGTCTCGCCCACGCGCCGCTCTATTAACTCGCCGAGCCGCGTCACGCCCTCGACCGAGAGGTCCGGGTCGACCGCGAGCGCGGCGGCTCGCACCTCCTTCGAGACCGTCGTCAGGTCGCCCGCGGCGTGGACGATGAGGTGGGGCACGCCGAGCCCGCCCTGCCCCGTCTGCCTGACGGGCCGGTACGCGAAGTAGCGCGGCCGCTCCGAGGGCCAGATGTACTTGGCGTCCCTGACCACGCCGACGACCTCCAGGGGCTTCGGCTTCCCCGTCATCGGGTCGCGCTCGATTAGCCTTCGGCCGAGCGCCTGCCCGCCGCCGGGCGCGAGCCTGCGGGCCAGAGTCTCGTTGACGACGACCACGCCCGGCGATGAGGCGTCGTCCCTTTCAGTGAAGTCGCGCCCGGCAAGGAGCGGAATGCCCACCGTCTCGAAGTAGCGCGTCTCGACCGTGTTCAGGTAGAGCGAGCCGGGCTGGTCGAGCGCGTAGACGGACGCGCCGTTCTCCGCGAACACGTCGGCCGGCTGCTGCCCCGGCGCCTCACCTTCGACCTCCAGCGTGACGACCATCGTGCCACCGGCCAACGGCACGATGTGCGACATCGTGGCGGAACGCACGCCCGGCGTCTCGCGCACCTTGCCCAACAACTGGTCCCCGACGAGTCTCTGCCGCCGCTCGTCGTAGCCGAGCGCCTCAAGGTCGACGGCCGCCACGTAGCGGTCGGCGACGGGGAAGCCGTAGCCGGAAGCTTCGGCCAGCCGGATGCTCCTGAACATCAGCCCGGCCGGTATCAAAAGGAGCGTCGAGATTGCGACCTGCGTCACCACCAGCG
>Ga0182001_10000206_pt1 | contig 13295 bp, 8 predicted proteins | sample BulsoiFelSFmetaG_FD_120485 | JGI IMG/M metagenome (GOLD analysis project Ga0182001, IMG submission 120485) | Bulk soil microbial communities from Mexico - San Felipe (SF) metaG | ecosystem: Environmental > Terrestrial > Soil > Agricultural land | place: Mexico: San Luis Potosi | collected... | reverse complement strand
ATGTCCTCTTGCGAGAGCGGGCGCACGGGCGCGACTGGCGTCGGCGTGGGACGCGGTTGTTGTTGCTGCTGTCTGGTGCGCGCCGGGTCGGTCTGTGTCGTTGTTGATCTTCCTGTGATTGAAGCGTCGTTAGTGTTGCTGGTCGTCGTGTTCTGTGCGCTGGCAAGACTTGACGCGAAAACAAGCAAGGTTAATGCTCCGAAGATTGAGAGCCTTTTCATTTTCTCCTCCAAAACAGTTTGATGATTACTACGTTAAGCTTTTAGGTCGGGGGCTTGACGTTGATGACATCGCTGTCTATCAAGGGAGAGTTTTGAAACTTTAGACTTCACCTTCCAAATTTTCAATCGTGCAAGAGACATAGCTCACGGAGTCGTGCCAGGCGAGCTTTGCACTCTGAGACGCTCCAGCACACGGTTGAGAGAGGCGCGAAAACGCACATGCCCGGTAACGTTTTTGAGAAGCACATTGATCTCTTCCGCGCCGACGGTTACACCAACGCGCAGCAACAACCCGTGCGCTGCCTCTTCGCCAATCTCTACTGATGTCGAAGCCGTGAAATCGTGTTCGGTGATGCGCCGCTCCGTGATGTTCAGATCGAAAGTCTCGTCGGCGCTCGTTTGATTGGAATTCGCTTGCCCGGTCTTCGCGCTCGTTTGAGCCGAGACCGACGGACAGCTAATTAAAATAAGCGTGATGAAGATGAATAGAGTGCGCTTCACTCAGGCTTCCCTCCGTTCGGCTGCGAGGTCTGAACGGGGGGCTGCATATTCTGTTTCGGGGCATCGCCTTCTGATGGAGGAACGCTGTCCGTAATGGGAGCTTCACCGAGAGCTTCAGCGACGATGCGTTCGATGTCGGCGAGACGGCTGACGATTTTCAAGCGGATGCCAATGTTGCGGTAAGTCACACCAGGCTGCACCTGTGGCGGAAGATTCTCGCGCACTGCTTGCCATTGCGTGTCGCTGCGCGGCTTGCCGGGGAACTCAACCGTCGGATTTGGCACAACTTCAAAACGCAACTCCTTCGCCGTCACGTTCGCCATAATCACGATGTCTGCTGTGTCGGGCGAAATATCTTGGGAGCCGTTCTGCGAAGTTGGCTGCGGCGCTGAGGCTTGTTGTTCGGCAGGTGTCGCGGGCTCGCTTCTCGCGCGCTGTGCTGAAGCAGATGCCACGCATAAGATTACCAGAGCGATGGCAAGAAAAAGTTTTCTTCTTGTCACGAACACACCCCCTTGAATAAATAATGCCAACCAAAATTTGCGGGGGAAACCTTGAAAGGGATTTGTGCGACCTATAGTAACAAATGTTTGCAAGAGCGCAAGGATTTTATTCTGTTCTCGGAGGCAGCTCGGCTTGCTCAAGGTCTTCAGCGGAGATGTGGTTGTAGGCGCAGACGCGGTTGCGCCCCCCCCGCTTGGCGCGATAGAGAGCGGTGTCTGCAAGCTCCACTAGCTCGATGGGGTCTTGCGCGTCGTCCGGGTAAGCGGCGACGCCGATGCTGATGGTGATGTGCAGCGAGCGGTCTTCCAATTCAGCAGAGCCTCGCCGGTTAGCTGCGAAGAGATGCTCCTCGACGCCCAAGCGGACGCGCTCGGCGGCGACGACGCCCTGCGCATATTGAGCGTCAAGGAGAAAGGCCGCGAACTCTTCGCCGCCGAAGCGCGCCGCCACGTCGCCCGCACGAAGGGAGCGGATGATGACTCCGCCGATCTCTTCTAAAGTTTGATTGCCGACGAGGTGGCCGTAGGTGTCGTTGACGTTCTTGAAGTGATCCAGGTCCATCATCAGGACGCAGAAGGGGCGCGACTCGGCCTGCGCGCGCGCCGCTTCGCGCCTCAGCTCAGAGAAGAAAGATTTGCCCGTCAGGAGACCTGTCAACTCGTCGTGGACGAGCAGGCGATGAATCTGACGCTGAAACTCCCGATCAATCTCGTCGAGCATGTCGAAGCGCAGGAGATGTTCGCCGATGATTATCTTGTCGCCGTCCTGGAGAATGGCGTTGGTGATGAGTTGGCCGTTGACGACAGTTCCGTTGGTCGAGCCTAAGTCGGTGATGCGATAGCGCGCGAAACCTGTTTCGGGGTCGCGCTCGGTCGTGATGCGCGCGTGCAGGCGCGAGGCGCGCGCGTCGTTGACACGCACGTCCGCTTCGAGCGCGCGTCCGAGGATTACTTCGTCGCGCTCCAAAGGGATTTGCACGGCCAGCAATTCGCCGCTCAGAAAAACTAAAGCAGGGCGACGATCACGTCCGCGTCCCGGAATCTCAAGGGTATCTTTCTCGAAGTTTTCGTTTTCGCTCAAACCAGACTTAAAGTAGAAGCCGCTAAGATGATTGACAGCGCGCGAACATCTTATCTTGTGAAAGGGTAACAGAGCAATTTCGGAATGCGGGTTTAGAAAAAACAGGAGGCAGGACGCAGGAGCAGGAGGCAGTCGAGAGGAAGAAAAAGCAATTTGAAATCTGAAATCTGAAATCTGTAATTGCTTTCACTATCTCCTGTTCCTTGCTTTTCATTCCGCAATCCGAAATCAGCAGGCTTGTCGAGTTCGCGGGCTTACTTCTATAATCATGGCAATCGTCTCGTAAGTTGATAGTATGAGATAATGAGTTGGGCCGGAAAAATTTTCGGCGCGGCTGTTTTCACTATTTGAGGAATAAGTAAAGTGAAAGAAGAAGTGACAACGGAAACCTGTCCCTGGGCTTTGCAAGAGTTATCGGTTGAGCGCGTTGCGGAAGCGCGACTTCCGACAGAGGTGGGCGAGTTTAGGATTGCCGGTTATCGCTCGCGCACGAGCGACGAAGAGTTCGTCGTGCTTTTCAAAGGCGAGATGCGCCCTGAAATTCCGACGCTCGTTCGTATTCATTCGCAGTGCCTGACGGGTGATGTCTTCGGCTCGATAAAATGCGATTGCGGGCTTCAGCTCAAACACGCGATGGAGATGATCGAGCGCGAAGGCCGAGGAGCAATCGTCTATCAGCAACAGGAAGGGCGTGGCATCGGCATCATCAATAAGATTCGCGCCTACGCGCTACAGGACGAAGGCGCGGACACGATTGAGGCCAACGAGCGTTTGGGGCTGGCTGTGGATTTACGCGAGTACAGGCAATGCGCCGAAGTCCTCTTCGATTTAGGACTGTGTCAGGTCAGAGTAATGTCGAACAATCCTCTGAAGCTGCAAGCGTTGGAAGAGGCCGGATTGAAAATAGTCGAGCGCGTCGCCATCGAAGTCGAGCCGCCGAAATGCGCAGCCCATTATTTGCGCACGAAGAAAGAGAAGATGGGACACCTTTTGGAGTTTAATATTTAGAGAGTTCAGCAAAAGCTCTTGATAGAAAAGAGCAAGGGCAACTTCCCTTTTGAAGTTGCCCTTGCTCTTTTTCAACACTTTGGATTCCAACCTTTTACTTGCTGCGCAGTTCTTTGATCGCGTTTTTCATTCGCTCAGCGTCTGGAGCTTTGGGGACGAGCTTCAGATAAGTTTCCAATTCATCTGCGGCACGCTTGTAATCTCTGTTGCCCGCGTAGATTCCGCCGAGATAGCGATGCGCCATCGCCACTTCGTCTTTGCCTGTTTGGACGGCAACCTCGAACTCCTTCTGCGCTTCCGTATATCTGGCCATATCGTACTGCTTTGTCTTCTCGTCGCGGCTGGTCGAGAGCAAAACGATTCCGAGATACATGTGCGCCGTCGGCATGGCGCTGTTCTTCGCTAACACCTGACGCAATTCTGTCTCGGCCTCCGCAAACTTTTTCTCATTCATCAGGGCGACGCCGTAGCTGAGTCGCGTCTGCGCATCATCCGGGGTGAGCTTGAGCGCGGACTGCAAGGATTCCGCAGCCTTGTCTGCCTGACCGAGTTTCAGGTACTGCACGCCAAGCTCGCTCCAGGCTTGCGAAAATTGCGGATAGAGAGAAACAGCTTTGTTGAGGTCTTCGACGGCCTTCTTGCTATCGCCTTTTGATGCGGCGTCCGTTCCCTTCGCATAAGAGTCGCGCGCCTCCTTCGGTATCTTGTTAAAGGCGTCAGCAGACCCTTTCATTTTGAGATTGATGGCGATATTAACACTGCGCCCGCCCGTGCTGGCCTCTCTGTCTATGTTGACGGTTTCGACCGCTTGATCGAATTCCTTTCCGCCGTCAACATAGACGGTGTAATGCCCCGCCGGTAAGCGGTTGAACTCAAAGACCCCATCGTCATCGGAGCTGACGGTCTGGTCCATCAAATCCATGCTCGTGATTCTGACTTTGACACGCCTGCCCCCCTGTGGCTCCACAGGGAAAAAAACATGGCCTTTGATAGTGTTGATGCCATCGCTGGAGGTTGGCAAACCTCTACTGCTGCCGACGCCTCCCTGCGCGAGAGCGACGGCACAGGAGCATAAGAGTAAGAGAACAGGAAACAAGACATGGAAATAACTGCCGTGGGGCTGTTTGGGTGCGAGAGACATTTGGACAAACTCCTTCTCAAACGTGATGATTAATTGTCGAACTAAACGGGGAAGAGTGAGCAACCTTCGCAGACTCCGCTTGAAAGCCTGCGCGTTAGAATTCTACATCAGCCCTGCTTACTGCGCAGGTCTTTAATCGTGGCGCGCACGCGCTCGGCATCAGGAGCTTTCGGCGCGAGGCGCAGATATTTTTCAAGTTCGTCTGCGGCGCGACGAAGCTCGCCCTTGTGCCAGTAGATGCCTCCGAGATAATAATGCGGAAGACCAAGATTATCACCGGCAATCTCCAGCGTGCGCGCCAATTCTTTCTCTGCCTCGTCGTAATTGCGCAGCTTGATGAGCACAATCCCCAGATACATGTGGGCTGTCCACGAAGAGTCATTCTTTTTCAGAGCCTGCCTTAACTGCGCTTCGGCTTCGGCGGGGTTCCTGTTTTCGAGAAGCGCAATGCCGTAGTTGAGTCGCGGCATGAACTCATCCGGCTTGATTCTTAACGCCGAGCGAAAAGCTTCGGCGGCTTTGTCGGCCTGTCCCACCTTCAAATACTGCACGCCAAGCTCGTTGAGCGCGAGCGCAAAATCCGGGTAATAGCGCAACGCATCTTTCAACTGCTCGATGGCCTTCGCATTGTCGCCGGAGCGCGCCGATTCGAGCGCTCTTTGATAAGCATCAACGGCAGGTTTGGGCAGATTAGCGAGCGCGGCATCAACCACACCGGGTGAGTCGCTGCCAGCGCCGCGTTTCAGCCGGAGAGTAACAATGACGTTAAAGATGCGCGGAACATCTGCGCGCGCGATGTCTGCGCCCGAAAGCGTGCGATTGCGCGGGGTCCCGTCTATATAAACAGACTCTCTGCCTATCTCATAATCCTTGCCCGCATCCACAGTCAGCGTGTATGAACCGGGCGCTATTGAGTTGAAGGTGAAACTGCCGTTGAGATCGGCAATCAAGGAGAGAGATTCTGAACTCGTGCTCTCAAGCGTCACTTTCACAGCGGTTGCGTCCGAGCGGCGACCCGACGGGAAATAGATGCGCCCCTGAATTTTATGTTTGCCGCCCGTGCCCGTTGAGTCAATGCCGCCCTGCGCATAAATTGCGGCGGAAGCGAAGGAGAGAAAAAGGATTAGAGATAAAGCTTGTAGAAAACGGCACCCTCTGCCCTGAGCTATGGCCCGACCTGTAGGGAGAAACATGCAGCCAACTCCTTTCCCAAAACGGCCAAAAGGTCGAGATTCTGTCTTGTTAATGAACGATGAATGAGAGCGAATAGAATACCACTAAAAAAGAAAAGGGAGAAGCGACTTTGAAGGACGCTCCTCCCCACAAAAGCTTTCGCGTGCCTGCGCTTTTTCGGCACAGGCACGTGAAAGCAACCAGTTTAGAACTGGAACTTGACGCCCAACCTCAAGGACGACGGGAACTGGAAGATCGTCCCGGCACCGTAGGTCGGATTTAAGAAGGGCGCGACGCCCGTGATACCGCTGTTGAGCTGATACGTCTCGTCCAAGCGAATTGCGCGCTGGGTGTTGAAGACGTTGAACCAGTCAAGCTGAAGTCTCAGTTGCTTGTTCTCGCCCAACTGAATCGGGTAGTAAGCGTTCATGTCGAGGTTGGTCGTAAACGGCGTGCGGGTGCCGCCAATGCTGTTCACGACGTTCGGGAAGTTAGGATCAACAACGCTCGAACTAACTGTCGGAACGATAGCCGTTCCACGCGGGAGACCGAACCCTTCGTTGTTGCCATAGACAGGGTGCGGAATCAACTGGTTGAACGGAATACCGCTTTGCGCGCGGAACGATGCGCCGATCAGAAGTTTCCACGGCGTGCGATAGCTGCCGTCTAACTTGAACTGATGCGGACGATCATTGGGCAAGCGTCCGTAGGTATTCTTGAGCAGGCTGACGAGATCGAACAACGAGGTGATGTTCGGATCAGACTGTCCGTTGTCGTTTCTAAACAAGCCTTCGTAGTTACCGATCAAGCTTGAGTAAACATAAGAAGCGATGAACTGATAGTTGTTCGTAAATCGCTTCGTGGCTGATAACTCAATCGCGCGGTAATAACGACGAGCGCGACCAAAGCAGCCAATCGCAGGATTGTCGCAGGCCAGGCTCTCCGTCAGGCTCTCGCCCGGATTGAAGAGGAAGTAGTGGTCTCCATCGTCAAACGAGCCGTCTTCGATGACCGAGCCTTGCGTGCGATAGATACCGCGTGCGCCCAGTGCCAGGTCTCTGACGATCTCATACTCGAAACCCATAGTCGCTTCGTTGACGGTCTGCGGCTTGAGGTCCGGGTCAATCGGCGTGTGGGTCGAACCCAAGTTGCCGAGGTTACCGCTGGCTGCGACTTGCGCACCGGCGCCAGCATTCAGTCTGGTGACGTTCAAGTTAATGTCGGTCTGGGTGGTGTCGCTGCCCGCGCGGACGTTGATGTCCAAAGGAAGCGGCGTCTCAAGGAAGCGAGCATAGTTAAAGAAGACTTTGCCTTTGCCCTCATGCGTGAAATCCCAGATCAGGCCAACGCGCGGCTGTAGGTTGTCCTTGAAGTTGTTAAGCTTCAGGTAAGTCACGCCACCGGCGCCTTTGGCTTGCTGGTAGTCCCAGCGGAGACCGAAGTTGAACTGCACGTTCTTCGTCAGTTTGTAGTCGTCCTGAAGGTAGAAGCTCTCGACGTTCGTGCTGGTATCGCCAGCAGTTGTCTGGAGGCGGAAGTCACGAACGCGCGTGCTGCTGCGAATCAGGAACGGGTTGGTGCTCACCTGAGCGAGCGTCAGAGCTGAGTTGGTCACCACAGAAGTCGGGCCGCCGAGATTGGTGCCCGCGTCAATCAGCGCCTGAATGCGCGAAGTGCCGGTCGCATTCGGACACTGGATTTGCGTGCCAACAACCGTGCAAACCGCGAAGTTATTGGTGATGCGCGCGCTGTTCACGGAAACGCTGGCGCCGCCGCCGGAGTCCGTGAAAGTAATTGGTGCGCCGGTTGAAATGGTATTGATCGAGTAGATGTTCTTGTTGTACTCGAAGCCATACTTAAGAGTGTGGCGACCGACGATGTTCTGGAACTTGGCCTGGAACTCAACGCGGTTACGATCCTGATTCGAGAAGAGACCAAAGCCGGGACCGCGTGTGAAAGAGCGAGCCAGCGTGCCGCCCGTCCCATTGACGAAATCGCCGGTACCGGTCGTGGACGCGACAATCACGTTGGTCGAGGTCGGAGTCACAACTGAGCCGCCGCGAACTACGGCGAAGGCATCGGTGATAAGCGGAATTGATAAATCAGATGCGGGAAGCGTGTTGGCTCTCTGGAAGTGGAGACCAAACGCGAACTCACCGATCCAGGTCGGAGTAATGGTCGAGTTCAAACGAGCCGTGTAGTTATGGCCGCCCGTCTGAATCACGCCGTTATAAGCCGTGATGTCATTACCGAAGCCGGAGCCGCCGAACAAGAAGCCTTCCTGCTTGGTGAAATCACCAAAGGTCGAGAAGGTGAACGTGTTCGACTGGTTGATGCCCCACGTCAGCTTGCCTGAATAGAACGGGGTCGTGATCTTGTTCTGAACAGGATTGTGGAAGGTCTGCGTCAGGAAATCATTCGTGCGGCGCTGCGGATTGAATGCGCCGAAGAACCAGAGTTTGTCTTTGGCAATCGGACCGCCAACGTCAATGCCAGCGTCAATCTCGGAGAACCCATTCGGGGCAGAGCCTACGTATGGGAACTGCTTGGTGCTCCGCACCAGACCTTTGGTTGTGAAATAACCAAAAGCGTCGCCGTGAAACTCGTTCGTTCCACTCTTGGTGATGACGTTGAAGATGCCGCCCGTTGACTTACCATACTCGGCACCGTATGCGCCCGTCTTGATTTCAACTTCCTGCACAAACTCGAACGGGAGGTTCGCGCCGCTGCCGCCGAATGCGGGGTCGGTCGTGTTCACGCCGTCGAGAATGTAGTTGTTCTCAGGGCCTGATGAACCGGCGACCGAAGGGTCACGGTCGCGGCCAGAAGCATCGCGCAGGCCAGAACGAGCAACCGTCGGCGCAATCGTGTAGAGACCTTGCACAGTACGTGCGGTCGGGAAGTTGGAGAACTGTTCGCTTGAGACGTTCGTGCCTGTCGTGTTGGCATTAACGTCCACGGCAGCGCCAGCCGTGTCGGTGATCGTCACCGCGCCGGTCGCACCGGCAATGTTGACCTGCACGTCTGCCGTAGAAGTCTTCGAGAGATTAACCTCGACGTTATCCTTCTTGGTCTCGGCAAAGCCAGCGGTGGCCGCCACAGTGACGGTGTATCTTCCTGGCGGCAGATTCAAGACCTGATAACGTCCAGAAGTATCGGTCTGCGCCGTCTGGGCACGAATCAGGTTCGCACCAGAGACGGTGACTGTCGCATTAGGTATGACGCCGCCCTGCGGGTCGGTCACAGTCCCTTCAATGGAACCCGTCGTTGAGGACTGCGCCATTGCTGCTCCCATTGTAAAGAGCGCAAGGCACAGAGCCAGCAACGACATAGTAAAGATTCGCATTTTCATGCTCACTATTCCTTTCTTGTTGTCCATGTCTTTATATTTAGTAAGCCATGCTGCTTCCTTTTTCAGCGTCACAGTCTTTCGCAGCGAGGGAACATCAGCGTTAAAGGGTTTAAGCAACATGTGTTAATTTTGACTGTAGAAATTCCTTGATTCCACATTGTTTACGAAAATCTGCAACTTGCATGCCCTGCTCGCTCAAAGAGTTCAATCTCAGGCAGTTCTTATACTTAGCTATCTCAGACGAAGGCTCAAACTTGATTTCCAAATCCAAAAAAATGGTCGGAATCCATAAATTAGAAGGTGGAACTTTCGTGGCGGGTTTTCAAGCTGCGCCAGCTCTTTATGGCGCAAACGTGAGGAGAGCTTTCGCAAGGGTAATCCAAGATCAGAAGCAGGCCGGAAAGCAAAGGGGTTCGAGGTTCATCCGGTCAGACCGCGCAGCTTTTTAATCGCCGCCCGAATTGCATCAGCATTGTTAGCATCTGGAGCTTCTCGCAAATACTGCTCCAACTCTGCTGCGGCGCGCGCGCGGTCTCCCCTCTTCTCATAGATTCTGGCGCGATGCAGATAGACGACGGCGAGCTTGTGGCCGCTCAACTCATAGGCGCGAGCCAGACCATTTTCCGCTTCGGTCAAAGCATAATCTCTCTCGGCAAGAGAGTCTCGCGTCTGTGCAGAGTTGAGCAGGTTCGCCTGCTCAATGAGAGCGAGCGAGCGCAGCAGTTGCGTTTGCGGGTCTGTTGGATTCAGGCGCGCCGCTTCGGCGAAGACCGCCGCCGCGACCGCATATTTTTTCTGCTGCATGAGAATCAAGCCGAAGACATCATAGACTCGGTCATCTTTCGAGTTGACACGACGCGCCTGCTCAAGCTCAGCAATCGCCTCATTCAAGCGACCGGCTTTCATCAACTCGTTGCCGAGCGCGAAGTGTGCATCGAAATAGTCTGGGAAAAGTTTAATGGCTTCCTGCATCAACGCCTGCGCCAGGTCCGGCTTGCCTTGCTTCGATAATTTCAGAGCGCGTTCGAGCGCGCTACGAGCGGCGGGCGGGACGTTTTGAACGAAGGTGGTGGCGGCGCGATTCTGCGGTGCGCTGACTTTCGGCAGCAAAGTAATCTCGACCGTGCGCGTCTCGCCCGGCTGATCGGCGCTGGTTCTTTTAAGAAAGTCAACGCGCTCGGCGACAGAGTTGTAATCAGGCGCGCCCGCGGCGACCACATAGCTCGTTTCGCTGAGACCGCTGAAGATGAAGTCGCCTTCGTTGTTGGTCACAGTCTGTTCGATAAGCGCGCCCGTTCCCGTCTGCAAATCAACTGTGACGCGTGGCAGATTCACTCCCGCCGAATTGCGCACCTTGCCGCGGATGACATGACCCTGCTGGGCCTTCGCGCTCGGCGATAGAGCGAGGACGAGAAAGATAAAAGCGGCGCGGGCAATGGCGCGTCTCTTCATAACAAACTCCCCTTTGTCGCGCCGTCTTCTTGAAGAAGATTTAAGGCGCACACTCTGAGTTGAAAAGCGTTCATCACCAGGTGATGAAACCGCGTCACTTTATTCCAACATTCTACAGAGAGTAAAGAAAATGTGGTGGAGCTTACCAAAGCAAGCTCCACCACAATCAAACGACACTCAAAGTCTCCCTTTAGAAGGTGAACTTCAGCGCGAATTGGAAGGCGCGTGGTCCGCCTGTGCCGAACACGCTCGTAGCGCGCGAAACAGGCGCGAGGAACGAACCGCCAGACCCTTCCTCATCCAAGACCTGATTGACGTTCGCCTCATCACGATAGTTGGCAACGTTGAAGAGGTTAAAGACCTCGCCGATCAGGTCCAGGCTCTTACTCTCGCCGAACCGGATACGCTTGGTGACGCGCAGGTCTTGCGAGATGAGCGAGTCGCCGCCGATGGGCGTTCCCACCGGAAGTTCTGCGATGCGGACGATTGGGTCGCCAAACAGATCGCAACGACCTGTCGGGCTGTTCGCGCCGCAGGCCACCCCGCGCGTCGGAATGCTTGCGTTGTAAGTCGTAATGATCGCGTTCAAGTCACTTGCAGTCTTGACGCTGCGACCAAGCGCGCCCGGGCCTGTGCCTGGCAGGTAGGTCAGGAACGTGCCCGTGCCCGAAAGGTCAATGTCGTCGGGCAGGAACGCGCTGAATGGCACACCGCTGAACGCAGTCGAAATAAGCGAGAGGTTCCAGTTGCCGAGGACGTTGCGCTTAGCCCAACTGCTGCTCTTCTGATAGAAGGGCAAGTCCCACACGGCGCTCACCACGAGGCGATGAGTACGATCAAGTCCGGCAGGGCCGAACTCCGCGCGGAGGTTGTTCAGGTCTGTGCCGATTGCGCCCAGGCCCAAGACATCCGAGCCGAACGCCTTGAAGCGCGAGAAGCCGTAGCTCGCAGTCATCTGGAAGCCTTGACGGAAGCGACGGTCCAGGCGCACGAGCAGTGCCCTGTAGGTTGAGAAGCCCGACGAGTCGGCATAAGGCACAGCGTTATCGAATTGAGCAGCAGACAGGCGCGGCCCTGTGACAACGTTGTCGTGCTGGTTGATGTCGTAGGTGATGACTTCATGCAAGCCTTTGCGATAGTTGAAGTCAGCCTGCAAGACCATGCTCCAGGGCAACTCGCGCTGGAGGCCGATGCTGTACTGGAGCGAATAGGGCACTTGAAACTCCGTCGAGAAGAGCGGTCCAGAGATGGCCCCGACGCACTCGACTGAAGTCGGGAGCGAGCAATTCTGACGCGACTCGACATCTTTGCGCACATTGGCGATCAGCCCGAGCGCCTGTCCGAGCGTCAGGTAACCCGTCGCGCCCAGAGGGTCTGTGCCGAAGCGCGCATCGCCGCCCGGAAGCAGCGCGCTGTGGATGTCCGCGCCGACGAGGAACAACTCAGACCCTGCTGGACCTAAGTCTGCGCGCTCGAAGAGACGCAGGTTGTCAATCGTCGTGTCGTAGTACATGCCGAAGCCGCCGCGAACGACCGTGCGACCATTGCCCGCCACGTCCCAGGCAAAGCCGACGCGCGGACTCCAGTTGTTGTTGTCGCGCGGGCTGGGCGCAGTGCCCTTGCCGAAGAGCGGAGCGATTGCTGCCGGATGCCCGAGGTCGTGATTCCACAGGTTCGTATCTATGCGATAAGCCAACCCGTAGTTAAACGTGAAGCGGTTAGTCAGTTTCCAGCTATCGTTGCCGTAGAACTGGTAGCGATAGTTAACGGTCTTGCCCGAAGGCGTGTTGAAGGGCAGCACCGGACTACCGATGCCCATCGAGATGTCGCGCACGGGCGAGTTCAGAAAATCCGCTTCGGTGACGAGCGGCTGCCCGTTGTCGAAGATGCGGATGCGCGCCGGGAAGGCAAACTGGAAAAGACCGGTGATGGACGTGCGCTCGATGTTGCCGCCGAAGCGCCAGGTGTGCTTGCCTGCGGTGTAGTTCACATCATCCTTGAACTGGTTTCGATTCTGGAAGGTGGTTTGCGGCGTGATGTAGTTCTGGCCTGACTTCCAAACCTGATCGGGGAAGGTGCGAATCTCAGGGACGCCTGTGGTCACAGGATCAATGATGTCGCTAAAGTCGTTGAAGTTGTAGATCAGTTGATTCGTCATGCGCGGGTTGATGACGGTCGTCAGCCCGGCAACTATTCCGTGCGTCCTGTTAGAGACAAGCTGGTCGTTAGACGAGAAGATGTTTGTCGTTGACGGTCGCGGCACAATGCCTGTGCCCGGCGCAAACGGCACCTGTTGCAGATTGTTGTTGAACGAATAGCGCGCGTAGAAAGAGTTCGCGTTGTTGACAACCCAATCCACTTTGGCCGTGTACAGTTTCTCGTCGAACGGGTTCGGCGTAAAGCCACTGAACGACGGCGAGACGTTGACGACGTGCAAGGCAACTGCGTCCTGATTATTCTGCTCGTAGTTCGTAAAGAAGAAGAGCTTATCTTTCTTGATTGGTCCACCAATAGTTCCGCCGAACTGCTCGCGGTCGAACGGAACCTTCTCGGCCTGCGCTGAGGGCGGAATGCCGTTGGCAGCATCCAGACGAGAGAGTCCGGGGAAAGCTGCGAAGCGGTCGTCGCGCCAGTAGATGTAGGCGTTGCCGTGATAGTTGTTCGTTCCAGAGCGCGAGACGATGTTGACGGAGCCAGTGCCGGACGCGCCGACCGAGACATCGTTGTTCGAGATGCCGAGCTGGAATTCCTGCACAATCTCTTGCGAGAAGTTTTGCGTGGTCGTCCCGACGACGTTGTCAACGACCGAGCCGCCGTCAACTGTAATCTGCGTCGAGCGGCCTGCCTGGCCTGCGATTGAGAT
>Ga0182001_10000205_pt1 | contig 13342 bp, 11 predicted proteins | sample BulsoiFelSFmetaG_FD_120485 | JGI IMG/M metagenome (GOLD analysis project Ga0182001, IMG submission 120485) | Bulk soil microbial communities from Mexico - San Felipe (SF) metaG | ecosystem: Environmental > Terrestrial > Soil > Agricultural land | place: Mexico: San Luis Potosi | collected... | reverse complement strand
CGGCGCGAGAGCCGGCGGGCGATGATGGGCAGGATGCCCTGTCCGCCGCCGCCGCCGCCCGACTGGCCGCCGCCCGTGAACTGGTCGGAGCCGCCCGCCGCCGACGAGAGCGACCCGGCGGCGCGCGCGTAGTTGAGGCGGATGAACTCGGTGACGAGGGGCGTGTTCTCCAACTGCGCCTCCTTCAGGCGCGCGCGGGCCGACTCCTCCTCGGCGCGAATCTTCGCCTCGTCCTTCAGCACTTCGAGCGTCGCGATGCGCAGGATGTTGCCGTTGACCTCGATGCCGAGGCGGTTGGCCTTCAGCAGCGAGTCGAGCGCGAAGTTCCAGGGCACCTCGGTGACGTTGATGGTGACGGGCACCTGGCGGACCGAGGCGTCGACGACGAAGTTCACGCCGTACTGCTCGGTGATGTAGTTCAGGATGTCGCGGATGTCGGCGTTGACGACGTTCAGGTTGATGGGCTCGCCGACGAAGCCGGGCTGGCCGTACTGCTGCCCCTGCGTGGGCGGCGCGGACTGTCCGGCGGTGACGGGCGACGGGCTGGGCCGGGCCTGCGCCACAGCCGGGGCATTCTCCTCGGCGGGCCGCAGTTCGAGCACCAGCTCGTTGCCGGCGAGGTGCGAGCGCTCGCGGACGGGCGCCAGCAGCGAGACGTGCAGGCTCGCCACCGGCTCCGAGCCGCGCAAGGCGTGGCGGACCGAGACGGCGGCGACGAGCGGCGAGGCGACTTCGTAGGTGGGCGCGAGCTGCGTGGCGTCGACGCCGGGCAGCTCGACGACGAGCAGGCGGTCTTCGGGCCGGCGGACGCTGTAGGGCATCGGCGCCGTCCCCGAGATGGTGATGAGCGTTGAGCCGCCGCTGGTGGCGGCGCGGACGCTCCTCGCGACGGGCGCCGAAGAGCCCTTCGACGCGAGGGCCGGCGTCGCGGCGACGAGCAGGCACGCGAGCGAGAGGACGAGCGTGCCTCGCCTCGCGTGCCGGGTCATTCGTTTGATGTGGGACATATTCTCTTCCTTCTCAAGCGAGTTCTTCGTGGGGCGGCCGCCACACGCTAACGCTCGTCCGGCGACTTCCTTCTCTGGAGAAGGAGGGCCGCCGCTTTTCAAGCGCGCGCCGCACAACGCGGACGCCGGCAAGAAGGGCTCGCTGTCAACGCGCCGCTCGGTGTCGGGGCGGCGCTGCTTACTCCCTCTGGTTTCGGTCGGAGAGGCCGGGCGAGGGTCTAAGGGCGGGGGCGGGGCGGGGTTGCGGGGCAGGCGGGGGCTACTGCTTGCCCCCGGCCTGCGGCGGGTTCTGCGGCGCCGGCGCCTCCTGCCCGCTCTGCTGCGCGCCGGCCGCGGCCAGCGCCTTCAGGACTTCGAGCAGCGAGTTCACGTCCGACTTGCCCTTCGGCTGGGCCGCGGGGGCCTCGGCCGCGCGCGCCGTCGTGATGGAGTCGGCGACGTTGGCCTGGCGCAGCGGCTTGGACTCGACGGCGACCTCCGTGCGGCCGTCCGTCCAGCGCGTCTGCTTGCGGAAGACGAGGCGCGACTCCTCGATGGCGACGAGCATCCCGTCGTAGAAGGGCTCGCCCGGGTAGACGACGTAGGAGAGCTTGATGGGCGTGGCCTCGACCATCGCCGCGTAGCCGCGCGGCGTGCGGAAGATGCCGATGACCTGCACCTCGCTCAGCAGGAGCGCGGTCGTCGGCTTCGGCGCCGGCTGCTGGAGGTTCATGGCCGCCTGCTTCTGCGCCTTGTAGTTGTTGATGCGCGCCTGGATGTCGGGCGTCGAGACGGGCGTAGGCTTCGGCGCCTTACGCCTGACGGGCGGCTTGTACTTGACGAACGGGTCGCGGCTCGCGCCCCTGTAGCTGGTGCTGGCCGCCTGCCCGTGCGCCGCCGCGGCGGACGCCACGAGCAGCGAGCCGGCCAGCAGGCCCTTCGCCGCGCGTCGCAGATTCCTGTTGAAGTCTTTCATCGTCCTCTTCCTGTTCCGGGTTGAAAACTCAGGGTTCGGTGGCGCGCGCCCTCTATCCCCCTACTTGGCGGCAGGGGCCGGGGCGGGGGCGCCGTTGGCGGCCGGCGCCGCGGCCGGCTGGGCCGGCGCTTGCAGCTTCTCCGGCGAGGCGTAGTAGGCCGTTAAGAGGAACTGCGCGTCGACGGTCTTGCCGTCCATCTTGTCAAGCTCGCGCGACTCCTTGAGCCGCGTGATGCGGAAGTCCGTGACCGAGACGATGCGCTGGTAGGAGGCGAGCTGCTGGAAGAACTGGCCGACGTTGTTGTAGGTGCCGGAGACCTCCAGCTCGATGGGCTTGCCGGTGTAGAAGTCCTGCTGGACCTCGTCCTTCGGCGTGAAGCGGCGGACGGTCAGGCGGCCCCGCGCGCGGTCCTGCACGTTCTGGAGGACCATCGTCAGCTCGCGCTGCTCGGGCAGGAGGGCCTTCAGGTCTTCGTAGTCGGCCTTGGCCTGCGCGTAGTTGGCCTTGAACTCGTTGAGGCGCTGCGACGCGATTTGCGCGCGCATGTTGTCCTACTTGAGCTTGGCGACCTTCTCCTCGACCTCGGCCGTCTCGGCGCGCGTGCCGCTCGTCACCATGTACCAGAAGCCGAAGTAGACGGCGGCGGCCATGACGCCGAAAACGGCGGCCTGAAAGTACCAGGGCTTCTCGGGCAATACTTCGAGTTTGAGCATCGTTCGTTTCCCTTCCTGAGCGCGGCTCGGCGGTTAGCGGCTGGCGACCTGCGGCGCGGCGCCGGGTTGGGCCGGGGCCTGTGCCGGGGATTGCGCGGCCGGCGCCGGGGCGCCCGGCGTGTACTTGCACTTGATCTTGAAGCGCACGGTCTCGGGCTTGATGGCGATCTCGCCGGGGCCTTCAGACGAGGCGTAGTCGGCCGGGCTCACGTCCATGTCCTTGCGCTCGGTCTCAAGGCTCACGTTCTGGAAGAGGCCCGAGGAGAATTCGAGGCTGCGGCCGAACTGCGTGACGGCGTACTCGTTCGGCGAGTTGCCCTCGATGGTCAGGTCGCCGTTCTTCTGCTCGACGGATTCGAGCCGGAACTCGTTGGCCGCGGGCAGCCGCGAGTTCAGTTCGGAGAGGAGCGCCACCGGGCCCTGCTGCGAGGCGCGCAGCTTCTTGATGGCGTCGATGCGGACCTGTATGTCCTTGATCTTCTTCTCCAACTCGGCCTGCTCCTTGTTGATGGCCGCCATCTGCGCCGCTATCTGGTTCTGGCGCTCAAGCTCCTGCTTGGCGTGCGCGTTGGCGGAGTTCGAGCTGACGTAGTCGAAGACCACGGCCAGCGCCAGCAGCGAGAAAATCGAGCCGGCCATGACGAGGGTGCGCGTGCGCGGGTTCGAGACCTTCTCCTCGACTACCGCCACGCTCGTCGCGCGGTCTGTGACCGAATCCAGCAGGTTGACCTTGATCATTTAAGCATCCACTCCTCTCAGGGCGAGGCCCACGGCGACGGCCATCTCGGGCACGACTTCGCGCATGTAGTCGGGGTCGAAGCGGCGCGCGTCGAACTTGATGCGGCGGAAGGGGTCCAGACGCTCGACCGGAATCTCGAAGCGCCCCGAGAGGAACTCGGTCAGCCCCCGGAGCTTCGAGCCGCCGCCGGAAATCATGATCTTCTGGACGGCGGCGTTCGAGTCCTCGGCCGTCGCGCGGTAGAAGTCGAAGGTCTTCGATATCTCAAGCGCCAGCATGTCCGAGACCGTCTCCATCACGCCTTCGAGGTCGTGCTCGCCGACGTGCGCGGGCGCCGGGCCGCCGCGCTTCACGGCCTCGGCCTGCTCGTGCGTCAGCCCCAGCTCCTTCTGGAGCAGGGACGTGTACTGGTTGCCGCCGACGGACACGTCGCGCGTGAAGACGCTGCGCACGCCCTTCACGATGTTGATGTTCATCGTCGAGGCGCCGATGTTCAGGAGCGCGACGACCAGCTCGTCCGGCGGCTGGTAGTTCAGCTCGTAGCAGTTCTGTAGGGCGAAGGCGTCCACGTCGATGACGGTCGGCTGGCGGCCGGCGAGCTGGATGGCCTGCTTGAGGTTGGCGATGGAGTCGCGCTTGCAGGCCGCCATCAGGACGTGTAGAGAGTCGTGGCCCGAGCCGACGACCTGGTAGTCGAGGCTCACGTCCGAAATCTCGAACGGGATGTGCTCTTCGGCGTGCCAGTCGATTGACTCCTGCAACTCCTCGCGCGTCATCTGCGGGACGATGATGTTCTTGACGATGACCGAGCTGCCGGACACCCCGGCCGCGACGCGGTCGGTCTTGAACTGGTGCGTGCCGAAGATGCCCGAGATGACGTTCGACACGTCGTTCAGCTCCATGATCTGGCCGTCGACGACCGTGTCGGGCTGGAGGCTCTCGAAGCCGAGGTTGACGAGCTGGAGCGAGCCGAGCTTGCCAGCCAACTCGACGGCCTTGATCGAGCTCGAACCGATGTCGAGGCCCACGAGGCCCTTCCTGCCGAGGTTTCTTCTAAACATTGTTCTGTCCGTTCCTTCGGGCTTGCCGTGTCTTTTGGCGGTGGCTGTGCCGGAGTCTGGCGCGGGCGCGGCGGACTCGGGCGTGGATCGTGCGCGGGTGCGTCGTGTTGCTTGCGGCGGGCTTCATATTCCGGGCGGCGTCCGCGACGGCGGGCGGCGTGGGGGGCGGCGGGATGGAGTGCGGGAAGCTGTGCGCCGCGCGGGAGGCGAGTGTTGAAGTGACTCCGCTGCGGCTCAAAACGTCTCCCCTTCGGTAACCCGGCCGAGTCGCGCGCCCCTTCCCTGACGGGGGCCGACTCCCGTGGCTTTGCGGCCTACGCTCGCGCGTAGTGTGCCTTTTCGGTTGAGCTTCAAAGGCGGCGGGTGGAGTTAGCGGGATGCTTCCGCCGCGCTCAATCGCAGCGCGGCCCGCCCTGACAGATTAGGGCGGCTCACGTCTGCCATAGTGACTATAAAACACTCACGCTCGGGATGTCAATCAGTATTTTGCAAGGTTTAACTTCCGCGCTTTGAACAAATTACGGCATATTTCGGGACAGTTCAAGTTGACTTCCAAGAATTTTTCCCGGCCGTTTCAGACTTCCCCGAGCCGGCCCCCGGGGCCGCAAGCTGCTTGCCTCGCCTCCCGGCGTGAAGTTAGGATGCCGGCGTATGTCTTTATTCCGCAGGGCTCTCATCGTGGTCGGCCTGCTGCTGGTCGCAGCCTTCGCGTACCTCTGGTTTACGCGCCCGGAGAAGGTCGACATGGCGGCCTACGTGCCCGCCGACTCGCTCGTCTATCTGGAGGCCGACAGCCTGCCGGAGATTGTCGAGGCCGTGACTTCGGCCGGGGCCTGGCGCGCGCTGGGGCCGGCGGCGGGGGTCGAGGGGGGCTGGGGTTTTTCGCGCAGGACGAGCCGGCTGCTGGCCTTCACGGGCCTCGGGCCGGGCGAGGCGGTCGTGCTCTCGCGCGCGCAGGTGGCGGTCGCCATCCTCGGCTTCGAGGCGGTCGAGGAGTCGGGCACGGCCCTCAAATTCACTCCGCGGGCGGCGCTCGTCGCCGAGACGCACACGAGCGAGTGGCGGGCGCGCGCGGCCGTCGAAAAGATGGTTGGTGACTTCGCTCGACGCTCGTTCGGCGAGCCGAGCGTCGAGCGCAAGGAGATAGACGGCGTGCGGTACGCCGTCTGGTCGGCGGCGGCCGGCGGGCCGCGCAAGAGGCTCGTGGCGGCTGTCTACGAGAGCGTCGCCGTGGTCGGCAACGACGAGGCGGCCGTGCGGGCCTGCGTCGAGGTGCGGCGCGGGGCGCGGCCGAGCATCGTCGGCAAAGAGGAGTTGGAGGACGCGCGGGCGCGGCTCGGCGCGGGCACGGCTTTGGCCTTCGGCTTCGCGCCGAGCGGGAGCGCGGCCAAGATGGTCGAGGTCTTCGCGCCCGCCCTCGTCGGCGGCGCCTCCGAAGACCCGAAGGCGCAGAGCTTGATGGCGACCGTGCTGCCGCAGCTCATCAACCAGACTTTGGGGAGCGTCGGCTGGAGCACGCGCCTGAACGACGGCCGCGTCGAGGACCATTACTTTCTGGGACTGGCGGGCGGGCTGCCGCAGCGTCTCGGCCCGGCGCTCACGCCCGCGCCTGAGCCTGCGGGCGCGGCCGCGGGGCTGCTGCCGGCCGGCGCCCATCAGGTCTCGGTCTACAACTTCCGCAGCCCCGAAGACGCGTGGCGCGGACTCGGCGCGGCCCTCTCTTCGCAGGTGGACATCTCGCGCGCGACCATCATCACGCTCGCGCTCGAATCGCTGCTCAAGCCCTACGGCATCGCGCGCCCGCGCGAGTTCCTGCGCGCCGCGGGGCCTTGGGTCGCGACGGCGAGGCTCGAAGCGGGCAGCGAGGGCAAAGTCCTCTTGACGCCCGTGCGCGACGCGGCGGCGCTGGGCGAGCAGGTGCGCGCGCACCTCGGCCCCGGCGCGAAGACGGAGACGCAACCGGGCGCCGAGCTTATCGTCTCGGCGGACGCCGAAAGGGGCGCGGCCGGCTTCGTCGAAAAGCATCTGCTGCTCGGCTCCGAGGACGACGTGCGGCGCTGCCTCGCGGCGCTTCGTGACCGGCGCGCGCTCGGCTCGGACGAGGCTTACAAGGCCGGACAGCGAGACATCTTTCCGGGCTCATCCTTCGTCCGCACCGTGACGGACGACCGAGAATCGGCCCGCGCCGTCGTCGGCTACTTCGCGGGCGGGGGCGCGAAGAAGGCCGACCCGCAGGCGCTTGAGCGCGCGCTCGCGCCCTACGCCTACAGCCCGAGCGAGACGCGTTTGACGGACGCGGGCTTCGAGAAGAAGACGCTTTCGGCCTTCGGGCAGTTGGGCGAGATAGTCGTGCGGTTCGGGCCGCGTTAGGTAGACGAGAGCGGCGCCGTCGGGGCTTGGCTACTCCGCGGCGGAGGCCGGGTCGAAGGGCTCTGGGGCCAGCACGCCTCTCATGTTCACCTGGTTGAAGAGGGTTTCGAGGAAGGCGTCGAAGCGGTGCAGGACGTGTGCCGTCTCGCGCGCTTCGGCGGCCGACTCGATCTCTTCGTGGAAGCGCTCGAAGGGCTCCCAGTCCTTGAACATGAGATAACGCTGGCTCCCCTGGCGGAAGCTGCCGAGGCGTTCGAGCAGGAGCGAGAGCGGGAAGGTTTCGACCTCGCCGGCCGCGCGGCGGACGAGTCGCACCAGCCGCCAGAGGTCGCGGCGCAGGACGAGCGACTGTTCGAGCTTCGTGTGGAACGAGGCGAAGAGCTGCCCGCCATCGACCGCCGGGTCGAAGCTCTGCGCGACGGCCAGGACCGACTGCTGGAACGAGTCGCGCAGCAGGCCGAGCGCGTTCTCGGCCCTGACGAAGACCTGCGAGGGCTGGCGCAGCGAGCAGAAGTCGACCAGCTCGTGCTCGAAGATTTTGCGCAGCTCCATGCGGATGGCGTAGGCCGTGCCGTCGAGTGCGTCGCGCACGCCCTCGCCTAACCCTTCGGTCCGCAGGCCGCGGCTCTCTATGAAGTCGAGCAGGCCGCGCGTGTCGTCGTGGATGAGCGTGAAGAGCGGGAGGAGTTGCTGGACCTGCGCCTCGGACCTGAGCCTCGTTTCGGCGAAGCGCAGTGAGCCGAGCAGGCTCATGAAGACGTTGAAGACGTGGAAGATGTCTTCGCCCAGCTCGTCGGGCGTGAGCCTTTCGGCGAGCGCGGCCAGAGGCTCCGGGACGGGCAGCGCCCCGCCGCCCGCTTGCGTCGACGCGAGCAGGCCGGCCGCCTCCGAGCCCCTCAATTCGCGAGACAGCACGCTCCCTAGGCTCGACCAGCCCTCGAAGCCCACCGACGGCGCCCCGAGCAGCGCGCCGGCCAGCCCGCAGCCGTCCTTCAAAACTTCCGAAAGCTCTGCCAGCGCCCTCTCCGTCACGGCCGGCCCGGGCTGCCTCGAAAGCCCTTCGGGCCGCGCGGCCTCGGGCTCAAGCGCCGCGAGCAACGGCTGCGCCTGCGCGGAGGCGTCCTCGGGCGAGAGCCGCCCGGCCAGTTGCAGGCAGCGGAAGAGCACGTCGCGGGCGATGGCCGTCTCGCAGCTAAAGTTTCGCGTGGGGATGTCGGCGCGTTCGGACTCGCCGAAGGGGTGGTTGGAAGGGTCGAAGAAGCTTTGCAGCGCGCGGAGCCAGAGCCCCAGCTCACGCGCCGGCGCAAGGTCTTCACCCACCGTGTTTTTTCGGACCTCTTCGCCAACGGGCGTCATAAAAGGAAGGCTCCCCGACACCTCGATTCTAAACACTAAAAGAGCCGGCGCGCAAAAACTATTTTGCGGCCCCCCTCGCCCCGCCTTAAACTCTCCGCCATGGACGAACCACGAAGCCTCCTCGTCGCCACGCACAACGAAGGTAAAGTCAGGGAAATAAAAGAGTTGCTTTCGGAGCTGCCCGTCGGCGTGCGCTGGCTGTCGGAGTTCCCGCACATCCCGGAAGCCGAAGAGACGGGCGCGACGTTTTACGAAAACGCGGTGCTGAAGGCCCGGCAGTATTCCCAGTTGAGCGGGCTTTTGACGCTCTCGGACGACTCGGGGCTCGAAGTCGAGGCGCTGGGCGGCGCCCCCGGCGTCCACTCTGCGCGCTACGGCGGCAAATCCCTCCCCTACCCCGAAAAGATGGCCCGGCTGCTCGAAGAACTGGCCGGCGCGGGCGACGAGAGGGGACGGCGCGCACGCTTCGTCTGCGTCATCGCCCTCGCGGACCCTTCGGGCGGGGAGGTCAGAACCTTCAAAGGAGTCTGCGAGGGCCGTCTCGCGCACGCGCCCGCAGGGACCGGAGGCTTCGGCTACGACCCCCTCTTCGTCCCGGAGGGCCACGCGCGCACTTTCGGCGAACTGCCGCCCGAAGTCAAAAAGAGCCTCAGCCACCGCGCATGCGCGCTCGCGGCGGCGTTAGAATTCTTGCGCGCGCGCTTTTCCGGAGCCTAAAAGGTTTGGAAAAGCGCACGGGTTGTGCCAGAATTGCCGCGACGGGCAGTAGCGCAGTCTGGTAGCGCACCGCATTTGGGATGCGGGGGTCGGAGGTTCAAATCCTCTCTGCCCGATTTTATTTCCCTTGCCGGACGACCCTTAACGGTCGCCGCCGTAACATAATTCACGCCCGGGCCGCCGGGCGGCTTTTTTTTGCAGAAAAAGGCGGAAAAAGCCATTTTTTTTGAGACGCGGGGCGGCGCGGTGTGATATATGTGCTCACGCAAGCTTTTCGATTTCTTCCCGAATTTGCAGGAGGTCCTACACCACACAATGGCGACGAAAGCCGGCAAAAAGCGCATGTCACAGTCCGAGGTGGTCAACCATATCGCCGAGAAGTTCGAGCTTAAGCGCGCGCAGGTCAAGGAGTTGTTCGAGGAATTGGCGAACCTGGCCAGCAGCGAAGTTAAGTCGAGCGGCGAGTTCGTGTTGCCCGGTTTCGGCAAGCTCGTCCTTTCCGAGCGCAAAGCCCGCGAGGGGCGCAACCCGCAGACTGGCGACACGATCCAAATCCCTGCCAAGACGACTCTCAAGTTCAGGCTGGGCAAGGGCATCAAGGACACAGTCGTTCCCAAGAAGTAAAGGGCATCAGACACCCTAATCATCTTTCTAAACGCTGAGTGGAAGAGGCCGCCTCGGCGCTTGAAGCGAGACTCGCCTTCAAGACCGAAAGGCGGTCTTTCTGCGTAGCCCCCTCCCCTTCCCTTAAATCAAGTATTCAAAGCCACTTAAAGTCCTGCGGCGTGGCTCGCGGCCCGTACCTCCGTGCCCGGACGCGGGGACGTGGAACCCTCCGAAAATTCTTCTGGCTTTTTCCGGCCGATTTATGTAGAATCTGCCCTTTTCAGGCGACCTTAAAAGTCAGACAAGGGGTGTTGCCGCCGAGCGAGAGGGTTGGTTTGTGTGACGAACGGGGTTCGTGAAATTTCTGTCTAATGTAACGGTTTCGCATCCCGCGCGCACGCGGATGCATCTAAATTCTGTCTAATACGGTGCCTGCCGAATTGAATACTTCCGGGGGCCGGTAAAAATAAGGAGCTGAGGAAAAGTGATCGCTACAGAGACCCATCCGCTGACCGAGCGGCTCAAAATGATCGACCACATTCAGGCGCGGCGCTACTCGAAACTGGGCGGGCCGGCTCTGACCATCGCCACCGAGGGCATCGTCCGCCACCTGCGCGCCTGCGACCGCATGGACGTGAACCCTGATGTCGCGGCCGTCCGCGAGATCATCGACGACGCGCTGAACGGCCGTCGCGTCTTCGCAGAGAACTTCAACCACGCCGCCGCCTAAACCGCGCGGGGCCTAAAACTTCTGTTTTGAACAATTAAAAGGGCCGCCGGCCTTCGGGTCGGCGGCCCTTTCGGCGTCCTCTGGCGCGGCCTCAGGCTTCGGCCTTCGTATCGCGCAGGTCGGCCTGCTCTTCGAGGAGCGTGTCGCCCCGACTCTCTCCCGGCCGGTCGTCCGCCTGCCGGAGTATGTCTAAGAGCGCGATGGTGATGGCGACGATGACTGGGCCGAGCACGAGGCCGATGACGCCGAAGACCTGTAGGCCGCCGAGCACCGAGAAGAAGATGAGAAGCTCGTGGAGCCTCGTCTTCTCGCCCACCAGTTTCGGCCGCAGGAAGTTGTCGACCGTGCCGATGGCGAGCAAGCCCCAGCCCGTCAGCATCGCGGCCTTCACCCAGTGGCCCGTGATGACGAGGTAGATGGCCGCCGGCACCCAGACGATGAAGGCCCCGGCCATCGGAATCATCGACAGGAAAATCATCACCACGCCCCACAAGAGCGGCGAAGGCAGCCCCAGCGCCCAGAACGCCAGCCCCCCCAGCACGCCCTGTATCGACGCGATGACGACGACGCCGTAGACGCTGGCGCTTATCACCTCGCGCGTGCGCCTGAGAATCTCCTCGCCCTTGCGCGTCTCCAGCGGCAGCGAGTTGCGGAAGGCGGCGCTCAGGCGGTCGGCGTCGCGGAAAAGGTAGTAGAGCGTGAAGATGACGAAGAAGACTTCGACGACGAAGCCGACCAAGCCGCCGAACAGTCCGAGCGTGCGGCCGGCGATGGCCCCGCTCAGGCCCTTCAGGCGGTCGGCGACGAACTTCTGCGAGTTGAACTGGCTGAGGTCGACGTACTGCCCGAGCCAGTTGATGACGGGCCCGAGGTAGGGCGAGTTCGGGTCGAGCAGCGTGTCGGCGTTGTCCTGCAACCTCTGCGCGAAGCCGCTCAGCTCCCTGACGACGGCGAAGGTCATCAGCGAGAGCGGTATCAGAATCGTGAAGACGACGAGCAGGCACGAGAGCGCCGCCCCCCACCCGGGCCCCACCCGCGCCTCGATGCGGCGGTGGACGGGGTAGAAGACGATGGCGAGCACGACGGCCCACAGCAGCACCTCTATGAAGGGCTGGAGCATCGTCCAGCACAGGTAGAGCGCGAGGACCGTCGCGGCAAGCAGCGCCACCCAGCGCACCTGCTGACTTTTCGGCGTCTCCCAACGTGCCATAGGACGCACACTGTAACACAGCCGCGCGCGTGCGATTCGTCAAGAATCTCTGGCTTTTAAAGGCGGGCCGGAAAACGAAAGGGCGCCACGGCGGGCGCCCCGTTTCGTGCCGGATTTTTCGGAGGGCGGCTAGAGGGGCTTGAACCCTCGGCCTCGTGATCCACAGTCACGCGCTCTAACCAACTGAGCTATAGCCGCCACGCTGTCTAGCGTCGATGAGAATAGTACCGGACGGCGCGGGCGGCTGACAAGTTGGCGGGCGCGTGGGATGCCCCCGGCACGGCTCGAACGTGCGACCCTCTGCTTAGAAGGCAGATGCTCTATCCACTGAGCTACGGGGGCGGGCCCTGGTGCCTAACGCGCGGATGTTAACACGCTCGCGAGCGCGAACGCCAAACGGCGCGGCGCCGGGGGTTTGGGGTTGACCTCGGGCGCCGCGCGGGCGGCTCACTTCGCGGCGGAGGCCGGCTTCGGCGCCAGCTTGTCGAGGTCGAAGGCGTAGGCCGTCTGCGCGTCGCTGAGGACGAGGAGGCGGCTGCCTTCGAGGTTGAAGCGGGCGAAGGCGGCGCCGCCGTTGATGCGGAGGTTGGCGCGTCGGTCGCCGGTGTCGAGGTCGTAGAGCGTGACTTCGCCGGGGAAGTTCTCGACGGCGATGAGGTTGCGCGCGGGGTTGATGGCGGCGTCGCTGCCGAAGAAGCGGTGCCGCAGCTCGCCCTCCTTGATGGAGTAGACGAGCACGCGCCCCTCGGAGTCGTGGAGCACGAGCCAGTCGCCTTCGGAGATGCCGCCGCCTACGTCGAACGAGCCCTGGCCGGTTTCGAGCAGGAACGCGCCGACGGTCTTGGCCGCCCACGCGTCGACGACTTCGACCAGATAGTCGTGGGCCTTGTTGCCGAGCGCGTCGGCCCTGGCCTGCAACTCGGGCGACTCCTTGAGGCGGGCCTTGCCGGCGTCGCTTGAGAGGCGCCAGTAGAAGACGACGCGGCCGCTGAACTCGTCGAAGGAGTATTGCGGCGCCTCCTTCGGGAACTCGCGCGCCCAGATGACCTTGTCCTGTATGAAGTCCTTCAGCTCGAAGCGCACCTCGCGCCTGAGCGTCTGGTCCTCGTCGCCGGGCGGGGCGGGCGCGGCGGCCGGGTCCTTCTTCTCTTCCTTCTTCTCCTTCAGGCTGTGGCGGGCGAGGACGAAGCGGCCGTACTGTCGCGCGCCCTTCTCGGGCAGCTCGCGGATGGGGACGACCGAGTCGTTCTTCGGGTTCATGAAGACGAGGCTGTGGCGCACGTCCTGGAGCTTCGGGAACTCGCTGACGGCGCTGCCGTCGTTGCTGACCACGCCGCCCTTGAAGCCGCGCACGTAGACCTTGCGCTCGCCGGTCGGGAGGTGCCAGAGCCCGCCGCGCGTCTTCGACGAGAGCAGAAGCCACTCGAAGTTGTCGGAGACCTCGGCGGCCTCAAGCTTCTTCAGAGAGCTGACCGGAATCTCGACGGTCCCGACCTCCTTGAAGTCGAACTTCTTCGTCTCCTCGTTGTAGAAGACTTCGCGCAGGAGGATTTTGCCGTTCACCGACTCGTAGGCCATCAGGTTGTTCCAGAGCGTGCCGTCCTCCTTGTCGAAGCCGGAGGCGATGATGCCCTTCTTCAAATCGAAGACGCCCATCCGCAGGTTCGAGATGGGCTTGACGATGACGTAGTCGGGGCTGGCCGTGCGCTTGACGACGCGGCCGGCGAACGGGAACTTTTGCAGCCGCTTGCCCGAGGGGAACGAGAAGACCCCGGCGTCCTCCATCTTGGTCGAGGGCAGGCCGATGACGCGGCCGGCGTCGATGAAGGCGTAGGGGCGCGCGGCCAGCTTCTTCAGTTCGCCGCCGACGCTGGCGG
>Ga0182001_10000204_pt1 | contig 13397 bp, 12 predicted proteins | sample BulsoiFelSFmetaG_FD_120485 | JGI IMG/M metagenome (GOLD analysis project Ga0182001, IMG submission 120485) | Bulk soil microbial communities from Mexico - San Felipe (SF) metaG | ecosystem: Environmental > Terrestrial > Soil > Agricultural land | place: Mexico: San Luis Potosi | collected... | reverse complement strand
GTCAAACGCCGAACGCGCCTGCCTGTCCGTCGTCATCCCCGCCTACAACGAGGAGGCGACGCTCGCCTCGGTCGTCGAGAAGGTCCTGCGGCTGCCGAACCTTCTGGAAGTCGTCATCGTCGACGACTGCTCGAAGGACGGGACCGAGGAGGTGGCGCGCAGGCTCGCCGAGCAGCATCCGCAGCGGGTCCGCGTCGCGCGCCACCAGAAGAACTCCGGCAAGACCGAGGCGCTCAAGACCGGCTTCGCGATGACGGCGGGCGACATCGTCATCGTGCAGGACGCCGACCTCGAATACGACCCGGCCGAGATACCGGTCGTCATCCGGCCGATACTCGACGGCCACGCCGACGTGGTCTACGGCTCGCGCTTCCTCGTCCGCAAGGCCACGCGCGTCCTCTACTTCTACCACTACGTCGCCAACAAGTTCCTCACCTTCACGTCGAACGTCTTTACGAACCTGAACATGACGGACGTGGAGACGGGCTACAAGGCTTTCCGCGGCGAGATCATCCGCAACATGCGCATCACTTCGAGCGGCTTCGGCTTCGAGATAGAGGTGACGGCGAAGGTGGCGAAGCTCGGCTGCGCCGTCTACGAGGTGCCCATCAGCTACTACGGCCGCACCTACGACGAGGGCAAGAAGATCGGCTTCATGGACGGCGTCGAAGCCTTCTGGCTCGTCTTCCGCTTCAACCTCTTCTGCGGCCTGCGCTCCTCCTTCCGCGAGATGCCGCGCCTCGTCGAGGCCGACAACCGCCAGCCCCTCTAAAAATGAGCCGGGGAGATGTCTTCGGGGCCGAGGGCGGCGCGCGCGCGCCGGGGTGGCGCTGGCTGCTGGCGGCGCTCTTCCTGCTCGCGCTGCTGGTCCGCCTGTGGGCGGCGGCTGCTTACCCGGCCGAGCCTTCGGGCGACGCGCTCGACTACCGGCGTCTCGCGCAGGGGCTCGCGGCCGGCGCCGGCTACGTCAACGAGGCGGGGATGCCGACCGCGTGGCGCCCGCCCGGCTACCCCGCCTTCCTCGCCTGCGTCTTCGCCGTCTTCGGCAACGAAATCCGGCCGGCCGCCGTCGCGCAGGCCGCGCTCGGGGCGCTGACGGCGCTGCTCTTCGTGGCGCTCGGCTCGGCGGTCGCGGGGCGGCGCGCCGGTGCGCTCGCGGGCCTGCTGGCGGCCGTCTACCCGGGCTTCTTCTGGCTGCCGCGCCTGCTGCTGTCGGAGAACCTGGCGCTGTTTCTGCTGGCGGCGTCGCTGTACGCGGCGGCGGCGCTGGCGCGCAGGTGGAGCCCGTCTTGGGCGCTCGGGCTCGGGCTGCTGCTCGGCGTAGGCACGCTGGTGCGCGTGGCGAACGTGATGTTCGCCGTCGCGCTGCTGCTGTGGTTCGCGTTGCACTTCCGCGCGCGGTGGCGGGAGTGGCGCAGGGGCCTGGCGGCGCTGGCGCTCCTGGGCGCGGGCGCGGGCGTGGTGCTGCTGCCCTGGGCGGCGCGCAACTACGGCGTCTTCGGGAAGCCGCTGCTGGCGAATCAGGGCGGGCTAACTTTCTACTCCTCCTACTGGCCGCCGTCGAAGAACGGGCGGCCCGTGTGGGGGACGCTGGCGGGCAAGGAAGACCCCTTCGTGGCCGAGGCCGAGAGGTCCGGCGACGAGCGGGCCGTCTCGGAGAGCCTGCGGCGCGCGGGGGTCGAGCGCCTGAAGCAGAACCCTTCGCACTTCTTCCGCGTCGTGCCGTCGAAGCTCATTTCGCTGGCGGCGCCGTTCGACTGGGAGACGTTTCCGCACGCCGAGGGCACGTCGCGCAGCCTGAACCCCGTTTACGTTCTGGTGCTGATACCTGCTATGCTCGGCGTCTTCGTCTTGAGGGGGCCGGGGGCGCCGCTCGGCTCCTTGCTGTGGGTGTTGCCCGCGGCGGTGCTCGCGCAGGCGCTCGTCGCCTACGGCTCGCCGCGCTTCCGCCTGCCGGCCGAGACGAGCACGATTCTGTGGGCGTCGGCCGCGCTCGTGTGGGCGTTGGACAGAAGGCGGCGGGGCCGCGAAGTTATTGCAAGGGGAGAGTAGATGTCAGAGCCGCTGGTCACAGTCATCATCCCGACCTTCAACCGCCGACGCTGGATCGGCGAGTGCCTCGACTCGGTCAGGGCGCAGACCTACCCGCGCGTCGAGACGCTGGTGGTGGACGACGGCTCGACCGACGGCACGGCCGAGTGGCTGCGCTCGGAGCCGCGCTACTCCTTCGCGCGCCTCCACGTCCAGCCCAGGAACGGCGGCGCGTCGGTCGCGCGCAACACCGGGATAAAGATTTCCGGGGGCGAGCTTGTCGTCTTCATCGACAGCGACGACGCGCTGGCGCCCACGCACGTCGAGCGGGCCGTCTCCGTCTTCCGCGAGCGCCCGCGGGTCGGCCTCTTCTGCTGCGACTCGACCATCATCGGCCCCGACTCGGAAGTCCTCTTCGGCGGCCGGACGTGGCACGAGATACAGAGGGAGCAGACGGGCCGCCCCGTCCACACGGGCGCGCGCGGCGCGGCCGACCTCTTCCAGTTCTCGCACATCTTCCCCGGCTTCACCATCCCGCGGGCGGTCTTCGAGCGCGTCGGCGACTTCGACCAGTCGATATTCCCGATGGACGACTACGACCTGAGCCTGCGCATCGCGGGCGCCGGCTACGAGGTCTTCTACCAGCACGAGCCCCTGGCGCTCAGGCGCGAGCACACTGGGCAGTGCTCGGGCTTCGCCAACTCAATCGACACCTGCCGCAAGCAGATTCGGGCGTTGCGCGCGGCGCTCGAACGCAACCCCGAGCTGCGGCGCGAGGCCGGCGGGGAAGTCCGAAGGCGTCTGTCGCAGGCGAAGCTTGAGCTGGCCGTGAGCCGCATCAACGCTGGCGAGCGCGTCGGGGGCTTCGGGACGCTCGTCGAGGCCGTGGCCGCGGACCCGCGGCAGCTCTTGAGCGTCGCGCGGCTCGGCACGCGCCGCTTGCAGCGCCTCGTCGCCTCAGCCTGAAACGGCCTATGCGTATCTGCTACCTCGCGGACGGCCGCTACATCCACGCACACCGCTGGCTGCGCTACTTCAGCCGGCGCGGTCACGAGATGCACCTGCTCTCGTTCGCGCCGATGGGGCCGGAGCACGTCGCGGCCGTGGGCGAGGCCGGCGCGCGTTATCAAGGGCAGCTCGAACCCTTCCACCTTAAAAAATTCTGGCGCACGGGCGGCGGCCTCTGGTCGCTCAAGCGCTTCCTCAGCCGCGAGCGCATCGACGTGCTCCACTGTCACTTCCTCGGCATTAACGCCTGGTACGCCGCCTTGAGCCGCTTCCACCCGTTCGTGCTGACCGTGATGGGCGGCGACGTGTGCGGCCCCGACTGGCGTCCGGGCAGGGAGGTGCGCGAAAGGTTTTTGACGCCGCTCGCGCTCAGGAAGGCCGACCTCATCACCTGCTGGTCGCACCGCCTGACGGGGGTCGTGAAGAACTACAGCCGGCCCGGTGTCGCGGTCGAAGTCATCCACGGCGGCGTCGATTTGAAACGCTTCTCGCCGGGGCCGAAGCCGGAATACCTGCGCGAGCGCTGGTCGCTGCCCGAGTCGGCGAAGGTCGTCCTGAGCCCGCGGCTGATGCGCCCGCTCTACAACCTCGACCGCGTCGCGGAGGCGGCCAACGAAGTCTGCGCCGAAGACCCGGACGCGCATTTCATCTTCGCCTTTCTGCCCGAGGCGAAGGACGAAGAGTACGAGGCGCGCGTCCGCTCCGTCGTCGCCGCGGGGCCGGCGGCCGAACGCACGCGCTTCATCGGCGGCATCCCGCACGACGAGATGGCCGACCACTACCGCCTCGCGGACGTGACCGTCTCGGTGCCTTCGACGGACGGGACGCCGATGTCCGTGCTCGAATCGATGGCCTGCTCGACGCCCGTCGTCGTCAGCGACATCCCCGACTACGACCCGCACTACATCGAGCGCGAGAAGACCGTGCTGGCGGCGAAGACGGACGAGCCGGGCCGACTCTCGTCGGCGCTCCTGCGGCTGCTGCGCGAGCCGGGGCTGGCCGAACAGCTTTCGGCCGAGGCGCGGCGGCGCGTCGAAGAGACGGCCGGCTACGACGCGCAGATGGCGCGCATGGAGCGGCTTTACGAAGAGCTTCTAGGAAATGATGAGTGCAGAGTGCAGAGTGCAGAATGAAAGACGGCCTGCTTCTTATTCATCACTCCGCACTCTGCACTCATCACTTGCTTTTATGATGCGAGCGGCGCTTAAGAGGCTGAGGGGCTGGCCGCCCTTCAACAAGGTGGCGACGACGGCCGTCAGGGCCGCGTGCGCGCCCCTCGGCGCCGCGCCCGAGGCGTTCGTGCGCCGCCTGCCGCGCGCCGGCCTCGCCGCGTCGAGGCTGCCGAACGGCCGCACCCTCCGGCTCTGGTCGAGGGGCGACGACCAGGTGGCGAATCAGGTCTTCTGGCGCGGCTGGGCCGGCTACGAGCCGGAGACCACGCCCCTCTTCTACGAGCTGGCGACCGCGTCGAAAGTCGTCCTCGACGTGGGCGCGCACGTCGGCTTCTACGCGCTGCTGGCGGCGCACGCCAACCCTTCGGCGCGCGTCGTCGCCTTCGAGCCGCTGCCGGCCGCCGCCGCGCGCTTCCGCCGGAACGTCGAGGAGAACGGGCTCTCGAACGTCGAGCTTTTCGAGTGCGCCGTCGGCGACGCGCCCGGCCGCGCGACGCTCTTTCACGACGACGAATCGCACGAGGGCATCCCGACCTCTTCGGGCCTGTCGGCCGACTTCTTTCAGTTGCCCTACTTCGTCGAGCACGGCGTCCGGGCCGGCGCCGAAGTCGAAGTCAGGACGATAGACGAGGTGGCCGACACGCTCGGGCTCGGGCGCGTCGACCTGATAAAAATAGACACGGAGACGACCGAGCCGGCCGTGCTGCGCGGCGCGCGACGCCTGCTCGAACGCGACCGCCCCGTGCTCGTCTTCGAGGTGCTGCCGGGCCACGGCACGGCGCCCGAAATCGAAGCCTTGCTCGCGCCGCTGGGCTACGCGTTCTACCTGCTCGGCGAGCGCGGGCCGGAGCCGCGCGGGCACGTCGAGGACCACCCGACACTTTGGAACTATCTCGCGCGAGTCGAAGGGAAATCTTAACGAAGGATGAGCGGACCTTTAAGAAAACTGCGCGACCGGCTGGCGGCGCCGCCCGAGCCCTTCCTCGTGACGGAGCGGACGCGGCGGCGCGTGCAATCGTTGGTCGATTCCGTGCCGGAAGGGAAGCTCATCCTGAACGTCGGCGCGGGCTACACCTTCTACGGGCCGCGCGTCGTCAACGTGGACATCTTCGACTCGGGGACGACGACCGTCATCGCGTCGGCCCTGGCGCTTCCGTTCGCCGACGCGAGCGCCGAGCTTGTCATCCTGCAAGGCGTGCTGGAGCACGTCGAAGACGCCGCGCGCACGCTCGCCGAGTGCCACCGCGTCTTGAAGCCGGGCGGACTCTTTTACACGGAGATGCCCTTCCTACAGCCTTACCACGAGTCGCCGATTGACATGCGGCGCTCGACGCGGCCAGGGTTAGCGCAGCTTTGCGCGCCGCTCGAAGAGGTCGAGAGCGGCATCCACATCGGGCCGGCCTCGACGCTCGCGTGGTTCCTGCGAGAGCTGCTGGCGAGGGTCATCTCGGGCGGGCGCCCGCGGGCGTACGCGAGGGCTTCGAGCCTCGTCGGATGGGTCGTGTTCCCTCTGAAGTACGCCGACTACGCGTTAGAGAAGCTGCCGCACATGCACACCATCGCCAGTTCCTGCTACTACCTCGGAAGGAAGAGGGCCGGGTGATGGCGCGGGCTTCAGCAAAGGTCAGGCCGCTGCACGTCGCGCACGTGATAGAGGCGTTGGGGCCGGGCGGCGCCGAGAGGCTTCTCTACACGAACCTCAAGCACTTCGACCCGGCGCGCGTCCGCAGCTCGGTCGTCACCGTCTACTCGCGCGCGACCCACTGGCGCGAGCCGATACAGCAGCTCGGCGTCGAAGTCTTCAGCCTCGACTGCAACGGCCCCCGCGACTTCCCGCGCGGCGTCGCGCGGCTGCGCTCGTGGCTCGGGCGCGAGAGGCCGGACCTTCTGCACACGCACCTCTGGGGCGCCAACGTCATCGGGCGCGCGGCCGGGTTCCTCGCGGGCGTGCCCGTCGTCAGCTCCGTTCACAACCCGGACTACGAGCCGGAGGCTTGGAACGACGGCTCTCAAGTGAGTTTGCGGAAGCGGAAGGCCATCAAGGCCATCGACCGCTGGACGGCGCGGCTCGCGTGCGACCGCATGGTGGCCGTCAGCGACTACGTGCGCCACAGCACGCACCGGAGGCTCGGCTACCCGCTCCAGCGCACGGAGCTTCTCTACAACCCCATCGACGCCGAACTGTTCAGCGCGCCCGCGGGCCGCACGCGCGAAGAGGTGCTCGCGGAGTTGGGCCTGCCGCCCGACGGCCCCGTCCTCCTGAACGTCGCGCGCACGGCCCCGCAGAAGGGTTTTCTTTACGCGATACAGGCGATGCCCGAGGTACTGCGGCGACACCCGCGGGCGCGGCTGCTCTCGGTCGGCGCGACGACCGACCCGCAGTGGGTCGAGCGCCTGAAGGCGGAGATTGGCGCGCTCGGCATCGCGGATAAGGTCCACATACTCGGCGCGCGGCGCGACGTGCCGGACCTCTTGCGCGCCTGCGACGTGTTCGTCTTCCCCTCGCTCTACGAGGGGCTCGGCATCGCGCTCATCGAGGCGATGGCGGCCGGCTGCGCCTGCGTCACGACGAACACGGGGCCGCTGCCCGAAGTCGTGCAGGACGGCGTCGACGGCCTGCTCGTCCCACCGGCCGACCCTTCCGCGCTGGCCGCGGCCGTTAACGCGCTGCTCGACGACCCCGCGCGCCGCGACGCGCTCGGCGAGGCGGCCCGGCGCTCGGCCCTCGAAAGGTTCCGGCCGCAGCAGGCCGCCGACCGGCTGACCGAGATTTACGAGTCGGTGGCGGGGAAGAAATGATGAGTGCAGAGTGCAGAACGATGAATAAGAAGCACGGCCGTCTTTCATTCTGCACTCCGCACTCCGCGTTCGTCATTTCCGCTGGCGGGCGCGGCTCGGCTACAATCTGGCGGCCCCGAAATTTTTGACGAGAGGGAATTAACCTAAGCATGTCAGCGTCTACTTCACAGGGCAACAGCGCCGTCGTCGAACACTTCGACCGGCTCTCGGCGAGCGGCGACTGGTCGCGGCTCTACTCGGTCAGCGACGGCAACAGTTATCACTTTCAGGTGCGGCGGGCTCGCGTGCTTGAGCTGCTGCCGGAAAAGTTGGGCCGCGTGCTCGACGTGGGGATGGGGCCGGGCGTTCTGGCCGAGGCCGTCACGCAGCGCGGTGGCCGGTTCGACGGCGTGGACCTCTCGCCCGAGATGGTTAAAGAGGCGCAGGAGCGTTACGGCAACTTGCCGGGCGCGAGCTTCCGCGTCGGCAACGTCGAGACGATTGAGGCGCCCGACGCGACCTACGATCAGGTGCTCGCCATCGCCGTCGTCGAATACCTGAAGACGCCCGACCGCGCACTCTCCGAGATAGCGCGCGTGATGAAGCCCGGCGGCGTCGCCGTCATCACCGTCCCGAAGCCCTGGCACATCGACCGCGTGACCATCGGCGCGACCGCGCCCTTCCGCGTCGCCGCCCGTCTGCTCGGGGCGGCGACGGCCGACAGGCTGCCGCGCCTCCGCATGCAGCCCGACGAGCTTGACCAGGCGGCCGAGCGCGCGGGCCTCAAGACCGAGGGCGGCGCGCAGTACCACTTCACGCCCGTGCCGTACCCGCTGACGCGCATCGCGCCGGGCCTGTGCATGCGTTTGAACGCGCCCTTCGAGCGGATGGCGCAGACGCGCTCGGCGCTCCCCTCGTTCCTCGCGCACGGCTACATCGGCCGCTACCGCAAGCCATGAAGCGCAGGCTGTTCGCACTCCTCCACGCGGCCGGCTTAACAAAGCTGGCCGCGTGGCGCAACCGCCGCCGCGTCGTTATCCTCTGCTATCACGGCGTCACGGCGCGCGAGCGGCGCATGGCCGAAGACCCGACGGGCCTGCACATACGCTTCGCGCGCTTCGAGGCGCAGCTCGACTACCTGCGCCGAAACTTCAACGTGCTTTCCTTGAGCGAATACCTCGCCGCGCGGCGCGAGGGGCGCGCGCTTCCCGACTACACGGTCGTCATCACCTTCGACGACGGCTACCGCAACTTCTACACGATGGCCGCGCCGCGACTGCGCGAGCGGAACCTGCCGGCCTCGCTCTTCCTGACCGTGGGGAAGATTAAGGAGGAAGGGAAGCAGGGCGACTGGTCGCCGGAGGACGACATCGAATACCTGTCGTGGCCCGAGGTCGTGGAGCTTAAAAGGGGCGGCGTCGAGGTCGGCTCGCACACGGTCACGCACCCGATGCTGTCGCAGCTTCCTCTCGAAGAGGCGGAGCGCGAGCTGCGCGAGTCGATGGCCGCGGTCGCCGGCCGCACGGGGGACGCCGCGCCGCCCTTCGCCTACCCGTTCGGCGACTACACGCCCGACGTCGTCGAGCGCGCTCGCTCGCTCGGCTACTCCTGCGCGCTGACGACCGACGCCGGGGCCAACGAGCCTTCCGAAGACCTCTACACGCTGCGGCGCGTGCTCATCGGCGACGACGACGACGTGCCGGCCTTCGCCGCGCGCGTCTCGGGCCTCACGGCCGTGCTCAGCCGCGCGCTCCCGGCATGAGCGGCGGGCGGTCGAAGCCGCGCTCGAACGTCCTCGCGCTCACCTACTGGAGCTTCAAGGACGCGCTCGTGCAGAGCGCCGTGCTGCCCTACCTGCGCATGATCCGCGCGCAGCTCCCCGCGGGAAGCCTTATCTTCCTCGTCACGCTTGAGCAGTCGCACCTGCGTATGGACGACGCCGAGGCGCGCCGCGTGCGCGCCGACCTCGAAGCAGAGGGCGTGCGCCTCGTCGCCTTCCCCTACTCGCGCTTCGGCCTCGTCGCGCTGCTCAAGTGGACGGCCTTCATCCCGCGCCTCTGGGCCTTGTGCGTCAGCCAGAGGATCAAACACATCCACGCGTGGTGCACGCCCGCGGGCGGCGCCGGCTACATCCTCTCGCGCTTGACGGGCGCGCCGCTCGTCCTGGACAGCTACGAGCCGCACGCCGAGTCGATGGTCGAGCTGGGCCACTGGACTGAAGCCAGCAAGGGCTTCCGCATCCTCTTCCGGCTCGAAAAGCTTCAGACGCGCCGCGCCCGCGCCGCCATCGCCACCTCGGCCGGCGTGCGAGAGTACGCCGAGCGGCGCTACGGCGTCCGGCTCCGACGCTTCTACGTCAAGCCGGCGAGCGTGGACATGGAACTCTTCACGCCCGCGCTCTCGAAAGACCCTGCGCTGCTCTCGGAGTTGGGCCTCGAAGGAAAACTCGTCTGCGTCTACGCCGGCAAGATTGGCGGCATCTACCTTGAGCGAGAGATTTTCGACTTCTTCAAGGCCGCGGCCGACTACTGGGGCGAGCGCTTCCGGGTGCTGCTGATGACGGACGCTTCGGACGAGCGCGTCGCCGGGTTGATGAAGGCCGCCGGCCTCGACCCCGGCGTCGTCGTCAAGAGGTTCGTGCCCTTCCGTAGCGTGCCGCGCCACATGGGGCTCGGCGACTTCGCACTGAACCCCGTCCGGCCCGTGCCGACGAAGCGTTACTGCACCTCGGTCAAGGACGGCGAGTACTGGGCGATGGGCCTGCCCGTCGTCATCCCGCGCGACATCTCCGACGACTCCGACATCATCCGCGCGCGAGGGATAGGCGCCGTCCTCGACGAGTTCACCCCCGAGGCCTACGCCCGCGCCGTCCGCGAGATAGACGAACTGCTGACGACGCACACCCGCGCCGAGCTGGCCGAGAAGATTCGCGCCGTCGCCGCCGAGCACCGCGACCTCTCGACGCGCTGGCGGATTTACGAGGAGCTTTACGGAAACGAGGAATGACGAACGTGGAATGATGAATAAAAGACGAGCTGCTTCCCGCCCATCGTTCATCATTCCGCATTCATCATTCCTCTCTGTTATGATTGCCGGCTTGCGACGTGTGCGCGGGAGAAATCTATAAGAGGCGAGGAAGATATTTTGAACGTACTTGTGACGGGCGGGGCCGGCTTCATCGGCTCGCATCTGGTTGACGCGCTGGTCGAGCGGGGCCACCGGGTCCGCGTGCTCGACGCGCTGGTCGAGCAGGTCCACGGCGCCGCCGACGGGCCGCAACACCTGAACCCGGCGGCCGAGTTCGTGCGCGCCGACATTTGCGACCGCGAGGCCGTGGACGCGGCGCTCGAAGGCATTGAGGTCGTCTACCACGAGGCGGCCGAGGTCGGCGTCGGCCAGTCGATGTACGAGATAGAGCGGTACGTGCGCGCCAACGACATGGGCACGGCCGTCCTTCTGGAAGCGGTGGTCAGGCGGCGCCCGCAGGTCAAGAAGCTCGTCGTCGCCTCCTCGATGTCGATTTACGGCGAGGGCGCCTACGCCTGCGACCGCTGCGGCTCGGCGGCGCACCCGAAGCTGCGGCCCACGTCGCAACTGCTTGAGCGCCGCTGGGAGGTCGAGTGCGAGACCTGCGGCGGCGCGCTGCGGCCCGTCCCGACGCCCGAGGACAAGCCGCTCTTTCCTACGTCGGTCTACGCCGTCTCGAAGCAGGACCAGGAGCAGTACTGCCTCGTCGTCGGCCGCGCCTACGGGATACCGTCGGTCGCCCTGCGCTACTTCAACGTCTACGGCACGCGGCAGGCGCTCTCGAACCCCTACACGGGCGTCTGCGCCATCTTCTCCTCGCGCTTGCTGAACAACGAGCGGCCCGTCATCTTCGAGGACGGCGAGCAGACGCGCGACTTCGTCCACGTCAGCGACATCGTGCGCGCGAACCTTCTGGCCCTGGAGACCGACCGCGCCGATTACACGGCCGTCAACATCGGCACCGGCCGCCCCGTCTCCGTGCGCGAGGTGTCGCTGATGCTCGCGCGCGGTCTGGGCAAAGACCTTGAGCCCGAGATAGTCGCCCGCTACCGCGAGGGCGACATCCGCCACTGCGTCCCCGACATCTCGCGCGCCCGCGACCTGCTCGGCTACGAGCCCACCGTCGCGCTCGAAGATGGCATCCCAGAGCTGCTCAAGTGGGTGCGCGAGCAGGAGGCCGCCGACCGCGTGACGCGCGCCACGGCCGAACTCGAAAGCCGCCAACTCGTGCGCTAACGCAAAGCGGGTGTTGGGTGCCAGGTTTTAGGTGCTGGGTAAAAACAGCTCGTCTTTAACCAGCACCCAGCACCCGACACCCAACACCCTCTTTTATGAACGTTCTCGCACTGGCCTCGTACCCGCTGGAGGCTGCGGCGACGCGCTACCGCGTCGTGCAGTTCGTCGGCCCGCTCGCGGAGCGCGGCATCCGCGTCGAGGTCAGGCCGTTCATGGACGCGCGGCTCTTTAAGGAGTTCTACAGGCCGGGCGGCGTGCGTCGCTCGGCCGCGGGGCTCCTGGGCTCGACGCTGCGGCGCTTTGCCGACGCGTGGGCGTCGCGGCGCTCGGACGTGCTCTTCGTGCAGCGCGAGGCGATGATGTTCGGGCCGCCCTTCTTCGAGTGGCTCTCGACGGCGGCGGGCGGCCCGCCCCTCGTCTTAGACCTCGACGACGCCACTTACGTCCCCTACACCAGCCCGACCTACGGCCGCCTCGGCGCGGCCCTCAAGTTCTTCGGCAAGACGGACGCGCTCATCCGCCGCGCGAGCGTCGTCACCTGCGGCAACCCTTCGATTGCCGCTTACGTCGCGTCGAAGGGCGCGCGCGCCGTCGTCATCCCGACCGTCGTAGACACGGACAAGTTTTGCCCCGCGCCGAAGACGGAGGCGCGGGCGCCCGTCCTCGGCTGGGTCGGGACGCACTCGACCTTCCCTTTCCTCGAATCCATCTTCCCGGTCCTTCAGGAGCTTGCGCGCGAGCACCGCTTCCGGCTGCGCGTGGTCGGCGCGGGCGTCGGGCGGATGGAGATTCCGGGCGTCGAGGTCGAGAACCTTGAGTGGAGTCTGGAAAGGGAGACGGAAGACTTTCGGACGATGGACGTGGGGCTCTACCCCCTGACGACGCTCGGCAACGCGCCGGGCGAGTGGCTGGCGGGCAAGTCCGGCTTCAAGGCCGTGCAGTACATGTCGGTCGGCGTGCCCTTCGTCGTCACGCCGGTCGGCGTCTGCGCCGAGATGGGCGAGGCGGGCCGCACGCACTTCTGCGCGCAGACGCCCGACGAGTGGCGCGCGGCGCTCGCGTCGCTGCTCTCCGACCCCTCCCTCAGAAGACGGATGGGCGCGGCCGGCCGCGAACACGCGCTCCTCAACTACACCGTGCCGGCGCAGGCCGAGAAGCTGGCCGGGGCCTTGCGCGAGGCCGCGCGCGCCGCGCGCTGATTGCGAGTCGGGCCGGCGGGCGGCTCAGTGTGCCTCCCCGACTTTCTTGAAGTTGTTTGAGCGGCAATGGGGGCAACTGTAGTGGCTCGCGGAGCACTTGTCGCAGTAATGCTTTCCGCAGTCGTGGCACTGATAGATGTTGCGAAACGTTATGGCGGTCGATTTCGCGTCGCAGTTCGGGCACGCGCGAAACTTGTCGTAGCCTGCCATCGAAGTGGGCCTCCGTCGCCGGGGTTGAAAAACGCGGGGAAATGAGGGGCTTATATCACCGCCCGGGGCGTGAGACAATGCGGGGCGGGAAATCGAGGCGCGGCGGAAACGGCGGCGGGGTTTGCGAATCAGGGCGCCGCGCCGCCGCGGGTTGATAACGGCACGCCCTTTGTTTAAAGTTACCCGTTCGGACGGTTTGGGCGGTCGCGTTTTGGGCGGCCCGCCCTCAAAACTCATATGTGATTCTCCGGCACCCTTCCCGTTTTAATTTCGCACCGGACAGGCGAGGTTGAAGTAAGGTTCGACAGTTTATGTACGTTCTAGGTTTGACCACTTTGGGCGATTCGGCGGCGACGCTGATTAAGGACGGGCGCATCGTCGCGGCGGCCGAGGAGGAGCGCTTCTCGCGCCGCAAGCACCACAGCGGCTTCCCCTACGAAGCCGTCCAGTTCTGTCTGGACGAGGCCAACATCCGCATGTCAGACGTGGAGCACGTCGCGCTCTACTGGAAGCCGTGGGTGCTGCGGCACAAGGCTTTCCAGGCCATCAAGTCGGCCTTCATCTCGCGCGACATGTTCAAGGCGCGCGTCGACCGCGGCGTGGCGCAGGTCGGCGACAGCTACCTCGGCATGCTCCGCCACCCGAAGCGCCTGCGCGAGCGCTTCGGCCCGAGCGACTTCAAGTTCCACTTCCTCGAACACCACCAGACGCACGCCGCCTCGTCCTTCTTCGTCTC
>Ga0182001_10000203_pt1 | contig 13399 bp, 10 predicted proteins | sample BulsoiFelSFmetaG_FD_120485 | JGI IMG/M metagenome (GOLD analysis project Ga0182001, IMG submission 120485) | Bulk soil microbial communities from Mexico - San Felipe (SF) metaG | ecosystem: Environmental > Terrestrial > Soil > Agricultural land | place: Mexico: San Luis Potosi | collected... | reverse complement strand
CCCGTTCAATATTCGTACTTGTTTGCGTAGATAGTGTTTCTAAAATCTCAGCATCGGCGGACTTATCTATATCTCTATTCCAGATCTGTTTCCCCGGCCAATCAATAGAGCAGAAGGTGTGTAATTTTAGGCCATGTCCACGAGCCAAGCGAACCAGCCAAGAAGATAAGAGTTCGTCACTTTGGGGTTTTAAGTGAACCGGCCATAAACCGCTTGGGTTTTTGCCCACAGTTATGAGTTTCCTTTGTATGCACAGTTTCAGATTTCTAGCATATCTGTTGCGCCTGCCAACGTATGAGGGCTTGCAGAAATTCAACAACTAGTTGAATCGCTTCTACTATCTGAAGTTCGATTTGAGGACGCTTTCCTCTGTCTAATACGGTATGATCTTCAATGACGACGCGGTTCTTATAAATTCTTACTTCTATGCACTCGTTACTAAAACTGCAATATTCGCGGGTGCCTGCTTCAACAAGTTTGAGGGCACAGATTAACTCTGGGAAATAATTGGGAACCGACGTTACGAATAACATTAGCAACGATTTTCTTGGCTCAACCTCCTCAAAGATTGGCAACGGCATTCCATCAAGTTCTTCGACCCGGAACTTCAACGTGTGACCTCACAGAGCAAATCCTGTCGGATGTTATTGTCATTAAGGCTAATAATCTCTAGTTTCTTTCATCTACTCTTCATAGGAGTAGGCTGGGGAATTTGCTTGATAATTGTATTATCCGGCAGGGTTGGTGAAGCTTTCGGTACGTTAATGTTAACGTTGACCTCTTTGTTGGGAGTACTAGTATTAACAAGCCACAGCGTAAGCAACAAAACTACGGGAATGAGCGTCAGTAATATGAATACAATTAGGCCAAACGGGGTAACGCGAAAGTACCAACGCTCGCCTATTTTCTGATAGAACCACAGGTCAAATCTTCCATTGTTAGTCTTGGATTTCACCCTCGCAGGTATTTTGCTTTCGTGTTGTTGCAAGAATCATCCTCCCACGTAGCCCAGATACATTGAGGATGACGGTTAGCGGCACTCTCTGGTATCTTCAGCTAGGTTTTTGATAGTCTACTGCCCATGCGTAAAGCAGTTCTTCATCCCGTATGACGAGCGGCTCGCTGGGAGATGGATTCTTCATTCCTCCCGCGAGCTATGGTTGCTGCGTATCGCTAAATACAATCGTATTTAGCGGCTACATACTAAATCCAGTAGTATTTCTTTGCAAGGGAGATAAGTACGCGATTAATCCATCAGGAGGACGATTCCTCCGATGGTGAAACCGCGACAGAAGCCAGCAAGACTGGCAGAGAAATTACTTTACATACGCACGGCATTGGGGCTTTCACAGAACGAAATGATCCGGCGTTTGGGATTCGAGGGTGAACTTATTCAAGCCCACATATCAGCATACGAAAGGAAGCATGAAAACCGTATACCACCATTGGGAGTGGTGTTACAGTATGCCCGTTGCGCTGGAATTGATATGGAGATGTTGGTAGACGACAACCTAAACTTGCCTAAGAAGTTACCATCTAGCTCCAATCGCTCAAAGTAACTTTCCCACTAGCGGGGCATTCGGCAGACTATTTGTAGTGGCCTTTGACTTGGCTTACTCAAAGGCATCGTCTGACAGCGGTGGGTACGGTAAGTTTGAACGATTTGTCCAGTTAAAATGCATCAGATCTTTCAGCCACTCAGTCATAACTTGGCCAGCAACTCTTACAAGTCCAAAACGTTCTTTTACGTTAAGCACTTCTAGGCTGTGGAACTTCTCCGGTTGAGTAATGATAAATGATCTGATTCCATAATGCGCGCATAGCTGAGTACGAATAAATTTGCCGAACCCACCGAATGCAATTAGCTCTGTTAACGAATGTAATTTATTAAAGAACATGCTGACTGAATAACTCTCCCCCCGATGATCTATTATTTCATCCTTCTCTAGCGCTTTGAGTAAAAATTCTTGGAATTCGAGGTCGTCTGAAAAAGTGCTCCGTGGAGGTGAAGTCGATTTAGCGGTTCTGATATCAAAGTTGCACGCGTAACACCTAGTCATTGTTAATGTCTGCCGTCTCTTATTTCTAACTTCAGAGGCATTCCTTTGGAAATCTATGGGTAATTCACAACGCGTACAACGATCTAAAAGCAGAGTGCGATGTATTCCACAAACAGTTACGAACGCTAGGCGCCATTTGCGACGGAAATAAGGCATCTTATCTTCGGATAAACAACCGGGGCAGTACTGCAATCCGAATAACTGATATTGGGAGTCTCGATGGGTAATAGGCATTACCCACTGGTATGACATAGACCTAGGCCCTTCGGGACCTAGGTGAAAATACTTCGGAAGACTGTCTCCATAGGGTGTAAGAGTAGTGGACTTCACCCTCTCCGTTGAAACTCCGGTTGCCAACTCTATCCTGCACAAGATTTGCTCATCGGTCGTTTCGTCAATGTAAAGGGGAAACTTTGGTCTTTGAGGTGATATTAAAGAATAGAACGTATCCGGCTTCTTATCGTGCGCAATAGCTAAACGAACTAACCATGAGGATAGTAGCTCATCAGACTTAGGCTGAAGATGTACTGGTAGTAGAGTTCCAGAAGGACTTTCGTGCATGTGGTCACCTTGGTTTCCATTTGGATTAGATAATATCTCTATAGAATTTACGGCGTTGATTACATCGCTTTAAAGCGACTACAATTGCGGCAACTCGTTGGAATGGAAGAGACGCTTCTAGCTTGAGTGCCTTGTATTATGTTTCTAATTATACTATCGCATTACTCCTCCTATTCCGGTCAGAAGGTGAAATCCAATTAATTTCATTTAAAGTTACCGCATCAATTTTTTCTCTCTTATTTCTAATGGCGTGCTCAGCCGCTGCGTTAAGCACGGCTGACAACTCGCCAATGAGTCCTTCGCTCATACTTAATAACTTTAGCGCAGTGGTTTTCTTAATCAAGTGGGACGGATTGCGAAGAGGTAGCATACGTTCAAAGCTAGCGAGAAGTCTCAGATAGGGGTCTTCACTTGGAGGCAGATGGTCGCTAATTTCCCATCTCGGCAGTTCAATTACCTCAAAGCGATTTGCTAACTGATCGTCCGATCGTATGGCATTGTATGCCTCTCTTATGCCAGCACCAACGATAGGGATTCGAAGATCGTTGCCGAGTTGCCTGATCGCGCTACGGAAAACACGCTGGTTAGCTTTACTCCCTGCAATGATGTCGTGAATCTCATCTATAATTAATATTCGAAGCCCCACGCGTTCACATATACGTACAACCTGTAGATACTTAGTTCCGGGTCTATCATTATCTCTGAATGGTGCGTTTAATTTTGTAAGTATCAGGCTATAAAAACGGCCTTCGTCTGCTGTGGGTGGAGCTTGTACGATTATCACAGGTATGATCTTCGCATCCCCATCCACATTGTCATCATCTGGATGCTGTTCCTTAAATTTATTAATTATCATCGTCTTACCATTATTGGTATCACCGACGATTAACAAGTTAGGCATCCGTTTCTTCTTAGGATAGGTCATTAGCCAATTTAGTTTAGCAATTATCTCTTTGGCCTTATCGTATCCGATCCAACGCTCGCCAAGTATCTCCCTAATACGCTCTTCATCCCCCAATTCGAGCCATGCCTTAGTGGTTTCATCCAAGTGAGACAGTGGATTCTCCATGTCCTAATTCCTTATTCCTTTTCTGGTACGGAATTCTTTATTCTGGTCAGCTCTATAACTCAGGTTCGTAGGCTAGACTAAACTTAGCACTTATAAACAGCTTAATTTTGGATACGCCCACATCACCTTAAATATTCCATTTCGTCAAATGGCTCAACAATAGGCAACTCTTCCTCTTCGTCAAGCTCAATTCCTTCTGGCAAACTCTTTCCATGCTCATCAGCCGTTTGTGGCTCTTCTATTTGTCCATGTAACCGTCGTCTTTGCGCCTCACGCCGCCTACTTTTAGTTTCGCGTGCTGCTCTTTCCTCTATGGCACGCATCTCTTTAAAAGTGCGGAAGATCAATGCTTCGTCCACATCTTCTATACCTTGAGCTTCAAGCCTTCTTCGAACTTTCCGATACTCCCAAATACTCATGTTTGGTTGAGACGTATCTCGGAAAGGAATCTTGAAATACTCATTGAGATCAGGATCGAAGAAGTAAATAGGATTGATCTTTCGCGGGTCACGTTTAAATATGAATTTGCGCTTCTTGTTCGAGTTTTGCTCTGTTTCATTAACGTGTTTGTTAAGTACGCCGCTGTAATAATGTATATAATCGATTATAACTCCGTATTCCTGAATGGTACGTTCCTCGATAGGCATTAAATCTAACCGTAATCGATCCTCGTCATGTATTAGGAGAGGGAGCCCGCGGCCAGGCATATCTTTAGTCCCTAATATGCCCTTTTCATATTGTTTAATCGGAGAAGTGAGTAAAGCACTATGTATCTGTTGGTGATATGCTCCAGTAATATACTTGGCGAGCCATTCTTCGAACTCCGAAAACGTCATGTCCGCATTCTTCTCCGAGTCGTAGTTTCCACGTTCCTTTGGGTTCGAGAATGTGGTGCCACGGAGTTGATGTATTTTCTCGGCAAAAGTACCAAGCAGGCTCTCAATGTGTGCGCCGTAACGAGGCTTCTTGACAGGTCGCCATTCAAGATCAATGCCGTATTCTTTGCACGCGCGCTTTAACGTCTTGCTGTGGAACTCACCCGCATTGTCAGCGTGAATTTTGTTCATGACCCCGTAAGATGGCCAAGGAATGTCAATGTTATGTTTAGATAGCCACTTATCTTTAGGTAATATTGCGTGAGCAACACACAATCCCACTGACATGTTACCTGGTGGATCGAGAGAGACGTAGAAGCCAGGAACTGTACGGCTGAACACGTCAATTGCCAAAGTGATCCAAGGTCTTCCGATCGGCTCCCTATCAACGTCGTCGACTAAAATGACGTCGAGTTCGGTGTGATCGATTTGTACAACAGCTAGTGGAAAGTCAGCACCCGGAAAACGCCCTGGGTATGCAACGCTTCTTCGTCCATTTCTTTGTTCGGTTGATTTCTGCTCGTCTTCTTTTTCTTTCTGAATGGAGCGTATCCGCCGTTTAATAGTACCAATGCCAGGCACTTTGAACTTAGTATTGTTTAGTTTATGCTCCACCTCGCCGCAGATTTCTTCAACGGAATGTTTTCTCGTGCCCTTTGTGAAGCGCAGTTCGATAATAGTTGATCGAACAATTGATTCCACTTCAGGCGCAAGCCGACTTTTACCCTTACCCCCGCTCGACTTCTTCGCTATGAGGGATGACGCTTTTCCAGACTTTTCCAATGTTTTAAGTTTGCGATAAACAGTGACCCTACTAACTCCCGCGTCCTGCGCTACTTCATCGATCATTTCAGTAGTGCGTCTGGAGACTGAGAGCAGGCGATCCAGCTTGTTGGCCCATTCTGATGCTTCATTCCAGTCGTCTTCGGGAATCAAAGACAGATCTGTCTGCTTGGTATCCTCAGCAGCGGTTAAATCCGAAACGGGGGTAACGTCTTTTATGGAAAGCTCTTGATGCCGTCCTGTTACTTCGTTCTTAACGAGAACGGTATCAATCGTTAAAACATTGGTGATAACGCAGCGCTCGCCATCGTATTCGACGACTGCACCCGGTACTAAGTTGATAAATGCCTTCATCTCTTTCTACCCCTTCGTGAGATTGAATCGTCCAAATCCTACTGTGCATCGTCAGTCGTGAGTCCAAGTTTGCACCTATTGCATGATTATCAACGAGTTTCCATAATGTCGGTATCAACTCTGCTTTTCGGTTCGGATCATCAGTTAAAGTCAGCAATAAGGTTTCTGGATCAGTTTCGCGTAGCTCCTCCATTGCTTGTAGCAGTAAGGTGCTGTGCGCTTTGTCGATTGGGTGCCTGCGGAATGTAAGGAGAAAGATGGCGTTGACTAAGTAAGGAGTGATGATTTCTTTGTCGGTTAATATGGCAAAGTCCCAGTGCCTTTCCCTCGTATACTTTCTAGCCGCACGAAATTTTGGTTTCAGTTCCTGCCAATCTTTGAATAGGTCTTTTCTCCACTTAACTTCGGCTAGAAGCGGCTTCCAGTATTTTGTAGGAGCGATGTCTTGGCGGTAGGTAAGAAAGAGATCAGGGGTGTAGTGGTACGTCTTACCATCAATGCCGGGGAAATATATTTTGACTGGTTGCTCTTCGTATTTAAGAACGTTGCTATTGAAGATGAGTAGCTTGTGACACAGATGCTCTAGACTTGATTCATATGCTGTACTGTCATCGGATTTATCACCACTGGCGGTGAGGCCGGTGACAGTACAATAGCTTCTCGGGATTTTCCTGATGGGCATAAGCTGTACCCTGGAAAAGCGTTTTCACAGTCTCCTGCATATTACCAAAACATTTTCACTGACGTTGATGTAAATTTTCAATGACTTTTATCTGATAGAGGATTATTTGGCGGGATTGGTTTTCAAGATATTTGGTTATTATATTAGTAGTTACTAAAAACCAAGGGCATTGAAAATATATGCAATGTCAAAAGTTACTGATAACATCAGAATCAGTGAAAACTGTGCGGTGAGGATAGTCTCAAGAGGGTTAATGTGTGAAAAGAATTGTCGTTGCCGACCTTTGCCTCACAACTTCGCGTGCGATAGTACTTGGAATGGAGCGAAGAATTGTGGCATGGGTCGAAGGCGTTCAAGGGAGCGTGCAACTAAATTAGGGAGCAAATGAGATGGCACTTGGTAGCGACAAGTTCTTCCGCTTGGCGTTCTGGTTATATCGGGAGCGAGTGCGGACACTTGCTAGAGAAAGTTTGTTGAAGGCTCTCGCCCTAGTTCTTGCCGTGTTCGCCTTCATACGTGAATGGCCTGAGTTGCGTTCAATGGTACAGACCGGGAACTTGAGACGGATAGAGATATTGTTTCTATTCATCATAGTCGCCACCTTTTCCGCCGCGCTTTGGGAATTATTCGGCAACCAGCGCAAGACCTCTCCGCAAGAGATCAGATTTGTCACGGCAATGCGGTTACTCCTGAGCGAGCTTGAAAAATTTTCATATGGGAAAGACAGAGAGTTCGATTTAACGAAGCGGCTTGACAATTTCGTGGCAGATTTCCTTGAAGTGACGAGCGTAGCATTAGGGGGAAGCGATCAAATAGACGCAGCGCTAATGGTTCCTGATGGTGACATGCTAAGGCTTATCAAACGTTCAAAGCGAGCAATGTACCCGGAAGAAGTCCAGATCCCTGTCTCGGAAGAACCCACAGGACTAGCTGATGGCGCTTTTCTTTTACAACAAATTGTATATATGCCCTCGAAGCGACTCAACCTCAGTCTCCCGTTTAAGTTCGATGGTCTCTCCTATGCGCCATCAGACCCCATACCAATTAATCCATCGTTGATGGAACTAGAGACTTATCGCTCGACTCTGTGTTTTCCGGTGGCATCCTACGAGAGTCGAAATGAAAAACGCAGATTTGGTGTCTTATGCTTTAGCAGCAATCGGTCTGATGCTTTCGTCTCGCGGGACTTTATTATGGGGGAGTGTTTCAGCAGTATTTTAGCCCAGGTGTTTCGTGTTTCGGGGGCGGAAGCAAAGGGAGACCTGTTTACAAAAACCGAGCCTTCGACCGACATTACGGAGTCGTCAATAGCAGATACAAAAGCATCTTCAGAATTGAAGAGCAAGCCGCACTCCGACATTGCCCGGAAAACACTCTATCTAAGAGGATTGGAGCTTGAGAATATTAGGTGCTTTGAACACCTTAGACTTTCCCTCGAAGATGAGACCGGGCCATTACTCACTACTGTTATTCTTGGAGACAACGCGGCGGGTAAGAGCACAATACTGCGCAGCATCGCTTTGGGGCTATGTCCAGAGTCCGACGCCGTGTCCTTGATCAAGAATCTTCCCGGAAGCTTCCTCCGCAAGGGTACTGAACGCGGGTCAATCACACTCTATGTGAGTTCATCTGATCGCAGCTTCGAAGGGTCAATTAGCACAACCATTTTGTCGCCTTCATCCGGCGGACAGGAAATCATACGACAGTCCACTGACCCGGTCGACTTTCCGTGGCATGAGGTATTTGTTTGCGGGTACGGTACACAGCGAGCCTCCGGTCGCCCCTTGAGCCCGGAGGGATATGAAGCTAGATTGGCAGTTGCCACACTATTCTCGGATTCCTCCGATCTTCTGAATCCAGAGGTTGTGCTTTTGCGTCGTGACCCGGAGGTCAGCAGCCGATTTGAACGAATATTGAAGCAGATACTCCTTTTGGATAGTCAAAACAGCGGAGTCCGCCGCTTGCCAACGGGTATTGAGTTGGCAGGGCCGTGGGGTAGCCAGCCTCTCATGGCAGTCAGTGATGGCTACCGTAGTACATCTCAGTGGGTGCTTGACTATCTTGGCTGGCAGATGTTCGCTGACCGCTTACAGAGAGGCGTTCTGGATGGCATTCTGCTGGTAGACGAATTGGAGCAGCACTTGCACCCGCGTTGGCAAAGATATCTCTTACAGCGTCTGCGCGCGCAGTTTGGACAGACCCAGATAATCGTTTCAACCCACACCCCACTGATCGCATCCGCGGTTGCGGATGTCGACCGGAGTCAGGTAGTACGGCTCGTTGCCAAGGCGGACGGCTCTGTTGAGGCCCATACAGTTGAAAAAGAGTACTTAACAGGAAAACGAGCAGACCAGATTTTGGGCGATGCTTTCGGCCTCATCACTTCGAAGAGCCCCGGGAGTCTAGCAAAGATCGATCGGTACACAGAATTGTTGAGCAGAGCACGAAACGAAGCGGAGGAGAAAGAACTAGAGACTCTTCGAAACGAATTGGACGACGCATGGTCTTCCGGTGACAGCGCACTTACGCGCGCGGCTGAGAAAGTGGTTTCAAAAGTGCTAGACGAAATGATCGATGCAGGGCGAGAGAACATTGGTGATGGGCGGGAGATCGTTGATGCACACGTAAAACAGAGACTCTCGGAGTTGTTTGATACTCGGGAGAAAGAATAATGATCCGCATAATATTCAAGGAACCAGAGACTACCGCATGGCAACGCTGGATTAGGGACTGCGAGGTAGCAACGAATGAACTCAAGAACGCCTACGAGAACAAAAGGCCAATTGAAGTCACCGATCTGTACAAGCGCAAGAAAATCAAAACCGAAGTATATTTTGCAAAAGAAGGGCCGTTCAGAGGTCGGTGTGCGTACTGTGAAAGTTACATTGCCGACTTTCAACATGGGGATATCGAACACTTCCGACCCAAAAAGGCTGTGACTGATGAGCATGACGCTCCAGTTCTGGTTCGCACGATCGAGGGGGAAGAGATGAAACACCTAGGTTACTACTGGCTCGCTTACAAGTGGAGCAACCTACTACCGTCTTGCATAACCTGCAATCAGCCGGGTGGGGAGGGAGTCGGTAAGCGCAATCGCTTTCCCGTTGAAGGAGGTAAGTACGCGGTCAAAGAAGACGAGGTTAACGAGGAGAAGCCTTTGTTGTTCAACCCAATCGATCCCAAAGATGAAGACCCGGAGGAGCACCTCGAAGTCGATTTAGATACTGGACTGATGACTATAAAAAAGAGTGACTCTAAGCGCGCGGACACATGCATCAAAGTCTTCGGTCTGAATATTCGTGATCAGTTAGTAAATGAGAGAAAGAGTGCAATAGCAGAGGTCAAAGCCAAATACGTTGCCATTATCTTTGGGAACAGGGAGACAGCTGCGGCGAGTTGCAAGGAACTCGATCTTATGAAACAGGGATACCTAAATCACACGCTTGCCCGGCGTGCGCAGATAAAGGAAATTGAGGAGCGAATGAGTATCCATCGATGCGGCTAACAGTAAGCAGTCTGGGAAATAATCTGATGAGCATCGTTGGCGGTTTTACGCAAGCGCGATCATTACTGGCTGAGTATACCTCATCGTCTCGTGGATTTATCGTTCTACCTATAATTCAATAGATCGTCCGGCTACTCAGAAAGAACAAGGTTCTCCACCTTTAACAGTCCGAAGCGTTCTCTTGAGGATTTGCTTCACACTCCACCATGAAAACGTTTTCAATGATTTATATTTATATCCAAAACGTTTTCATTGGCTTTGATATGAATTTTCAATGACTTCTGTGTGAAAAAGGAAGATATAGGAAAGATATTTTCAAGGACTTTGTTTTTTAGTACTTTGATAATGAGAGAAGTCTTGGCCCAGTCTTAACGTGCCCTGAGCCTGACCTCGCTCTCTTCGCATTTGAGATATACAATGGAACGAACGCGCTTTAATCTGTGAATCTTGGACTATGGCAGAAGCCAGCATAATTATCACGACATACAATCGCCCACATCTTCTCGCGCGCGCGGTTGAGAGCGCACATGCCTCTAGCAGTCGAGACGTTGAGGTCGTTGTAGTAGACGATGCTGCGGATCAGGAGACGGCAAGTGTTTGTCGCAGGCTGAAGGATGTCACATATGTGCGCGTCGAGAAAAATCAGGGGGTGGCTGGCGCTCGTAATCGTGGAATCCTTGCCAGTCGCGGGGAATATCTAAGCTTTCTGGACGATGATGATCTCAGGCTGGCAGGCTCGCTCGATGGGCAGATAGATGCTCTTGAATCTGCGCCGGAGGCGGGTTTCGTTTATGGGCAGGCGATTTTAGGACTTGAAGATGGAAGACCGTCCGGCGAGTCTTATCCCGCGCATTGTCCAGAGGGGGATGTGTTCTGGGAATTGCTCTCGCAAAATTTTGTGCCGTGCGGCGCGGCGCTCTTTCGCCGCTCTTGCCTGAGTCGCGTCGGCCTCTTAGACCCAAGCATTCCGGGTATTGACGACTGGGATTTGTGGGTCCGAATAGCTCATCGCTATCCGGTGCTCTCACAGGAGAAACCCATTATGATCTGGCGTCAGTCCACGCCCGTTTCAGGACAGGGAACTTCTAACGCCGTCAAGATAGTCGAGTTGAGCACAGAAAGATTCCGACAGAACTGGTCCTTACTATCGCGCGTTCAACAAGCTTCCGCTCGGAGACGCCGGGAAATCTCCAGAAGGTTTTCATTCAATATGGCGCGCCATCTTCTCTGGGAAGCTGTGCGTTCGATGGCCGCAGGGCAATTACTTCGTGCTCAGAAAAATATCTTGACCGCTTTACGATTGTGCCCCTCTGGAGTCGCGCGCGCTTTAGTTCGCCCAAAGAGTTTTCGCTTCCTCCTGACACATGCTCCGGCAGAGCGGCGAGCCTTCAAGAGTAGTGCCAGCCACTTGCTACGACAGGAGGGCAAGAGCAGGGCATGAAGATCGTGTTTGGGAAAGGCGTCCTTCAAGGGCCGATCAGCGGGGCAGATGAAATCCTCACAGCTAACGCCACTCAACTACAACAGGCTGGGCACACAGTGTCTGTCCTGCTGATGTATCCGCACACTTTGTCGGACCAATATTATTTACGCCTGCGAGAAGCCGGAGTGAGTGTGGCCTCGGTTGCTTCACCTGGCATGCGCCATTCTCTGAACGCGGGCCGGAGATTAGCGCGCAGGCTGTTGGAAATATTTCCAGCTTCGCAAAATATCCTCCGCCAAAGGGCACAGAAGATAGCGACGGGAATAGCCTCACGCTATTACGATCAATGCTACTCTTATTTCAAAGAGGCTTGCCCTGACCTGGTGCATATCATCACGCCAGACCCGAGCGCGATGGTCATGATTCGCGCGGCGCACGCAGCCAGTATCCCTGTCCTTTATCAAGAGGTCGGGACGCCATTTCATCCACCCGGTTATGAACCATATTACGAGCAGTTTGCGACGGTGCTGCCATTGTGCGCGGAAGTGACAGCGCTTTCACCGCAGCTCGCGCGCGAATGCCGTGAGAAGCTGCCTACGGCCAATATCTCCGTGCTACCGATTTTAATTGACGAGGAATTTAACCGAGCGGCAACAAATGGCCGTCCGTATCGGAATGGAAACGTGACCTTCGGTTTCGCCGCGCGGCTTGAACATCTCAAAGGTCCACTCGCTTTAATAGATGCCTTTGCCAGCGCTCAACAGAAGTTCGGAGACATCAAATTGCGAATTGCCGGAGACGGCTCGCTCAAACAGAAGGTCATCGCGCGTGTGAAGACACACCGCGTCGCACGGCAATGCGAATTCGCAGAAATCTATACTCTCAACAAACAGAAGATCGCCTTCATGCAGAGCCTGGACGTTTTCGTTTTACCCTCTCTCACAGAAGGCACTCCGAATGGCATCATCGAAGCGATGGCGCATGGGCTGCCGATCATCTCGACGACGGTCGGCGGTGTTCCTGATTTAGTAACTGATGAAACGGGCATTCTCGTCCCGCCCGGCGATACGGAAGCTTTAGCGCGAGCGATGTCCAGACTTGCCGAAGACCCGCACTTGCGCGCGAGGATGGGCCATGCAGCCAGAGAGCGCTATGAAAAACTTTTCAATCCGGCCCTCGTGCTCACATTGATGTTGGACACATACAGAAGGGTGGCGGGAAGAAACGGAAATCATGCGCCGCAGACCTCGCCGAATGGTGACGGGTTGCTGCACCCGTGGGCTAACAAAGGGATGAGGGCGGCAGCGATGAGGGATGAATAAGACCGATTTGAGATTTCAAATTTCAGATTTCAAATCTGAACATTTTCTCTCTTCATCCCTCATCCCTTCGCAATGAGTGCCTCTATTATTTTCTCACTGGCACGGCCATCGCCGTACACGTTCTCGGCTTGAGCCATCGCCTGATAAGCTGTCTCGTCCTCGATTAGGGTGGCAATGTGCTTGCGGATTGTTTCGCCTTCCAGTCCGACGATGCGTGCCGTCCCGACCTCAACCGACTCAGGTCTGTCCGTCACCTCTCGAATGACCAGAATAGGCTTCCCCAAACTTGTTGCCTCCTCCTGCAAGCCGCCCGAATCAGTCACTATCAGGTCTGAGAGGTTGAGCAGGTGGGCCATAGAGATATAATCAAGCGGGGGCAGCAAGGTGATGCCGGGAACATCAGAGAGCATTCGACGCACGAGGTCGGAGACATTCGGGTTGGGGTGAACGAGAAAAACTATCTGAGCCTTGTCTTTGGAAGCTCCGGCGATGGCGCGCAGCGCCACACAGACGTTCTCCAGAGGCTGTCCGAAACTTTCTCTGCGATGCGCCGTCACCAGAATGAGTTTAGGCGTTGGTCGCTTAGTCTTAATTTGTTCTCTCGAAAATTGAGTTTCTTGAAGGACCTTGCCGGATGTGCCCTTGCCGAGCCTATTAAGCAGGGAAGCAGTCTCAGGCGACGGCGCATGCTGCAATGCCCAACGTAAAGCGTCAATGCCCGGGTTACCCGTCACCAGAATACGATCTTCAGCGACGCCTGCCTTG
>Ga0182001_10000202_pt1 | contig 13399 bp, 15 predicted proteins | sample BulsoiFelSFmetaG_FD_120485 | JGI IMG/M metagenome (GOLD analysis project Ga0182001, IMG submission 120485) | Bulk soil microbial communities from Mexico - San Felipe (SF) metaG | ecosystem: Environmental > Terrestrial > Soil > Agricultural land | place: Mexico: San Luis Potosi | collected... | reverse complement strand
CCGTGCGGCTGAGCCAGATGCGATTCTCCGAAAGAACAGTCTCGTATTCGTCTATGCGCTTCGGCAAGATTTGGACGAACTGGCGGACATCCTTTTCAAAACCATCGTAGGCATCGTTCGGCATGCCGCCGATGCGCCACGCGTGACAGGTCAGGCGTGCGCCGAACTGTCGCTCGAAGATTTTCAGAATCTCTTCGCGCTCGCGCAAACACCAGAGCAGGACTGTCACCGCGCCTATGTCGAGCGCGTGCGTGGCGAGCCACAAGAGATGAGAGGCGATGCGGTTGAGTTCCGTTAAGATAGTACGGATGTAATGGGCGCGTGGCGGAACATCAAGACCCATCATCTGCTCGACCGTTTCGACCCAAACCAGACCGTTCGAGACTGCGGCCAGGTAATCTAACCTGTCCCAGTAAGGCGCGATCATCGGGTACTGCCGATTCTCCGCGATCTTCTCCATGCCGCGATGCAGGTATCCGATGTCGCAGTCGAGGTCAATCACCGTCTCGCCATCTAGGCGCAGGATGACGCGCAGCACGCCGTGTGTCGAAGGGTGCTGCGGCCCCATGTTGAGAATCATCTCGGGGCTATCGAGCAGCGTCTCTCTGGTTGTTGCTATTTCTACTTGGTGCATATCACAAGATTACTGAGCCGACGATGAGAAGCCAGCAGGCGTTCCCTGGCGGCGACTCCGCCGATAAACTTTCGAGAGTCGGCGCGCGCCCCTCGCTCTCCGAACCCTTCTGCGGACAATCGTGCGGTGGAAGCGGGGCCACAGCAAGACGAAGATGATGAAGGCCGCAACCGCCAGAATTTGTCCTGTGGTCGGAGGCCATTCCAGGTCCATTACCGACTCCATACTTCACCCCTCTTCACGAGCAGTCACCCGCTTCAAGCAGCAGACCCGGCGGACTGCTCTCCCGCCTGCGCCGGAAGATAACAGCCCGAAACACTGTAACCTTCAAGCACGAGTCCAATCTCTTTGGCTTCGCCCTGCTGTTTGAGCTGAAGCAGCTTGTGCATGATGGCCTGTGCCGCGCTCGCCTTGTTCCAGGTGTTGCGCGGCGACATGGTCTCAGTAATCACGAAGCCAGCCTTTTCCGCAGCCTCGCGCTCGTCGAAAACCTTCGCCCCGTAATGCGTCGCCAACTCTTTAGGTGACATAGCAAGTTTTGAATTTTGAATTTTGAGTTTTGAATTAAAAGACATAATTCATAATTCAAAACTCAAAATTCAAAACTTCATTTGTCTTTCGGCATCACTTCCTTGCTGCCGCGAAAGATTTCGCGGACGCGGCGCTCCGCCGGAACAGAGAGAATCTCCAGGCCGTAGTTGCGGCGCTGCTCAAGCTGCTCGCGCTGCACGTCCGTGAATTCCGGCAGGTGTTTCACAGTCCAATTGTTCTCCATGAACTCAAGCGGATACTCTTTCCTGAACGGGTGGCCTTCCCAATCGGGCGGCAGCAAGATGCGGCGCAGGTCTGGATGATTCGTGAAGGGCACGCCGAAGAGATCGAAGACCTCTCGCTCCATCCAGTTTGCGGTCGGCCAGACGCTCGTGACGGACTCGACTCCCTTCTCTTCATCCGTCGCCACCTTCAAACGCACGCGCTCGTTCGCGCTGATCGAATAGAGATTATAGACAACCTCGAACGGGGCTTCCGCGCGGTCTGGGAAATGCACACAGGTTAAATCTGATAGATAGTTAAAAGGAGACTCTTCATCGTTCTTCAGAGCGTTGCAGACCTCGACGATGCGCCCTCGCTCGACGCGAATTGAAAGCTGACCGACGAACTCTGAGGCTTCCGTGATTGCGCCGCTCAATCTTTCACGAAGCCTTTTGACGAGCTGGTGATTCGAGGCATCCACAGGCTTCGGCCCTTCATCCTTCTTCTTGACGGGAGCTTTCGGCGTGCCTGCTCCGGCTGTGGGCGCGGGCTTGTCTCCCGCAGCCTGCTTCGCAGCTTCCGCTCGCGCCTTCGCTTCGGCAACCTTCGTCGCCTTCTCCAAATCGGATTGCGCTGGCGTCTTTGTGGGGTCGCCTATTGCGGGCGATGCTCCGCCCGGAGGTCGCGCTTCTTGCGCATTTGCTTCCGTTGAAGACTTCGATGCCTCTCCTGTCGAAGCAGGAACGGTCGTGCCTGCGGTTGAGCTGCCCGAAGGGGCTTTGCCCGTGAGCGCGGCCTGGCTTTCGGGAGTCGCAGGTTTGCTCTCAGGCTGCGGCAACGTTCCGGCGTTCGCTATCTCGGAATTAGGGCTGGGGCTTTTGTCGTCCGTGCGCGGAGGGGCGGGCGCGCGCTCCCGTTCAGGCGCATCGCCAGCATCATTCATCTGCGAGTCATCCGGCTGTCTGTTCTCGTCCGCCATTTAGGTCTCGAACTTACACCCTGACAGAAAAATCGCGCTCGTGGTCTTATGGGCAGGGCCAGAGCGCAAAACTTTTAATCTTCCGCTCTCACTGTTAAAGCAAATGAATACTGCAAAGGTCGGTCGAAGAGCGTTGTAACACGCGATTTACGCCGTTGTCAATAAACTGTGATGATAAAGTCAAAATGCTCCGCGCGAGTGTCACAAATGGGCATCTAACTTGACCTTCTTCGCCTCTAAACCGTATCATAGCGTGTTTCGAGAGAGGCACAGATTGCCGTCTATAGGGAAGGAAGTAAAAGAGGAACATGAAACAGGGAATTCATCCAGAATATAACGAAATCAAGGTGCAGTGCGCTTGCGGCAATACGTTCACGACGCGCTCGACGCGCAAGGACGAGTTGCACGTGGAAATCTGCTCTGAATGCCACCCGTTCTTCACGGGCAAGCAGAAATTGGTTGACACCGCAGGCCGTGTTGATCGCTTCAACAAGCGCTATGGCAAGAAGCAGCCTGAAGCTGCTCAGGCCGGAGAGCAGACCGAGACCGTTGCGGCGCAGTAAAAGATTCAAGGCGAGACAGAAGATGCGAGTCTCAATCGGACAAACCAGACAGCATTAGCCACACAAACATTAACGCCGACTCTTAGGAAGTTTCAGCCGGTCGCTTTTCGTGTATCATGAGACGCGCGACCCGAGAGAACTAAAAGGGTCGGCGTTCTCGTTTCTGAAATTGAAAATCTAACCACAGAGGGCAGAGAGGGAATTATGAATTATGAGTTTTGAATTTTGAATTAAAGAAGTCGGCTTTCTTTTCGATTCAAAATTCAAAACTCATAATTCAAAACTTCTTTTCTTCCTCTGTGACTCTGTGGCTAATTTTATTAATCGTCGTTCCCATTAAGGAAATAATCAAGTGAGCGCAAACGAAAGAGATTTAATTGTCGGCGGGCAGGCAGTCATCGAAGGCGTGATGATGCGCACCCCCAACGCTTACGCCATCGCCGTGCGTAAAGCCGACGGCACGATTGTCAACACCGCCGCACAGCTTCCGAAGCTGGGCGATAAGTATCCCATTTTGAAACTACCCGTGCTGCGCGGCGGCGCGGTGCTCGTGCAATCAATGGGACTCGGCATCAAGGCTCTGAATTATTCGGCGAATCAAGCTTTCGCTGACGCCGAAACGGTTGATGCCGCAGAGGTCGAAGTGGCCTTGAAGCCCGCTGTTATCGAAGGCGAAGGAGATTTTGCGGGCATCACGGGAGGGCTTCCCGGCTTGATTCCCGTGCCGACGCAGAAGCGCGCCAAAGACGAGATGAAGAAAGGCACAACAGCCGCCGCCGCAGGTTCAATCGTCTTCGCGCTCCTCTTCAACGTACTGCTCTTTATCGTCGCCCCGCTTCTGCTGACGAACGCGCTCTTCATCGCCGCTGGCTGGGCTGCGCCGCCAAGCGCCACAGAACCAACGGCGGTCGTCCAGACGCAAAACCCGCCAACCGCCACAACGGGAGATGCTTCAACCGCTCAGCCCGCGCAAACAGCGAACACTTCGTGGGCGAGCCGCGCGTGGACGAGCGTCAAGGCGTACTTGCATCCCGTGAGGCCGACGGTCGCCTTCAACTTGATTGACGGCCTGATTCGCATGTCCTTCTTTCTCATCATGATCTTCAGCTTCTCGCTGATTAAAGATATTCGCCGCGTCTTTGAGTATCACGGCGCGGAACACAAGACCGTCTTCACCTGGGAAAATGGGCTGGCCCTGACAGTTGATAATGCGCGCACGCAGCCGCGACAGCATCCGCGCTGCGGAACGAGCTTTCTGATGGTTGTCATGCTCGTCTCGATAGTTCTCTTCTCCGTCATCAGGTTCGACTCGCTCGTCTATAACATGCTTGTGCGCGTGCTCTTGATTCCGGTCGTCGCCGGACTCTCTTATGAAATCATCCGCGTCTCGGCCAAGAAAGAGGGCAGCTTCTTCTTCAAGCTGATTACGCTGCCGGGCGTCTGGTTGCAGAACATCACGACGAAAGAACCTGACGACAAACAACTCGAAGTTGCGATTGAAGCTTTGAAAGAGTCTTTGAAGCTTGAGCCGCAACCTGAAACTGCGGAGGCAACACCGCTCGCTTGATTCTGCCCGGGGCTGTTTATATGAGTACGACAATTCAGCCGATGACCGCCGATGAACTCTTCCTGATGCAGGATGACGGCTTTCGCTACGACCTTGTGAAAGGAGAGTTGAGAAAGATGTCACCAGCCGGAGGCGAACACGGGATATTAATAGGAAGATTGACGGGAGCACTCGCCCATTTCGTCGAAGAGAATGATCTTGGCGAAGTCTTCGGCGCGGAAACAGGATTCAAGCTCGCTTCTAATCCAGACACTGTGCTTGGACCTGACCTGGCATTCGTCAGCAACGAGAAGATTCCGCCAACAGGTATTCCCGTCGGCTACTGGCAAGGCGCGCCCGACCTCCCCGTCGAAGTTATTTCTCCCGGCAACACACGACGCGAGATTGAAGAGAAGATAGAAGAGTATCTGGCAGCAGGCGTCTCCTTAGTCTGGATAATCACGCCGAAGCGTCGCACCGTCACGGTTCACCGCGCAAACGTCGAACCCGTGACGCTCACGCAAAGCGATATGCTCGATGGAGAAGACGTATTGCCAGGCTTCAATTACGAAATAGCAAGATTATTTGCGCGGAAGCGCAGTTAAAGCATTAAGAATTAAATTATGCTGGAAAAATTAGAACAGATCGAAGCGCGTTACGAAGAGTTGACCAACGAGCTTGCTTCGCCCGATGTCATGTCGGATTTCGCCGCCTACACGAAGGCCGCGAAGCAGCACCGCAGTCTGGGAGAGATCGTCAAGAAGTATCGAGAGCTGAAATCCTTGAAGGATGAATTGACTGGCGCGCGTGAGCTTCTGGACACAGCCGATGACGACGAGATGATCGAGCTGGCGAGAGTCGAAGTTACAACTCTCCAGGCGCGTCTTGAACAGTGTGAAGCAGACCTCAAGCTCCTCTTGATTCCCACAGACCCGAACGATGAGAAGAACGTCATTCTTGAAGTTCGCGCCGGAACGGGCGGCGACGAGGCGACGCTCTTTGCGGCGGAGATGCTCAGGATGTACGCGCGCTACTCCGAAAGACAGGGCTGGCGCATGGAAATCCTGGACGCTTCGGAATCCGGCATCGGCGGCGTCAAAGAAGCGGTCGCGCTGATTGAAGGCGAAAAGGTCTATTCAAAACTGAAGCACGAGTCGGGTGTGCATCGCGTGCAGCGCGTGCCGCAGACGGAGACTTCGGGTCGGATACACACTTCGGCAATCACCATCGCAGTGCTGCCGGAAGCCGAAGAGGTGGATGTCAAGATTGACGCAAAGGATTTACGGATAGATACTTTCTGCTCCTCTGGTCCTGGCGGGCAATCCGTCAACACAACCTATTCGGCTGTGCGCATCACGCACTTGCCGACGAACACTGTCGTCTCGATGCAGGATGAGAAATCGCAGATCAAGAACCGCGAGAAGGCCATGAGGGTCTTGCGCGCGCGCCTGCAAGAATTGGAAGAACAGAAACAGCATGAGGCCCTAGCCTCTGAGCGTCGCGCTATGGTCGGTAGCGGTGACCGCTCTGAGAAGATTCGCACTTACAACTTCAAAGAGAATCGCGTCACAGACCACCGCATCGGCCTGACCATTCATCAACTGGACCTGGTCATGGAAGGCGCGCTCGATGAAATCATCGCCGCTCTGGTCACGCATTATCAGGCGGAGAAACTGAAAGCCGAAGCGGTAGCGGCTTAAAACCACCATCTTTAAGGAGACCACAAAGTAATGAAAAAGTTTCTGACGGCCTGTGGATTATTGTGCGCGATTGCTCTGGTGGCTATGGCCGCTACTCTGCCAAACTTCGCTGGCACATGGGCGCTGGATAAAGAGAAGACCAAAGATATGCCGCCGCAGATGGCGGCGATGGGCGATGTGCAATTGGTCATCACGCAGGATGATAAGAAGATTACTGAAAAGCTCGGCACGGGCGACGAGATAGCTTTCAACCTCGACGGCAGCAAATCGAAAGTGCAGTTGACGGGACGCATGCCCGGCGAAGCAACCGTTTATCTCGAGAAGAAAGACGACGGCAAAGTCATTCTGCACACGGAGCGCGAGCTGAACTTTCAGGGCAACGCAGTCTCTATCAAAGTCACAGAAGTCTGGGAAATGACCGACGGCGGCAAGACCCTGACCTCGAAGCGCACGGTCGAGTCACCGCGCGGCACGCAGGACTTCACGATGGTCTTTACCAAGAAAAGCTAAAAAACAGTGACAAGTGACAAGTGACGAGTAACGATATAAAACTCGTCTTCACTCGTCACTCGTCACTTGTCACTCGTCACTGCTTTTAACGATGAACACAACTCGCGTCCTTCTCATCCGGCACGGTCAATCGGAAGGCAACGCGGAGGGTCGCTTCGGCGGCCACACAGCAACCCCTCTATCTGCGCGCGGTCGTCTTCAGGCAGAAGCGACCGCGCGCGCACTTTCCACAGAGAACCTGACTGCTATCTACTCTTCAGACTTGCCACGTGCAGTTGAGACAGCGATGCCGCTTGCACGCCTGACAGGTCTGGAGGTTGAGCAGACGGAAGCCTTTCGTGAACGAAGCGTCGGCGTGATGGAAGGCTTGACCTTTGAGGAAGCAGCCGCACAGCACCCGGAACAGTATGCCGCTCTGATTCGCAGAGATTTCGATCACGTCCTCTTGGGCGGCGAGAGCTATCGCCAGATGCTGGACCGCTCCGCGCGCCAGCTAGACCAGGCGATTGAGCATCACAAGGGCGGGCGCATCGCCATCTTCTCTCACACGGGCACGATCTGCATCCTCGCGCTCCATTTGATGGGCGCGCTCGACGCGCCGGAACTGCGTCCCGTCTGGATTGCCACAGCCAACTGCGGCATCACACGCTTTGAACTACGCTCAGACGGATTCGTTCGCGTCCTCGCAGTCAACGACACGCGCCACCTCGTTGGAATGCAAAGTTAAAAATTAAAAATGAAAAATTGGAAGACGAAAGGCTCGCTCTTTGTCTTCACCTTTGCATTTTTAATTTTGCATTTTACATTCACTTGTTGAGGCGTTCGCTCTCCGCGCTCGCCCAATCGCAGAGAGCCTTGATGTCTGCGCTCGAAAGTTTCGCGTCGCCGTGCAGCCAGAGATAGGAATGGAGCGGCATGTCCCCGCGCGTGACTTCCTTGCACATCTTCTTCAAATAGTTCTGCTGTTGGCCCTGGCTATATTCGGACCACTCGGAGAAGTTCATGTCATCGCGCCCGTCGTTGACGTGGCCGATGACGAACCAGGAGACGGGCGCGACGTTGCTGTACCAGGGCCAGCGCGTCTGGTAGGAATGGCAATCGTTGCAGGAGCGATCAAGAATCGCTGCCGCTTCGGGCGTCAGGGAAGTGTGCGCTTGAATAGTCTTCGCCTGGTCAACGGGCGGATTGGTTCGTGCCGGGCGGATGAATTGCATCGCGGCAAAGGCGACGACCAGCACGATAGCCGCCCATTTCAGTATCTTTTGCACTCTCGCTTTTGCCATGAGAGCATTTACCCTCTTCTCTTGTAACGATCAGGAGATGACTTTCTTAATCAAATCAATCTTGATTTCAAAAAGAGAGTCGGGACAATAAGATTATCCACGAAACCACACGAAATGACACTAACGAGAAATGCTCTTCGTGTTGTTTCGTGGATAATTCTTTCTCCTTATACTTTTAATTAAACTGAAATCAACTCGCGCTCGGTGGAGTTTCGATCAGCTTTTTAATGAGGAGACGGACACCGTTATCGCTCTCTTGCTCAAGCAAACGCTTGAGAATCGGCTCCGAGAAACGCCCGTATTTGCGTATCTCCTGCATTGCGGTTTCGCGCACCTCTGACGAAGGATTTTTGAGCAAGCTAATCTGTTGCTGCACATTCCTTTCCATCTCCGGCGTGATGACTTCGGCGCGTCCCACCAGCACGCGCACCAGTTCCGCAGGCTTCGGATCAATCGTGAGCGGTAAAATCGCATCGGTCGTCCGTCTCGGCAAGACGTAGAAGACGCGCGTGCCTTCATTGAACCAATCGTTGCGCCACGTCTTAATCATCGCCTGAGCCTCTTTCTCGTAAAGGCCGGACGAGACGAGAATCCCTTTGAGGTCTGCGAGCAGAGCGTCCAGGTTTTTATCAAGAGCGGGTCGTGCGCGCTTCATCTCACCCGTGAAGCCATCGTACAAGCTATAACCAATCTTGCCTCCGCGATTCTCGAAGATGATGAGATGCGCTATCTCATCTGGGCCAGTGTTCTTCAAGACAACCTGATCGCCTTCGAGCTTGACCGAGAGCGGCAAATCAAATGTGCCGACACCGCGATAGAAAAGAAACTTCTCTTCTTGCGCGGGCTTGCCTCTTGTGCCGCAGACCTGCACGGGCGCGGCGTCCGTCTCGCGCGCAGGATAGTAGTGACTCTCCGCGCTCTCGACAGGATAGTTGACAGCCGCGCCGGGCATGACCTTCAACTTGCCCCAGTCAATGCCTGCGGCGACTGAGCGCGCCTGCGGATACCATTCGGTAATCTTGCCGTTCGGAAAATCAACTTTGACCGACACATCCGTCTCAACGCCCGAATAAAAGTAGAGGACAGGCGTCTCCATGCGCACACGCGCCGTGAGATCATCCTTGCCTAGAGCGCGATGGCGCAAGCCTTCATCGCCTTCCTGAATCGTGTGGACAAACTTCGGCAAGTCGGTCGAGCCGTTGAGCGGTCGCCATTCGAGCGCGACGCCGTCCTTCCCTGCAATCGAAGTGAACGTTCCCCACTCGTGGACCACCAGACGATTGTCTGTCGAAGCGGGTTTCTGCTCTCCTGTGCCTGATTGATAATGTTGAGCCGAAAGACTGACTCCGACAATCGCCGCAATTGCGAAAGCAAGAAAACAGCCCGCGATGAGTCTCGATGTAATGCGTGTAGTCATATTCGTTTACTCCTTAAGAAACCAAAGTTGGCTGCGAGGGCGCGGGAGAGCAATTGATTGCGGATTTCGGAATGCGGATTTCGGATTTACAAAGCGGGATTGCCTTTCAATCCGAAATCCGCATTCCGAAATCCACAATGCCTTATTCGAACCAAGCCCATTCGAGTCCTTTCTTCCAGAGGTCCAGCATGCCTTTGTCCAACTTCATCACACCCTCTTTCGTCACGCCTGCGGGCGGAGGAATGAGCGCGGCCATTCGTTCATAAACTTTTTCCCGCTCAAGACCGTGCACACGCGCGAGCAGATGCCAGAGCGTCAACGTGTCGTATTCGCGAGCTTCCTGTAGGACAACATTTAGCGCAGCCATGCCGCCATTTTGAAAATCGAGTTTCGAGAGTGCGGCCTGAAATTTCTGCGAGGAATCATCGAAGTAAGGCGTGCCAGGCCCTTTGCCCTTTTCGGTAACGCAGACCGCGCCAGCCGGAACGATTGACTCGCGCCCACGCAATTCGAGCGCGACCCAGCCTCCGGTCACGCGCAGAATGCTGCGGCCAGCTTTGTCAACTTTGAGCGTGTAGGAGCAGCCCAGGTCAACGGCGACAGCCGACGGCGTTTCAACTATGAAGAGGCGCGGCGGCGCATTGATGGTGGCGTGAAGCTGCCCGAGCGCAAGCGCCAGCTTATGTCCTGTCGAGCTTGTCTCGACGAGCCGCACGCGCGAGTTCGGCTCGACCTCGACACGACCAATGTTGGCCACGTCGAGTTGCGCGCGCGATGTTGAGTCCGTTTCGAGCCACTGGCCGACGCTCAGTTGTCCCTGCGCTTCAATGCGCTCCGTCCCCACTGTAGGCGCGCCTTCGAGCCGTGCGACTTCCCAGGTGGCTGTCGTCGTGCGCTGTGGCGGTGCAGTCACCTGTTGAGGCTTTTCATTCTGTTTTTCGGGCGTGGGATTAACAGCGACTTCCGGCTTCTTCTCGCCCGTATCATTCGCTTGCGTGTTTATCTGTGACTGCTGCTGGTCCTTCTTTACCACTTGAGAACTATTCGCCCCGTGCGCGAAGAACCAGATTGCGCCGACCGCTAAGAGCAATGCGGCGCAGGCGGCTGCGGCGTGTTGCCATCTGAAAGCAAATGCGGGGCGCGCGAGTTTCTCATCCGAACGTGTCCCATGAGAAGCCTTCTCGTAAGCTGCTTCGATCTCACTCCAGAGGGAAGCGGGAGCACTCACATGCGGGAGTTGCTCGGCGAATTTCACGCCGAGCTTGATCTCTTCAAACTCCTGGCGGCAACGCTGGCAACCTATCAAGTGCTCGGCCACGCGCCGCGACTCTTCATCGGGCAACTCGCCGTGACAGTAGGGGGAAAGTTTTTGACTAACGTGCTGACTGAACATCTTTTTAACTCACTCTGAAAGCGCGTCGCGCAGATGCGCCAGACGACGCGCTAAAATCTTATGGCCGCGATTGAGGCGCGAGGCGATTGTGCCTTTCGAGCAGTTGAGCACCGACGCCATCTCTTCATACGACATCTCTTCGACGTACCTGAGCAGGATAGGCAGGCGCAGCTTCGGCTTCAGGTCTGAGATGGCTGCCTTCACGTTGTCGGCCAACTCGACGCGCGCGAAAGTTTCTTCCTGCGAATCTTTCCCTGCCCTCTCTTTCATCTCCAAGCCATCTCCAAAAGGGAGAAAGCGACGATGCTTTCTCTGCTCGTCCATACAGGCGTTGACGACCAGACGGTAGAGCCATGTAGTGAACTCCGCGCCTCCGCGAAACTGTGTAATCCTTGTCATCAGTTTGAGAAAGACCTGCTGCGTCACGTCGCGCGCACGCTGTTCATCGCCTTTGAAGTAATAGAGCGAGATGGAATAGACCTTTTCCTGATAGCTCTCAAAGAGCAACTGAAAGGCATCCCTGTCGCCACGCTGACAGGCATCTATCACGCGCTCAGTTATCTTCTGCTCGCTTGCCACAGCGCGCCGCTCCATTCGCTCCCTCCGCGCCTCTTCACTTCTCAAACTGTTAGACGCTGAGGCCCGAAATTTTCTTCCATGAAAAAATTTGTAGGGGTAGGGCTTGTCCCTGCCCGCGTTTCGATAAGGCAAGACGGGCAGGGACAAGCCCTGCCTCTACAAAATAATGAAGCCGCCTTCTGATAAAAGGCGGCCTCACATTCGCTAACCTAAATCCGAATCATCGCGTCGCGGCGTCAACCACTTCCATCGCCTCTCTATCTGTGGGCGACACCTCTTCCAGCTCATCGCCTTCGAGTTGCCTACGCCTGCGGACAGTTCCGTCCGACTCGAAGATGTAGGCCGAAGGGGCTTCGCGCATGATGATGTCCTGAAGGCGCATCAATCCGTAGAGCAAGGCTTCGGGGCGGGGCGGGCAGCCTGGAATGTAAACGTCAACGGGGATAACGCGGTCAACGCCCTGCATCGTCGAGTACGAGTCGAAAGGCCCACCCGTAGAAGCGCACGCGCCCATCGCAATCGTCCACTTCGGCTCGGGCATCTGGTCGTAAACCCTGCGGACGACAGGCCCCATCTTCAACGTCACCGTCCCGGCAACGATAATCAGGTCGCTCTGTCTCGGCGAGGGACGAAAGACGCCCGCGCCGAAGCGGTCAATATCGAAACGGCCTGCGCCGGTCGCAATCATCTCGATAGCGCAGCAGGCCAGGCCGAACGTCATCGGCCAGAGCGCGGACTTGCGCGCCCAGTTGACAGGCTTGGAGGCTAAATCCATCACCTTCGCGCCGACACTCCGGCGCACAGAGTTGATGATCGAATCAACCGTCGTCAGAACAAATCCTTCTTCGTGTTCAGCCATAAAATCAGTGACGAGTGACAAGCGACAAGTGACGAGTTAAAGACAAGTAATTTTCTTGTCACTCGTCACTCGTCACTTGTCACTGTAGTTATGCCCATTCCAGTGCGCCTTTGCGCCAGGCGTAGTAGTAACCGATGATCAAGATAGCTATAAAGACGAACATCTCTATGAGCGCGAATTTCGTGAATGAGAAATCGTTGCCCATGAAAATGATCGCCCAGGGGAGCAAGAAAATAGTCTCGACATCGAAGATTAAAAAGAGCATTGCAACAATGTAGTAACGAACCGTGAAGCGGTCGTGCGCTTCCGTCTGCGGGTCTATTCCGCATTCGTAGGGGCGCATCTTGGCTTTCAAGTATTTCATAGGGCGCAGGAATCGCCCTAGGATAATCGGCAGCACTGGAAAGATGATCGCAAAGAGAAAGAAGATCATCACAGGCCAGTAGGCCGTCACGGGCGCGCCAACAGTCTGCGCCGTCGTTGTCGTCGTCTCTGTCGCTTGCAGTAGAAGAATCGAGCCGAGCATCAACTGCCTCCCGCAGCCCGCGTGCAAGTTTGATTGCCCGCGTTAATCTTTCCGGCAGATCGAAGGAGCTTCTGGCGTGAACTATAAGATGCGTCCGCGCGAGTTGTCAAAATTTTCTTCATCCCTCATTCCTTCGTTATGCTTCCGCGTGCGGCTTGCCTTCGAGGAGCGCGACGGCGTGCGCGAGCACAGGCTTGATGACTGCGAAGCTCTGACGCACACCTTTGGGCGAGCCAGGAAGGTTGATGATGAGCGTTCCATTGCGGATGCCTGAGACGCCGCGCGAGATCATCGCCAGAGGAGTCTGTTTGAGAGTCTCAATGCGCATCGCTTCCGAAAGTCCGGGCGCGTCTCTTTCAATCACGGCGCGTGTGGCTTCGGGCGTGTTGTCGCGCGGGCTGAAGCCTGTGCCGCCGGTCGTTATAATTAAATTGATGTCCGCTCGCCCGGCCAAGGCGAGCAGCTTTTCGGCGAGCGGCTCAAGATCATCCGGCAAAACTTCTGTCGCCACAATCTCTGCTCCTGCCTCTTTCAACAACTCGACAAGAACTGCGCCGGACTCGTCTTCTTGCTCGCCCCGCGCGCAACGGTCGCTGACTGTGATAACGACTGCGTGAATCACTTTTGAATGAGTTTTGAATTATGAGTTTTGAATTT
>Ga0182001_10000201_pt1 | contig 13415 bp, 8 predicted proteins | sample BulsoiFelSFmetaG_FD_120485 | JGI IMG/M metagenome (GOLD analysis project Ga0182001, IMG submission 120485) | Bulk soil microbial communities from Mexico - San Felipe (SF) metaG | ecosystem: Environmental > Terrestrial > Soil > Agricultural land | place: Mexico: San Luis Potosi | collected... | reverse complement strand
CTGATGGAGCTTGTCCCGCGCAAAGACTGGATAGATTTCTCGCACCTCCTGATCGCGCATGGTCGAAAAGTTTGCAACGCGCGAAAACCATTGTGCGGTGAATGCGTAGTCGAGAAGCTCTGTCCTTCGTCTTTATTGAAGCAAAATGCCAAACTAGACTGAATATATTTGTTAAGTGATTTATTAATTTCAATCATAGGAGAATTGCTAGATGGATGTTGGAAGCTTGTCGCTCAGTATCTCCGCTTTGATTGTATCGGTATTATCATTCTATTTCTCAATTAAATCTTGGCGTGAATCGAACAGGCCCATTATCACAGCGCGTGTTGTGAATGAGTCAGGGGGAAATAGTATGGCCGCGCTAAAATTGTTGGTTCAAAACACAGGGAATAGACCCGCCAAGAATGTTGCCCTATCAGTTGAAACTATTGATTTAGCAACAGCCCTCGTTCCAACCATTAATCCAGTGGTGAAAAAGTATATAGAGCAAATTTTTACTGATAGAGGTGTTATACCTATTTTAGAAAACGGACAATCAGTTTCTAATGGTTTTGGCTTCTTGCAAAGAGGGGATAATCAGACAGATTGGAAGAGGCTCTCTCGATTTAACATTGAAATTTCTTATCAAGATTTAGATGGAAGAAAGTACAAACATAGCAATCCTCTTTTAATAGCTGACGATAGGGGATTCGCAGGGAGTTGGTCTGAAAGTAACGGATAATAGTTTAAGCATTCTTCCTCTTAATCGTTCTCAATCCAATTGCGGGTCATGTCGCACCAGAGGGCGAGGCCGCGCCAGGAGTTAAAGCGTGAATAGTAGCGGGCGATCTTTGCGTCGGGTGCGGTGCGTCCCTTGTTGCGCGTGCGGGCGAAGGTGGCGCGCACCCATGAATCGAGCGCGAGCACGTCGTAACGTCCGACCAGTTTGAGAAGATTCTCTGCGGCATAATCGCCGACGCCTTTGACGCGCTTCATCTCTTTCTTGAGTTCAACGGTCGGCAACTCGCTCGTGAGCCAGCCTTCAACATCGAGCGCGCCAGAGGCCACGCGCTCGGCCAGCTCTTTCAAGTAAGAGGCGCGATAGCCCGCGCGCACTTCGTCAACATAGAAACTCGTGGGCATGGCGGCCATCGCAGCCGGTGTCGGAAAGGTGCGGCGACCGTCTGCCGACTCGCGGCCCAGATTGTTGACAAGACCTTGCACCATCTTCTTCGTCAGCGACCAGGAACAATTCGTCGTGCAGATGGTCTTCACCAAATCCTCAAACAGGGTTGGCGAGCGAACCAGACGGCCTGCGCCCGCCGTGGGAATCCACTCAAACTCCGGGTGCGCCCTCATCGCGCTGTAAAACTCCGAAAGGTCATCGTCGAGTCTGAGCATGTGGCGCACGTCCCTGGTGATTGAATCACTGGTGCGCTTGCCCATTTTGCGCGGAACTTCGACATGGACAGCGCGCTTCGTTCCGGTGATGACAACCGTGACGGGCAGTGTATCATCGAGATCGAGGACGCGCGTGATGGTTAAAGTCTCGGGATGAATCTCGAACGGTGGCAGGTCGGTCCAGCCGTGACTGAGAGCCGTTCGCTTGTAATTGAAGTCGCGGGGGACGGGGATTCTAATTTCCATTGTGCCAGCATTGTGGTCTAAGGCGGGGCGAGATTGCAAATTTCAAACCTTTGTCCTATGCTCGCCGCCGTTTGAAAAAATATAGCCACAGAGACACAGAGGCGCAGAGAAGAGGGAGAATGATCGCAAATTCAAAATTTGAAATCTCAGATTTGCCCTCTGAAATTTCATGTCCTTATGTTTTCTCTGCGCCTCTGTGTCTCTGTGGCTAATTCTTAGTCTTGCTATTGAGGTAATCGTCAACGTATGCAATCACCCCCACAGCAAATAGATCAAGAGAAAGTTCATCGTTATCCATGCTCATCGTGCGGCGCGATCCTGGTCTTCGAGCCGAAGGATGGGATGCTGTCTTGCCCTTACTGCGGCCACAAGGAAGTTATTCCGACGAGCGCCGACGAGGTGCAGGAGCGTTCCTATGAAGAGTATTTGAAGCCGCGCGTCGGACAGTTGCAGGTCTTGGCGCAGAACGCGCTCGAAGTTCAATGTACGAGTTGCGGAGCAATCGTCACATTCGTTCCGCCGGAGGTTGCGAGCGAGTGCGACTTCTGCGGCGCGAAGATTGTGGCGCAGCCGAAGTCTGCCGACCCGACGGTCGCGCCCGAAGGAGTCCTGCCCTTTCACATCACCGAACACCAAGCGACCGCTAATCTGAAGCAATGGATTTCTTCGCGCTGGTTTGCGCCGAATGCTTTGAAAAAGTTTGCCACGCCCGAAGCGATTGATGGCGTCTATCTTCCTTTCTGGACCTACGATGCGAACACGACGAGCTATTACACAGGGCAGCGCGGCGAATACTATTACGTGACGGAAACCTATACGGAGACGGACGATCAGGGCCGAAGTCAAACGAAGACCAGAGAGGTCAGGCACACGCGCTGGTGGCCTGTTTCGGGAACGGTCTCGCGCTGGTTCGATGACATTTTGATTCCAGCCACGAAGTCGCTGCCGGTCAAAAGCATCAACGCGCTTGAGCCTTGGGACTTGCCAGAGATAAAGCCTTATGACCCTGCATATCTCTCAGGTTTTAAGGCGCAGCGTTATCAGGTGGAGCTGCCCGATGGCTTCGAGCAGGCGAAAGCGATTGCGGCGCGTGTGATTGAAGGGGACGTGCGCCGCGACATAGGCGGCGACGAGCAGATGATCTCCGACATCAAGACGCATTATTCAGCGATCACCTTCAAGCATCTACTCCTGCCTGTTTACGCCGGAGCGTACAGGCTCAATCAGAAAGTTTTTCAAATAGTCGTCAACGGCAGAACGGGCGAGGTGCAGGGAGATCGTCCTTACAGCATCTGGAAGATTACGCTTCTCATCCTCTCCATCCTGTTCGCAATCCTCCTGATTATCTTGCTCGCGCGTAAATAGGAAAGAGGGAAGGTGACTCCAAATGCGGCCACCTTCTCTTTTGTACATCGACTTGTTAGACCGCGTTCGGGTCAATTGACGCTGACCTCGCCTAAACCGAGACCCTCCAGAAAATCAATTATGCGCGCCCTTAAATCGTGCGGGACATCCTGCTCGGATTTGAAGCACACCCCGTAGCTACGGCTTTGCTTTATTGTGCTGCAAAAATTTAACCGCCGCTTCAAGAACTGCGTCCCTGCCTTCGACGATTACGCGAATGGTGGGCGCAACGCGAATCGTCGGTTGAATGCCGAGGCGCTGCAATTGTCGCCCGTCGGCGTGGCGGACATCGTGACCGGAGAAATTCACCACGATGTTGCCGGGCAGGACCAGGTTCGTCACGTCGCCGTTCGCGCCCATCGTCGGCGAGCCGATGAAGGTTATGTCCGGTCGCGCCGCCTCGAAAAACAGACAGGTGTGTTCGGCCTGGCTGATGGCGTCTTCATTTATCAGCATCACAACTCTGCCGCGATAAACGTCGCCTTTGGCTTCCGGTAAAATCTGCGCGAAACTGTAATTCGTGCCGTTCGTGTAATTGTCGTCGCCTAAATCCTGCGCCGCCCAAATCGGGCGCGAGAACAACGCGCCGACAACCCCCTTCTTTTCGGTCAGGCGCGGCGCGATTGCCCAAGCCGTGCCGTTTGGGTAGCCGCGCATGTCGAAGATTACGGCGGGCGCGTTTTTAATAGTCTCGAACATCTTGTCAACTTCTTCCAGCTTCAGACGCGCGAGATCAACGTAGCCGAAGCCACTCGGCAGAACTCCGAAGACGGGCGTACTTCGTGCGAGCGCCGCGCGAAACTTCGGATCGGATGTCTTTTCCGAGCGCACGACTTCGACTTCTTTCGTCTTGCCTTGCAGGTCACGCACGGTCAGTTTCGCTTTGCTGTCTTTTGGCCCAACCAACAGTAAGCTGCTTGCGAGTCTGTTTAGTGCCTGCGGCGTCGAGGCGGCGAACAATTTAGCGTAGGCTTCGCGGCGGCGCTCGACCGGCTCGCCATCAACCGCAAGAATCACATCGCCGACGCGCAGGGCCGCCTTGTCGTCAAAAACTTTTTTGACGACTGCCTGGTCTTCGACATAGCCGAGTAAGACGGGCGGCATAAACGCGCCGAGCTTTTCGTCAACCTTCGCCGTGCCTCTGACAAAACCGTGTGAGTCGTGAATCTCCGTGACCATTTCGCGCACGGTGGTTTGATAATCGAGCGCGTCTTTGTCCGCCTCGAATTTCGGGATGTAGCGCGGCAGAACCGTCTCCCAGGATTCACCGATGAGATTTTTATAAGGATAGAAATAATTGATGACGTTCCAGAAGCGGAACAGAGTCAGCAGGCGGTACTCCGCACTTGGAAACTGCATCTGCGGATAAGGGTCGTCCTTCGCATCGCGCAGCAAGGCAGCGACCGTCTGGCTCTTCAGGCGGTCGAACCTGTTTTCCCGCACGATCCGCATCGCCTCCTTTAATGGCCCGTCGTCGTCGCTTTTCGGGATGGAAGCGTCGGGGCGAAAACCGATTGAGCCGTCCGGGTTGACGTTCTCGGTCGTCCGCATTTTGACAGTCACGCCATCCGGCAGTTTTAGCTTGTATGTACCGACCCCGGGTTCTTCTGCTGCGTCGCCCTCTCGCACGACGGCGGCTTTCCCGCCCGCCTGAAGTCCTTCAAAAATATCGCTCTCGCCCGGCGTTTTGTCGTTGATGATAATGGCCAGCGGCAGAGCATTTTGCCCCCTCCCCACAATTGTCGCTGGCGCGGTCTCAACCAGAGCCGAGTAATAACCGCCGGAAGTCCCGCCTGCCTGCGGCGCATAGCCGTTGTGCAGACGGTAGCGGGACGAGCCGAGGCGCACGGGCTTATCTGAAAGCTGCGCGACCTCAGCGCGCAGGAAATTATCGAAAAAATAGTCTGCATAGTCCGCTTCCGCCTCATTCGAGTCGCGTCTCCGTCGGCAGTCTAAAACGACGGCTTTCGCCTGCGTCATCAGGGAGGAGATTTTCGAGTAGATTTGCTGCGCCGCCGACTGATCGGATGCGAGCGTCTCGGCAATTGTCATCGCCTCAATGATTAAAACTCCATCCTCCAGCTTGACGGGTTCGGTCTTGTTCTCGACCGGTTGTGGGTTCGATTGATTCAACGGTTTCGACTGACTCTCGATTTCGGCGCGGGTATTTTTGTCGTCCAGGATGGCGAGTATCGAGTTGATTGCTGTCAGATAATCCTGCGGCGTCTTCGCGGCGTTGACTTTCGGGATTGCTTCAATGAGAGCTTTGTCCCAGTCAACTTCTTTGTAGGCGAGATACGGGTGGAAAAATTTTACTGCGCCCCAAACTTTTGCCAGTCCGGCGAGCCGTTCGATTCGGGCACTTTCAACCGACTGAGGGGCTGGCTGCAAAGGTTGAGTCTGCGCGTGAGCGAAGCTGAGGAATAGAATTACAAACAGTAGCACTATTCGCCGCATATTTTCCTCCTAACAATGTCTGCGTATTCACCACCGTCGGTCAGTTGTTAAGGCCAGCTAACGTCCGAATTAACCGGCGAGCAATTACCTCAGAAGATAAAAGGTTCGCTCATTGCGTGTCCGGTCCAATGAGTTGTTAGCCTGCGTTGCTATCATCGAGTCAATTGCCCGCCGCACGCAGTATAAGCCAATATCGTCACAATCCCGCTGCCGATAAGCACTCCGATGAAGGCCAGGATCGGACGTTTACTCTCACGTTTTACAATCTATGCAAGAGGCCGCGACAGAGAAGCTGGAAAGCATCTTGTTCAAGCAGGCTGGCACACAATAAATAGCATTTCAGAGGTTGGCACACTATAGGCACACAGAAGAAAAAAGGGCGATCATCTGACCGCCCTTGACTTATTGATATTGGTGGGGCGGCTAGTGGGGCACGATCCCACGACCTCCTGTTCCACAGACAGGCGCTCTAACCAACTGAGCTATAGCCGCCACGAAATGTGCAATTAATAGTACCGAAGCAAAGATTTTCTGACAAGTGCACTGTATGAAAGTCCAAGCCGGATGAGCGTTTCACTGAGAACTATTTCCTCAATCATCTGTAGCTGGCACATCCTCTGCGCTCTCCTCCTTGTGCGCTCGTCTGATGTAAGAGAGAAGCGAACGTCTTTTCAGTTGCGAGAAATCTTCCGCGATGAGATGCGTGACCAGAGGCGGTGCGTCTCCGACGTGAAATGACTGAACACGCTCCTGCGCTGCGCGATCCTCAATCGTGACGCGCGCGTGCTGGCGCATGTGTTCAGCCCAGGACTCGACCAGAAAAGTCTCAAAGTACCTGCCGGGTTCGGCAGGGTCTGCGAACAGTCCCCAGCGTGTTGCACCATCGCGTCTTAAAATTCTCTCCAAATCTTTCATTGCGAGCAGGAATTCTTCCACGCGCTCCAAATCAATCCGGTATTCGACCATGACAAGCACAGGACCATGTTCGGGCGGCGGCTCGTTGACGACCGTAGGCTCTGACCAGTGCAGAGAAGGACTGAGATCGAGCTGCTCGTTGATGCGCAAGGGAAAGAAGAGCGCAGAGATGAGTCCAACAATCAAGGCAACGGCGGCGCTAAGGAGCGCGAGCGGGATTCCGAAATGTTCCGCGACCACGCCCCAGAGGACGCTTCCCGCAGCCATCGTGCCGAAGAACGAGAGCAGGTAGATCGCTAACGCGCGGGCGCGCACCCACTCGGGGACAACCGTCTGAACGCCTATGTTGAAGGTGGACATCGTCGTCATCCAGGCCAGCCCGCCGAAGATCATGGCGACCGAGAGCAGACCGAAGATGCGCACAAAGGCGAGCGCGAGGGTCGTGGCGGCGAAGATAATCGTCCCCAGGATGACAAGCAGATTGGCGGAAAGAAGCTGACGAGCCTTTGGTAAGACGACGGCTCCAAGGATTGCGCCTGCGCCCAGACCGCCGAGCAGTATTCCGTAACCGACTGCTCCAAGCCCTAAATCTGTTCTCGCAATCAAAGGCAGCATGGCCCAGAGCGCGCTCGCGCAACTGGCGAAGACAGCGGTGCGAAGAAGCACTGCGCGAAGCTCCGGCGCGTGACTCACATACCTTAAGCCAGCGCGCATCGCTCCCATCACGCGCTCTGTCGGCGAGATGCTTTCGACAGGTTCTCTGCGCCAGCGATAGATGACGAGGATGACGCCGACAAACGAGATTGAGTTGAGCAGAAAGACAGCCCACGATCCCAGAGCGGCGACGACCATGCCGCCCAGAGCAGGACCGACGGCGCGCGCGATGTTGAAGGCCACGCTGTTGAGCGAAACTGCCGTCGGGAGTTCGGAGCGCGGCACAAGCTCAGGCACGATGGCCTGCCAGGCAGGCGCGTTCAGGGCCGCGCCAAGTCCGAGCGAGAAAGTTAAGATGAGCAGAATGGCTGGCGTAACCCAGCCGATCAGGGCCAGAAAGGCAAGCGTCCCGCCGGAAACGAGCATCCAGCCTTGCGAGAAGAGGAGCAGCCGCCGACGATCAACTATGTCTGCGAGCGCGCCCGATGGAAGAGCCAACAGAAATGTCGGCGCGTTCTCAGCCGTTTGCATCAGCGCGACAATCAGAGGCGTCGGCGCGAGGCTCGTCATCAACCACTCCGCGCCGACGTTGTGCATCCACGTTCCGATGTTCGACGCGACCGCCGCAATCCACAGCGAGCGAAACAACGCGTGATGAAGCGAACTCCAAGGCGATAGCTTCTGCTTATCCATTCATCCCCTGACTCGATGGTGTTCAGATTGAAACCGGAATTCAGTAGTTTACTTTCTCATGGCCTTCTAATCCATCTTGCAGACACAAAGTTGCTCAGCATGAAGTGTACGCAAGCGAACAATTAAATTGCTGGCAAGAATCTTTACGCCGTGCCACAATGAGCGGCATCAACGAAAAAGGTTACATGATTGATGGATGAACGCCGGAAAGTAGATCGCGTTAAAGTCAGTTTGAGAGTGATGTGCGAGAGCGCGCAGGCAACGCTTCAAGGAGAGATCACAGACCTGAGCGTGAATGGCTGCTTTATTCTCGCGGACGATAAAGTTAATACCGGAGAGTCAATCAATCTCAAAATTTTGCAACCCCAAAGCGGGCATCTGTTGATTCGCGGCAAGGTCATTTACCAGATGCCGGAGATAGGCTTCGGCGTCCTCTTCACAAGCGAAGAGGATGAAGACCGCAAGCGCCTGCGCTGGATTGTCAGAGCCGAGCTGCAACGAGCCTTGCGGAGATAAGCGAAGGCAGGGACAGAGCCGCGAGCAGATATTTTAAGTCACTTCAATCCGAGCGCCTTGAGATAGCCATTATTGATCGCACAGTTCCTGAACTTGACCTGCTCTAAATAATCCGCGAGGGCTTTCGCTATCTTCTCTTTCGTCGGGCGGTTGTTTCTGATCTCCTCGAAAGTCGTCCGCGGGCGGTCTGCGAAAGTCGTGATTGCGTCCCAGTCCGCAGGCTTTTTGACGGAAGCGATGCACGAGGTGGAGTCAAGCTTCTTGTAGGGCCAGAAGCACCAGCCGATCCCGTTTCGTTCGAGCAATGTTCTGAAGGATGCGATCCATTCATCAGTATTCTCGCCCGATTCGCCGAGCCAGACCGGAACGTTGTAACGTTTGCTGAAATCAACGTACTCCTGTATCGCCTCCTGCTTCACGTCCATCCAGTATTTATGAAAAGTGTATGCGAGCTTCTCGTCAAAGGGCTGCCCGAAGACTTTGAAGTTCGTATCCCACTGCGCGCCGCCTAAAAAGATGATGTGATTTCGGTCCACTGTCCTGACGCTCGTGACCAGCTTGCGGTAGAGCGGCTCAAGCTTGGGATTGAAATATGCCGTGTCGAAGAAGTGCGGGATCGGCTCGTTCAGAAGATCATAGCCAAGCACCGTCGGCTCATCTTTGTAGCGCGCTGCAATCTTCTGCCAGACGTTCGCGGCCAACTGCTGGCTCTCCTCGCTCTCGAAGAGAAAAGGATAGCCGTAGCTATCGTCAATGTTGTCTCCGGTCTGCCCGCCGGGCGCGGCATGCATATCCAGGATGACGTAGAGTCCTTCCTTTTTGCACCACCCGACGACGCGGTCCAACAACTCATAGCCTGGACCTTCGAGCCTTTGAGGCTCTGCTTCGGCGACGAACAGGCGATAGCTGAAAGGGACGCGGATTGAATTAAAGCCCGATTGCTTGATGAAGCGTATATCTTCGTCAGTGATGTAGTTGTCGCGGAAAGTTTTCCAGAAACGCCGCGCCTCATCCGCGCCAACAAGCTCGTTAAGCAACGTTTGAATCAAGCGCGGAGAATTCGCCGTCTTGAACTTAAACATGTAGCCTTCGGGCAGGAGCCAGTTGCCGAGATTGATGCCCTTTAAGAGTAGCGAGCGTCCATCGGGCGCGATGAATTCTCCGCCGCGCGTCGTGACGAATCTTTGTCCGGCGCGAGCAGTGAGAGAAATGCAGGAGGAGGCCAGAAGAAAGATTGCTAAAAGAATCGTTGTTCTCAGTTGATGACGTAACATAGATTATCCATGCTGATGAAAGCGGCGGCTGCACGAACAATGTAGTGGCAGGGCTTGTGCAACCGACGCGTTCAGTTGCAAACGGGTCTAATTTTTGCCTCCGGCTATCGCCTGCTTTCCAGACTTCAGCTCAATCGGCAGACCGGCGAACAGTGTGCTTGCGCCATGCTCGATAGCGAGTTTGTTGAAAGCCGCAACATCTGTGTTGAGGAATTGATTGATGGCTTGCAGGTGTGTCTCCAACTCTTTACGAACCGCCGCCATCTCCTCTCTTTGAACATCGCTCGGGGCTTGGGCGTAGCCGGAAGTCACTCCGCGCATGATTCCTTGCAAGCGATCATAGAACCGGCTCAAGAAGTGTAGGTCGTCGGATGCGCCCGGCTGTATTTCATAGTTGTAGAGCGGCATCTCCACCTTCTCCAACTTCTTTTCGAGAGCGCGAGCCTCGTCGAGGACGGGCTTATATGAAGCCTGCGTTTCCTGTCCCTGACCTTCAGCGGCGAGTAGTTCTTGCAGCGTCGCCATCTGCTTCTTGAGACTGTTGATGCGATTGAGAGCCTCGGCGAGAGCGGAGAGTTCGTCGCGCAATTCAAGCCCCGCCTGCACCTGCGCGCGGAAAGCAGTTAAGTCAGCCTGGATGCGAGGGTCGAGTCCGACTTGAACAGTTTGCGTTTCGGTCTTTCCATTGACCGTCACGGCTAGCTTGTAAGTGCCGGGCAAGACCAGTGGGCCAGCCGAGTTATCAAACTGAAACTCTGTCTCCTCGCGCTCGCCCGGCGGCGTCGGGAGAAAGTTCAGCTTCTTTGCTCCTTCGTAACGCAAGTCCCAACTGGCGCGGTTAAAACCCATCTTCGCGGGGCCGTAGAAAGTTCTGACCACCGCGCCCTGCTCGTCCGTGACGACAATCTTGACGGGCGTCTCTTTCTTCTTCGTCTGTTCCGGCGTGGCTTTAATTTCGGAGGGCAAATAGTAGTCAACGGTTGCGCCGCGCGGAGGATTCGGCGCAGTGTAGCCGCCCATGCTGAAGCCGCGCTTGTTCCACATCAGCCAATGAGTCGCAGGCACGATATTGAAAAGCTGGAAGGCGACCGTCTGCCTGTTCATCTCTTCGAGCGGCGTGATGTTGTCTAAAACGAAGAGGCCGCGCCCGTGCGTAGCGACCACCAGGTCTCGACTCTTCTTGATGAACTTGATGTCGTAAACGGGCACGGTCGGAAAGTTGCTCTTGATGGGAATCCACTTTGCGCCGTCATCAATCGAGTAAAAGAGTCCGGTTTCAGTTCCGGCTACCAGAAAACCTTTTCGGTTCGGGTCTTCGCGGATCACTTTTGCAGGCTGGTCCATAGGCAAGCCTTGCGAAATCGAAGTCCAGGTATTGCCGAAGTCATTTGTCTTAAAGACGTAAGGCTTGTCGTTGTCAACTTCGTGAAAGTCAACCGCAATGTAAGCCGTGTCGGCTGAGAATGGCGATGCCTCGATCTGCTGCAAGCGTCCCCACTCTGGTAAGCCTTTGATATTCGCGGCGACGTTAGTCCAATGTGCGCCGCCGTCGCGCGTCATTTGGACGAGACCATCATCCGTCCCGACCCAGATTACTTTCGGGTCAACTGGCGAGATAGCGAAGGAGAGAATCGTGTCGAAGGTCTCAGCGCCGCTCATGTCCAACTCGACTGGGCCGCCGCTGCTCTCCTGTTTAGACTTGTCGTTGCGCGTCAGGTCCGGGCTAATCGGCGTCCAGTGTGCGCCGCCATCAATTGATTTGAAGAGGACGTTGCCGCCCAGGTAAATCTCTTCCGGATTGCTCGCCGAAACCGCGATGGGAGATGTCCAGTTGAAGCGGTACTTCAAATCCGCAGGCTTCAATGCCCCGACGCTTTGCAGATACGGGCGCAGCGATCTCGCCAGACCGTTTCTTGTGTCGAGGCGTCGAATAGAACCGTTCTGCGAGTCCGCATAAATGATGTGCGAAGCACCAGGCGCAGGGACGACGTATTCGCCGTCGCCGCCGACCACAGTGAACCAGTTGTCGTTGGTAATGCCCGTCGAGCTTAAGCTGTTAGATGGACCACACCAGCCGTTGTTGTCTTGCAGTCCGCCGCAGAGGTTGTACGGAGTCTCATCATCCGCAGCGACCATGTAGAACTGCTCTATCGGCAGGTTATCCAGAAAACGCCAGCTCCTTCCGGCGTCCGCCGAGATATAGACGCCGCCGTCGTTTCCCAAAATGATGCGATCAGGATTTTGCGGGTCAATCCAGATGGCGTGATTGTCCGGGTGCACGCCGCGACCTGTGACGCGAGCGGTCTTGCCGCCGTCTTCGGAAAGCAGTATGTCGTAAGAGAGAAAATAGAGTTTCGACTCGTCTTTGGGCGAGACCGCGAGCTGGCTGAAGTAGAAGGGGCGCGCATTCAACTGATGATTATTGTTCACCTCGCGCCAGTGGTCTCCCAAATCAACCGAATCCCAGAGGATGCCTTTCTTCGCTTCAACCAGAGCATAGATGTGTCGCGGATTCGAGGGCGCGGCGGCGAGTCCGATGCGACCCGTCGCGCCTTCCGGCAAGCCGTCCGTCAATTTCTTCCAGGTCACTCCGCCGTCAATCGAACGATAGATACCGCCGCTCGTGCCGCCTGACACCATCATCCAGGGGAAACGCTGCACCTGCCACATCCCCGCATAGAGAATCATCGGATTGCCCGGGTCCATCACAAGCGCGCTCGCGCCCGTTGTCTCGTTGAGATAGAGAACCTTTGTCCAGGTCTTTCCACCATCAGTCGTGCGAAAGACGCCGCGCTCAGTGTTCGGCCCCCACGCGTGACCGATTGCGCCGACGAAAACTATATTCGGATTGTCAGGGTCAACGACGACCGAAGAGATTTGTCCGGCATCTTTCAGCCCCATGAAACGCCAGTTCGAGCCGCCATCCGTTGACATATAGACGCCGCGCCCGCCCGAGATGTCATTACGTATATTCGCCTCGCCCGTTCCGACCCAGATGACGTTCGGGTTCGACGGAGCGATTCCGATTGCGCCAATTGAGGCGACCGTCTCCTTCTCGAAGATAGGTTTCCACGAAAGCCCGCCGTCGTTTGTGCGAAAGACACCGCCTGCGGCAGCGCCGATGTAATAGAGATTCGGTTGCCCAACAACTCCCGCAACGGCAGTCACGCGCCCGCCACCAGCGGCTGGCCCAAGGTTGCGAAACTTCAAATTCTCAAGCGGGTCGGCTGGCGCTTTTTGAAGAGGCACATCCTTCTTTTCCTGCGTCGCCTGTTCTTCGGCGCGGCCTGACTCTTGCTGATCGGTATTCTGCGCTCTGGCGAGCGGCGACATGATGAAGAGCATGATGAGAGCGATGAGCAGGTGTTTCGGTTTCATAGACGGACTCCTGTGATGAAGACGACGTTGATTCGTTAGCGTTAACTGCAAGACGAGTCACCACTTTGATTCGTTATTCTTACTGGCCTGGAAGGAGCGAGAGTTTATCACCGCCTGCGCCGTCCATCAACTTTATCTTTCCGAAGCGCGTGCGAGGGCGTTGATGATTGAGCGCGATTGCGATTGGATTTAATAACTGACAGTTCGATGTGGGGAGTCGGATTCGCCGAGAGCGCCTACGGAGCTTTTTCTCTTATCTCCTACTCCGGTTAATTTACCCAAGTTACTTTTACAGCTAGGGCTTTTTAGTTGGCGCTCGTTTTTCCTTGATCTCTTTGGCCGCTTCTTCGAAATCGGCTTTCAAGCTGCTGTTTAATTTGAAACATTTATCAAAATCTTTTTGAGCCTCCGCGTCCTTCCCTTGCAGCAGTCGCGTCAGCCCCCTGTTCCCGTAGGCTTCCGCGTACTGCGGATTGATCTCAAGCGCTTTGCTATAGT
>Ga0182001_10000200_pt1 | contig 13425 bp, 7 predicted proteins | sample BulsoiFelSFmetaG_FD_120485 | JGI IMG/M metagenome (GOLD analysis project Ga0182001, IMG submission 120485) | Bulk soil microbial communities from Mexico - San Felipe (SF) metaG | ecosystem: Environmental > Terrestrial > Soil > Agricultural land | place: Mexico: San Luis Potosi | collected... | reverse complement strand
GTTCGGCTAAAGCCTTTCTCATTTACTTGATTCCATCCCACTAGCTAAAGCTAGTGGCAACTGATAGAACATGATGTCAATATAATCTAAAGCTGAGAAACCCCAGGATGAAAAAACTTTTCTCGCTGCTCACTTCAATCGCACTTACCTTCAGCAGCTTCAACATCGGAGAAGCGAGTACGAAAGCAAACGCTGCTTCGCTTCGATTTGCGGCGCAGCAACGCGGCACAACTATCAAATTCGTGCCGAGGCAGATTAGAGAAGTGAACCGGCGGAAGCGGTTCACAATCAAGGCGCGTTACCCGCAGGCTGTCGGCGCGGCAGGTGGCCTGCGCTTGGCGAAGCTGAATCAAGAGCTGAGGAAGTTTATTGATAAAGAGGTAAATAAGTTTAGGAGAGATGCCGGGCCGCCTGAAGAGCGAACGTCCAGTTCGGGCAGTACCTTTGAATCGAAGTACAAGGTCACGTATGCAGAGGGCGATCTCATCAGCATCGCTTTTCTGATCGAAGCTTATTACGAAGGCGCGGTTCACGGCTCTTACAACACCATCGTCTTCAATTACGACCTGACATCCGGTAAGATGCTGAAGCTCGCAGACCTCTTCAAGCCCGGCGCTAACTATCTGAAACCGATTTCCGACTATTCAATCGTCTCGCTCAGGAAAGAGAAGGAAGGCGTTCCTGACTCCGATTGGATAGATGGCGCAGCGCCGAAATTGGAGAATTATCAGAGTTGGAACATCACGCGCGAGGGGTTGGACATAGAGTTCGATCCCTATCAGGTTGGTCCATACGCCGAAGGGCCGCACGAGGTTCTTATTCCCTATAGTGTCTTGAAGGACATCATCAATCCCGCTGGACCATTGGCGCGGGTGATTGGAAAGCAGTAAGAAAGTTCCGAATCTCTCTGGTTTTATAAACTCTATTCGCAGCAAGCACAGCAAAATCACGGAAGGTAAAATGATGAAAAGGATTTTCCCAACCTTAATTTCAACGGCGCTCGTCTTGAGCGTCTTCTCTCAATTACAGGCGAGCGCCGGGACGAAAGCATTGACTTCACAGCCTTCGCTTCAGCGCAGAGCATCTGCCGTCAGGTTCGTGCGCAGACAGATCAAGGAGACGAACCGCAAACAACACTTGACCATCAAGGCGGAATATCCGCAGGCTGTGGGCAATGACCCGCGCTTTGAAAGAATGAATCATGCCATCAAGAGCATGGTTGACGAAGATGTCGCTGGTTTCAAAAAGAGCTTCGAGTCGCCCGACCAGAGGACGGGAGATACGGGCAGCTATTACGATTCGGGCTACATCATCAAGCTCGCGACCAAGGATGTCGTCAGCATCTATTTCAACGCAGAAAGTTTCAATGAGGGCGCAGCCCATCCGAATCATGCCTCGATGGTCTTCAATTACTCCTTTGAGACAGGCAAGACCCTGACGCTCGCGGAACTCTTCAAAGGGAACAACTACCTGAAGGTCATCTCCAGCTATGCGATCAGGAGCTTGAAGAAACAACTCGCGCCGAACCCGGACATGGAATGGATTCAGAGAGGCGCAAGCCCGGAGGAAGAGAACTACAAAAACTGGAACATCACTGCCAGAGGGCTGTTGATAACGTTCGACCAGTATCAAGTAGCTTCATACGCCGATGGGCCGCACGACGTTCTTATTCCCTACAGCGCGTTGAAGACCATCATTGACCCGCAGGGGCCGCTGGCGAAAGTTGCGAGATAGGTTTCGTTATAAGCTGAGTGAAGGATAGAGTTGAAGATTAACCGCACAGGGCGCTGAGGACGCAAAGGAAATTTTAAATTTTGAGTTTTGAATTTTGAATTAAAGACAAGCGGCTTTCAATTCAACATTCAAAACTCAAAATTCATAACTTCTTTTCATCCTCTGCGGTTAAATCCCTCTCCTATATTAACAATCAACTCAATCTGCATCATTACCTACACTTCCTCCAAAGGCCAGATGTCCACGCTCAGTTCTTCAGCGTAATGCAGCAGAGGATCATCCTTCGGCGTTGGCAGACCCTGTGCTTCGATCATCGTCGAGTCAAGTTCTAACAACTCGACTTTCTGCAAAGGCCAAGGCTCGTGAAAGATTCGACAGCGATAGAGCTTCTCCTTGTGTGTGGTGTAAAGGCAGTAACGCTCCGTGAGAAAGAATTCCAAAGAGCCGGGCTGAGAAAAGGGAAGCATCTCGCCCTTTCTCCACGTCGCGTCGAGTTCGGCATCAACAGCGTCGTCGTCAGTTCGGTTTGAAGAATAGTTGATTGTATCTTCATCCTCTTCGAGCGACATCTCCGCCGTGTAGTAGGGCAGGTGAAAGAACATCCGTGCCGTCGTCACAGCGATGTGGCTGTTGGCATCGAGCGAGAAGAACCAGACGCCGGGCACATTATCAAGATGAACGTAAGTGCGGACGTTCAATTCGTGCATGCTGCTCAAGCCCGGCACGGGTGGCAGGTACGGCGGAAAGGCTCGTATGTCCCACATCGTAAACGGCGAGACGGCAATCCAGGCGGAGCCATCGAAAGTGTCAATCTCAAGGCGTTCTGGAATCAGAGGCCGCAGATGCTTTTCATCCATGCGCCAGTGCATAAAAAGGAGCTTGCCCCAATCCTGATGCATAATGGGCTGTCCCTTCGGGCGCTCACGAATCGCCAGACGTTCCAGGTCGGTCGGTTGCTTCTTCCCCATAATTCTTTCCCTTGCAGGAATTGCTCAAAGAATATTTAACCGCAGAGGACGCAGAGGGAATGATGAATGATGAGTTTTGAGTTTTGAATTAAAGACAAAAGGCTTTCAATTCAACATTCAACATTTAAAATTTCTTTCCTCTGCGTCCTCTGTGTCCTCTGCGGTTCATCTCTCGCGCTTCTAAGAATTCGGTTTCAGATACTTCGCGAACCAATCGAGCACGGTGTTATACCAATACTCAGAGTTCTGCGGCTTCAAGACCCAGTGGCCTTCGTCCGGGAAGTAGAGAAGCTTCGAGTCCACATTCATCATTTGCAGCGCGGTGAAAAGCTGCAAGCCTTCTGTCACCGGCACGCGGTAATCAAGCTCGCTGTGAATGACGAGCATCGGCGTATGAAAATTCTTGACGAACATGTTCGGCGACCAGTGCTCGTACATCTGCGGGTTGGTCCAGGGTGTGCCCTTGAATTCCCAGTTCGTGAACCACAACTCCTCAGTCCCGCCGTACATACTCGTCAGATTGAAGACGCCATCGTGCGAGGCGAGAACCTTGAAGCGGAAACGCTTGTCATCGTTGTGACCCTCGATCCAGTTAATCATGTAGCCTCCATAGGACGCGCCCGCCGCGCCGATGCGGTCTTTGTCTATGAAGCCGTTGGCGGAGAGGACGTAAGCCACTCCGTTCATGATGTCAGTGTAAGCCTTGCCGCCCCAGTCGCCGGAAATCTCGTCAACGAACTTTTGTCCGTAGCCGGTCGAGCCGCGCGGGTTCGGCGTGAAGACGACATAGCCAGCCGCAGCGAAGACCTGCGGATTCCAGCGATAGCCCCAGTTGTCGTTCCATGCGCCTTGCGGCCCGCCGTGAATCAGCACGAGCAGCGGCCACTTCTTCGATGGCGTGAAGTTCGCAGGCTTGATAATCCAACCGTTAATTTTTGTTCCAGCCGCTCCGGTCCAGGAGACAGGCTCTTGCGGTTTGAGATTGAAGCCGGAGAGAAAAGCGTCATTGGTGTGCGTCAGTTGCGCGACATTGCTCCCATCACCGTTGGCCCGAAAAATCTCTGTCGGCGTGACTGAGCTGCTGCGCGTGAAAATAATCGTGTGGCCGTCGTTGCTGACCTGCACATCGCCATTGAAGCCGTCAGCGATCAGTTTTGTTATCGCGCCGCCGTTGACCGGAACTGAATAGACAGGCTCGAACCCACGCTCGTCCACAGTGATGATGATCTTCTGGCTGTCGGGCGAGAACGTTAAGCTCTCGACATAGTTATCCAGACTATCTGTTAATGAACGCGACTTTCCGCTCTCGCGGTCATAGAGCATCAGCTTCCACAAATCGCTCTCGAAACCTGCGCGCGCCTGCGAGCGATAGGCAAGATAACGGCCATCGGGCGAGAAGACCGGCCCTTCGTCCGCGCCCAGGTTGCTCGCGGTGATGCGCGTCGGCTCGCCGCCGGTGACGGGGACAATGAAGATGTCGCTGTTGGTTGAAGTGGCCTCGACCTTGTCGCGGTTGCTGACAAAAGCGAGTTTCTTCGAGTCCGGCGAAAATGCGTAATTGGTCGGCCCACCGAGACTGAAAGGCGGCGAGTCAAAGTCGCCGGGCGTCAAGTCTGTTGTATTTCCGTTGGCGACATTGACGACGAAGACGTGCGTTCGCTTGTTATCTTTCCACGCGGTCCAGTGGCGATAGAGCAGACGCTCGGCGGTGTGCGCCTTGACCTTGCTCTCTTCCGCCTGCTGGTCTCTCTGCTTGTTGCAATCATCCGTCGGACAGTCCGGGTAAACGTCCGAGACAAAGGCGATCATCGTCCCGTCCGGCGACCAGACGGGGTCGCTTGCTCCCGTAGAGATGTTTGTAATCTTTTTGGTCTCGCCGCTCGTGACATTGATCGTCCAGATTTGGCCGCCGCTCGTGTAGGCTATCCACTTGCCATCGGGCGACCAGCGAGGCGAGCTTGAGCGCAAGCCAGAGCCTAAAAGTTTCGGCTCGCCGCCCGTCGTCGGCACGAGATAGATTTGCGGAATGCCACGATTGGCCGTCTTGTCTATGTCCGTGACAGTGTAAGCAATCCATTTGCCATCGGGCGAAAGCTGCGGGTCGCCGACGCGGCGCACTTTCAATAGATCGCTAATCGTAAATTGTCGAAAGCTCTGCGCGCTCGCCTGCACAGCAAGCGCCAGCACCAGAAGCAACACTCCTTTAGCGTAGCGTTTCATTTGGCTCCTCTTTTCCGGGAATTTTTAACTGAAGTATAGCATATCGTTTATCAGAGATTGAGCGCCTGAAGTGTCTTGAATAATAGTTGACAAGTTAGATGAGACGGCATTATGTTGCTGTCCGCTCTTAAGAGATAGCTCTCAATTAATCGAACGCATCAGACCTTTTGACTGCGCTAGAGGTCGGCGCGACTACTCAAAACTCCCGGTCTTTATTAGCAAACGACGGTTTGCAATACCTTCAAAGGCAACAGACTTTTCTAACCATGCGCTGAATTTGAGCGCGTAACTCGCTCAGGGTAAACAATTCGTCTCTGTTCTCACGGTTGAAGCGTTAAAGCCTCAGCTTCCCAGCGCGTTCTACAGACGCGTACACCTCGAACGGCCCGCTTGAGAGAAGACTCTCTCTCAAGCGTCACTTCAAAGACAGGAGAAGATAATGAAAGCATACGCCATCGCCAATAATGATGTAGCCTTCCTTGCCTGGAACTACGGGAAAAAGATTCCTGACTGCTTAGGCTTCGCCATCTATCGCATTGACCTTAATTCGAGAGTCTCCACAACACTTCCCTCATGGGTCGGCTTCGCCGGGGAAGCGCACAAGGACGGAGAGCGCAAATCAACCGAAGAATGGCCCATACAAAAGTTTAACTGGCGCGACCTGACGGCCAGACGCGGAGGCTTTTATCAATATAAGATAGTGCCAATGGTCGGCACTGCCGATAAATTGAGACCACGCGCGAAGTACGCTCTGACAAGCAATCCGATTCATCTGACCGGCGAGCGCGGAGACATCTCCGCTTACTTCAATCGCGGCATCCTCGCCACACAATTTCTGACGCGCCAGATTCCGAAGGGGCCGAGCGGACAACCAAACTACATAAAATTGGATGAGCGCATTGACCAGCCGGGCGACCCCTTGCGAGACCGCCTGTCGGGTGAACTGAGGCTCGCCATGATGAGTCTCCTTGAACGCGCTCGAAAGCAGGGCGGGGCATGCTACGGCGCGCTCTACGAACTGAGCGACCCGGAACTGGAACAGACCTTGTTGGGAGCCTCTTACGTTCACCTGGTTCTCTCAAATACAGGCACGGACGATGCGACCAATGTGTCCGGCAGACAGGCTCTGCACGACTCGCACACGGATGTCGCGGACCGTATGCTCGGCAACGGCCACATCGGACATAACAAGTTCATGGTCTATGTGGATAGCACTGGCAAGCCGAGGGCTGTTCTGAGTGGGAGCACCAACTGGACGCCGACGGCCATCTGCGGGCAGACAAATAATGCGCTTATCATCGAATCTGAAAAGCTCGCGAGCTACTATTTCAACTATTGGAAGCGGCTCAAGAAAGACACAGACGATGCTGATGGAGATGCGGGCGCACTCCAAGGTCAGAAGTTTCGACAAGATAATAACCAGAGCCTTCAGGCTACTCTCGACAGTGGAAATACAAAGGTGACGCTCTGGTTTTCGCCAAACACCAAGCAGAAGAGTAAGGGCGCAAAAGCGGCGATGCCAAGCGATATGAAAGAGGTCTTCGATGTCATGGAGGGAGCGAAACACGCGATCCTCTTCTTGGCCTTCATGCCGGGCACGCCGAGCATTATGACGAAGCTGGAAGATTGTGAAGAGAAAAACCCCAATCTCTTAATTCACGGCGCGTTGACTGACGACAAGGCCGTCGATGCATATCACGTTGATCTTTATCACCGGAGCGGAAAGAAGCCGGATGCGACTGTGGTTGCCGCCAAAGCGATTAACGATCAATTCGCCTTCTGGCAGAAAGAGCTACTCAAATCCTCGCCGCAGGCGCACGCCATCATCCACGATAAGATAGTCGTCGTTGATCCGCTCTCGCCTGACTGCGTGGTAATCACCGGCAGCCACAACTTAGGCTACAGAGCCTCTTACAACAACGACGAGAACATGCTCATCATTCGCGGCAACCGCGCGCTCTCAGAATCTTACGCAGCGCACGTGATGGATGTGTATGACCATTACCGTTTCCGCTACAAACTCCAGGAAGAAAAGTCCAAGGCTTGGCAGGGGCTTTCCAAAAAAGATACCTGGCAGGACATCTATTTCAAGCCGAACAGCACTGCTCGGAAAGAGATAGAATTCTGGACGGGCGCATCGTCGTGATCCTTTGGTCTAAAGAAAATCTTGAATTAAAGATTCGGCCCTGGGTCTTTGGACTTTGATCTTTGCACGCGCGAGGAAGCATTCGGGACCTCATTCACACATGCGAAGATCAAAGTTCAAAGACCTAAATAAAAGGACGATATTCAAAATTCATAACTTGCTCTGTTGACTTAAGCGCCAGATTTGGAATAGAAGATTCCCGCTCTAAATTTTTTATCGCCGCCTGCGCGTTTGCAACGAATGCGGCTGACCCACCACTTACCAACAAACTGTAAAGGAAGTATCGCCGCCATGAAGCAGCTACGGAAAATCGTCCCACTGATTCTTACTTTCTCTCTCGTCGTTGGCAGTTGCTCGGCTGCGCTCGCGCAGTCGCCTTCAAAGGCTAAAGCATCTGCAAGCGGCGCTGCCGCGTCTCAGACCTATCCGAAATTAAATTTCGAGAAGTACAAACTGAAGAACGGCCTCGACGTGATTCTGGTCGAAGACCATCGGCTGCCGCTCGTTGCCGTCAACCTCTGGTATCACGTCGGCCCGGCGAATGAAAAGGTAGGCCGCACGGGATTTGCGCATCTCTTCGAGCACATGATGTTTCAAGGCTCGAAGCATGTCGCCGACGACGCGCACTTCAAGATGCTCGAAGGCGCGGGCGCTAGCGACATCAATGGCACGACCAGCTTCGACCGCACAAACTACTTCGAGACTCTGCCTTCGAACGAGCTTGAGCTGGCGCTCTGGCTCGAATCGGATCGCATGGGCTATCTTCTGGACACACTCGACAACCGCAAGCTGGCGAATCAGCGCGACGTGGTACGCAATGAGCGCAGACAGAGCCGCGAGAACGCTCCTTACGGTCTGGTCTCAGAAGGACTCTTTCATCAACTCTTTCCCAAAGGTCATCCATACTACGGTGTTGTCATCGGCTCGCACGCGGACATCGAAGCGGCGCGCCTCAATGATGTGCGCGATTTCTTCAAACAATACTACACGCCCAACAATGCGAGCTTGGCAATCGTCGGCGACATTGATAAGGCGAAAGCGAAGGCGTTGGTCGAAAAATATTTCGGGCCGATTGCTCAAGGGCCGCCCGTCCCGAAGATTGATGTCACGACTCCCGCCATCACTTCCGAAAGACGCGCCGTAGTCACGGATCAGGTGGAGCTGCCGCGAGTTTACATGGGTTGGATTACAGACCCGATCTACAAGCCCGGCAACGCCGAAGCAGAACTCCTGGCGCGTATTCTCGGCGGAGGCAAATACAGCCGCCTTTACAAACGGCTCGTTTACGACAAGCAGATCGCGCAGGATGTCAACGCCTTCAATCAATCAACATTGCTCGGCTCCGTCTTCACGATTCAAGCGACGGCCAAGCCCGGCGTTAAACCCGAAGACCTTGAGAAAGCTATTAACGAAGAGTTGGACACGATGCGTCGTGAAGGACCAACGCAATCTGAGGTTGAGCGAGCGCGCAATCTGATTCAGACGCAGATCGTGCGTGGCCTGGAAACTTTGGGCGGCTTCGGCGGCGTCGCCGACCGCTTGAACCAGTACAACCATTACTTAGGTGATCCAGGTTATCTGGCGAAAGACCTTGAGCGTTACGAGCGCGCCACGCCAGCATCCGTGCAAAAGATTGCGCAGGAGAAGCTGAGCACGAACGCGCGGGCGATTGTGTACGGCGTCCCCGGAAAGAAAGTCATAGACGACGTGCCGAAGACTGCGGAGGAAGAGAAGGATGCGGCAACGGTTGCCAGCAACAACTCGCAGGACGATTGGAGAAACCAACAACCCGGAGCCGCCGCGCTCTCAAAACTATCTCTGCCCGTCCCGAAAAAGTTTACACTCCCGAATGGCCTCAACGTCCTTCTCGTCGAGCAGCACAACTTGCCTCTGGTCTCGGCAGAGTTGGTTGTCTTGAGCGGGAGCGAAAGGAATCCGGTGGATAAGCCGGGTCTAGCCTCTTTCACAGCAGACATGTTAGACGAAGGCACCGGAAAGCGTTCCGCATTGCAGATCGCAGATGATGCCGGTCAGATCGGCGCTTCGCTCTTCACCGGATCATTCAGCGATGCCTCCACCGTCAACGTCAGCGCTTTGAAGAAGAACGCGGACGCCGCTTTCGAATTGATGTCGGACGTGGCGCTCAATCCGTCTTTCCCGCAGAAAGACATTGACCGCGTCCGCAACACTCGTCTGACGCAAATACAACAGCAGCACGACAACCCGAACGCGATAGCGAACAGAGTCTTCAACTCGGTCGTTTATGGAGACAAACATCCTTACGGCTTCATCGAACTCGGCACGTCCGAGTCAACCAGGTCAATCGCTCGTGATGACATGGTCAACTTCTGGAAGACGGGTTACGTGCCAGGTAACGCCGCGCTCGTCGTCGCGGGCGACATGACGGAGAAGGAACTACGCGCGCTCGCCGAAAAATATTTCGGTAGTTGGAAGGGCCAAGCATCCATGTTCAAGAGACCCGAAGTCGAATCGAGCACGACGCGGCGAGTCGTCATCGTGGACAAGCCCGGTGCGCCGCAGACTGCGCTCCGCATTGGCCACGTTGGGGTCGCGCGCTCAAACCCTGACTACGTGCCACTCGAAGTGATGAACTTAGGGCTAGGCGGCCTCTTCTCAAGCCGCATCAACATGAATCTGCGCGAGAAGAACGGCTACACTTACGGCGCGTTCTCCACGTTCGACTACAGGCGTGGGCAAGGGCCTTTCTACGCCGGAAGCGGAGTCCGCACAAACGTCACCGCGCCTGCCGTTCGAGAGGTCTTCAACGAGCTTGAGCGCATGCGTTCGACGCGCATGACCGATGACGAGTTGAAGACGGCGAAAGATGCTCTGGCGAGGTCGCTGGCCGGACGGTTCGAAACTACAGGGCAGACTGTCGGGACCATCAGCGACCTTTACATCTATGATTTGCCTATGGACTTCTACAACATGCTGCCGACGCGCATAGACGCTGTGACGGCTGCCGACGTTCAGCGCGTGGCGGAAAAGTATTTGAAACCTGACTCTACAGTCGTCATAGCCGTCGGCGACAGAAGCAAGATTGAGCCGGAGTTGCAGAAGCTTAATCTAGGCTCGGTTGAATCGCGCGATTTGGATGGAAAGCCGATGCCATAGTCAGAGCCTCGTTATGGGCGGAATAAAGTAGCCCGGCGCGCGAGTGCCGGGTAACCAGATGCAAATAAATATCAAGCCCCGTCAGCGGCGACATAATTGATGCTAAATTTTATGTCGTCGCTGACGGGGCTTGACCTTCATTGCTTCACTTCATGGCTTTAACGGAATGACGAACTCGCGCCGGACGTAACCGCTTGATGAGTTGTCGAAGCTGACAGTCAATTGCTGCGGCTCGCGTGTGTTCGTCGAAACGATGTGGACGCCGCTTGTCTCAACGAGATGTTTCGGCGAGAGAGCTTTCAGCGAATAGGTGTGGCCAGCCTGTCCTTCAAGCGTGAGATGCAGCGCGTCCTCGTCGGCTTGTGAGCGCAGGATTCTCAAGCCCTCGTTCGTCGCGCCGGGCTGCGGGATTTCAGGCTCAAGGTACACGTCCGTGCCTTCATCATAGGTAAAGACGATTTCGTTGGTCGTAGAGAGTTCTTTGATTTCAACTTCAGCGAATTGACGGTCGCCGTTGTCTTCAACATCAAAGTCAGTGTTGCGCCCGTTGATGGTGACTTTGCGAACGTCCGCGTCGAGCGGGAAAGAAGGCGCGAGCACAACCAGAGGCAAACGCTTGCGCTCGCCGCTTGATTCTTTCTCAACCTCTCGCCACGAAACGTTAATGACGGTGCGCCGCTCGCTTCGCTTCAACGTGAGATCGAATGCGTAGTTGCCAGCGCGAACATTTCTGACAACAACATTCGTCCAGTTAATGGGAAGCTGCGGAGAGAAACGCAGCTCATGGCCGCCCTCTGTCACTTCAATTCCGAGCAGGCCGCGCAAAGCGGGCGTTAAGACCATCGCCTCAGACCAGATTTGATGATGCGATGAGCGGCCAAACGGCGTGTTGAAGTCGCCCGAAAGAAGCTCCGTGACGTAGCCGAGCGCGCCCGTGTAAGTTAAAAGCGAGTTCGCCACGAGAGCTTGATAGCCGACGTGCGCGCGCCCGTAAGAGTAAGCTCCAAGCGAAGCCCAGCCCGTAAACAATGGCCAGACGGAGCCGTTGTGATACGAGAGCGGATCATAGAGCCGACTCTTCTCGTTGATGATGCGCGTACCCCAAGGGGTCGCCAGATTGCCTGAGCCGAGATGGTCAATCTCACCTTGCGCGCGCTCATCTTCGAGCGCATGAAAGAGAAGCGGGATGGCGGGCATCACAGTGTCTTCGTCAATCAAAGTTTCTTTGCTCAATTCATTCATGCGCGCCTGCCGCGCTTCACGATTAGGTCCGGGGTCTGCCGTCTGTGCTTCCTTCTGCGGCTGAGAAGTAGCGAAAGCGTAGAAGCCGCGATCAGCAAGCCAGTAGGTCTTCTCCATCGCGCTTTGTGTTCGCTCGCCGCTGGCGTGAGCTTCTTCGGCCAACTTCATATCGTTCATCGCTTCGGCCATCTCGGCGAGGCTTTCGCAGGCTTCGACCCACAAGCCCTGCATGTAAATCTCTTCGTGCGGCGGATAGAGCGCGCCGCCTTCGACCCAGCCATGACCGACCTTTGTGTTCTCGACAAGATTGTTTCCATCCGTGTCGGTCGCGGCTGTGAAGCGATAAGCTTTGAGAATCGAATCCCAGTTGGCTTTCAGGAAATTGATGTCGCCGGTCGTCCGGTAGTAATCCGCGTGCGCGATGACATAAAGAGGTGACGCGTCGGCGCTGGCCCAGGGGTAAGGGTAATCCGTGAACCAGGGAATCAAGGATGCGCTCTGAGAAATCTCGTGCGGAATCCTGCCGTCTGCGCGCTGAAATTTTTTGAGGAATTCAAGCGCGGTACGTGTCGTTGCAAAATCGCCGTAGGAATTGAGCGCAAGCGTTGTCCAGAGCGAGTCGCGCCCGAAGAACCAGGCAAAGCCGGGACGCTCGCTCTCGCCAGATGTGCGAAAACCTGCGAGCAAGCCTGTGCCTAGAAAGGGATTGGTCGCCATGCCCTTGTCAACTCCGACCTTCGCCCAGTTGAAAGCCGTGTTGAGACGCTCGTCAGGCGTCTCAATCTGTGTGGTCTCTTTTTGCAGGCGCTCGTAATAAGAGACGTTCTTTTGATAAAGCGATTCGACGTTGCTTAGAAGTTTGTCGTAAGTCTCCTTTGCCTTCGCGCTGCCTTCGACGCTTCCGGCGATGATGATCGGAATGAAGCGAGACTTCATTTCTGCGGGCGGGACATCAATCACGAATTGAATGGGCACGTCGCGCGGTTCTTCCTGGTAAGGCATGACGGAGATGTCGCGCGCGCCGGGCGAGCCTAGCACACCTGCGAAGCGATGCGTCTCTTCCGTGATGTAATAGAGTTGTGCCTTCTCGTCCCAATAGAGATTTCCCGTCATCAATCCGGCAGGCCACATCAGTTTCAGGCGCGGGCGAAATGATGCCGTGATTGAAATGGGCAGAACGCTCTCGACATCAAAGAGCATGACGATGCCCTGTTCTTCAATGGGCGCGAAGATAATCTGACGAATCGTAAAAGCCGCATGGGTGTAGGTGAGGATGGTCGCTTCCGGGCGCACAGTGATGCTCGTCATTGTGTCCGTCCCCTGAATCTCAAGCGGGTAGCCTTCGAGATGAAAAGAGAGCTTGAAGTCGTCAAGAATTTTCAGAGGATAGACCCACGCCTCGAACGCTCGATTCTCATAACCCGCCAGGGCAGATTTGCGACCCACCACGTCAAAGAATGTTCCGGCCTGTGTACGCCGCCCAAGCTCCAGGCCGCTCTTTTTCAGATTGAACTTTAGAGTTTGTGCGGCTGGCATCTGGGCTTTTACTCCGAGAGCAAAGGAGAAGATTAAGAGCAGGCACAAGCGTAAATGTGGGTTCATCTGGCTTTTCTGTAACCAATGCCTCCTGCTTCGGTAGATTTGCAATTCTAAGCGGGCTAGTCAAGCTCCTTGCTCTCATGGAATCGGGTTTAATCATACTTTCTTGTTGAAGAATTGATTTTAACCACAGAGGACGCAGAGGAACACAGAGGGTTGAAGAGAGAAAAGCAATCTCAAAATTGAGATTTCAGATTTCAAATTTATTTTGAAGGCAGAGAGCAGCGTTCGGCTGTCTAAGCTTTCTAACAGCTTAAATTGCCACTAGCTAATGGTCTTTGACGATTGAAATCGGTAATAACTTTAGAGAGCTTGTGGAGAACGGGTCAGTACCGCCTGCTTAAGCTGGGAGGGTCGGGGCTAATCCTACCCTCCCGCTAC
>Ga0182001_10000198_pt1 | contig 13510 bp, 9 predicted proteins | sample BulsoiFelSFmetaG_FD_120485 | JGI IMG/M metagenome (GOLD analysis project Ga0182001, IMG submission 120485) | Bulk soil microbial communities from Mexico - San Felipe (SF) metaG | ecosystem: Environmental > Terrestrial > Soil > Agricultural land | place: Mexico: San Luis Potosi | collected... | reverse complement strand
GGACGCGCGACACGAACTTTTTCAAACACTACACGGGCAAGCCCTGCGTCTTCGGCCACACCCCGACGCCCCTGCTGCCGTTCCTCGGCCGCATCGGCCGCCACGGCATCTACATCGCGCACAGCGCCATCGGCATCGACACCGGCTACGACTACGTCTCGCCCCTCAGTTGCCTCCAACTGCCCGAGTTCAACCTCTACCAGACCTTCGCCGACGGCCGCACCGCCACCTTCCACATCACCACCCTCATCCCCAAACCCTTCCACGACTTCCAGCGCAACGGCCACCGGTAAGAAGGGCGAAAAGGGTAAAAGGTTAAAGGGGGAAGAGGGAGAAGACGAGCCCGCCTTACTCCCTCTTCCCCCTTTCCCTTTTACCATTTCCTTTACCCCGTCCGCTTCAGCTTACCCGTCTGCTTGGCCCAGGTTTCGACGAGGCCGAAGACGTAGAGGCCGAGCGGGATGAGCACGACGCCCATCACGGCGAGCACCGCCAGCTCGTACGTGACGGCCGAGAGCGGCGCGCCCTCGCCCATCCCGGCCGCCTCGATGCCGATGAGCTTGCGGCACGCCGAGAGCGCGTAGGTCGCCGGCGAGACGGCCGCCAAGGGTTGCAGCCAGCCGGGCAAAACTTCCACCGGGTAGTAGACGCCCGAGACCAACAGCAGCACGCCCTGAAAGATGTTCGTCGCCTCGGCCCCGCGCTCGGGCGAGAGCACGGGCAGCGCCGCCGCCATCAAGCCCAGTCCCACGAAGGCCATGCTGCTGACGACGAGCACGAGCAGCGCGCCCCAGACGTTTGCGCGCGACAGGTCGAGGTCGATGAAGAGCACGAGCCCGCCGACGATGAAGAAGCTGCGCGCGACGCTGTAGAAGAGCGTGAAGAAGCTCACGCCCGCCAGGTGCGTCAGCCGCGAGACCGGCGCCATGAAGGTGTACTCCAGCGTCCCCTCCCAGCGCTCGTAGGTGATCGAGTTGGCGATCTCCTGAAAGAGCACCGAGAGGAAGTTCCAGAGCACGACGCCGACAAGGAGCGTCAGCGTCAGCCGCGGGTCGCCGGCCGCCACGCCTATCAGCGCAATCGTCGCCGAGTTCACCACCGCGTAGAAGGTGAAGACCACGACCCAGGACATGTAGCGCCGCGTCAGGTGGTAGTCGCGGAAGAAGAAGGCCCACGTCTGTCTCAGTACTTGTTCCATAGCTTCACGCCTCCACGGGCTCCGCCGCCTCCCGCTTCTTGACGGCGGCCTCGCCCTCTTCCAGCCCCTCGCCCGCCAACGCGATGAAGGCGTCGTCGAGCGAGTCGGCGCCGGCTATCCTCTTCAGCTCGTCGGGCGTGCCCTCGGCGATGAGGCGGCCCCCGGCGATGAACCCGATGCGCGGGCAGAGCCGCTCGGTCTCGGCCATGTCGTGCGACGTGAGCAGGATGGTCGTGCCGTGCTCGCTGCGCAGGTTCTCCAAAAACGTCTGCACGTCGCGCTTGCTCTTCGGGTCGAGGCCGGTCGTCGGCTCGTCCAAAAGCAGCAGCGGCGGGTTTACCAGGAGCGCCCGCGTGATGGCGACCTTCTGCTGCATGCCGCGGCTCATCTCTTCGAGCGGGTCGGTGAACTTCTCGCCTTCGAGCCCGAGGGCTTCGAGTATGTCGAGCGCGCGCCGCTCGGCCCGCGCCTTGTCCATCCCGTAGAGGAAGGCCGAGTAGAGCAGGTTCTCGCGCGCCGAGAGCTTCTTGTAGAAGGCCGCGTCCACGCTCACGCGCCCGATCTTCGAGCGCACCGCGGCCTCCTCGCCGGGGATGCGGTGGCCGAGCAGGCGGACCTGGCCCGCGTCCGGCACGAGCAGCGTCGATAGCACGCGGATGAGCGTGGACTTGCCCGAGCCGTTCGGCCCGAGCAGCCCGTAGGTCTCGCCCCGCTCGACGCCGAAGGACACGTCCCGCAGTGCGTGGACCGCCGCGCCGCGCCGCCGCAAGAGCCCCTTGCGCTTGCTGAAGTGTTTATGGAGACCGAGGACTTCTATGCCTTGATTCGACATCGACCTGCACACCTTCCCGGTCCTTTAGTTGGACCGGTAACCGCTCCCCGAATTGGAGAAGGAGGAAGAAACGGCGGGCGCCGTCCCCTAACTTTGCGGCGGCTCTAGACGAGCCAGATGCGGGCGATGCTGATAAACATGATGGTCACCTCAACTACCGTGAGTCCGACCAAAATAGACACTAAGCGGGATTTTGTCAAGCACTTTAAATCTTAAAGCGGAAAAACTTCTTCGGCCTTAGCACGCGGAGGACTTTTAAGGGACGCCGGTTATCTCGCCGACCGCCGCGGCCGGGAGTTGCACGACGAGGCGGCGCGAGGCCGCGTCGAAGGCGGGGTTGGCGACGGGCCGGCCGTCGGCGCGGACCTCGCCGGGGGCCGTTTCGACGCCGAGGAATTCGACCGCCGCCAGCGGCCTTGAGACGGCGTAGGCGCCCGCGCGCGTGAGCCGGAGGCGGCCCGGTTCGAGCGCGGCGGTCGTCGTGCGCGAGGCGCCGCGCAGGTGCTCGTAGCCCTCGCCCGCGTCCTCGTAGAAACTGCTCGTGCCCGCGCCACCTCGGGCGGCGACGAGCGTCAGCGGCGTCTTCAGCATCTCGCCCGTGTGCTGCACGACGGGCTGCGTGGGGATGACCGCGCCGACGCGTGCGAAGAGCGGCAGGCGGTCGAGCGGCGCTTCTATTTCGGCGTCGGTACCGCCCTCGTAGCGTCGGCCGGTCCACCAGTCGAGCCACGCGTCGCCGCGCGGGAAGTAGACGCGCCGCTTCGTCGTCGCTTCCACGACGACGGGCGCGACGAGCAGGTCGCGGCCGACGAGGTACTGGTCGTCGGCCATGTACGTGCGCTCGTCCGAGGGGTACTCGAACCAGAGCGGGCGCATGACGGGCGCGCCCGTCTTCGTGTGTTCGTGGAAGACCGTGTAGAGGTACGGCAGCAGGCGGTAGCGCATCTCTATCGTGCGGCGGTTGACGGCGGTGAACTCGTCGCCGAAGGAGTAGGGCTCGTGCGGCTTCGAGACCTGCTCGGAGTGCGAGCGGAAGAAGGGCGAGAGCGCGGCGGCCTGTAGCCAGCGCGCGTAAAGCTCGGGGCTGGGGTTGCCGGAGAAGCCGCCCACGTCGGCGCCGACCATCGGCACGCCCGAGACGCCGAGGTTTAAGAGCATCGTGACGGAGAGCCGCAGGTGGTCCCAACTGGCGACGTTGTCGCCGGTCCAGACGGCCGAGTAACGCTGCACGCCCGCGTAGCCTGCGCGCGTCAGGACGAAGGGGCGGGCGCCGGGCCGCAGGCGCCGGTTGGACTCGAAGGTGGCGCGCGCCATCTGCATCCCGTAAACGTTGTGGTAGCGCGCGTGCGTGCCCGGCTGCCCGTCGGCGGCGTGGCGCGCGTCCAGCGGGAAGGTCTTCATCGGGTGGTGGTAGAGGTCGGGCTTCGGCGTCTCTTCGGAGAGGAAGACGCCGGGCTCGTTCATGTCGTTCCAGAAGCCGGCGACGCCTTCGTCCAGGTGCTGGCGGTAGTAGGAGCCGAACCAGTCGCGCGCCTTCGGGTCTGTGAAGTCGGGGAAGGCGCAGACGCCGGGCCAGACGGTCGCGTGAAGCTCGGCGCCCGCGGCGGTCTTAACGAAGTGGCCGCCGGCCTGCCCCTCTTTGTAGACGTGATAGTTCGGGTCAACCTTGATGCCGGGGTCGATGATGAGGACGACGCGGAAGCCTTCGGCGCGCAGGTCCGAGATGAGGCGCGCGGGGTCGGGGAAGCGCGACCTGTCCCACGTGAAGACGCGGAAGCCGTCCATGTAGTCGATGTCGAGATAGATAACGTCGGCCGGGATGCGCGTCTCGCGGAAGCGGCGCGCTATCTCGCGCACGCGCGCCTCGGGGAAGTAGCTCCAGCGCGACTGCTGGTTGCCGAGCGCCCAGAGCGGCGGCAGGGGCGCGCGGCCCGTCAGGTCCGTGTAGTCGCGCAAGACCGCTCGCGGCGCCCGCTCGCGCCCGCCCGTGAAGACGTAGTAATTCAGCTCGCCGCCCGCGGCGCCTATGTGCAGCCGCGAGGGGTCGGTCTTGCCCATGTCGAAGAAGGTGCGCGAAGTGTTGTCGAGGAAGAGGCCGTAGGCGAGGCCGCGCCCCTGCTCTCTGCGTAGCGCGACGAAGAAGCCGATTGACTGGTAGATGGGGTCGAGCCCGCGCGGGTAGCCGTAGGTGTCCGTGTTCCACATCACGAACCGCTGCGAGTTGAGGTAGAAGGTAGGCCCCGCCTTCTCGCCCAGCCCGTAGTAGGTCTCCCACTCGGCGCGCCGCTTCGACATCTCGACGGCGCCCGTCTCCGTGTCGAACACGACCGGGTGCGCCAGGTCGTCTTCGACGACGGTGCGGCCTTCGGCGTCCTTGACGGCGACGAGGAAGGGGCGGCGTTTGATGACGACGGTCGTGCCGTTAAGGGAAGAGAGCCTGATTTCGTCCGGCGTCTCCGCGACGTTCGCCGCGACCGTCTTGCGGTCCTTCGACTCTACGGCGTAGGAGAAGTCGCGCTCGAAGCGGCCCGAGGGCGCGAGGCGGACGCGCACCGTCTCCAGGTCGCGGAAGGTGACGGCGACGCGCGCGCCGCTCGTGAGCAAGAGGACGACGCCGTCCGCCTGCCTCGTCACCGTCCTCACGTCGCCGGCCTCGCGCCACGCGGCCGAGGCCGACGCGGGGACTAATAACAGCACGGCCGTTAAGAGGAAGAGGCGGGGGGCGGAGCGCTCGCGGCGCGTGAGTCGTTCGTTCATGTTGTGCGGCCTCGGCTCTGGGAGTTAACGTGCGGGCGGCGGCGGGGTCGTGTCGCCGGCCTCCTCCATGCGGCGCTGCTCGCAGAACTCCTGAACGTGCTTGAAGACCTGCTTGCAGGCGGCGCCGTCCTGGTGGCCGCGGCTCTTGCACTGGTCCGCCTGCCACTGCGCCGACTTGACGAACTCAAGGCGGCCGGGCACGCCCTCGCAGAAACGGGGCGTCGCGCGGCTCGTTTCGAGGCAGCTCCGCAGGAAGATGTTCGCCTTAATCATTTCGCCGATGCCCTGGGCCGACTGGTGGCGCGTGAGCGACTCGGACACGCAGCCCTCGTTGTCGGTCCCCTGGCCGAACGTCCCGCCCTCCTCGGCGCCCTGCTTGGTCGTCTCCACGAGCCCCGGCCCGTAGGTCCGCACCACGTAGACGCCGGCCAGCACGAGCCCGACGAACAGCACGAACAGGATGCCGCCCACGATGAGCGTCACTTTCAACCATGTAGGCATAGGCAACTCCTTCGATTGCTGGTTGGGGGTTGCGGAATCGAAGACTCAGGAGTGGTTAAATCCGCAATCCGCAACCAGCAATCATTTCGGGGCGCGTTCGTAGACGACGCGGCCGTCGAAAATCGTCATCTCGGGTTCGGTCAGCAGAATCTCTTCGGGCCTGACGCTCAGGAGGTCTCTGGAGTGGACGACGAGGTCGGCGAGCATGCCCGGCGCGATTTGCCCCTTCTCGCCTTCCTCGAAGGAGGCGTAGGCGGCCTCGGCCGTGTAGCAGCGGATGGCGTCGGCGATTGTCAGCCGCTCCTGCGGCCACCAGCCGCCCAAGGGCTCGCCCTCCGTGCTCTGCCGCGTGACGGCCGCGTAGAGCCCAAGGTAGGGGCTGACGGGCTCGACCGGCCAGTCGGTGCCGAAAGCGACGCGGACGCCGTAAGACCGCATCATGTGCCACGCGTAGGCGCCGAGCACGCGGTATTCGCCGAGCCGGTCCTGCGCCCAGCGCTTGTCCGAGATGGCGTGCGAAGGCTGCATCGAGGCGACGACCCCGAGGTCGCGGAAGCGCGCGAAGTCCGTGGGCGAGACGACCTGCGCGTGCTCGATGCGGTGGCGCATCGTCAGGCCCGCGCGCAGGCCCAGCGCGCGCTCGGCCTCACGCGGGTCGACGCCCGCGTCGGCAGTCACGGTGAGCTTGACCCTGTAGCCGCGCACGTCTGTCACGACGGGCGCCGCCGCGAAGCCGTCGAGCGCCATCCGGTTGGCGCGGTCGCCGATGGCGTGCAGCGCGATTTGGTAGCCGGCCTGCGCGCGCTCGACGATCATGCGCGTCAGCTCTTCGGGCGGGCGGCGCGGGAGGCCGCTGTTGTGCGGGTCGTCGGCGAAGGGCGCGAGCATGGCCGAGGTGCGCGAGCCGAGCGTGCCGTCCACGTAGCCCTTGAGCGCCGTCAGGCGCAGACGCAGGGGGTCGTCCTTGAACGTCTCGAACTCGTTGCGCTGCCGGTTCAGTTCGGCGACCGTGTCGCTAAAGTCCTGCCACTCGGCGACGCGCACGGTGAGCTTGCCTTCGCGCAAAAGCTCGCGGTAGAGCTTCGTCGTCTCGTAGCCGGAGTTGTCCTGAATCGAGGTGATGCCGAGGCGACGCGCCTCCGAGAGCGCGCGCGAGAGGGCCTCCATGCGCTCCTCGCGCGTGGCGTCGGGGACGTGGCGCGAGACGAGGCCGGCGGCCGTCTCCTTGAGTATGCCGGTCGGCTCGCCCGCCGCGTCGCGCAGGATTTCGCCGCCCTGCGGGTCCGTGGTCGCGCGCGTGACGCCGCCCTTCGCGAGCGCGAGCGTGTTGGCCCAACTGACGTGGCCGTCGACGCGCTGGAGGATGACGGGGTTGGCGGGCGCGACTTCGTCCAAGTCCTTCTTCGTCGGCCACTGGCCGCCCCAGAGCGTGTGGTCCCAGCCGCGCCCCGTAATCCAAGTGCCGGGCCTGACTTCGCGGACGCGCGCGGCGACGCGCGCCTTCGCCTCGGCGAGCGTCTTCGCGCCGGAAAGGTTGACGCGCAGGAGCGAGAGCCCGCCGCCGAGGAAGTGTATGTGCGCGTCGTTGAAGCCGGGCGTGACGAGGCGCCCGCGCAAATCGACGGTGCGCGCGCCGCGGTACGCGGCCCCTATCTCGCGCGAAGTGCCGACGGCGACGACCCGGCCCGCGTCGATGGCGATGGCCTCGGCCAGAGTGCCCGCCGCGTCGGCCGTGAAGACCTTGCCGTTCGTCAGGACGAGCGCGACCGTGCGCCGCTGCTGACGCTTCGCGGAGGCGCGCGGGGGCGTCGCGAAGAAGGCCGCGACGAGGGCCAGCGCGAGCGCCGGCGCGAGAGTTTTGCGCAGTTGCATGTTCCCTTAAAAATGCCGGATGGTGTCAGGCGAAAGCGCCGCCTTTATACCACTTTTCGGCGCGGGCGGCGCAGGGAAAATCCGCTCAGGCGCCGAGGAAGAGGCGCAGCTCTTCGGCCGTCGGGAGCGCGGTGCGTGCGCCGAGTGCGCGGCACTTGAGGGCAGCGACGGCGCAGCCCGTGCGCAGCGCGCCCTCTATCTCTTCGCCCGCGAGCAGGCCGTAGAGGAGGCCGACGTGGAAGGCGTCGCCCGCGCCCGTCGTGTCGCGGCAGCCGCCGGGCACGGGCAGGGCCGGCGACTCGACGAAGGCGCCTTCGCGGTAGACGACCGCGCCGCGCTCGCCCAGAGTCATGCCGACCAACGCGTCGTGTCGCAGCCTCGCCTTCATCTCGACGAGCGCCGCGCGCTCGTCATCAATCCCCGTCAGGCGGCGCGGGAACTCCTGCGAAGAGACGAGCACGTCAACGTGCGGCAGAAGCTCTTCCAGGCCGGGGTAGATGTTGTCGATGTCCAGGGAGACGACGGTGCCGGCCTCGCGCGCCTCGCGCGCCAGACGGGCGCAAGGCCTTGGGTCGTGAGCGTCCATGTGCAGCACGCGCGCGCGGGCGGCGAGCCCGGCGGGCGCCTCGTCCTCGCGGTAGGCCAGCCGCTCGTCGCGGTCCCAGATGACCGTGCGCTCGCCGCTGCGGGCGTCGATGAGGATGTAGGCTATCTGGTTGCGCGCGCCCTCGACCACTTCGGAGGGCGAGGCATCCACGCCCTCTTCGCCGAGCGTCTCAAGGCCGTAGAGCCCAGCGTCGTCGGAGCCGAAGCGGCCCGCGTAAACCGTCCGCAGGCCGAGCCTTTGCAGGCCCACCATCGCCGAGGCCGTCATCCCGCCGGCCGAGCGCAGGTGCTCGACGAGCCGCGTCTTCGTGTCGAACTCCGGGTACTCGGGGACGACGACGAGGTGGTCCACGGCGTTGACGCCGAAGCCCGCGGCGTCGAACTCTCTCTGTTTCGGAGGCTGGAAGGGGAATCTCAAGCGTCAAAGGCCCCGCGGCGTCCGGCGGAAGAATTTACAAGCGGGGCGGGGCGCGAGTTATTATACGCGGCGGGGTTCGTCTTACAAGGCGCCGCCCGCCCCCCCGGCGCGAGAAAAGTATGACGCTCAGACGCGCAAGCCACACACTCGTCGCGCTCGCCCTCATCGCCGCCGCCGCGGCGCCGCACGCGCACGCGCAGGGCGAGCCGCCCCGCGAAGCGAAGACGCCCGCGAAGGCCGAGGCCAGGGCCGAGGGCAAGGACGTTGCCAAGGCCGAAAGCGCGGCCGTCACCAACGGCACGCTTGAAGAGCTGAGGGACAAGCGGCTGGTGCGGCTGCTGGTCATCAGGCCGCGCACCGTCGACGCCGGCGACCCGACGCAGGGCATCGCCTCGGCCGTCGCCTCGGGCGCCGAGACCAACCCGCGGCTCCGCTGGACCTACGACCTCATCGCGCGCCGCCTCAACAAGTACATCCGCAAGCACCGCAGCATGACGGCCATCCCGGCGGGCATCGAGCCCGACTTCGTCATCGTCTTCAACCTTCTGAGGTACAGGGTCGCGCTCAACGGCATCTACCCGTCGGGCGAGATGTACGTCGTCACCTACAAGGCGCCCGGCCCGCCCCGCGTCCACTGGCGCACCGGCAAGGAGATGTTCGAGGAGGACGCCACCAAAGAACTCCTCAAAGCCCTCAAAGCCTCCCGCGGCGAGAAGTGAGCGGCCCCCGCCGCCCGGCCCGCGCGTTTTCGCGGGCGCGGGCGTTGGGATAAACTGTGGGGTGAAAGAAAGTCGGAGGCGGCGAGAGAGGCGGGTCAAGAGGCTTTGACGCTCGAAGAGAAGCTCAGTAACCTCCCGACCTCGCCCGGCGTCTACATCCACAAGGACGAGGCCGGGCGGGTCATCTACGTCGGGAAGGCGAAGAACCTGCGCAACCGCGTGCGCTCCTACTTCCAGTCGGGGCGCGGGCACGACCGCAAGACGCGCGAGCTGGTGCGCCGCATCCGCGACCTTGAGTTCATCGTCACCGACACGGAGGTCGAAGCCCTCGTCCTCGAATCCAACCTCATCAAGCGGCACAAGCCGCGCTACAACGTCCTCCTCAAAGACGACAAGCAGTACCCGCACCTGAAGCTGACCGTCGGCGAGCCTTTCCCGCGCGTGATGATTACGCGGCGCGTGCAGCGCGACGGCGCGCTCTACTTCGGCCCGTACCTGCCGGCCTCGCTCGCGCGCCGCACCATCGACCTCATCAACCGCACCTTCCAGCTCCGCACCTGCGACATAGAAATCGACGGGCGGCTCCCGCGGCCCTGCCTCGAATACCACATCAAGCGCTGCCTCGGCCCCTGCGTGAAGGACCTCTGCAAGCCGGACGAGTACGCCGAGTCGGTGCGCGACGTGCGCATGTTCCTCGAAGGCAAGAACCGCGAGCTGGCCGACGACTACGAGCGGCGGATGACGGAGGCGAGCGAGGAGATGCGCTTCGAGATGGCGGCCAAGTACCGCGACCTCCGCAAGACCGTGCTCGCCGTCTCCGAGCAGCAGAAGATGGCGACGACGGCCGACCGCGACGTGGACATCTTCGGCTTCTACCGCGAGGGGCCGCGCCTCGCCCTCCAGCTCTTCACCATGCGCGAGGGCAAGATAGTCGGCCGCCGCGAGTTCTTCTGGGAGGACCTGGCCGAGGACGACTCGTTCGACGCGGGCTCTTTCCTGAGCGAGGTGCTGACGCAGTACTACTCGACCGACTACGTGCCGCGCGAGGTCCACGTCCCCGCAGATTTCGAGGACCGCGCGCTCTTAGAGAAGGCTTTGACGGAGAGGAAGGGCCGGCGCGTCCGCATCCTCGACCCGCAGCGCGGCGAGAAGCGCGACATGATAGAGCTGGTCGAGAAGAACGCGCGCATCGCCTTCGAGCAGAGGTTCCGCGTGCTGAAGCCGGACATGGAGCGCGTGCTCGAAGAGTTGCAGGAGGTCCTGGAGCTGCCGCGCTTCCCGGCGCGCGTCGAGTCCTTCGACGTGTCGAACATCTCGGGGGCCGAGAACGTCGCGGCGATGGTCGTCTGCGAGAACGGCAAGATGAACCGGCAGGAGTACCGCAAGTTCCGCATCAAGTCGGTCGAGGGCGCGAACGACCCGGCCTCGATGCACGAGGCGGTCCTCAGGCGCTACCGCCGGCAGCTAGACGAGAACAACCCCCTGCCCGACCTCGTCATGATAGACGGCGGCAAGGCGCAGCTCGGCGCCGCCGCCGCAGCGATGCGCGAGCTGGACCTCGAAGCGGTACCAATGATAGGCGTCGTGAAGCCGCCGCGCCGCCACAACGAGGTGTCGCACCTGCTCGTCAAGGGGCGCGAGCACGAGCCCGTCTATCTGGATTCGCACTCGCCCGTGCTGCGTCTCATCCAGATGATACGCGACGAGACGCACCGCGCCGCCGTCACCTACCACCGCAAGCGCCGGGAGCTGCGCGACTTCACCTCCGAGCTTTCGGACATCCCCGGCGTCGGCGAGAAGCGGAAGACGCGACTGCTCCGCAACCTCGGCTCGATTCAGCGCGTCGCGCAGGCGGGCGTCGAGGAGTTGTCGCCCTTCGTCGGCCGCAAGACCGCCGAAGAAATCGTCGCCCACTTCGGGCGCCAGCGCGCCCTCGCCGGCGTTGACGAAAGTGCGGCCGGCTCCCACGACCCGACCGTCATGACCGACGAGACCATCGGCGGCGAGCACGTCGAGACGCGGCTCGTCGACCCCGAGGGCGAGGCCGAAGACCTCCAGCCCATCCGCTCCGTCGACCAGGAGGGGCACGTGCGCGGGCGGCGGCGCTCGTCGCGCAAGCCCGGCGAGCGCTCGACCAACCCGCACGGCGTCCGCCGCGAAAAACTCGCGGACGCCGACCTGAGCGAGAGCCCCGAGAGCTAGGGCCGGCCCGTCTTTCTCTTTTCAGGCATGAGCACAAGCCCGCACAGCGGCGGCCCGCGCGGCCTCAAAGTCATCGGGGCGCTGACGGCGTGCGTCTACCTCGCGACGTGCCTGTTCTACGCGCGCGGCCCCGAGGTCTACACGCGCACCTGGCGCGAGCTGTTCGCGTGGTTCTTCTCGCTGACGCTGCTGCCGCTCTTCTACAAGGGCTACCGGCTGGTCGAAGAGTCGTGGGAGGAGGGGGCGGCGCGCGTCGTCGTCTTCTTCGCCGCGGTCTTCTGCCTGCTGACGGTCCTGACCGTGCCGTTCCACTCGACCGACGTGTTCGGCTACATCAACCGCGGGTGGCAGCAGGTCCGCTACGGCCAGAACCCTTACCTCTACACGCTGGCCGAGGTGCCGGGCTGGGAGCAGGACCCGATGCTGCGCGAGCACTGGCTCTACAACCCGGTCCCTTACGGCTTCCTCTTCACGCTGCTGGCGCGCGGCGTGGTGGCGCTCGGCGGCGGCAACTGGTGGCTGACGCTGCTGCTCTTCAAGCTGTTGAACGCCGCGGCCTACGCCCTGACCGCGTGGCTCGTCTGGCGGGGCGCTCGGCGTCTGGGGCACGAGCGGCCCGCGCTCGCGCTCTACACGTTCCTCTGGAACCCGCTCGTCCTCATGCACCACCTCGCCAACGGGCACAACGACATCCTCGTCGGCTGCCTGCTGGCCCTCGCCTTTTACCTTTTGACGACGGCCGCGTGCCTCTGGGTCATCCCGGTGCTCGTGGCGGCGACGCTCCTGAAGTACGCGCCGGCGCTTCTCGTGCCTCTGGCGCTCTTGTTCGTGTGGAAGAGGAGGGGCTGGCGTTCCGCCTTCGCGGGATTAGGTCTGGGGGCGCTGCTGGCGTTGGCCGTGAGCGCGCCTTACTTGAAGGACTGGCAGCGTTTCCGGCTCGAAGACATTCGGGACAACGCGACGCTCATCGACAACTCGCTCCACTCATTTCTCATACACGTCTACCGGAACCTCGCGCGACTCTTCTCGCCGCTCGCGCAGTTCACCGGCGCCGTCGACACGCTCATCAAGACGACGCTGCGACTCGGCTTCCTCATCTTCCTCGCCTTCCGCGCCCTCGTCGTCCTGCGCGCCTTCCGGATGCCGGAGGGACTGACGGCGCGGCGCGTGATGCACGAGACGGTGCTGGTGCTGACGGTGCTCATCTGCGTCGTCAGCTCGAAGTTCAACGGGTGGTACATGGGGATACTGCTGCCGCCCGCGCTCTTCCTCGAAGAGGGCCACTGGCTGCGGCGCTTCGTCGTGCTCGTCACCTGCGCGCAACTGCTCTCGCTCACCTTCTTCAAGCAGGCGTACATGCTCAACTACTTCGCCATGGTCCTCGTCCCGGCGTGGATAGTCTACAGGCAGGTGAAGAGTGAGAGGGCCGCCCCCCGGCCGGCTTAGCGCGCGGGCCGCAGGGCGTTGTACTTTTTGAGAATCTCGACGGTCCGTTCAATCGGCAGCGCCTCGACGCGCGCCCCGCCTCGGCCCGCGACGGTCGTCGCCTTAAGCAAAGAGTTGTAGATGGCCTCTTCGGTGGCCTCGACGCAGGCGAGAAAGAGCGGCGACATCGCGTCGTTGGGCAGCAGCTCCGTGCGGCGCGGGGCCGTCTCGCCGTGGCGCAGGCGGACCTGCGCGGCCGTGCTGAAGGCGATGACGTAGTCGCCGCTGCCGTTCGTCGCGGGCGAGCCGGTGCGCGCAAGTCCCAGCATCGCGCGCGAGGCGAGCCGCCGCAGGTTGCGCGCGTCGAGCGGCGCGTCCGTGGCGACGACCATGATGATAGAGCCGTCGGCGCCCTCGCCCCGCGCGCCGCCCGCGCCGCCCGCGCGCCCCGCCTCCACGTCTTCCCTGAGATAGTAACGGCCGAGTTCGCGCCCGACCGGCGCGCCGTTCATCGTCAGCACGCCGCCGTAGTTCGTCTGCACGAGGACGCCGACCGTGTAGCCGCCGTGTCTCGGCGGCACGACGCGTGAGGCCGTGCCGATGCCGCCCTTGAAGCCGAAGGCCACCGTGCCCGTGCCCGCGCCGACCGAGCCCTCTTCGACCTCGCCGCCCTTCGCGCCCTTCAGGGCCGCGAAGACCTCCTCGCGCCCGACGTGACGGCCGCGGATGTCGTTCAGCGTCCCGTCGTTGGTCTCGCCGACGACGGCGTTCACCGAGCGCACGTCCTCGTTGCCGGGCAGCGCCAGCATCCAGTCGAGCAGGGCGTCGGCGACGCGCGGGACGTTCAGTGTGTTCGTCAAAAGTATCGGCGTCTCAAGCTCGTCCAACTCCTCGACCTGCGTCGAGCCCAGAAGCTTGCCGAAGCCGTTGCCGACGAAGACGGCCGCCGGAACCTTCTCGCGAAAAAGGTTCCCCGCGTG
>Ga0182001_10000197_pt1 | contig 13560 bp, 14 predicted proteins | sample BulsoiFelSFmetaG_FD_120485 | JGI IMG/M metagenome (GOLD analysis project Ga0182001, IMG submission 120485) | Bulk soil microbial communities from Mexico - San Felipe (SF) metaG | ecosystem: Environmental > Terrestrial > Soil > Agricultural land | place: Mexico: San Luis Potosi | collected... | reverse complement strand
TTTCCGGTGGCTGGCAACCGGGTCCGGCGCCTTCATCGTCGTACTCGTCGGCGGGATCGGCCTGTTCCTGCTCCTTCAGGCGATCCCGCCGCTGTTGCACAACCACGTAAACTTCCTGACATTCCGGCAGTTTTTGACCGGCGACGTCGCTAACCTGCAGTTCGGTGTTCTCGACCTACTGCTTGTCACCGTCGAAGTCTCGGTTGTGGCGCTGGTCCTCGCCATGCCGATCGGGCTGGCCATCGCGTTGTTTCTCACCCAGTACACGCCGCAGCGGCTGGTGCGTCCATTCGGATATGCAGTCGATCTTCTGGCGGCGATCCCATCGATCATCTTCGGTCTCTGGGGCATCTTTGCGCTGGCACCAGTGATCGAGCCGTTCGCTAGTTGGCTGAACACTAACGTCGGCTTCATCTTTCTGTTCAGTGACGGCGATGTCCCGATCTCCCGCGGCGCCAACCTGTTCACCGCCAGCATTGTGCTGGCCGTGATGATTCTGCCGATCATCACGGCGATCACCCGAGACGTCCTCGCTCAAACCCCGCGGACGCAGATAGAGGGCGCGCTGGCGCTCGGCGCGACCCGGTGGGAGGTCATCACGACGGTCGTGTTCCCGTTTGGCCGGGCAGGCTACATCAGCGCTTCCATGCTCGGGCTGGGTCGTGCGCTGGGCGAGACCATCGCACTGACGATCATCCTCGCTGCAACCCCGCAATTGTTCAGCGGCAGTCTGTTCGATGGTGGAGCCACCTTCGCATCGAAAATCGCGCTCGCCGCCCAGGAGTTCAATAACCCGGTACAGGCCGGCGCCTACATCGCTGCCGGGCTGGTGCTGTTCGTACTCACCTTCGCAGTGAACTCGCTGGCAAGATTGCTGGTCGTCAAGAAGGAGTACTACTCGTGAGTGCACCCGCCACGGCGGACTCCTCCACCACGGCACCGACCTTCGCCGGCATCAGCGCTTCGCGCAAGATCCGGAATTCGCTGGCCACGGTGTTAGTCACCGCCGCATTCCTGCTTGCTCTGGTGCCGCTGGTCTGGGTCCTGTACACAGTGTTCGCGCGCGGCTTCACTGTCATCTTGAGCGCGGGCTGGTGGAGTCAATCCCTGTCCGGCCTGCTCGGACGGCAGCAGGGTGGCGGGGTCTACCACGCCATTTACGGCACGCTGATCACCAGTCTGGTCTGTGCGGTAGTGTCGGTTCCTATCGGGATGATGGTCGCCGTGTATCTCGTCGAATACGGCGGGCGCACCCGACTGGCGCGGACCACCACGTTCATGGTGGACATCCTGACCGGTGTTCCGTCGATCGTGGCGGCACTGTTCGTCTATGCACTCTGGATCGCGATCCTGGGCTTTCCCCGTAGTGCGCTGGCGGTATCGTTCGCGTTAGTCATGCTCATGGTTCCGGTGGTCATTCGCTCTACCGAAGAAATGCTCAAGATCGTCCCTGACGAGCTTCGGGAGGCGTCATACGCCCTCGGCGTCCCAAAATGGAAAACGATCATGCGGGTAGTTATCCCGACGGCGCTCTCCGGTATTCTCAGCGGCACCATGCTGGCGCTGGCGCGAGTGATGGGAGAAACGGCGCCAGTGCTGGTCCTGGTCGCCTACGCACCGTTCATCAATTACAACCTCTTCGGCGGGAACATGGCGACATTGCCACTGCTGATGACAGTGGAGCGAAATAACCCTACCGACGCCGGAGCCGACCGGATCTGGGGTTCGGCACTCACCCTGATCCTCATCATCGCGCTACTCGGCGTGCTCGCAACGGTCCTATCTCGAGTGTTCGCAGTGAAGAACAGGTGAGGTGAACGGCTCGACTCTAATCGCTCTGCGGTAAGTCAAAAATGTAGCCAACGCCCCGGACAGTTCGAATACGAGTCGGCCTGTCCAGGTCACTCTCGATCTTCGTCCGGAGCCGACGAATGTGTACCTCGAGGTAGTTACGGACGTCCGCCCGATCCGGACCCCATGCGTTGTCGAGCAACTCTCGCCGGGTGACAACCCGACCGGCATTGTCCATCAGCTGCTCTAAAATAACGAATTCCTTGTGCGGCAGATGAACTGGTGTTCCCCGCACAACGAGCCGGTGCCCGTCGAGTTGCAACTCCACGTCGCCGACTCGCAAAATCCGTAGCCGGCCGAGAGTCCGAGGATCGACCGACAGGTAACGCCCCGGCTCCGGTATGTTCGCTTGCCCCCAGCTCTCGACCGCCGACATCAGCCGAACCGCCCCGAGATGTAGTCCTCCGTAGCCTTTTCTCGGGGGTTGGAGAAGATTTTCTCCGTGTCGTCGAGCTCGACGAGGCGTCCGGGCTTGTCTGCGCCGGGTAGATTGAAGAATCCGGTTCGGTCGGATACGCGAGCGGCCTGCTGCATGTTATGGGTCACAATGACGATCGTGTAGTCCTTCTTCAGCTCACCGATCAGCTCCTCGATCGCCAGTGTGGAGATCGGGTCCAGCGCTGAGCAGGGCTCATCCATCAGCAGGACATCAGGCTGCACCGCGATGGCGCGCGCGATGCACAACCGCTGCTGTTGCCCGCCGGACAGGCCACCGCCGGGCTTGTCGAGCCGGTCCTTGACCTCACTCCATAGGCTCGCGCCGCGCAACGAGCGCTCGGCCACCTCATCCAACCGAGCCTTGTTCCGGGTCCCCTGGAGCTTGAGCCCGGCGACCACGTTGTCCCGGATCGACATGGTCGGAAACGGATTGGGCCGCTGGAACACCATGCCGACCGCGCGACGCACGTCCACCGGATCAACACCGGGCCCGTAGATGTCCTCCCCGTCAAGCTCTACCCGACCTGCCACGCGCGCTCCTGGGATCACCTCATGCATCCTGTTGATCGTGCGCAGCACGGTCGATTTGCCGCAACCAGAGGGCCCGATGAACGCGGTGACCGACTGCGGTGACACGGACAAGCTCACGCCCTGCACAGCGTGAAACTTGCCGTAGTAGATATCGACGTCCTTCATTCGAACGTTCTTCGCCATAGCAGGTCCAATTTTAGTTACGAGCGATCAGAACCAGCGGCGCGGCGCCAGTTGACCGCTGTGTTTGGTTGGCGAAGAGCGGCCGAGGTAACTCAAGCTTCACGAAACCTCCGAAGATGGGAAGCAAGTGTGGGGACAGCTACAGCCCAACGGCCGCTGGCGAAACCTATGCAGCGTCGATAGATGCGAACTAACCAGCTGGTAAACGAAGGATGAACGTTCCCCCACAAGGATACCAATCATCACCCGTATCGCCTAATCAGGATTACGGGACTAACAATCTGTGATTGAACGATATCCCGCCGGAATCCGGAGGGGGTACCGGCGGGATCAGGCGAACGCACCAGCGATTAACTCAACCGCAGGCCAGAGTTCGGGGCGGACCGTCAGAGCGGCATCCGGCAGGCAACGGACCTTCGCCGGGCGCACACCAATCAGAACATCATGGCTAAGACGCCGGACCAAATACGATTTCTCTTAGGCTCTGGGTGCCCGTCATCGGCTTACCCTCACCTGCCATCTTCGCCCGCCAGGCTGCGCGAAGATCGTCACTCACGCCCGCGGACTGGGACAGCGGCGAGCCGGGATCCAGACCCTGAAAACCGCAATTCACCTCGACGTTCATGCAGTGCTGGTCGGTGCACTCCCTGATGTCTGTCTTGGTGTGCTCTTCCTCACTCCACGCGGTCCAGCCACCGAAACCCCCACGCATCGCCCCGAGCGTCGAGTTGCCGCCGTCCGGTGTGCCGTCGGACTGCGGGTTATTCTTATGCTCTTGGCTCATATTGAGCATTCTATCAGCCATGGGTTCCTGAAGCCGTGTGTCGCAGCGTGCGCCGGGAGTCACCGACCGCGACTTGCGCCGCCGATCGCCGTAAGGCCCTCGCCTCGCATCCTCCAGTCAACAGACTTGACACCTCGTCACGATTCACTCTTTAGGCTGACGTAACCTCGACTCGTATGGCTTAGCGTCAGGTCTTTCGAAGTGGTCTGCGTGGAACATCTGCCCCGTGAATTCGCCACTTCACCTTGTCGTGGAGGTTCGGCAATGACGCAAATCATGGGCATCGGCGCGCTCCGCACCGAACTCACCGGCCGGGTGATCGACGCGTCCGACATCGACTACGACACCGCGCGCTCGGTCTGGAACGGAGACATCGATCGCCGGCCGGCGGCTATCGTCCGGTGCTCTGACAACTCCGACGTCGCAGCGGCGATCGCTTTCGCCCGCCAGCAAGGCTTGCAGATCTCGGTGCGAGGCGGCGGGCACGGGTTCTGGGGAGCCGCAGTACCGGCGGGCGGCTTGGTTATCGACCTCAGCGAACTGCGGGGCGTGTCGGTGGACCCTGGCAGCCGCCGGGCCTGGTGCGGTGGTGGCGCCACTCTTGCGGATCTGGATGCCGCTACTCAGCGGCATGGCCTCGCCGTGACCGGGGGGACGATCAGTCACACCGGTGTGGGCGGTCTGACGCTGGGCGGTGGGTTCGGCTGGCTCGTCCATAAGGCTGGGCTGACCGTGGACAACCTGCTGTCCGCAGAAGTGGTCACCCCCGACGGTCGCACACTGGTGGTCTCCGCCGACGAGCATCCCGACCTGTTCTGGGGGCTGCGAGGCGGTGGGGGCAACTTCGGCGTCGTCACCGGCTTTGAGTTCCGGCTACACGAGGTGGGTCCATTGGTATACCTCGGTCTGTTCTTCTGGGGGCTGGAGCAAAGCACCGAGGCACTTCGGCTCGGCCGGGAGGTAGCCGCGTGCCTGCCTCGCGATGCGGGGCTGCTGCTGGCCGCCGGCCTGACCGCGCCACCAGCACCTTTCGTGCCTGAGCGGCACCGCGGTACCCCAGGGATCGCGATGCTGGTCGCCGGCTTCGGGTCAGCCCAGGACCACGCTCGGCTGATCGCACCGATCCGGGAGGCGCTGCCGCCGTTGTTCGAATTCGTGACTCCACTGCCTTACGTCGAGTTGCAGAAGATGCTCGACGAGTCCGCACCGTGGGGCATTCACGCTTATGAAAAAAGCCTTAACCTCTACCAGCTCGACGACGAGGCGATCGCCGTACTCACCGAACGCATACCGGGCAAGAGTTCACCGATGTCATTCATCCCGATCTTCTCGGTAGGGGGGGCATTCGCCGATGTCGGGGAGCAGGAGACCGCCTTCGGCGGCAGCCGGGCAACGCGGTTCGTGGTCAACGTAACGGCCATCGCGCCGAACGCTGAACTGCTCGCGGCTGACCGATCCTGGGCGCGATCGGTGTGGCAGGCACTAGCCGCGCATACCAACCGGACCGGGGGCTACGTCAACTTCATGGCCGAGGACGACGCGGATCGCGTACAAGCAGCCTACGGTCCGGTGAAGTACCAGCGGCTGGCTCGGATCAAGGCGCGTTACGACCCGGACAATGTCTTCCGGATGAACGCGAACATCAAGCCGGCAGCGCACGCCGAGCGTTGACAAGATTCCCGGGAAACACCGAATCGAGTAAGTTCAGCTCATGGCGGAGCTGCTACGGACGCATCGGCTCCTGGTACGGGACTGGTCGGTCGCCGACGCCGAGGCAGCATTGAAACTCTACGGGCATGACACCGTCATGAGCTGGCTGCATGAGCCCAACCGGATTCCCAATGCGGATGCCATGCACGGAGTGCTGCACAGTTGGATCACCGAGCAACGGGAGATGTCGCCTGGGACCGGACGGTGGGCGCTGGTGCTGCTTGACGGGGGCATGTTGGTCGGTGGGGTGAGCTTGCTGCCGATGCCGGTGCCCGAGGCGGACGTGGAGATCGAATATCAACTGGCCCCGGAGTACTGGGGCCGCGGCTACGTCACCGAAGCCGCCCGGGCGCTGGCGCACTGGGCCTTCGAGCATTCGCTGGTCGAATTGTTCGCACTGGTCAACCCGGATAACGTGCGCGCAGCGGCCACCGCGCGGCGGATCGGCATGGAGTGGGTCGGCGAGAGCGACAAGTATCACGGGACGCGTCTGCAGGTGTTCCGGCTGCGACCCGACGACCTTGCCAGCATGGGTCAGCAGTAAATCCTCAGGAATAGATCCGGGTAACCCAGTCCGCTACGCAGCCTGGTTTCGCGCCGCCCTCGATCTGCATCGTGGCACGCAGCACGAGCTGCAGACCGCCGGTTACCTCGGTGGCCTCGGCAAGGACCACCTCGGCCCGCACCGTCGAGCCGACCGGCACCGGGGCCGGGAAACGCACCTTGTTCAGACCGTAGTTGATGGTCATCGCGGCGCCCTCGACCCGGTAGGTCTGAAAGATCAAGTATGGCAGCAGCGACAGGGTGAGGAAGCCGTGCGCGATGGTGGTGCCGAAGGGGCCGGTCGCCGCGCGCTGCGGATCGATGTGAATCCATTGGTGGTCCTCGGTCGCGTCGGCGAAGGCGTTGACGCGCTGCTGATCGATAGTCATCCAGTCGCTCGTACCCAGCTGCTCGCCAGCCGCAGCCAACAACTCGTCAGCTCCGGTGAACACCCTCATCGTTGATCACTCTCCCCCATGCCTCGGTTGCCGGCGGATCGTTCGCACCAGCGGTCAGCTCAGTGTGAAACACCGGTTCCAGCCGGCCGCTACGCCCGCTGTGCTCGACGATGAGCTCGGCGCTGCGACCCGCAAACATCAGCGTCGCCACCATGTTGCCGAACGCGGGGCCGCTGACCCGGCGCCAGCACACTGCCGGATCGGGTATCCCGTAGTGGCGCACCACGTTGCGGACCACCTTGCCCAGCGCAGCGTTCCAGGCGGCCCGCAACGCTACAGTCGCATACCACGGAACGCTGTGGTGCACTGGCGAGCACACCAGTTGATAGACGGGTGCGCCATCGACATCGGCTCGGGCCACGTAACTGTGGTGCACATCTCCGGAGAGCACGCTGATCGTCGCGGGGGCACGCGGCCCGACCGCGACCCCTCGCAGCAGTGTGGCGAGCCGGTCGAAAGAATTGCGGAACGCCGCCCAGTGCTCCAGATCGAGGGCTTGACGGATACGCTCAGCAAGCGCGCTACCTCGGGCGCAGGCCGCCTCATTGGCCGCCTGAACATCGTGCAGCGCCGGCGCGAGCAACCATGGCAGCGAGCTACCGACCAGCACATGCTCAGCCTGATGGGCGTCCTCGCTGACAGCGTTCTCCACCCAGGAGAACTCGTCGTCATCGAGCATCGCTCGTCGACCCTCGGTTAACACCCGCCCGCAGCGGGTGTCCATGACAACCAGCCGCAACCCGTCGATGTCCCACCGGTAGCTCCACCTGACTGATGACGGGTCGGCGTCCGCGGCGTCAGCCATCTTCCGCAGCACCGGCCAGGCGTCCCCCTCGGCGTCCTGGACCGCGCACCAGATCGGGTCAGTCTGGCGCTGCTGCGCGCACAGATTGCCGATGTGTTGATAGACCCAATAGGCGGCCAGCGCACCCCGGATCCGGTCGGGCCACCAAGCCTGAGCGGTGATCCAAGCCCGCCACGCTGCCGAGGTGTTCCAGTCATCGCGCACATCATGATCGTCAAAGATCATCGCGGTGGGCACTGTCGACATCAGCCACCGTAATGGAGCGTCTGACCAGCTATCACGGTACAGCCGGGAGTACTCGGTGAAGTCAGCCACCTCGTGTCCCGGTGGGGCGGTGGTGTCCCGATGCCGGTCCAGCCAGCGTCGGGTCCGCGGAGCTGGGTCGTCGGCGTACACCTGATCACCAAGCAGAAGCAACGCCTCCGGCAGGGCTTCAGGCCCCGTGGCGGCCATCCGGTCGGCGTAGGCATCCAGCGCGTCGGCACCGTCGATGGCCATGGATCGGGGGGCATCACCCCTGGCGCGCCGACAGGAACCGAAAACCACCTGAACTCCCATCCCGGTGCCGCGGGTACGGATCCGGCTCTCGGGCCACGGTGATCCCGGTCGCGGCCAGACCAGGTTGCATCCAGATACACCTGATACGAATCACCGAGCCCGGTTCGAGCCCGTCGATGTCCACCAGCGCGTAGTGCTCATCGCACACGGTGAATGTCGAAGCCCGGCAACCGAGCACCTCGACCTCGGCCGGACGAGAGGTCTGCACCCACATCGCCGCCGTTGTCGTCCCGACGTGCCGGAGAATGGGACCCAGCAATAACCGAGCGGGCGAGATAGCCACCGGTTCTGCCTACCCGACTCGCCGCTGGTGCGCGACACTAGGGTGCAATGGTGACGAATCCTTCCTCGACGAGGGCGAGGATGGGAACCCCCGCCGGTCGATGGGTGCTGCTGGCGACGATCACGGGCTCGGGGATGGCAATGCTCGACGCCACGGTGGTGAACATCGCGCTGCCCTCGATCGGCCGTGAATTCAGCGCGGATTTCCGAACTCTGCAGTGGATCGTCAACTCCTACACCCTCACGCTGGCCGCGCTGATCCTGCTGGCCGGCGCGCTCGGGGACCATTTCGGTCGGCGCCGGGTGTTCATCGCGGGAGTGGTGTGGTTCGCCCTCGCCTCGCTGCTGTGCGGGCTGGCGCCCACCGCGGAGGTACTTGTCGCCGCCCGAGCGCTGCAGGGCATCGGTGGAGCCTTGCTCACTCCGGGCAGCCTGGCGATCATCTCTTCGTCGTTCGTGACCGAAGACCGGGCCAGAGCGGTGGGCGCCTGGTCCGGGCTCGGTGGCGTCGCCACCGCGATCGGTCCGTTTCTCGGCGGTTACCTCGTCGGGCTGAACTGGCGCCTGGTGTTTCTGGTGAACCTGCCGGTCGCGGCCTTCATTGTGGTGACATCGCTCAGGCATGTGCCGGAGAGCTTCGACGAGCAGAGCCCACCGGGGCTGGACGTCGTTGGTGCGGTGCTCACCGCGGCCGGGCTGGCTGGTGTGACTTACGCGCTGACCAGCCTCGGTGGCGGCGCCGGCGGCATGGCAGTGGCGGTCGCCGGCGTTGGGGGGCTTGCCGCGTTGCTGGCTTTCGTGCAGGTCGAGCGCCGTTCGCCGCACCCCCTGGTGCCACTGGGGCTCTTCACCGACCGTCGGTTCAGCGTGGCCAACGCAGTGACGTTGCTGGTGTATGCGGGGCTCGGGGTGTTCTTCTTCCTGCTCGTACTGCATCTGCAGATTGTGGCCGGGTTCTCTCCCCTGGCCGCCGGCACCGCGTTGCTGCCCGTCACCGCCCTGATGTTGCTACTGTCCGCCCGAGCGGGTGCGCTCGCCGAGCGGATCGGCCCCCGGATACCGATGTCAGTGGGACCGCTGCTGGCCGCCGCGGGTTTCCTGCTGACCTTGCGGATCGGGCGCGGGGCCTCTTACCTGGGCGATGTTCTCCCGGCAGTGGTGGTGGTGGGGTTGGGGCTCTCACTCACCGTGGCGCCACTCACCGCTACCGTGCTGGGCTCAGCCGATCCGCGTTACGCCGGAACTGCGTCGGGAGTGAACAACGCGATCGCTCGCGCGGGCGGCCTGCTAGCCGTCGCGGTGATTCCGGTAGCGGCGGGCTTGGGTGACACCGACTACACCCGTCCGACGTCCTTCGAAGCCGGCTTCCACCCCGCGATGTTGATCAGCGCCGGCCTGCTGGCGCTGGGCTCCTTGCTGGCTGCGGTTCTGCTTCACGAACCCCGCCCGGTGCCCGTCTCCGCTCCCACCGAGCGCATCCCGCTGGAACGCTGTTCCCACTGCGGCGTCACCGGGCCTCAGCTGCACCCTTCGGTGCGCTAAGGGTCGGCGCCAGAGGTCATCCGGACGATCTCTGTGGCCACGACAGCCGCCTCCCGGTCACCGAGCACGATCAGGTAGTGGTTCGTGTCGTCGACGAGCACATCACGCAGCCCAGGCAGGGTGCGCTTGACCTCGTTGACGACCGCCTCGGGCAGCAGCGGGGTGGGCTCGTCGGCGAGGCCGCGGGGCGCCCGGAGGAGGACCAGCGGCTCGGGCATCGCAGCCACCGCCGCCCGGATTGCTGCAACCTCGAGCTGATCGCGTCCGTCGACCCGCACGGCCGCCTCGACCACCTTTGAGCGCAGGCAGCCGGGTGGCCCATCCAGGTCGTAGTCCACATAGCTCTGCACGTCGGCATTCCAGTGGTGGGCGAAGGCGGGGTGGCGGCGCCAAAACTCGCGGTAGCCCTCTGGAGAGGCGAAGGTCATCCGGAGGCGGGTGAGGGCCGGGCCGAGGACGGCCTCGAGGACAACGTCGGGGTCTGCGTGCTCGGGCACTGCCAGTGGCAGCCCGCCGTCGACCAGCACCACTCCGGCGCAGCGCCCCGGTTGGGCGGCAGCCAGGCGACCGACGATGTAGGCGCCCATCGAATGACCGGCGAGAACGGCCTGCTCGGCTCCCCAGTGGTCCAGGACGGCCACCAGGTCGGTCACGTGGGCGTCGAGGCCGTAGGGTCCCGGCAGGGCCGCGCTGGCACCGCGGCCGCGCAGGTCGGGTACCAGGAAGGTGATGCCACGGGCCGCCAGGTGGCGGGCCACCACCCCCAGTAAGAGGTGTGATCCCGTGATGCCGTGGACGCCCAGTACCAGTGCGGCAGCGCCCGGTTCACCAGGGCCGGCGATGGCGACAGCCAAAACTCCACCCACGACTGGGACTTCTATCTTGGTGTGAAATGCGGTGACCGCCATCAACGAGCTCTTGGTGCGGAGACCAACACTTGTCAAGATTCCCATAGGTGTTCGTTTGTATGGCGCACCAGATGGGCGAGATCGGGTATTTCCACGACATTCCGGCCAGCGGCGCGAAGGAGTTCGGTGCCCTGGCAGTCGACGAACAGGTTGGGTTCGCGCCAGGCGAAGACGATCCGCGGAATCGGGGTGGCGAGGATGAGTTCAGTGCAGCTGACCGGCCGTGAGGCGCGAGTGCTGCACGGTTCGAGCGAGCTGTAGAGCGTGGCTGCAGCCAAGCGGGTGTCGTGTGGCGCGAGCTTGGCCAGAGCGGCCTCCTCTGCGTGGTCGTGGGGGTCTGTCTCGCGGGAGTAACCGGTGGCAATCACAGCACCGCCGGTATCCACGATCACCGCGCCGACCGAGAAGGCCGTCCGCGACGGGGGGCAACTGTTCGCCAGTTCGATGGCACGCCGCAAGTACCGGCGATCCCGATCGACCCTGAGCGCTGTCATCACGGAGCTCCTGCCGGGTGGCTCAGTGGGTGACGGTGATGGCCTGCACGGGGCAGGCTCGGGCGCCTTCCTCTGCTTGGGGCTCCAGGCCGGGCGGGACCTCCGGGTTGCGAATCAGGCAGTACCCGCCGTCGTCCAGGTCGTAGATCTCGGGCGCGACGGCGTTGCACTGACCGTGGCCCTCACAGATATTGAGGTCGACCTCGACGCGCACGGCGCCCTCCTCGGCTTCGGTCCTGGCGTGGTGGGACGTGCGGCCATTTTGGCCTCGATGGTCACGGCTCCACACACCAGGGATCCCTCACTACGGGGGACTATCACCCGAAATACTTAGGCAATCGGGTGCACTTTGAGCCGACGTGTATCTCACCGGCGTCGGGTGATTTGCGGCTCGACGGGCGAGCCAGCGCAGATCAATCCCGTTCCTTCGTCGCCCTACGAGGGGCTTGAACTGGGGATATGACTCTTCATCGAGAAACCCGATGACTTGCCGAGCCCGCTGATGGCCGGCCACGGCCGATCGGATTGAGCGGCACGACACCAGGGTGAGGGGCCTTAAGTCCACGAGCGAAGTCCGGTAGACAGTGCACTGCGGCGTGACGGCAGCTCGGCTGGGTCGTTAACGTGGCGAGTGCGCTCTAGGGGCTGTTGGGGGGAGCGACAAGGAGGTCGGTAGGTGGATCGTCGGGTGCGACGTGCGGTGCTGGAACGTCTGGCGGCGGTTGAGGAGATGGCCGTGCGGGCAGGTGCGACGTTGTCGGCGCCGCTAGCGCGCAGGCACATCCGGACCATCACAGACGGTTGGCGCGAGCTGCTCGTCCAGCACCAGCCGGATCCCACTGGCCGTTGCCCCGTTTGCTCGGGATGGCTACGCCGCCGCCGCTGGCCCTGCGATGTGTGGGTGACCGCGCACCGTCACCTCATCGGTGACGGGACCGAGTCGATTGAACGATCTTCCAGGAACTCCAACCCCTTCTGCCAGCCGCGTCAGATGTTGATAGTGCCGCGCCAGCTCGACGCGCACGTCATCAAGTCGGCTCCGGCGCGAACCGCCTCCTCGCACGGCCAGAGCGACAAGGGCTCGACTCAACGAGCCTGACCTTTGGTTGGCTACTGGAGTCCACCGTACCTCTGCGACAGTGTCGGGCTAGCCACATAGCCTGGCAGTCGTGCCCGAACAGATCGCTGCTCACCGCGGCTGGATCCGCAGACTTGGAGCAGCCTGCTGGCGCCATCCCCGCCTCACTGTGACGGCGCTGCTGGCATCCGGTATCGGGGTCGGCACAGAGGCGATCGCCCCGCTGCTCACCCGGCTTGCGGTGGACGATGCTGTGGCGGGTACTACCGGGCGGCTGGGCTGGCTGGTCATCGCGCTGGGCGGGGTAGCGCTGCTGCATTTCGGGACCGCCTTTGTACGCCGTTATCTCGGCGGCCGGCTGTCCCTGGACGTGCAGCACGACCTGCGCAATGCCGTATTCCGCGCTGTGCAGAAGCTTGACGGCGCCAAGCAGGACAGCCTGCGCACCGGGCAGGTCGTGTCCCGTGCCATCTCCGATCTGCAGTTGGTGCAGGGACTGCTCTCGATCGTGCCGCTGACGGCGGGAGTGCTGGTGCTCTTCGCCGCTGCGCTGGTTGCGATGCTGTGGCTCTCGCCGCTGCTGACGCTTATCGCGCTGATCGTGATACCGGCGACGGCGTTGGTCACCACCCGGACGCGGCGCACACTGTTTCCGGCGACTTGGTCGGCCCAGCAACGCGCAGGTGACATTGCCGAGCATGTCGAGGAGACAGTCACCGGGGTGCGGGTGGTCAAGGGCTTCGGCCAGGAGGCCCGGGCGGTGTCCCGGCTCGAGGACCGGGCTCGTCAACTGTTCGCCGAACGGATCCGCGCGGCCCGACTGACCGCGACGTTCGCCCCCACCCTGACCGCGTTGCCGTCGCTGGGTCAGGTGGCGGTCTTCGCCCTGGGCGGCATGCTGGCGCTGAACGGGAGTATCAGCCTGGGGACGTTTCTAGCGTTCGCTGCCTACCTGGCGATGCTCGTCGGTCCAGCCCGATTGATCGCCAGCCTGGTGGTCCTCGCGCAGCTGGCTCGAGCCGGGGTGGAGCGGGTCTACGAAGTGATCGACTCCCAGCCGGAGGTGCGGGATGCGCCGGACGCGATCGACGTCCCGGATGGGCCGCTGGCGGTGCAACTGGGCGAGGTCCGCTTCGGTTACACCCGCACCGAGCCGGTGCTCGACCGGCTGTCCCTGCGCATTGAGCCGGGTGAGACGCTGGCGCTGGTAGGCACGGCCGGCTCCGGCAAGTCCACCGTCTCGTTGTTGCTGGCCCGCTTCTACGATCCGCAGCAGGGCGCGATCCGGATCGGGCCGCCCGGCCGTACCGTCGACGTTCGGCAGCTGCGACTGGCGTCGCTGCGCCGTGCGGTGGGGATGGTGTTCGAGGAGGCGTTCCTGTTCTCCGACACGGT
>Ga0182001_10000196_pt1 | contig 13560 bp, 10 predicted proteins | sample BulsoiFelSFmetaG_FD_120485 | JGI IMG/M metagenome (GOLD analysis project Ga0182001, IMG submission 120485) | Bulk soil microbial communities from Mexico - San Felipe (SF) metaG | ecosystem: Environmental > Terrestrial > Soil > Agricultural land | place: Mexico: San Luis Potosi | collected... | reverse complement strand
TCGTGGCTTCGCCAGTTCCGAAGGCGGCACTGACTTGAATCGTCGTCTCAGCCAGCAGCGCGCTGACAACGTGATTCGCTACCTGGTGGAGAATCACAACCTTCCGCTTCGTCGCATCATCACGCCTTACGGCTATGGTGAAGCGCAGCCGGTCGCGGATAATAAGACGCGCGAAGGCCGTGCAGAGAACCGTCGCGTCGAAGTGAAGATTCTGGTCAACAAGGGGCTGACTTCGCCTGCGCCAACTATTTCGACCAGCAACAACGAGTTGAGCAATCCGCAGTAAGGTTTGCTAACGTGTCGGAGAGTTCAGGAAAACTCTTGACAAAAATTTCCGGCGAGAGTAAAAGCGCCGGTAAAAGCAGATAATATCGTGACCGCCGTGAATTCTGCCGGGGCGCGGCCTGTGTCTAACTCAGGCCACAATGCTTCAGGCCAAGCGCACGGCGGTTACGGCTTTTACTGGAAAAGATGAACTCAGATAAATTGCCGCTAGCTTTAGCTGGAGGTAATTTACATTAACTTGATCTGAGATTATTCGCCTGCTCGGTCATCAAAATCCCTGTCCCGCATCTTTCATCTCTGCTATTCTCAAGTCCTCGTTAACAAAACAATCGGCAAGAGGTTTTGCATGAGACGGAGATCGGTCAGGACACTCTACGACAAAATCAGCGACAAGTATCATACGAACAAAACGAAGGCTGTGAGCGATTACACGGAATTGCCAACCGTTATCTCGCTCGCGGGCGAAGTGAAGGGCAAGCGAGTTCTTGATGTTGGCTGTGGGCCGGGTCGCCACTCGAAAAGATTGCTTGAAAAGGGCGCGCGTGTCACAGGCATAGACATCTCTGACGAGATGGTCGCCATCGCCAAAGCGCATTGCGAAGGGCGCGGGCAATTCTTCCAGGCAGATTTTGAGCGAGCGGAATTTGAAACATCTTCTTTCAATCTGATTATCGCCAGCCTGACTTTGATGTATGCAAAGGATGTTCATCCCGTCATCAAAAAATTCGGCCAGTGGTTGAAGAAGGATGGCAGGCTTATCTTCTCGCTTTATCATCCCGTTCGATTCTTTCACAAGATCGCTGACTTTGATTTCTCAAAGACGCGGAAAGTCTGGATTCATTTAGAGGGATGCGACGTGACGGTCTTCAACTATTATCACCCTATGGAAAAATATTTTGATGCTCTGCGCGAAGGCGGCTTCGAGGTCTTGGAGTTTGTCGAGCCGGTCTTAAGCCGCAGGTACAAGGGATGGCCTGAAAATAATTACAGAATCCCTCGCTCCATTATCATCGAAGCAAGAAAGCGTTGAGCCGAGTATCTTCATGAAGACAAATGAGACGGATGAAGACCTCGAATACCTACGGCGCGCAGTTGATCTCGCCCTTGAAGCTGAACGCCTGGGCAATCTGCCAATCGGAGCCGTCATCACGCTCGAAGGTCGTGTGATAGCCGAGGCAGGCAACTCCATCCTTGTTCCGCTTTATCATCCGGGGCGGCATGCGGAGATGGAAGCCCTGGGGCGAGTGCCTGTGGAGTTGTGGTCGCGCAGCCGCGAGATGACTCTCTACACAACGCTTGAGCCTTGCCTAATGTGCATGGGCGCGACTGTCTTGCATGGTTTGGGGCGGATAATTTTCGGCGCGCTCGATAAAGAAGGCGGGGCTGGCGAGATTCTTTCACGCCTGCCTGTTTACTACGCCGAAGGGGTTGCCGTTCCGCAACTCTCTGGCCCACTCCTGCCCGAACTCTGCGATGCGCTTTACAAACGCGTCATCGCGCGCTTCGACCATTTGCCTTGCGGCAAAGATTATGATGTCAGATCGAATTCAGACGCGTGATCGAAGTTGTTGACAAAGGCGCGGAATTGTATTAATCAGAGAGCCTCTCGCAAGCTAAAGCATTCCAAAGGTCACGCTCTCTTTGCTCTGAGGAGTGACCTCGCCCGACGTTCCTTTTTCAGGGGGTAACAAAAGGGTTAGCGATACAAGTCGTCACGTTATCACATTCAAGCAGGTGGCAATCGGAACTTCCAACAGCTTTTATCTGAGAAGAGGAGAAGATTATGCACAACAGCTTGCTTCGGAGCATTCCATCTTTCATCAAAGGGTGCGGTCTCACACTGTTCTTCGCATGGGCGACAGCATTCGGCGTGAGTGCGCAAACACAGATCACAGCCGGAACGATTCAAGGCACGGTCACGGACCAGGCTGGCGCGGTCGTCCCGGGCGCAAACGTCGAGGTCAAGAACCTCGAAACAAATCTGGTCAAGACCTTCACGACAGATGAAGATGGACGTTTCGTAGCTTTGCAGTTGCCGCCGGGCCACTACACTGTGACCATCTCAAAGCAAGGCTTCGCCACCATCATTCAAGACAATTTCCCACTGACGGTCGGCGAGACCGTGCCGCTTAATCTGAGCATGAAAGTCTCGCAAGTGGCAGAAAGCGTTACGATCAATTCGATTCCAACCATTGACACGATTAAATCAGAATCGAGCACGACGCTGGACGAAAAGGCCGTCAGCAATCTTCCTGTGCTCGGCAGAAAATTTGAAGACCTCTTGACGTTGACGCCCGGCGTCAGCATCACACAGGGACCAGACGGCGACGAGATTAATTTCGCAGGACAGCGCGGCGTCTTCAATAACGTTTCACTGGACGGCGGCGACTACAATAACGGATTCTTCGGCGAGCAGGCCGGAGGACAGCGCGCGGCCATAGACATCACGCTCGAAGCCGTGCAGGAGTTTCAAGTCGTGGCGACAGGAGCGAGCGCGGAGTTTGGACGGACAGCCGGTGGCGTCGTCAACGTCATCACCAAAAGCGGCACGAACGATTTTCATGGAAGCCTCTTTTACTTTCAACGTCTTCGCCAGCTTGCCTCCCACACCTCCGACGGCCAGCCGTTGACGGGGTTTCATCGTGAACAGTTTGGCGGAACGATTGGCGGCCCTGTCAGAAAAGATAAAATCTTCTTCTTCGGAGCTTTTGAGCAGATCAGAGAGAACCTGACGCGCGCCAACCTGAGCGTCCCCATCGGCTCGACGCCATGCCCTGTGCAGACGCCGACGATTCTCGCTAACGAAGCCTTGATTAATGGCAACACGGATTGCCAACGTCTGGCGTTGATTAATTTTTTCAGGACGACGCGGAATCAGGAAGAGGGACTGCCGATTGAGCGTCCCATCCGCAACTCGGCGCTGCTCGGCAAACTAGACTGGAATCTGACGCCTGCAAACAAACTTGCTATCTCTTACAACTTCGACTACTCGAAGAACACGAACCAGACTTTCGACGTGGCGACCTATGGCAACTCTGCCAACGGCATCGAAGGCCCGTCGAAAATCAACGTGCTCAACGTCAACCTCTTCAGCTCAATCTCGCCGACGAAAGTGAATGAAGCACACTTCACCTACGGGCGCGAATCGAGACCGCGCTCAGCCGTGACTTCAAACATTCCGGCAGACACGGCGATGGGCTTTGCCACGACGTTCCGCTTCGGAAGCCCCTTCTTTCTACAACCTAACGTTGACGAACTTATCTGGCGCACACACATCAAAGACAATTTTTCCATTGTCTCAGGTCGGCACAACGTCAAGTTTGGCGGCGAATGGCTGCACACGCTCAACGATCAGGTCTTTCGCGGCTTCTTCACCGGAAGATATATCTTCGACAGCGTGGCAGGCTTCCTGCGCTATGCCTCGCCAACCGACCTCAATGGTTTTGGTCCAAGAACTCTGGAATGCACCAACTCAAGCGGTGCTACAGTGACCTGGGTTACTGCGCCAACGCAAACCTGTCCTGCTGGCACAAGCGTCGGTGGGCCACTCCTCCTTTATTTGCAGGATGGGACGCCGACAGGCATTCAAGGCGTGCCGCCGCCCGGAGCCTCCAGAATTAAAAATGAAGACTACGCGTTGTTTGCGCAGGATCGTTGGCAGATACGCTCCAATTTCGCGCTCAACTATGGCCTGCGCTGGGAAGCGCAAATCTTCCCAAGCCCCGTCATTCCGCCATCACAGACAGCCTATGGCGCGCTTCTCAGTGACCCCAGATTTCCTTCGGACGGCACGCTGCACAGTCAGAAGGCAGAGTTTCAGCCGCGCGTTGGATTCGCTTGGGATATATCGAAGACGGGCAAGTCCGTTTTGCGCGGCAGCTACGGCATCTATTACGGGCGACAAAATATGCTGTCGCAGGTCGGGTCAATCACGACCAACGGCGCGCAGCAGTTTGGCGTCACCTGCGCCACAGTATTCGCTTTCACATGCTTCGGCGCTTCGACGCAACCGCCGACGTGGCCCAACACAATTCCTTCAAATCCAACCGGCACGATTCCATTCGGGGCGAGCGTGCGCGTCTTTAGTAAGGATTATGCGAACCCTAGAATCTATACTGTGAATGCGCAGTTCGAACAGGAAGTCGCCAGAGATGTCTCCTTGTATTTCGATTTCACGCATTCAAAGGGCGTCCACCTGACGCGCTTTCTGAACTACGCGCGCACGGGACTCTTTCCGACGCTTGGCGATGTCTTCGTCACGAGCGCAGTTGGCAAGTCTCTCTACAACGGCTTTACGGTCGGGGTGCGGAAACGATTCAGCCAGCATTACCAGTTCGAAGGCAACTATGTGCTCTCGAAAGACAAGGACGATGATTCCAACGAGCGCGACCCGTTCACGGATCGCTCGTTCGACATCAACAATCTACAGTTGGATTACGCGCTCTCGGACAGAGACATTCGACACCGCTTCAACTTCTATATGTATGCGGAGTTACCCTGGGGCTTGCAGTTTAACCCGCGCGTTCAGGCACGCTCGGCACAGCCGATAACACCGGCCATTCGCACTGCGACCAATCGCAACTCTTTGCGCAAGGACAACAAGTATTTCTCCTTCGATTGGCGTCTGTCTCGCCCATTCAAATTCGGAGAGAGGTACGAGCTGGCTCCGAGCTTTGAGTTGTTCAATACCTTCAACAATGCCAACAATGTGAATCCGCTTTCGACGCCCGGTCTCTTCAACTTCGATGGCTTCCTGCGTCAGGGCGTGGGCGACCCGCGACAAGCTCAGTTGGCATTGAAGTTTTTGTTTTAGTAGATAGTAACTTGAATGGACGTAAACGTGTCTCACAGGTGTTATGACCGTGAGACACGTTTCTTTTGGAGAAGAAGTGAGGGCTGAAATTAAAAGTTCGACGAAATGAACAGTCTTTATCAATTGCCACTAGCTAATGGTTTTTGACAACTCGAATCGGTAATAGCGGGTCAGTACCGCCTGCGGTAGCGGGAGGGTAGGGTGTGCCCGACCCTCCCAGCTTAAGCAGGCGGTACTGACCCGTTCTGCACAAGCTCTCTAAAGTTATTACCGATTTCAATCGTCAAAGACCATTAGCTAGTGGCGAATGTTGGAAAAATGACTCTGGCTTTAGCCGAAAACAGTTTCGGCTAAAGCCAGAGTCATTTTGTCTTCAGTGACCTCCAGCTTTAGCTGGAGGCAATTTAATTGTATTCATTATCGGGGAAGAAGGGGCACACTAACTCTCACTCTTCTGGACCAACAGGATTCTGTCTCTTCATATCGCTCGAACATCCTAAGAAGCGATAGCCGACGCCGGTGACGGTTTCGATGCAGTCACCGCAAGACCCTAATTTGTGCCGCAGGCGGCGGATGTGGACATCGAGCGTGCGTTGGTCGCCGTAGTATTGATGTCCCCAGACATCGTCCAACAGGCGTTGACGTGTGCCGACGCGACCCGCGCTGCGCGACAGGGCGACAAGCAGCGCGAACTCTTTGCGCGTGAGCTTAATCGCCTCTCCGTCGCAACTCACGCGCATGTTAGCGTAATCAATCTGTAGCTTCTCGTCCTCGTAAATAGCCTCCGCCTGTTCATCGGCGCGTCTCAGCACAGCCCGCACGCGCGCCATCAATTCGCGCACGGAAAAAGGCTTGGAGACGTAATCATCCGCGCCTAAGTCTAAGCCCGTGACGCGGTCTGCTTCGGAAGCGCGCGCCGTCAAAATAATAATCGGCGTTCTCTTTGTGGAAGGCTCGCGGCGTAAGCGGCGACAGATGTCTATGCCGCTCATGCCCGGCAGCATCAAATCAAGAAGGATCAGCGATGGCGGATTCCTGGCATCAAGCGCAGCTATCAAACCTTTCTCTCCAGTCTCCGCCACACGCACCGTCAGCCCTTCGCGCTCAAGGTTATAACGCAAGTTTTCCGCAATGTCCGGGTCGTCTTCGATTATCAGTATAGGTCTTGGCATAATGATAGTGAAAAGTGAAAAGTGAATAGTGAAAAGTGAAGAAGTGAAAAAGTGTCTTTCACTATTCACTATTCACTTTTCACTATTTTAGTTTGTGTGTTTAATCATCGCGGCTTCGGCCATATAGACTGTTAACTCGCAGATGTCCGTAACGTAATCGCCGATGCGCTCGAGGTGTTTGGCGACGAAGAGCAGGCGCGCGCCGCGCGTCGTCGTCATCGGGTCGCTGACCATCAGGTTAATCAATTCGTGAAAGATGCGGTCATAAAGATCATCTATCTCGTCATCTTTTTCGATGACGGCGCGAGCCGCCGTCGCATCCCCTTGTGTGAAAGCGTCGAGCGCGGCGCGCAACATGTTCGAGGCTTGCTGTGCCATGCGCGGCAGCTCGATAAAGGATTTAAGTTGCGGCTCGTCGTTCAGGTCTATGGCTGCGCGAGCAATGTTGCAGGCATGATCTGCGATGCGCTCCAGAATCGGAGTGATTTTGACGACCGAGATGACGAAGCGGAGGTCGCGCGCCGCCGGTTGTCTGAGCGCAATCGTGTCTATGCAGAGACGATCAATCTCGACCTCAAGCTGATCTATTTGATCGTCATCCTTGAGGACTTGTTGCGCCGTCGGAGTGTCACGCTCGATCAAGGCATACATGGCGCGTTGCAACGCAGTCTCCGTCTCGCCACCAAGCAGCAGCACGCGGTCGCGCAAGGCGTCCAATTCGCGGTCGAATATTCTTTGATGATCCATTTGAAAAATTTTGAGTTTTGAATTTTGAGTTTTGAATTGAAAAGAAAGCTACTGGTCTTTAATTCAAAACCCAAAACTCAAAACTTTTATCCAAACCTCCCCGTGATGTAGTCTTCGGTCAATCTCTGGTCAGGCGCGGTAAAAATCTTTTCAGTTGAATTCACTTCGACCAGTTTGCCCAGCCAGAAGAAGGCCGTTCGGTCAGAAACGCGCGCCGCCTGCTGCATGTTGTGCGTGACGATGACGATGGTGTAATCCTTCTTCAATTCGACGATCAACTCTTCAATCTTCTGTGTCGCAATCGGGTCGAGCGCAGACGCTGGCTCATCCATCAGGATTACTTCGGGCCGCACGGCGAGCGCGCGCGCGATGCAAAGCCGCTGCTGCTGCCCGCCGGAAAGACCTAAGGCAGATGATTTGAGACGGTCTTTCACTTCAGGCCAAAGCGCAGCATCAGTCAGAGCTTTTTCCACGCGCTCATGCATCTCCGCTTTGCTTGCTGCGAGGCGGTTGATACGTAAACCGTAGGCGACATTATCGAAGATGGATTTCGGAAACGGATTTGACTTCTGAAAGACCATGCCGACACGGCGGCGCAAGTCAACGACATCGGTGTTTGGCTCATAGATGTTTTGACCATCCAACTCGACGCGGCCTTGAGCGCGCGTGCCCGGAATCGTGTCGTTCATGCGATTGAGCGTCCGCAAAAAAGTTGATTTGCCGCAGCCGGATGGACCGATTAAAGCCATCACGACGCGCTCGGAAATCTCCAAAGAGATGTTCGAGAGCGCCTGCGTCCGCCCGTAGAAAAAGTTGAGGCCGCGCACAGAAATCTTTGCCGGAGAGGGGAGCGCGCGCTCGCGCACGTCTGTTTGTTCACGCACGGATGTTTCCGGCATCGGCGGCTTTGGCATTGTGATAGGAGAAGACATACCTTTTCTCTAAAACTTCTTGCGAGTGAAGAAGCGCACGATAATATTGATTATCAAAATAAGCGTCATCAAAACAAGCGTCGCCGCCCAAGCCTGCGCGTGCCATTCATCGTAAGGCGAGATGGCATAGTTGTAAATCTGCACAGGCATTGACGCCGTCGGCTTGTCCAGATACCAGTTGAAAAAACGGCTGCCAAATGCAGTGAAAAGAAGCGGCGCGGTCTCGCCCGAAACACGCGCGACCGCGAGCATGGCTCCCGTCGCAATTCCCGAGGCGGCTGCTGGAATCACAACGCCGAGCGTTACTTTCCACTGCGGAGCGCCGAGCGCGAGCGCGCCTTCGCGCAAGCTGAGAGGCACGAGTCGAATCATCTCTTCAGTCGTGCGCGCGGCAATCGGAATCATAATCAGCGCGAGCGCAACCGCTCCGGCAAGCGTCGAAAAATGTTTCTGCGGAAGCACGATGATCGCATAAACGAAGACGCCGACGATGATCGAAGGCACGCCCGTCAAAGTATCCGTCACGAAACGCACGATGTGCCCGAACCAGCCCGCGCCGAACTCCGCCAGATAAACGCCAGCAGCAATTCCGATGGGCAGGCCGATAACAGAGGCCAGCGAAATCAGCAAGAACGAGCCGACAATCGCATTACCGATGCCGCCGCCTTCGCCGACTGGCTTCGGCGTATCTGTTAGAAACTGCCAATTGATTGCAGTGATGCCTCTGTAAGCGATGTAACTCAGTATCAGCAGGAGAACCACGACGGCCAGAAAAGCGCAGGCGGCTGTCAGCGTGGTCATCACTCTGTTCGTCAACAGACGACGGCTGTTCTGTCTTGCAGCGGATGCCATCACGCAGCCCTCGCTGTTCCGCTGGTCTTGCGCGTGACGCTCCAGACAAGAAGCTTAGCCACGCCATTGACGATGAAAGTGACCAGGAAAAGAATCAATCCGAGTTCGATTAAAGAGTTGAGATAGAGATTGCCTGTCGCTTCTGTAAACTCATTGGCGATGACGGACGCGATTGTGTATGAAGGCTTAAAGAGCGAAGTGGAAATCTCTGGCCGGTTGCCGATGACCATCGTGACAGCCATCGTCTCGCCGATGGCACGTCCCAGACCCAGAATAATCGCGCCCGCAATCCCCGATGCCGCGTTAGCCAAAACGATGCGGGTCGTTTCCCACTTGGTTGCGCCAAGCGCAAGCGCGGCCTCGCGCTGCGAAGTCGGCACGGCTGCGAGCACGTCGCGGACGACCGAAGAGATGATCGGCGTAACCATGATGGCGAGGATGATTCCGGCGGTGAAGAGATCAATCCCCGTGACTGTGCCCTGAAAAATCGGTAGCCAGCCGAAAGAACGTTGCAGCCACGGCTCGACATGTTCACGTAAGAAAGGGGCAAGCACGAAGATGCCCCAAAGTCCATAGACGACCGATGGAATCGCCGCCAGAAGCTCAACCAGAAACGCGATGGGACGGGCCAGGCGGCGCGGTGATTGTTCGACCAGAAAGATGGCGACGCCGAGCGAGAGCGGAACGGCGATGACGAGCGCGATGACGGAAGACATCACCGTGCCGTAGATGAATGGCAGCGCGCCGAATTCGTCTTGAATCGGATTCCAGGTGCGACTCGTTAAGAACCCGAAACCAAATTTGTCAAGTGAGAGCTTTGAGTTCGTAGCCATCGACACGACCATCGCCATCACTATCAGAAGCAACAGGAGCGCGCAGAAAAAAAGGACGGCGCGAAAGATCGTATCTCCCGTGTTGCCCGTCGAAGAGAGCACACGTCGCCTGCCCCACGCGCGAAAACGCGCCCCGAAACTCGAGGCGGGAGAAGGAAGCGATGTTTGCGAATCTGCCATGAGAGTAATTAAAAATGCAAAATTAAAAATGCAAAAGTGAGGATGAAACACTCGCCCTCACTTCTTCACTTTTGCATTTTTAATTTTCAATTTTTCATTGGCCGCGTAACGGCTTGCCGCCATTGGTGATCGAATTAATCTTATTTTCGGCTCGCTTGACGATTTCATCTGGAAGCGGCGCGTATTGCAAATCCTTCGTGTATTTTTCGCCGTCGTGTATGCCCCACCAGAGAAAATCAACGAGAGCTTTCCCTTTGGCAGCATCCTTCTGATCTTTGTAAGCGAGAATGTATGTGTAGCTTGAAATCGGATAGGCATTCGCGCCGCTTGCATCCGTAATTGAAACGCGTAGATCTTCGGGCGTCGCGGCGATGGATTCAGCCGCGGCGGCAGTCACAGCATCAAGCGATGGCTCGACGAAGTTGCCGGACTTATTCTTAATGAGAGCGACGGGCAGTTTGTTCTGCACAGCATAAGCGAGTTCGACGTAACCGATTGTGTTCGGCGTTGCCTTGACCTGACCTGTGACGCCTTCGTTGCCTTTGCCACCAACCCCTGTGGGCCAGTTCGGCGAAACGCCTGCGCCGATCTTATCTTTCCACTCAGGGCTGACTTTCGAGAGATAATCTGTGAAGACTGCCGTCGTCCCGCTGCTATCAGTGCGATGCACGACAGTGATTTCTGCCGAAGGCAAACTCACGCCGGAATTATCTTTCTTGATGCGCTCGTCGTCCCATTTCTTGATCTTACCAAGAAAGATGTCCGCGATGACATCGGGCGAGAATTTCAGAGGCTGCGAGACGCCTTGCAGGTTATATGTGATGACGACCGCGCCAAGCACTGTTGGAATATGCAGGATTTCGCCGGGCGCGGATTTCAAGTCCTCGTCTTTCATGGGAGCGTCCGACGCGCCGAAGTCAATAGTCTGCTCCTTAATTTGCTTGATGCCGCCGCCCGACCCGATGGATTGATAGTCAATGAGCACGTTTGCATTAAGTTTGCCGTATTCGCTCAGCCATTTTTGATAGAGCGGATTTGGAAAGGAAGCACCCGCGCCCTGGAGCCTGACTTGACCGCCCGCACCGACTCCGCCTTGCTGACCGCTACAGCCTGCCAGAAAGAGCGTCAAGCCTAAAAGAAAAAGGAGACAACGCTTCACGAGCGCAGTCTGACTAGGGGATGGCATAAGTTTTCTCCTTGAAGAGAGCCATGTTCGAGAACAACCCAGAGCCTATAACATGCGTGTTACATCCGTCTGAACTCAGATTAAATTTTTTCAAGAAGAGAGTGACGCTCGAAACGAGAAGCAATCCGACGTACACAGACAAAGGCTATTCTTTCAGTCTGGTTGCGAGTTGCAGACGATAGCCGACGCCAATCATTGTCTCTATCTTGAGAACGAAAGGCTCGAGCTTGGCGCGCAAGCGGTAGATATAGACGCGGAGGCTGACGGGGTTGAACGGCTTGTGGTCGCCCCAGGCGATTCGCCAGAGTTCTTCCGAAGCGACAACGCGACCGGGGCTTCTGGCGAGGCGCGAAACAATCAGAAACTCCGAGCGCGGAAAGTTAATCGCGTGTCCCTTGATCGAGACATAATAGTTGTCGTGCTCGACGCGCAGATAGCCGTCATCGAAAACATCTGCTTCGACATCCTGCACGAAGCGTTTTGGCTGAAACATAAAAATAGTGACGAGTGACGAGTGACAAGTGACGAGTGAAGACGTTTTTATCTCGTCATTCGTCACCTATCACTCGTCACTGCTGTTAGAAATTGAGTCGCAGGGCGAATTGAATCTGGCGATTGGTGCCGAGGCCCACTGTGCGCTCGACCGTTTGGCGAAGCAGGCCAAAGGTGCCGCCTGCGGTTGATTGCGTGTATGCCTGACCAGGTTGAACGCCTGAACCGAAGGTATAGACGCCACCGGCAAAGCTGACAGTTGGCAACGCCAGGTTCAAACGTGAACCTGGAATATCAAAGTTAGTGAAATTGAAGATGTTGAAAATCTCCGTGCGAAACTCGATGTTCTTCGTCTCGGTTAAGTGGAAGCGTTTGTTCAGCACAAGATCAACCTGCCTGAAGTTTGGTCCACGCAGAGCGTTGCGCGGCACGTCGCCGAATGCGCCTGGCGCGGGTGTCGTGAACGCCGCAGGGTTAAGAATGAGACGGTCGTTATCCAGATACGGATTGACGCCCTGAACGAAGCTGGGGCGACGGACATTGCGCGAGTTGCCGCCACCTGGAGTGTTGACGACCGCGATGAAGCCCGGCGGGAGTGGGTTCGCCGCGTTGACAGTGCCGGGCAGTTGGGCCACGAAACCATTGGCAACAGTTGTCGTCGCGCCGCCTGCGCCCGTCGGAACAACGCACCCAGCGGTGTTGACACATTGAATCACGACATCAGGACGAACGATGCCGATTTCGAGAGGCAGTCCGCTACGCGCGTTGATGATCGTCCCAACCTCCCAATTTCCGAGAAGAGCGTTGCCAACATTGCCCAGGTTATATTTCTTGCCTTCGCCAATGGGCAACAGGTAAAGCGCGCTCAGGTTGAAGGTGTGGCGCACGTCAAAGTTGTTATAGCCGAGATCGTAATCATACTCGGAAAGCGAACGCGCGTTGTTGGCGGCGGTTCGCGCTTCGTTCGAGCCAGAGGTTGTCCCGAAGCTGCGCGAGAAGGTGTACTGTGAATTCAACGTCAGCCCTGTGTCGAAGCGGCGGCCCAAAGAGAGCTGTAATGCTCGATAGCTATCACGCCCGCCGCTCGTTTTGTAGTCAACTTCGGCATAAGGATTCAGTACGGATGATGTGCCGGAGACGATGGAGAACTCGCGCACGGTGTTGACGGCAATCACCTGACCAGCGCCGTTCGTGCGATTGATGACGCCGACGCCTGAGGGAAGCGTCGTGCCATCAGCGATTGTGGTTTGGCCGGGCAGGATGCGATTGGCGACGCTGCGCAGAAAGAGATTGCGACCCTGTGAGCCAACGAAGGCCGTCGTCAACACGAGCTTGTACGGCAACTCCTGTTGCATTGAGAAGCTGTACTGATAGACCTTCTCAGGAATCGTGTAATCCAACGCATAAGCACGAGGCTGGTACTGACGATTGTTCGGGTTGTTGATGAAGTTGGCGGCAATTACGTTTGGGTCTTGCGGGAACGCATTCGACACATTGCTGATACTTGAGCTGATACGATTGGATTCAATCGGCTGAATCTGATCTTCGGTCTGCCCTGGTCCATAGAAGATGCCGAAGCCGCCGCGCAAGACTGTGTGCCCGCCGCCGAAGAATCCATTGCCCGATTGATTCGGCGTCCAGGACAAGGCGATACGTGGCCCAAAATTAGTCTTCTTCGAGCGAAGCGGCGATTGGCTTGGATCGCGTAACTGTCCAGTGTTAATGTCAAAAAGTATCTGCCGATTGTCGGCTTCCGTCAGCGGCGTGTAGTACTCGTAGCGCAGACCATAGTTCAAAGTCAGGTTGGGTCTGATTCTCCACTCATCCTGTGCATAAGCGATGTAATATTCCTGCTTGGCAAGAGCTTGACCCGTCGAGCCGTTGAAGAATGGCGAGGGTGCGGACAGGTCGCCGAGGAACTGCACAGTGGCGGCTGTGTTAGCAAGAAAGTTTTGGATGCTTGAGTAGGAATAGGTGATGCCGCCCTGCCTATCGGTCCAGAGTCGAATCCAGCGAACCTCGCCGCCGAACTTGAAAGCGTGGTTGCCACGTGTCCAGTTCAGATTAT
>Ga0182001_10000195_pt1 | contig 13639 bp, 9 predicted proteins | sample BulsoiFelSFmetaG_FD_120485 | JGI IMG/M metagenome (GOLD analysis project Ga0182001, IMG submission 120485) | Bulk soil microbial communities from Mexico - San Felipe (SF) metaG | ecosystem: Environmental > Terrestrial > Soil > Agricultural land | place: Mexico: San Luis Potosi | collected... | reverse complement strand
GGCGCAAGGAAGAGGCGCGCGCCGCTTATCAGAAGGTGTCTGCTTCCGCGACAGAGACAATCGCGGAGGCTGCTCGCCAACATCTAACGGAACTTGGACCGCCAGTGGTCGTAGTCAACACGGAGCATCCGCGCGAAGCTCGGACGACCGCAGAGAACCAGCAGCCTGCGGAGCGCGAGACGACGGTTGCCGCTGAGACGCCGCAGCCGACGCCTCCGATGCGGGCGGTTACTCCGGCAGCGACCACCGTTGGAAATGGCGCAAGCAGAGTTGACTATGATGCTTACTATTTTCAAGCTCTGAACGTCGTCAACGGGCGCGACCTGAAAAAGATAGAGCGCGCCGAACTGCTTCATGCGCTCTATCTTTTTCAAAGCGCAGCGCTCGGAGGCAAGCACCAGGCAGATGCGCAACGCTACGCAGACCGCCTCGGTAAAGAGTACGACAGACGAAGGAAATTATGAATTATGAGTTTTGAATTTTGAATTAAGAGCAGGTGGTCTTTTGTCTTTAATTCAAAATTCAAAACTCATAATTCAAAATTGCTTTTATGCCCGATTTGATTGTCAAATATCCTGACCGCAGCCCGGACACCTTTCCGCTTGGGCGTCTGCGCATCACCATTGGGCGTTCGGCGCGCAACGACCTCTGCATCCCAGACCCATTTGCCTCGCGCGTTCATGCCGAGGTGCGCCGCGAAGGCGACCAGTACATCCTGCAAGATTTAGGCTCGGCCAACGGCACGCTCTACAACGGCGCAAACGTCGAAGGTAGTGTGCCTTTGACATCGGGCGGGCGCATCCAGATCGGTGAGACCGAGATCGTCTTCAACGATGGCAACGCCGCTGCCGGGCTGGCGACGATGATTACAGACCCGACCGCCTCGCCCGTCCCAGAGGTAACCATCGCGCTCAACTCTGCGGACCGGACCACCTCCGGTCTGCTCGAAGCCATCGAAGGCGCGCGCACACAGCCGGACCAGGAATCCCCGAAGCGCGCGGTCAAACAGAGCGACCTGCTCGCGTTAATCAGTAAAGTGGGCGTCACGCTTCTTGCCTCCGCCACACTTGGCGAAACCCTGCAACAGATCGCCTCGCTCGTCTTCGAGGCCGTTCCTGCCGAGCGTTGCTGCATCATGATGCATGATGCGGACAGCACCGATTTGAAAGTGACGGTCGCTCGATTGCGTGATCGTCAGGGCGATGTCGGAGAGATTCGCGTTAGCCGCACGATCATGGACGAGGTCGTCGGCAAAGGCAGGTCTGTTCTCACGGCGGACGCACAGCAAGACCCGCGCCTGATGAGCAGCACGATGACCCTGCAAGGCATCCGCTCGGTGCTGGCCGTACCCTTAGGGGTTGGCGAAAAAGTCTTCGGCATCATCTACGCCGACTCGCCCATTGCCGAAGGGAGATTCACGGAAGATCACTTGAAAGTCCTGACGACGCTGGCCTCTGTCGCAGCTATTCGTGTGGAGAATGCGCGTCTTCTTGAAGAGCAGATAGAGCGCGAGCGGCTTGAGCAGGAGCTGCAACTTGCGAGCGAGATTCAGCAACGCTTTCAACCGACGCAGGCTCCGAATGTTCCAGGCTACGAACTACAAGGCATCAGCTTCCCCTGCTACGAAATCGGCGGCGACTACTACGACTTCATCAGGCGCGATGACGGTCGCATGGTTGTGACTTTAGGAGATGTTTCGGGCAAGGGAACTGCCGCCGCGCTTTTGATGTCCAGCCTGCACGCGGCTGTTCACGCGCAAGCCTCTTCGCACAGCTCGCTGGCCGCGACCATTAGCGCGGTCAATAATTATTTAGCCGACAATACTCCGACCAATCGCTTCGTCACGCTCTTCTATGCAGAGCTGGACCCGCAGACGGGCTCGCTCTCTTTCATCAACGCCGGGCACAACCCGCCCTTGATAGTTCATGCAGCGGGCACAGTCGAAAATCTTGCATCGGGCGGACTCCCCCTCGGCATCCGACCTGATGCGGATTACCGCGAAGGCCGCACGCAGCTTCAACCGAACGACGTGCTGGTCATCTATTCCGACGGGGTCTCGGAAGCCGTCAGCCCGACAGGCGAAGAGTTCGGCACACAACGCCTTTACGATGTCGTCTCGCGCAACCTCGACGCTTCAGCCGCAGGCATCCGCGACCGCATCGAGGCCGCGCTCACGAAATGGTCTCAAGGCACTCCCGCCGCAGACGACATCACCCTCGTCATCGTCAAACGCCAGGCAGCGGGTCACGCAGTCTCATCCAGAGCCTAAGTAACAGAGAGGACGGCTATGCCCTCCTTATAACAATATGTCTCACCAATCGAAGCAGGTAATGATTAGCAGCACCGCGCGCGATTTGCCCTTGCATCGCCAGAAGGTGATGGACGCGTGTATGCGTCTCAGCATGTTCTATCCAGATATGATGGAGCATCTGACTGCAACGGACGCGAACGCTCTGGAAGTCTCTCTCCGAATGGTTGAGCAGGCTGAAATATACGTGGGCGTTTTCGCGTTCCGTTATGGCTATGTGCCGGAGGGCGAGACGATCTCAGTCACCGAAGCCGAATATAACCGCGCTGTCGAACGCGATATTCCGCGCCTGATTTTCCTGATGAGCGACGATCATCCTGTTAAGCCATCAGACGTTGAGACAGGCGAAGGAGCAGCGAAGCTGGCGAAGCTCAAAGAGCGGCTCAAGAAAGAACGAGTCGTTGGTTTCTTCCTTTCTGCTGATGATCTGAAGGGGCAAGTCATTCAAGCCTTAGTGCCCTACCGCGAACCCGACCTCACGACATTTCATTACGTCAGCGACATCCCCTCGCCTCCCGAAGCCTTCATCGCGCATCCCTACACATTGCTGCAAACTCATCGGCTCGTCGGACGCCAGCAGGAACTTAATCTCCTGACTGATTGGGTCGCCAAACCTGATTCGGACATCTACAAGGCGCACATCCTGAACATCGTCGCCGTCGGCGGCATGGGCAAGAGCGCGCTCACCTGGAAATGGTTCAACGACATCGCCCCGCAGGAGATGAAACCGCTCGCAGGGCGCATGTGGTGGAGCTTCTACGAATCGGACGCGACCTTTGAAAACTTCGTCACACGCGCGCTGGCTTACGTGACGCATCGGCCACTCAATGAAGTGCAACAGATTCCAGCACCCGACCGCGAGACGCAACTCCTCGCCGCGCTCGACTGCGAGCCGTTCCTGCTTGTGCTTGATGGATTGGAGAGGATTCTGATTGCGTATGCTCGCATGGACGCGGCGCACCTCAGCGACGATGGTTACGACAAGCATACGGCGAACTTCGTAGCCAATGCGTTTGGCTTGCCAGCGAGCGTGGCACAATCGTTCACAGGCGAGCATCGCCTGCGCAAGACCGCAGACCCACGCGCAGGCTCTTTCCTGCGCAAGCTGGCGAAGGTGCGCGCCTCTCGGATTCTCGTCAGCACGCGCCTCTACCCCGCCGATTTGCAAGCGGGGACGGGCGCGTCGTTACCGGGCTGTTATGCGTTCTTCTTGTCGGGTCTGTCCGATGACGGGGCACTGGAATTGTGGCGAGCGTTTGGCGTGACCGGCTCACGCGATACATTGCTGCCGCTTTTCAATCGTGTGGGTAATCATCCTTTATTGATTCAGGCGTTAGCGAGCGAAGTCGCGCAGTATCGCCCCGCGCCCGGAGATTTTGAACGATGGCTGCGCGGCAACCCTGATTTCAATCCCTTTAGCCTGCCGCTCGTGCAGGTGAAATCACATGTCCTCGAATTCGCTCTGCGAGGGTTGGATGATGAAGCGAAGCAAGTGTTGCGCACCATCGCCGCGTTCAGAATGCCCGCGAGCTACGACACGTTGGCAGCCCTAATCTCGACAATAAAAGTACAACCGAAAAGGCGCGGATGGCTTGATGCTCTTATTGGCAAGCGACAAGAGCCTGAAACAATAAGCGAGCAAGAACTTGATGCAATTTTAGTTGAACTAGAGGATCGGGGACTGGTCGGCTGGGACAAGCGCGCCAACCGTTACGACCTGCATCCGATTGTGCGCGGCGTGGTGTGGAGCGGCTAGGGCGACGACGCCCGGCGCGGCGTCTATACGAGCTTGCACGCGCACTTTGAAGCGGTGCCGATGATTGACGATTATCTCAAAGTCAATAGCCTCGAAGACCTTACCCCCGCCATCGAATTGTACAATACGCTAATCGGACTGGGGCGTTATGATGATGCCGGAAAATTCTTTCACGAGCGATTGGATTACGCGACGCTCTACCGGCTGAGTGCTAACCGTCAGCGGGTTGAACTTTTAGAGTTGCTTTTTCCTGACGGACTGGATCAACTGCCGCGTTTGAGTAGTCAAGGCTATCAACGCTTCATTCTCCATGCGTTGGCGCAGGGGTATGGTTTAAGCGAACAGCCAGGGCGCGCAGCCACTCTATATTGTCGCTCTAACACAATCGCTTCGGAGATGAAGGATAACCGCAACCTCAGCGTTGGTTTATACAACCTGTCAGACGCGTTGCGGCTTTCAGGTGCGCTGTGCGAGTCGGAGTCCGCCGCGAGCCGCGCGCTGGTCATCACACGCAAGCAGGATGATCGTTTTCACGAAGCGGACTGTTTGTATTCCCTTGGCTTGATGCTGGCGGCGCGTGGTCTGGCGAATGAATCTAGGTCTGTCCTACAGCGAGCATTGTGCATGTTTAGAGCGCAGTCCAATAGTCAACTTGAAGGCGTCGGCAATTCTTATCTCGCGCAGCGCGCATTGTGGTACGGCGAGTTTGCTGGCGCACTATCGTTTGCCAATCGCGCGTGGAAACTGGCTCATGTTCGGAGCCTTGAGCGTGATTTCATCTGCGCGGCGCGAGCGCAAGGCGAGGCGGCGTTGGGCTTGAATGATTTCGCCACCGCAGATGAACGGCTGCATCATGCGCTCACTCGCGCGCGGATGGTGAATCTAGCGGAAGAAGAACTGCCTGCACTCGTGGCATTGGCAGAATTGCGGCGGCGGCAGGGGGATGCGAAGGCGGCGCGAGAACTTTTGGATGATGTCTGGGAGGCGGCGGAGCGTGGGCCATACCCGCTGATTCATGCTGATGCGTGCAGTGTGCTGGCGCAGATTGAGTGGGATGAAGGGAATCAAGCAAAGGCGGTTGAAGCGGCGACGAAGGCTTATCAGTTGGCTTGGTGCGATGGGCCGCCGTTTGCTTATCACTGGGGGTTGGAGAAGGCGCGGAAGCATCTGCGGGAGCTTGGCGCGGATGAACCGTTGATGCCGCCGTTTGATGAGACGAAGTTTGAGCCGATGCCGGAGGTGGAGATTGACCCGGAGGATGAGTTTCACGCGGGTGATGGAAAAAGTTTTGAATTATGAGTTTTGAGTTTTGAATTAAGACGGAAGACAACTGCTTTCAACTCAAAATTCAAAACTCATAATTTCTTTTCGTCTGTGTTTCAGGTCGCGGCGAAGTCGCCTAAGTAATCCTGTACTTCTTTGGCGAGGTCTGTGTAGTCTCCGTTAGAACCGAACCATCTGACTTCTGTTCCATTCTTCATGCGGACGTAGATCAGGCCGGTGCGCAGGTTGATGGCGAAGCCTGCCTGCTCGTCGTCGCAGTTGTGCGGGCGGCAGACCTTGACGGCCAGGTAATCGCCAATCTCTTTGATGGGAGTCTCGACAGCGTACTCGTTCGTTAGCAGGTTGAAATCCGCGCGGCTCAAGAGCTTCGACAAGGGTTGTCGGACTTCGGGCTGCGCGAAGAACTTTGTGGTGACGCGGCCACGTTTGTTGGTCGGATACTTGCCCGCCCAGCTTCGTAAGCGCATCAAGTTGTTCTGAGCAGCCGGGACGCCGCTCAGCGAGAAGAGGAGAATGACCACTGCAATCAATCTGTTTCGTTTCATCAACACAATCTCCTTCAAAAAGTGATGAGTGATGAGTGATGAGTAATGAGTGAAAGAGCTTTTAACTCATCACTCATTACTCATTACTATCTTTTTCATAAACGTTTGAGACTCTCACGGATTCTCTCTGCGCTTCGTTCGCCGACGCCGTCAACCATCTCAAGTCCGCCGCCTTCGACGAATCTTTTCAAATCGTCGAGCGAAGAGATTTTGAACTGCTGGTGCAAGGTCGCGGCGGTCTTCAGTCCGATGCCGCCGACGCGCAACAGATCGAGCGTCGTTTCGGGCGTCTCCGCCGTCAGCTTTTCCCAGGCGTCGAACGTGCCCTTCTCTAAGAGTTCAACTATCTTGCCGCTGATGGCCTTGCCGACGCCTGGGAGTTGCTGCAAGCCCTTGACGCCGTCCTCGCGGGCGATTTGCTTGAGAGGAGTCGGCCACGTTTCGATGATCTCCGAGGCGTTGCGATAAGAGCGCACGCGGAACTGATCGTCGCCGCGAATCTCCATCAGATTCGCCAGCCGCTTGAACCGCTCGGCAATCGCTTCGTTATCCATAGGGATAATCGTAAATAGTAAATAGTGAATAGTAAATAGTGAATAGTTAAAAGCAGCTCTTCACTCTTCACTGTTCACTATTCACTATTCACTTTTCACTACTCTAAGGCATCCATACGGTTGACCCGATACTCTAAGGATGTTCTAATTCTCCTCCGCAAACCTAACACTTTTTTCGAGGACAAATATGAGATTGAGAAAATTTTTGTGCGCGCTGCTGGTCACGGTTTTCGCCATGCAGGCGCTCCACATCACAGCGCTGGCCGACGAAGGCATGTGGCCTTTCAACAATGTGCCGCGCGCGGAGATTAAACGCAAGTACGGCTTCGAGGTCACTGACGCCTGGCTCAAGAAGGTTCAGATGTCTGCGGTGCGCTTCAACAACGGCGGCTCAGGCTCTTTCGTCTCGGCGAACGGGCTGGTCCTGACCAACTATCACATCGTCGAAGATTTCGTCGGCGATGTGAGCACGCCCGAGCATAATTATGCAAGGGACGGCTTCGTCGCCCACACGCGCGCCGAAGAGATCAAGATACCGAACCTTGAGCTAAACGTGCTCATGAGCATCGAGGACGTGACCGACAAGGTTAACGGCGCGGTCAAGACAGGCGCTTCCGCCGCAGATGCCTTTGCCGCACGCCGCGCGGCCATCAGCGAAATCGAAGGCGAGTCAACGAAAGCGACGGGCCTTCGCTCGGATGTCGTCACGCTCTATCAGGGCGGTCGTTACAACCTTTACCGCTACAAAAAATATACGGACGTGCGCCTGGCCTTCGTGCCTGAGTTTCAGGCTGCGTTCTTCGGCGGCGACCCTGACAACTTCAACTTCCCGCGCTTCAACATAGACATGTCCCTGGTGCGCGTTTACGAGAACAACGAACCCGTTCACCCTGAGAGCTATTTGAAGTGGTCAACGAAGGGCACGAAAGAGGGCGAGCTTGTTTTCGTCGCCGGACATCCCGGTTCGACCGCGCGCCTGAACACGGTCGCGCACCTTGAAGAACTGCGCGACACTAGCATCCCGCTCATCATTCGCTTGCTGGAACACCGCGAGGCGGTCCTCAAGAAGTACATGGCGATGGGCGAGGAGCAGACCCAGCGCGCCGAGAACGAATTGAACAGTGTGCAGAACTCTCTCAAGGTCTATCGCGGTCAACTGCAAGGCTTGCAGGACAAGACGCTCATACAGCGAAAGCAGCAGAGTGAAGCTCAGCTTCGTCAAGCCATCGCCAAAGACCCGAATAAGCAGAAAGAGTATGGCGATGCCTGGGATGCGATTTCGAAGGCGCACGGCGATCTTACGAGCTATGTCAAAGAGCGCAGAATGTTCGATCAGGCCGGAGCCTTCAACACACAGCTCTTCGGGATTGCGCGCACACTCGTCCGTCTGGCCGAAGAGAACGCGAAGCCGAACTCGGAGCGTCTGCCGGAATTCACGGACGTGCGCCGCGCTTCGCTTGAGCTGGCGCTCTATTCGCCCGCGCCAATCTACGATGATTTCGAGAAACTGAAACTCGCAGACTCGCTCTCGTTCATGGTCGAAACGCTTGGCGCAAACAATGAGCTGGTCAAACGCGTCCTCAACGGGAAGACGCCCGAAGCTCGCGCGGCGGAGTTGATTGACGGAACGAAATTGAAAGACGTTAACTATCGTCGTCAGCTCGCGGCGGGCGGCAAGGAGGCGATTGATGCTTCGACTGATCCGATGATTGTGTTAGCGCGCAGCATTGACAAAGAGGCGCGCGACTTGCGCCGTCGTTACGAGAACGAGGTGACGGGTGTCGAGCGCACGAGCTATGCGAAGATTGCGCGCGCGCTCTTCGAGACGGAAGGCGACAAGCTCTACCCGGATGCGACCTTCACGCTCAGGCTCTCTTACGGCGCGGTCAAGGGTTACATGGAGAACGGCCACAAGGTTGAACCTTTCACGACGCTCGGCGGTCTTTATGAGCGCGCTGCGAAGTTCAATGAGAAGTTCCCGTACAACTTGCCTCCGCGCTGGGTTGAGAAGAAGTCGGCCTTGAATCTCAAGACGCCGTTCAACTTCGTCTCGACCAACGACATCATCGGCGGAAACTCAGGCTCGCCGACGATTAACAAGGACGCAGAGCTGGTCGGCCTCATCTTCGACGGCAACATCCAATCGCTCGTCGGCAATTTTTACTACGACGAATCGGTCAATCGCGCCATCTCGGTTGATTCGCGCGGGATGCTGGAAGTTTTGCGCAAGGTCTTCGGCGCAAGCGAGATTGCAGATGAACTGACGAAGTAATTCAAAATTAAAAATGCAAAATGCAAAATGGAAGCGCGGGGCGAACCTCTCGTTTTCCATTTTGCATTTTTAATTTTGCCTTTGGCATTCCTCACAAGGTGAGGTGTTCCCGACTTTCCTCTTCACTTCCTCATTCAGCGTTCATCATTCATACTTGCTCCTCATGAAGTCATCGGTGAGAAAAAAGCTCTGCCATCTGTTAACTCTTTGCCTTTGCGCGTTCGTCCTGGCGAGTTGTGAACGCGTTGGCTCAAAGACGCCGAAAGGGGAAAGCTCTGCTGCGAGCGATTCATCAGGGAAGTCGAAACTGTATGCGCCGCCCGTACATCTGGCCGAGTTGGAAGATCGCGCAGTCGCCGAGAGCAGTGGCCTTGCTGCCTCGCGTCGCAATCCGGATATTTTCTGGACGCACAATGATTCGGGTGATGCGCCCACCCTTTACGCCTTCGACCGCAAGGGCAAAAGCAAAGGGCGTTGGCGCGTGACGAATGCTCAGGCTGTTGACTGGGAAGATATAGCGGCTGGACCGGGCGAGCAGGCTGGCACATCTTATCTATACATCGGCGACATCGGTGACAATGGCAAGAAGAGAGATAACGTGACGGTCTATCGTGTGGCCGAGCCTCTCATTAATTCAGATGATGAGTCGTCCACAGACAAGCAGCGCGCGACCGAACCCGCAGAGGCGATACGTTTGAGATACCCGGACGGCAGACACGATGCGGAGACGTTGATGGTCCACCCAACAACGGGCGACCTCTACATCGTCACGAAAGATTTAACCAGCTCGACGGGCGTTTACAAATTGAAAGCTCCATTTTCTATGGAAGGCGTCAACACGCTCGCGCGCGTCGCCGAGATCAGCGTTCCGAATCTTATCGGCGGTCTGATTACAGGCGGCGACATCTCGCCGGACGGAACAAAGGTTATCTTGTGCGACTACTTGAGCGGCTACGAGATCGTTTTGCCCGTTGACGCGAAAGGTGATTTTGACCGCATCTGGAAAGAGCCGATGGCGATGGTCGAGCTTGGTCCACGCAAACAGGGCGAGGCCGTCTGCTATAGCCTCGATGGCAACTCTATCCTGGCGACGAGCGAGAAGCGTCCGACACCGCTGATAGAAGTCAAGCGGAAGGGAAGTTAAGCGAAACAGTAAGTTAGACCGCTTTTTATCAGTTGCCACTAGCTTTAGTTAGTGGGGAAGCGGCTAATAGTTGATGTACTCGATCAGCCAGTCTGAGAAATACCAGTCGCCGCGTTCGTAGCGGGCGTCTAACAGACGCTCCTCGCTCTTGGTCTTTTTCCCTTTGAGGTATTTAAAGCGACCGTAGATGTTGAAGATCGGGTGTTCGAGCGAATCATCGAGGCTAAAGTTTTCAACCCTGGAGACTTTGAAATCTATCAGCCGCTCGCCTTTGCCCTGAGCGGCGCGCTCCTGCATGTTCTTGACATAATCCTCTTTCTTCCATTTCAGCGTCGTCAAATAATAGTCGGAAAAAAGATCATACTTCTTCTCATACTGCGCCGTCCGGTCAAATTCAAGAAACAGATTGAGCCTCGTCATCAGGCGGGCGCGTAACTGGCCCGGAACGGGAGCGAACTTCTTATCTAAATTCAGGTCTTGTCCAAACGTTGGCGTTGCAAGCAAACAGAGCAATAGAATCGCTCTGAAGATTCGTGAGTGTCGTGAGCGATTCATCCTATGCTTTCTCCAATCCGGCATACTTTTCGATCAGCTTCTTTTGCCCGAAGCCTGGAAAGCTGACTGTGAGTTTGGCCGCATCACCCGTTCCTTCACGACGCAGCACAAGCCCGCGCCCGTATTTCGGATGACGAACATGCGAGCCGGGAGCAAAGTCGCCGCTTGCAGAAGATGAAGAATTGCGCGCGCTGCTTCCGCCACCTCCGGCGCTTTGAGTTGCGCCACTACTGCGTTTAATGGTTGGCTCAGAAGGAGGTTTATAACTTGAGCCTGTGCCAAGCTGCTGCCCGCGCTTGCGGAAGAACTCTGCGATTGAATCCGCGCTGTCATAAGTCTTGCCAGCATATTTGGTGCGCTCGCGCGCGTCACCTCTGAGCGCGCTCGCTGCATGTTTGTTCTCCACAGTCGAGCTACTGCGCGCAAACGAGAGCCAGGAGTTTCCGCGCGAGAGGTCTTCCATCAAATCGAGCGGCATCTCGTTCAAAAATTGCGAAGGCTCTGCCGCCAGCTCTTCACCATAGACGCGCCGCTTCATCGCGTGCGTGACATACAAAAACCTCTCGGCTCGCGTGATGGCGACGTAACAAAGGCGACGCTCTTCTTCAAGCTCCGCAGGGTCTGTGGCGGAACGCGCATGCGGAAAGAGTCCATCTTCAAGTCCGACGATGAAGACAAGCGGAAACTCCAAACCTTTCGCCGAGTGCATCGTCATCAGCGTCACGGGCGCATCGCGCTTATATTGATCTGAGTCTGAAACCAGGGCAGCATGGTCAATAAAATCGCGCAAGCCTTCGCCCTCCTGGTTATCATAATCAACAGCCGCGTTGACCAGTTCCTGCAAGTTCTCAAGGCGCGCTTCCGCTTCGTCTGAATTTTCCGACTTGAGCGCGTCGGCGTAGCCAGTGTCGAGGATGGCAGCCTTGACGACATCCGAGACGGGCGAGTCCGAAGCGGCAGCGTGACCTGCTGCGGTGACGAGACCCGTGATGATCTCCTGAAACTTCTTTAACGCGGAGAGGGCGCGCGGACTTAACCCCTGACCCTGATCTACGAGAATGCTGATGGTCTCCCAGTGCGAGACGCCGTAATCTTTGGCGCGCCGCTCGATCTCATCCAGAGTCTGTTTGCCCAGTCCGCGCGCCGGACTGTTGATGACACGCATCAGCGCAATCGAGTCGTGCGGGTTAAGCGCGAGCTTGAGGTACGAGATGATGTCGCGCACCTCCATCCGCTCGTAGAAGGAGAAGCCGCCGACGATGTTGTAAGCAATTCCGACTCGTCGCAATGCTTCTTCAAAGACGCGCGATTGAGCATTGGTGCGATAGAGCACGGCGGCGCGGATGTCCGGCTCCTGCCGACGATGCTCCTGAATCTTCGCGGCGACAAATTTCGCTTCGGCGTCAGAATCATAAGCTTGATAGTAACGGATGCGCTCGCCCGTAGGGCTTGATGTCCAGAGACTCTTTCCCTTGCGCTCGGTGTTATGTTTGATGACCGCCCCGGCGGCATCCAAAATATTTTGCGTCGAGCGATAATTCTGTTCGAGACGAATCACCTTCGCGTTCGGATAGTGCTGCTCGAAGTTGAGAATGTTCGAGATGTCCGCTCCGCGCCACTTATAAATGCTCTGGTCTTCGTCGCCGACGACACAGATGTTCTGCTGCTTCTCTGTGAGATACCGAATCAACGCGAACTGCAAGATGTTAGTGTCTTGATATTCGTCAACCAGAACGTAGCGAAAGCGCTCGTTGTAATACTCGCGCACTTCAGGGACGCTGCGCAGAAGTTGGACTGTTTTAATCAAGAGGTCGTCAAAGTCTAACGCATTGTTGTTGACGAGACGCTCTTCATAAAGCCTGAAGACGCGTGCGATGGCCGCGCGCTTCTCGTCGTTATATTCGACTCGCGCGCCGTATGAAGCGGCATCGTCACCGTGCCGGTTCTTCGCGCCTGAGATTGCGCCCTGCGTGGCGCGCGGGGCTATCTGCTTATCGTCGTAACCCAAATCCTTGATGCAGGCTTTGACGAGGCGGGTTGAGTCGTCCTGATCGTAGATGGTGAATGAGCGTGTGTAGCCCGCGCCCAGCTTTTCGATGTTCTGGCGCAGGATGCGAACACAGAGGCTATGAAAAGTTGAAATCAGAGGCGCGCTCGTCAAAGGCGTATCGCTCAGCAATCGCTTGACGCGCTCGCGCATCTCTTCCGCAGCCTTGTTCGTAAAAGTGACGGCGAGAATATTGTGCGGCGGCACGTTGCGCTCCGCGATGAGATACGCGATGCGATAAGTAATAACGCGCGTCTTGCCTGAGCCTGCGCCCGCGAGAATGAGCAGAGGCCCATCGGTCTCCGTGACGGCCTCGCGCTGCTGTTGGTTGAGTGTTGATAGGAAATCCATAACCCTTATTTGATCAACTTCTGAATCGCTTTGAACTGCTCATGCCTGGCGTCGCGCATCAATTCGAAGAGCGCCATCTCGGTCGAAGAAGGAACGGCTCCGCTCTGTTGCATCTTGGCAAAGGCTATCTGCTTGTTTGTGACGGAGCGCGCGGTGATGCAGTCGGTCAGGAGGTGGACGCGGTAGCCTCGCTCCAGAAGGTCGTGTGTAGTTTGATTGACGCAGATGTGCGCCTCTATGCCGCAGACGAGGACGTGCAGGGCTTTTGAGTTTTCAAGCCCGGCCTCGAAGCTCTTCGCGCCGCAGGAGCTGAAAGCAGTCTTCTCGATGACATCCAAATCGTCCGGCAGGACGGCCTTGATTTCGTTGGCCGTGTGGCCCAGTCCTTTTGGATATTGCTCGGTGACGATGATTGGAAGTTTCAAGAGTTGTGCGGCGTGAGCGACGAGGGCTATGCGCGCAGCCGTCTCTGCGAAATCAGAGATGACGGAGCGAAAGCCCTCCTGCATGTCTATGATGGCGAGCGCAGTATGCGACGCGTCGAGTATGTTTTTATGTAACATGATGAAACCCGGAAAAAGTATTTAAGCATGTGAGAGCGCATCTCGTAAAACAGAGAGGCTGAAAGAGAGTGAGGCGCGCGCGCAAGAGAAGGAGAATTATTCGGGAGGTCGGCGTCCGCCGCCGCCGGGTTGTCGTCCGGGGATTCTGTCCGGTTCCATCGGATTTTGCTCAGGGGGAACTTTGAAGTCGTAAACAATCTGGCCGGTCATCCTTATCGGCTGGCCGTTGACTATGAGTGGATTAAAGTGCGCTCTCGAAG
>Ga0182001_10000194_pt1 | contig 13657 bp, 7 predicted proteins | sample BulsoiFelSFmetaG_FD_120485 | JGI IMG/M metagenome (GOLD analysis project Ga0182001, IMG submission 120485) | Bulk soil microbial communities from Mexico - San Felipe (SF) metaG | ecosystem: Environmental > Terrestrial > Soil > Agricultural land | place: Mexico: San Luis Potosi | collected... | reverse complement strand
AGAAGCCTTTCGTAGTCCACGTCGAGCCCGCGCGCCTCCCACTCCCTCCGGCACGACTCGAAGACCCAGAGGCCCATCACGTTCTTGAGGAAGCGGAAGGTGCCGAAGGCGCCGCCCTCGTTGGTGAAGTTGTGGCGGGCCGCGCGCTCGTCAATCAGCGGCCGGTCGCGCTCGACGCCGACGAGCGACCAGGTGCCCGAAGAGATGTAGGCCCAACCCTCCTGAAGCGGCGCGCCCGCCACCGCGCTCCCCGTGTCGTGCGTCGCGGGCGCGACGACGCGCACGCCTTCGAGCCTTAGCTCGTCGGCCAGCGCGGGAGTCAAAGGCCCGAGGTCCGCGCCCGCGGGCACCACCTCCGCGAGCAGCCGCGAGGGCAGCCCGAGCCCGTCCAGAAGCTCGCGGTCCCAGTCGCCCGTGCGCGCGTTGACCATCTGCGTCGTCGTCGCGTTCGTGTACTCGGTCGCGGCGCGGCCCGTGAGGAAGAAGTTAACGAGGTCCGGGATTAAAAGCAGCCGCCGCGCCGTTTCGGGGAAGCCGGAGCGCGCGTGCGCGTAGAGCTGAAACAGCGTGTTGAAGGCGAGGAACTGAACGCCCGTGCGCGCGAAAATCTCCGCGCGGGGCACGCGCGCGAAGACCTCTTCCATCACGCCCTCGGTCCGCGGGTCGCGGTAGCAGACGGGGTCTTCGACGGTCCGGCCCGACGCGTCCAAGAGCCCGTAATCGACGCCCCAGCTATCGACCCCGACGCTTCGCACGGGCCGCCCCAACTCCCTCGCCCGCGCGCCCGCGTCGCGCAGCCCCGACTTAATCTCGCCGAAAATTTCCTGAAGCGGCCAGCGCAGCAGCCCTTCGGACTCGCGCGGCGGATACCTAAAGCGCCGCACCTCTTCGAGCAGCAACTCGCCCGGCGCGACGCCCGCGAGGAAGACGCGCCCGCTGCCCGCGCCCAAGTCAACCGCGATGTAGAGCGAATCACTCATTCGATTGCGGGTTGCCGATTGCGGGTTGCGGACTGAAGAATGACGAGAGCCGCGCCGTCATCAATCTTCTTCAATCCGCAACCCGCAACCTGCAATCAAACAATGCCGGAGGCGGCGGCGCCTTTGCGCGCCGGGCGCTCTTCGGCCTTGCGCTGGCGGTAGCCGCTGGCGCGGTAGGCGGCGACGGGGTCCATGGCGCCGCCCTCCCGCTCGCGCGCGACCGCGAGGACGGGCGCCACGTCGGTCGTGAAAGCCTGCTTCAGCGCCGCGAGCGCCATCAAAGGGTCGCAGCGCTCCTGCGCCTCGCGGAGCGCCGCGCGGTCTACGAGGTGCGCCTGCACGTATGCGCGGACGAGTTCGGCCGCGCTCGACATCAGGGACTCCACGGGGTCCGTGACGTTGTGCGACTGGTCGAGCATGTAGGCCGGCGCGAAGCCTTCGACGCCTTCCAACTCGGCGTCGACCAACTCGTTGAAGATGAGGAAGAGCTGGAAGGGCTTGACGGAGCCGGCGTCGAGGTCGTCGTCGCCGTACTTCGAGTCGTTGAAGTGGAAGCCGGCGAGCTTGCCGAACTGGATGAGGCGCGCGACGATCATCTCGATGTTGACGTTCGGCGCGTGGTGGCCGAGGTCGACGAGGCAGAACGCCTGCGGCCCCAGCTCGCGCGCCGCGTAGTAGCTCACGCCCCAGTCGTTGATGACGGTCGAGTAGAAGGCCGGCTCGTAGAACTTGTGCTCGATGAAGAGGCGCCAGTCCGAGGGGAGCGCCTTGTAGATGTCGCGCATGCTGTCGAGGTAGCGTTCGAGGGCGCGGCGGAAGTGCTGCTGGCCCGCGAAATTGCCGCCGTCGCCTATCCAGACCGTGTGCGCCTTCGAGCCTATCTTCTGCCCCAGCTCGATGCACTCGACGTTGTGCTCGACGGCCTGCCGGCGCACGGCCTCGTCGGGGTGCGTCAGACTGCCGTACTTGTAAGAGTGCTGCTGGCCGGGCTGGTCCTGAAACGTGTTGGAGTTCATCGCGTCGAAGTGCAGCCCCCGCGCGCGCGCGAACTCGACCAGCTCGGCCGGGTCCTCGGGCTTGTCCCAGGGGATGTGCAGAGAGACGCCGGGCGTCGAGCGCACGAGCTTGTGGATGGTCGCGCAGTCTTCGAGCTTCTCGAAGATGTCGCGCGGCTCGCCGGGGCCGGGGAAGCGCGCGAAGCGCGTCCCGCCCGTGCCCACGCCCCACGAGGGCACGGCCACGCGGAACGCGCGCGCCTTCGCCGTGAGGTCTTCGATGTCGAGCCCGCGGCGGCGCAGTTGTCTGCCGAGGGCTTCGTAGTCCTCCTCGACCCACGCGCGCGCCGCCGCGTTCTGCTCGGCTATCAGGTCGTCGCCTATCTCGAAGTGTGTCGGCATTGTCGTTTATGTCTCCTACCTCAAGAAGCCGTCCTGTAAGCCGCCGTCCACCGGTATGACGTGGCCGGTGGTCTTGGAGAGGCGGCGCGAGACGAGCAGGAAGATGCCCTCGGCCTGGTCCTCGGGCTCGATGGGCGACTGCGTGAGCGAGCGCTTGGCGTAGAACCCGGCCAGCTTGTCGCGCAACGCCTCCGTGTCCTCGGACTCGTCGAAGTCGATGCTGTACTTGGTGAGCGACGCGATGACGCGGTCGCGCGGGAACATCGTGCTGCCCTTGACGACGGTCGCGGGCGCGACGGCGTTGACGCGCACGAGCGGCGCGAACTCGACGGCCAACTCGCGGACCAGATGGTTCGCCGCGGCCTTGCTCGTGTCGTAGGCGAGACTGCCCTTCTTGGCGACGACGGCGTTGGCGCTCGTCGTCAGGACGACGTTGCCCGTGAGTCCCTGCTTCTTGAAAATCTTGTACGCCTCTTCGGCGACGACGTAGGCGCCGGTGACGTTGATGGCGAAGGTCAAGGCCCACTGGCGGTCTTCGAGGCGGCCGGTCTTGTCGGGCGGGACGAAGATGCCGGCCGTCACCACCACCGAGTCGATGCCGCCGTAGGCCAGCATCGTGTCCTCGAACATCCTGGCGACCGACTCGCGGTTGGTGATGTCGCAGCCCAAGCCGATGGCCGGGCCGCAGTTGCTAATGCCTGTGCCGGCGACGCCGATGCCGGGGCCGTACTTGGCGACTATCTCAGCGGCCGTCTCACGCGCCGCCTCTTCGTTCAGGTCGACGCAGACGATGTGCGCGCCCTCCCGCACGAGGCGGTGGGCGGCCTCCTTGCCGATGCCGGCGCCCGCGCCGATGATGACGATGACCTGGCGGTCTAGTTCCTTCTCGGGCGGCATGCGGCGGAGCTTGGCCTCTTCGAGCAGCCAGTACTCGATGTCGAAAGCCTCCTGCGGGTCCATCGCCTCGTACTCGTCGATGGCCTCGGCGCCGCGCATGACCTCGATGGCGCAGTTGTAGAACTCGCCCGTCACGCGCGACTCGCTCTTGTTCTTGCCCCACGCGATCATGCCGAGGCCCGGGATGAGCACGACCGTCGGGTTCGGGTCGCGCATCGCGGGCGAGTCGGGGTGCTTGTGCCGGTTGTAGTAAGCCTCGTAGTCCTTGCGGTACTCGACGATGCCTTCCGAGATGGCCTTCTTCAGCGACTCCACGTCGCCGGTCGAGGGGTCCCAGTCCACGAAGAAGGGCTTAATTTTCGTGCGCAGAAAGTGGTCCGGGCAGGAGGTGCCGAGTTCGGCGAGGCGCGGTCCGTCGTGGCTGTTGACGAAGCGGAGCATCCGCTCGTCGTCCTGCACGGTGCCGACGAAGCGCTTGTAGACGGAGACCTGCCCGCGGATGAAGGGGATGACTTCGGCGATGATGCGGCGGCGCTCTGTTTCATCGAGCGGCGCGTGCTTCTGGCCGCCGAAGGTTTTTTCGCCCTTGTCGTGCTCTTCGATGTAGCGCGCGGCGCGGTCGATAATCTCCAGCGCCGTCTCGTAGCAGGTCTTGTCGTCGTCGTTCCAACTACTCATGCCGTGGTGGCCGAGCAGGATGCCGCGGGCCTGCGGGTTCTGCTGAATCAGTTCCTCAATCTTCAACCCGATGTCGAAGCCGGGCCGCTGCCACGGGATGTAGATTATCTCGTCGCCGTAAATCTCCTTCGTCAGGCGCTCCTGGTTGACCGAGGCGGCGATGGCGATGACGGCGTTCGGGTGGAGGTGGTCGACGTGCTTGTACGGGACGAGCGTGTGCAGGGGCGTGTCGATGGAGCCGGCGCGCGGGTTGAGGCCGTAGACGCAGTGGCTGTACATCGGGTACATGGCGTCTTCGATCTCGGTCTTCGGCCCCTTCTCCGGGTGGTCGAGGTAGATGGGCCTCATGGCCCGAATCTTGTCGAGGTAGAAGGAGGCGAAGCCGTCGCGCTTGGCCGTGCGCAGGTCGCCGCCCGAGCCCTTGACCCAGAGGACTTCGACCTGCTCGCGCGTCAGCGGGTCGGTCTCCTGGAGCTTCGAGGAGGTGTTGCCGCCGCCCGTGTTCGTCAGCGTCAGGTCCTCGCCGAGTTTGTTCGAGCGGTAGACCAAACGGTCGACGCCCGAGAGCCCGCCCGCGACCTCGTCCTGCCAGAGGTACTTCACGTACTTGAAAGCCTTCTCTTCCTGTTGCCTGCTCATTCTCGGACCTCCCCGCGGACGAGTGTCACTCACCGCGCGCAAAAGTTTTTCAGTGTCACACGCCGTCGGCCCGGCGCCGAACGTTCGTTGGGGGAAGGCTGCCCCGTCCCCCGCGAAGGCTCCCGCCCGGCCCGGGCCGCGGGCAAGCGGTTAACCTCTCGGCGGGGCGGGAGGGGCGTTTTTCTTTGGTTCTCGGACGGTACTGCTAAAGGGGTACGCGGATTCTACTAATTCGGGGGCCGTTTGCCAACACCGTGCGCGCGGCCGGGCGTCACAGGCGCGGCGGGGCCGTCGAGTCGCGCGCGACGAGGTGGGTCGGGACGCGTATCTCGACGCCGGTCTCGTCCGGGCGCTCGATGAGCGAGATGAGGGCCTCGATGGCGCGGCGGCCGATCTCGATGCGGGGCGAGCTGACTGTAGTCAGCGGCGGCTCGGAGAGGGCAGCGAACGCGATGTCGTCGAAGCCGACGATGGAGATGTCGCGCGGGATGGAGAGCCCTGCCTTGCGGAACTCGCGCATCGCGCCGAGGGCCATCATGTCGTTGGCGACGACGACGCCGGTCGGCATCTCGGGGGCCGCGAGCATCTCGCTGGCGGCGCGGCGCCCGCCGTCGAGCCGGAAGTCGCCCTCGTAGACGGCCGGCGCGGGCTCGTCCGGCAGGTAGCGCTTCACGTAGTAGTTAAATGCTTCGCGGCGGATGGCGCCCGACGGGATGCGGCTCGACCCGGCGATGTGCGCGATCCTGCGGTGGCCGAGCGAGACGAGGTGGCGCACGGCCTCCTCGATGCCCGAGGCGTAGTCGACGCAGATGTTGCTCATGCGGTCGGCCGCGAGGTCCGTGTTGTCGAAGACGACCGAGACGCGCCGGTGCGTGATCTGCTTAAAGAGGTCGGCGTCCAACTCCGAGGTCATCAGCGCGACGCCGGCCACGTTCAGCTCGCTCAGGCGGCGCACGTAGTCGGCCGCGCGCGCCGGGTCGTAGTTGGTGTTCAGGAGGATGACGTTGTAGCCGCGCTCGAAGGCCGCCGTCTCGATGGACTTGATGAGTTCGGGGAAGAAGGGGTTCGAGATGTCGGAGACGAGCAGGCCGATCATGTTGCTGCGGCCCGAGGCGAGCGTGCGGGCGTGCGCGTTAGGGTGGTACTCGAAGCGCTTGATGGCCCTCAAGACCTTCTCGCGCGTCTCGTCGCTGACGTACTTCGTGCTGTTGATGACGTGCGAGACGGTGGCGGTGGAGACGCCGGCCTCGCGCGCCACGTCTTTGATGCGCGGCGCCCTGTGGGGTATCGGCGCGGCGTCGGCTTGCTGTCTTTGTTGGCTGTTCATTAATTACTCTTCGGGGCTGGGGCGCCGCGCGCCTCCGAAGGGGGATTTCGGGTTAGGCGCGGCGCTACATTGCGATGATAGCGCGTGCGCGCCTTTCGCGGAAGCTCATAAAAGAAGATTCTCGCCGGGCGGCGGGCGGCCCGGGCGATTCGGGGCCGCTGGACTGCGCGCGGTGAAGGCTTTAACCTCTCGGGCAAAGCTTCTCAAAAGGGGGACGGAAATGTTGGGCGCGCGTCTTAAGGCTGCGGCCGTGTCGCTCGCGGTTCTGGCGTCGTCCGCGGCGGCGTTGACTTTAACGCCGGCGGCCGTCGCGCGTGCCGAAACTTCCGTCCTCAAGTTCGACTTCGGGCCGGGGCCTCTGAAGCGCGGCCACGCGCGCGTCGTGGCGTCGAGCCTGTACACGAAGGAGTCGGGCTACGGCTTCGAGCCGGGCGCGGCCGTCAGGTGCGAGGACCGCGGCGGCGACCCCGCGCGCGGCGACTTCTGCACGGCCGAACGCCCCTTCTACTTCTCGGCCGCCGTGCCCGAAGGCAACTACGACGTGACCGTCACGTTCGGCGACCGCGCGGGCGAGACCTCGACGACCGTCAAGGCCGAGCTGCGCCGCCTCTTCGTCGAAGAGGTGCGGACCGCGCGGGGCCGCTTCGAGACGCGCACCTTCACCGTCAACGTCCGCCGGCCCCAAATTTCGACCGGCGGTGAGGTGAAGCTGAAAGAGCGCGAGCGCACGATGGAGGCCTGGGCCTGGGACGAGAAGCTGACGCTTGAGTTCAACGGCCCGCGCCCCTCGGTCTGCGCCGTCGAGATACGCAGGAACGAATCGGCGCCGACCCTCTTCCTGCTCGGCGACTCGACCGTCGCCGACCAGCCGCGCGAGCCCTACAACAGTTGGGGGCAGATGCTCACGCGCTTCTTCCGGGCGGGCCTGGCGGTCGCCAACCACTCCGAGTCGGGCGAGTCGCTGCGAAGCTCGCTCGGCGCGAAGCGGCTCGAAAAGGTTTTGAGCCTTTTGAGGCCGGGCGACTACCTCTTCATACAGTTCGGCCACAACGACGAGAAGGAGCGCGGCGAGGGCGTCGGCGCGTTCACGACCTACAAGGCTTCGCTCAGGCGTTACGTCGCGGAGGCGCGCGGGCGCGGCGCCACGGTCGCCCTCGTCACGCCCATGCACCGCCGCACGTTCGACGCTGCGGGCCGCATCACGGACTCGCACGGCGACTACGACGACGCCGTCCGGCAGGTCGCGAAGGAGGACGGCGTGCCCCTCATCGACCTTCACGCGATGAGCAAGCCTTTCTACGAGGCGCTCGGCCCCGAGGAGTCGAAGAAGGCTTTCGCGCCCGGCGACGGCACGCACCACAACAACTACGGCAGCTACGAGCTTGCGCGCTGCGTCGTCGAGGGCATCAGGGCCAACCGGCTCGGGCTCGTCAAACATCTCGCGCCCGACGCGAAGCCCTTCGACCCGGCCCGCCCAGACCCCCTCGCCGGGTTCAAAATCCCGGCCAGCCCCCTCAACACGGAGGTCAAGCCGCACGGCAACTGAGGCGGCCTTTGAAGGCTGGCGGCCGGGCCGCGGCCGGTTAAGCGGTTTCTCCGCCCTTAACAAGACGCGCCGGGTCGGTTTAGAATCAGAGCCCCCAGTCAAAAACATTTTGCGGGACGGCACGCGAAGGAGCCTGTCTGCCGAGGCGCCTTCCGGCCCCGCCCCGAAGGAAAACCGCTTACCAGTTCTTCCCCCGTGTACGGAGAGCAGATGCGACAGTCCGCCTCGAACAGACTCGCCTACGCCGCCGCGTACCTTTTCGCCGCCGCCCTCGCGCTCGCGACGCCGGCCGCGGCGCGCGCCGACGTGACGCTGCCCGACGTGCTCTCAAGCTCGATGGTCCTGCAAAGCGGCGTGCGCGTGCCCGTCTGGGGCAGGGCCGCGCCGGGCGAGTCGGTGACGGTCAGCTTCGGCGGCCAGACGAGGACGGCCGCGGCCGGCGCCGACGGCCGCTGGAGCCTGCGCCTCAGCCCCTTGAAGGCCAGCGCGACGCCCGCCACTTTAGTCGTCGAGGGCAAAAATCGCATCGAGCTGCGCGACGTTCTGGTCGGCGAGGTGTGGCTCGTCTCGGGGCAGTCGAACATGCAGTTCACGCTGGCCGAGACGCGCGAGGCGTCGGCCGCCATCCCCGCGGCTAATCATCCGCTCATCCGCCTCTTCAACGTCAGCCGGCAGGTCGCCTTCAAGCACAGGCCGCCGCCGCTCGCCGTCTGGCGCGCGTGCTCGCCCGAGTCGGTCAAGGACTTCTCGGCCGCCGGCTACTACTTCGCCGTCGAGATACAGAAGGCCCTCGGCGTCCCCGTCGGCGTCGTCAACTCTTCCTACGGCGGCTCGCAGGCCGAAGCCTGGACGCCGGTCGAGTACCTGACGGCCAGCCCGGACCTGCGGCCGACCGTCGAGCGCAAGAAGGTCTGGGAGGAGGAGCGACCGCGCGTGCGCGCCGAGTACGACGCGCAGATAAAGAAGTGGCGCGAGGAGGCCGACAAGTCCAGGTCGGCGGGCGCGCGCCCCTCGCCGTCGCCGCCCGTGCCCGACGCGCTGCGCGAGTACCGCGTCGCATCTTCCATCTACGACGGCATGATCGAGCCCCTGATGCCCTTCCCCCTGCGCGGCGCCTTCTGGTATCAGGGCGAGTCGAACGAGGCGCGCGCCGAGCAATATCGAATCCTTCTGCCGACGATGATTCGCGCGTGGCGCGAGCGCTGGGGGCAGGGCGACTTCCCCTTCGGCATCGTCCAACTTCCGAACTACCGCGCGCCGCAGGCGGAACCCACGGACGAACCCTGGAGCCACATCCGCGAGGCGCAGCGCCGCACCGCCCTCGCGACCAGAAACGCCGGCCTCATCGTCACCATCGACATCGGCGAGGCGCGCGACATCCACCCGAAGAACAAGCTCGACGTGGGTCTCCGCATGGCGCGCTGGGCGCTCGCGGAAGTCTACGGGAAGAAGATGACGGCCACGGGGCCGATGCTGCGCGCGGCGAAGGCCGACGGCCCGAAGATGGTCCTGACGTTTGACGAGGCGGGGGCGGGCCTGCGCGTCGGCGCGGGCGACCGGCTCGAAGAGTTCGCCGTCGCGGGCGAGGACCGCAAGTGGCACTGGGCCGAGGCGCGCATCGTCGGCCGCGACAGGGTGGAGGTGTGGTCCGACAAGGTGCCGCGGCCGTTGGCCGTCCGCTACGCCTTCAACAACAACCCGCGGCGGCCGAACCTGACGAACGACTCGGGGCTCCCGGCCGCGCCCTTCCGCACCGACGACTTCCCCGACCCGACCGCCGGCAAGCGTTGAATTTTTGTGAAAGAGAGCCACACGATGCGCCCTCGTCGAATTAGCCGCACGCTTCTCGTCGTCTTCCTCCTCTGCCTTTGCCGCGGCGCCGCGGCGCAGACGCCGCAGACGCCGGCCGCGCCGCAGCCCGCGCCGCGCCCGTCGCCCGACCCGAGGCTGCCGAGCCTGTTCGTCGTCGGCGACTCGACGGCGCGCAACAGCGCCAACGGCGCGCTCGGCTGGGGCGACCCCTTCGCCGCGCACTTCGACCCGACGAAAATCAACGTCGTCAACCGCGCGCGGGCCGGCCGCAGCAGCCGCACCTTCATGACCGAAGGCTTGTGGGACGACGCGCTCGAAGCGATGAAGGCGGGCGACTTCGTGCTCATACAGTTCGGCCACAACGACGGCGGCCCCGTCGACACGGGCCGCGCGCGCGGCTCTCTGCCGGGCACGGGCGAGGAGACGCGCGAGATGCCTCGGCCGGACGGCCGCAAGGAGGTCGTCTACACCTACGGCCACTACCTGCGCCAATTCATCGAGGACGCGCGCGCGAAGGGCGTCACGCCCGTCGTCCTCTCGCTCACCGTTCGCAACATCTGGAAGGACGGACGGGTCGAGCGCGGCTCGGGCCGCTTCCGCGAGTGGGCCGCCGAGGTCGCGCGCTCGCAGAACGTCGAGTTCATCGACCTGACCAACGTCATCGCCGACCGCTACGAGGCTTTGGGGCAGGAGAAGGTGAAGGCGCTCTTCGCGGGCGACCACACGCACACCAGCCCGGCCGGCGCCGAGCTGAACGCGGCCCTCGTCGCCGAGGCGTTGAAGGCGCTCAAGGGCAACCCGCTCGGCAAGTATTTCGCGGGCGGCGCGGGCGTGAAGAAGTCCGGCGCGGGCCGGAGGGAGTAAGGGGCAGGGGTGTTCACTTCGCGTCAGTTGGCGTTGTTGTTGATGACGGCCGCGCTGGGCTTCGTCGCGGCGGGGCGCGTCGCGGCGCAGCGCCAGATGGAACGCCTGGGGCGCGGCCTGGTCGCCGTCAAACAGTCGGACGGGAAGACGTGGGTCGGCTGGCGCTCGCTCGGCACGGACCCCGACGGCGTCGGCTTCAACCTCTACCGCTCGGCGGGCGGCGCGGCGCCCGTCCGGCTCAACGCGCGTCCGCTCGAAGGGCCGACGAACTTCGTGGACGCGTCGGCCGACTCGTCGAAGCCCAACTCGTACTTCGTCCGCCCCGTCCTCAAAGGCAGGGAGCAGGAGGCGAGCGCGCCTTTCACGCTCGCGGCGGACGCGCCCGCGCGCCAGTATCTTTCAATCCCTTTGCAGACGCCGCGCGGCTACAGCCCCGGCGACGCCTCGGCCGGCGACCTCGACGGCGACGGCGAATACGAGCTGGTCGTCCACATGCAGGGGCGCGGGACCGACAACACGCGCGCGGGGCTCACGAGCGAGCCCGTACTCCACGCCTACAAGTTAGACGGCACGCTGCTCTGGTCTATCAACCTCGGCCGCAACATCCGCGAGGGCGCGCACTACACGCAGTTCATCGTCTACGACCTCGACGGCGACGGCCGCGCAGAAGTCGCCTGCAAGACGGCCGACGGCACGACGGACGGACAGGGCAAGACCATCGGCGACGCCAGGGCCGACTGGCGATACCCGCAGGGCAGCGTCGTCACCATCCGCGGGCCTAACGGCCGTGAGACGAAGCGCGACATGACCGGCTTCATCCTGAAGGGGCCGGAGTACCTGACCGTCTTCGACGGCTTGACCGGCGCGGCGCTCGCCACGACCGACTTCGTCCCGCCGCGCCACCCGACGAAACGCGACCCGACGACCGACGAGCTTTACGCCGTCTGGGGCGACGGCTACGGCAACCGCGTCGACCGCTTCCTCGCCTGCGTCGCATACCTCGACGGCAGGCGGCCGAGCCTCGTCATGGCGCGCGGCTACTACACGCGCACCGTGCTCGCGGCCTGGAACTGGCGCGGCCGGAAGCTCTCGCGCGTCTGGACCTTCGACAGCGAGGACGGCCGGCCGGAAAACCGTGCTTTCGGCGGTCAGGGCAACCACAACCTTTCGGTGGGCGACGTGGACGCCGACGGCCGCGACGAGATCGTCTACGGCGCCGCCGTCATCGACGACGACGGGCGCGGCCTCTACTCGACGGGCCTGGGCCACGGCGACGCCCTGCACCTCTCGGACCTCGACCCCGACCGCCCCGGCCTCGAAGTCTTCGACATACAGGAGCGTTTCGACGACGCGGGCGCGCACTTCCGCGACGCCCGCACGGGGCGGATTCTCTGGAAGAAGCCTTCCCTTCACGCCGAAGAGGACAATGAGGGGCCGGGCCGCGGCCTCTCTCTGGACATCGACCCGCGCCACCGCGGCTTCGAGTCGTGGGTGCGCGGGGCGGGCATCGAAGGGATTTTCAACGCCCGCGGCGAGAAGATTTCACAGCGTGCGCCCCGCTCCTGCAACTTCGGCGTCTACTGGGACGGCGACACTTTGAGCGAGCTTCTGGACCGCAACTACATCTCGAAGTGGAACTGGGCGGACGGCTCGGAGACGCTGCTGCTCTCGGCCGAGGGCTGCGTGTGGAATAACGGCTCGAAGGCGACGCCGACCCTCTCGGCCGACCTGCTCGGCGACTGGCGCGAGGAGGTCGTCTGGCGCACGACGGACAACAGCGAGCTTCGCGTCTACACGACGACTATCGAGACGCCGCACCGCTTCTACACCTTCATGCACGACCCGCAGTACCGCCTGAGCGTCGCGTGGCAGAACGTCGGCTACAACCAGCCCCCGCACACGAGCTTCTACGTGGGCGAAGGCATGGAGAGGCCGCCGCGCCCGAACATCTTCCCGGCCGGCCCGAAGCCGCGGCCGGGCGGCAGGTGAAGAGGAGACCGACTTTGACGAAGCAGAACAAGTACCGAAGGGCGCGCGCCTGCGCCTCGCTCCTGCTCCTGATTCAACTGCTCGCGCCGGCGGCCGCGCACGCGCAGAGGCGGAGGGGCGCGGCCGTCAACCGCGCGCAGAGTGCTTCTGCGGCGCTCGCGTGGCCGCGCGTCACGAGCCAGTCGAAGCCCTGGACGCGCTGGTGGTGGCTCGGCAGCCAGGTGAACCGGCGCGACCTCTCGCGCGAGATGGAGAAGTACGCGCGCGCCGGCCTGGGCGGCCTTGAGCTAACGCCCATCTACGGCGTGCGCGGGCAGGAGAGCCAGTTCATCGAATACCTCTCGCCGCGCTGGGCCGAGATGTTTGAGCACACTGTGAAGGAGGCCGGGCGGCTCGGGCTCGGGCTCGACATGGCGACCGGGACGGGCTGGCCCTTCGGCGGCCCGTGGGTCTCGGACGAGGACGCCTGCAAGAACTTCGCCTCGAAGACTTATGAAGTGCGCGGCGGCGGGCGCCTGACAGAGCCCGTACGCCTCGTGCAGAAGCCCTTCGTGCGCGCCGTCGGCCGACGGCCCGACATCAGGGAGTTGCGCGAGCCCGTCGCCTCGAACCCGAACCTTCAGGAGCTTGCGCTCGACCAGGTGCGCTTCGAGAAGCCTCTGCCCTTGCAGGCGCTCGTGGCCTTCTCGGAGCGCGGCGAGAGGGTCGAGCTGACTTCGAGAGTTTCCGCCGACGGCCGGCTCGAATGGACGGCGCCGCCCGGCCGCTGGAAGCTCTACGCCATCTTCCAGGGCTGGCACGGCAAGCTCGTCGAGCGGGCCGCGCCCGGCGGCGAGGGCAACGTCGTCGACCACTTCTCGGCCGAGGCCCTGCGCAACTACCTTGCGAAGTTCGACCGCGCCTTCGCCGGCCGCCGTCTCCGGCCCCTGCGCGCCTTCTTCAACGACTCGTACGAGGTGGATGACGGCGACGGGCAGTCGAACTGGACGCCCGACCTCTTCTCGGAGTTCCTGCGACGGCGCGGCTACGACCTGCGCGAGCACCTGCCGGCGCTCGTCGGCGACGACAACGAAGACGCGGACGCGCGCGTCCTCTACGACTTCCGCGAGACGGTCTCCGACCTCCTGCTCGACGAGTTCACGAAGACCTGGCGCGGCTGGGCCGCGTCGAAGGGCGCCCTCGTCCGCAACCAGTCGCACGGCTCGCCCGCCAACATCCTCGACCTCTACGCCGCGAGCGACATCCCCGAGACCGAAGGCACCGACATCGTGCGTATGAAGTTCGCCTCGTCGGCCGCGAACGTGACCGGCAAGACCCTTGCTTCGGCCGAGACGGTGACGTGGCTCGACGAGCACTTCGTCTCATCGCTCGGCGACGTGAAGCGCGCCGTCGATTTGAACTTCCTCGGCGGCATCAACCACGTCGTCTACCACGGCCTCGCCTTCTCGCCCGAGGACGAGCCGTGGCCCGGCCGCCTCTTCTACGCCGCCGTCCACCTTGAGCCGACCAACCCGCAGTGGGACGACTT
>Ga0182001_10000193_pt1 | contig 13694 bp, 9 predicted proteins | sample BulsoiFelSFmetaG_FD_120485 | JGI IMG/M metagenome (GOLD analysis project Ga0182001, IMG submission 120485) | Bulk soil microbial communities from Mexico - San Felipe (SF) metaG | ecosystem: Environmental > Terrestrial > Soil > Agricultural land | place: Mexico: San Luis Potosi | collected... | reverse complement strand
GCGCTGGAAGCGGCGTGGGAGAGTAGGAAGCCGCCGGGATTATTTCAGAGAAAGCCCGCGAGAGTGTTAAGCTCTTCGCGGGCTTTTGTGTATCTATTTTCGGCGAACAAAAGTCTGGAGTCTGGAGTCTAAAGTCTGGAGTCAGAAAAGGCAGTTCGACTTTAGACTCCAGACTCCAGACTCCAGACTTTTTTGATGTCGTTCAGTACTTTCTTTCGAGTTTCGTCTTACGCGATGGTCGCCTGCGGCATGCTCGCCCTGACGGTTTCGGGCGGGTTGAGCGAAGTGCTGGCAATAGCATTCGGCTTCCTAGTCATCGTTGCCTGGAAACTCGAAGGAACGAAGTGGCAATTGTCCGAACGCGCAGGACTCGTCATAGTCCTCCTGTCGCTGCCTCTTTTCTATTTTGACTGGCGATTTTTGACAGGTGGCGCGGCGAACGAGCGTGTCGGCGTCAGCGCGCTCGCGCATCTGATTCTCTTTCTCTCTGCCGTCAAGCTGCTGCAAGTCAAAGCAGACCGCGATTGGGTCTTTCTCTACCTCATCTCCTTTTTCGAGGTTCTCCTCTCGGCGGGCTTGAGCTTGAGTCCGCTCTTTCTCTTAACGCTCAGCCTCTACATGCTCTTCGCTTTGGGGACGATTCTCGCTTTTGAAATCAGAAAAGCGCGCCGCAGCGTGAAGATTACAGAGACGCGTCTTCTCGTCGCCCCTGACTCCACCCTCTTTCGAAGATTGCGAAAGAGTGGAAAGCACTTGCGCTCGAATGAAGCGAAGCGCCTTCCTCTGGTCTCGGTCGCGTTGATGCTGCTTATCTTTGGTCTGGCCTTACCGCTCTTTTTGATCGTCCCGCGCTCTCAGGCAAGCGCGCTGGCGCGAGCGGGTGATGGCAGCACAGGCTTCGTGGGCTTCTCCGATAGCGTCAGCTTAGGCGATGTCGGACGCTTGCAGGAGAGCGACCAACTGGTGATGCGAGTTCGCGTTGACGATGCGCAAGGCGTTGGTGTGCAGCGGCGCAGCTTGCGCTGGCGCGGCGTCGCTCTTGATTACTATAACGGTCATGGCTGGCAGAGAACTGCTGGCCGCCCGACCTGGGAGCAGCCCGCGAACGAGCGCGGCTTCTTTCAGTTGGGAACGACCGAAGGCACGCATCGCCTGACAACACAGACATTTTACGTCGAGGCGATTGACACGCCCGTCCTCTTTGCCGCGCCGCGCGTGGTTGCCGTGCAGGGCGCGCTGCCTTATCTCAGGCGCGATGGCGAAGGCGCGCTCTCGACTCGTCCACATTTTCGGGAACGCATCTCCTACAAAGTCTATTCAGACACGGAAACGCCTGACGAGAGCGAGTTGCACAAGACGCCTCTTGATGAGGTGCAGGTATTTCCGGCAGCGATGGCGCGTTACCTGCAACTGCCGGACAAGCTCGACCCACGCATCTCGCGCCTGGCGAAAGATGTCATCAAGAAGGCAGGGGCGCGCGATCAGTATGAAGCGGCGCGCGCAATCGAAAAACATCTACAGACCGCTTACGACTACACGCTGGACCTGAAAGAGAGCGGGCCTGATCCTCTCTCGGACTTTCTCTTTAACGTGCACGCAGGCCACTGCGAATATTTTGCAACGGCGATGGCCGTGATGCTCAGAACACAAGGGATTCCAGCGCGCGTCGTCAACGGTTTTCAAACGGGCGACTACAACGAAACGGCGGACGTTTACACCGTCACACAGCGCGACGCGCACTCCTGGGTCGAAGTCTATTTCCCGAACGCGAACGCCTGGGTGGCTTTCGACCCGACACCTCTATGGGGTCGCCCGATGACGGAAAGGACGGGCATCAAGGGCACGCTCAGCAAGTATGCCGAAGCTCTTGAGATGCTCTGGCTACAGTACGTTGTCGGATACGATAGTCAAGAGCAACGCACGCTTGCCAAAGGGGTCGGCAATCGGTTCAACGATGTGCGCGATTGGTTAGGGAAGAGGTACGATGACCTTAAAGGATTGGTCGCTAGTTGGATCAACTGGGTGAAAGGCGGAAGCGCGGACGGCAGCGTCTCATACTTGCGCCTCTCGCTTCTGGTGCTCATTCTCGTCGCAATCGGTTTCGCTTTCATCTGGCTAATTAAACGAATTCGCCACCTCGGTTTCTGGCGCATCTTCCGACGGCGCGAGGTGGAAGGCAAGCCTGCATCGGTCATAGAATTCTACGAGCGCATGACGAAGGTGCTTGCGGCTCGCGGGCTGCAACGTGCGGCAGGCGAAACGCCGCTTGAGTTTGCGACCGCGCTGGGCCTGCCCGAAGCGCTCAACATTACACGCGCTTACAATCGCGTCCGTTTTGGCGATGAAAATCTCTCGCCGACAGAAGCCGCGCAGATAGAAGAATGGTTGAAAGTAATGGAAGGGGATAAGCAGTGACAAGTGACGAGTGACAAGTGACAAGTTAAAAACTTGTTCTTACTCGTCACTCGTCACTTGTCACTTGTCACTGTTTTATGAAAATTGGTTTCGTTAGTTTAGGTTGTCCGAAGAATCTGGTTGATAGCGAAGTGATGATGGGTCGCTTGCGCGAGGCTGGCTACGAGATAACGACGGATGCGGTCGAGGCGGATACATTAGTCGTCAATACCTGCGGCTTTATCGAGTCGGCTAAGAAAGAGTCAATTGATGCCATCCTTGAAGCGGCACGCTTGAAGACGGAAGGCAAGGCTCAGCGTCTGGTCGTCGCGGGTTGCCTCGTCGAGCGTTACCGCGATGCCTTGCGCGAGGAGATGCCGGAGGTTGATGCCTTTATCGGCACGAATCAGCTTGGCGAGATCACGAAAGTCTGTGATGACAGTGTGAACACGCGCGCGCTCCCGGTCCTGCAAACTCCTATCGGAAATCAGAGCGCGACCTATCTCTACGACGAGTCAACGCCGCGCGTGCTCGCCACGCCCAGTTACACGGCTTTCATCAAGATCGCCGAAGGCTGTGATCGTCCCTGCGCCTTCTGTTTCATCCCGCAGATGCGCGGTCATTTCCGCAGCCGTCGTTTCGGCTCGGTGATGAAGGAAGCCGAGCAGCTTGCGAAGCGTGGCGTCAAAGAGATCGTTTTGGTCGCGCAAGACTCTTCGCGTTACGGCGAAGACCTGGGGGAAAGGGACGCGCTCGCGCATCTCCTCAGAGAGCTATCGCACCTCGACGGTATCGAATGGGTGCGCGTGATGTACACCTACCCGACGCACATCTCTGATGCTTTTTTGGATGTGCTGGTGACAGAGCCGAAGGCAGTCAAGTATCTGGACATGCCTTTGCAACATGCTGCGGCCAACGTCTTGAAGCTGATGAAGCGCGGCGGGACGCGCTTGAGCCTCGAACGCTTAATCAAGCGCGTGCGCGAGCGCGTGCCCGGGATAGCGATTCGGACGACCTTCATCACGGGCTTTCCAGGCGAGACAGAAGAGGATTTTGAAGAGTTGCTCGCCTTCATCCGCAACGCGGAATTTGACCGCGTCGGTGTCTTCACATATTCAGATGAAGAAGGAACGCCTGCCTTTGATCTGCCAAATAAGGTTGATGCGAAAACTGCAAGGCGTCGTCGCGCTCGTTTGATGAAGGAACAGGCGCGCATCTCTCGCAAGCGCAACCGGGCGCGCGTTGGCTCAACGGTTCGCGTGCTCTTTGAAGGCGAATCAATGGAATCCGAACTGCTCTGGCAGGGGCGCATGGAGACGCAGGCCGCAGACATAGACGGCGCAGTGCTCATCAACGACGCGCCCGACGATTTCGAGCCGGCGCCGGGCGAGTTTGTTAATGTTCTAATCACGGAAGCCCACGAATACGACCTCGTCGGAAGAATAGTGTAAGCTGTCAGCCGTCAGCTTTCAGCAATCAACCTTGTCGCTTTTGCTGAAAGCTGACGGCTGATTGCTGAAAGCTATGTCAATCAAAGAATCAAGTGATGAGCTGAATCCGCCAGTTGTGACAACGGGCGCTGCAATCACGCGCGCTTCGCGGCTTAATACTGTCAGCGACTACTTCGCAATCGTCTTTGCAACGTGGGGCGTCGGGTTCATTCCGCTCGCGCCGGGAACGTTCGGCTCTGCTGTCGGCGTTGGAATATTTTTGCTCGAAGAATGGGCAATCGAGAGGGCTTCTATTTTTGCTAGGTGGCATGGGTGGGATGCAGACCTTTTGGGTACTCTAATCATCGCCTCGATGCTGCTGCTGGTGACGACGATTAGTGTCGTGGGCACTTGGGCGGCCACGCGTGTTGAAAAATTGGTGGGGCGCAAAGACCCAGGCATCGTCGTGGTTGATGAAGTCGCCGGACAATTGGTGGCGCTCTTTTTTCTACCTTTTTACAGGGCTGGCTTGCCGATGGTCGTCGCAGGTTTCATACTATTCCGTCTCTTCGACATTTGGAAGCCGTACCCGATTCGCAAATTGGAATCCTTAGGCGGTGGCCTTGGAATCATGGCCGACGATTTACTTGCCGGATTATATGCGGCCATTTCACTGTCGCTTGTGACACCGATCTATCTACTGTTTTCATAAAGGAGCATGATGGAGATGGAAACCAAAGACCCTAAGTCAACAGAGAGCGCGGGCAGGCCGGAGGTTGAGAGCCGAGACCCGAAAGCGGGCGCGACCAGCACAGAAACTTTGAGCGAGATGGAAGAGAGCGAGAAGGTTTCTGAAGACGAAGCGACAAACAGCAATGAGACACCTTCGACGCCCTCACCTGACGGCGCGTTCGATGAAACGAGAGGCGGGCAAGGTGGGGTTGACGACGCAGGGCCAATGTAAAGGCAAGGAGGAAGGATGAAGGCGGAAGGATGAAATGCAAGAATTCTTGCGTTGTCTCTTTCAATGCACAAATTAAAGATGGCTGAAAACAACTTTAAGATTTTCGTGGCGGATGATGTGAGCGAGAGCGGGCTTGAGCCTTTGCGCGGCGCTGGCTTCTTCGTTGAAAAAAGAACCGGGCTGACCCTTGATGATTTGAAAGAGGCTTTGAATGATTTTGATGGCCTGATTGTTCGTAGCGAGACAAAGGTCAAGCCTGAGTTGATGGATGCGGCGACCCGTTTGCGCGTGATTGGTCGCGCGGGCGTCGGCGTGGACAACATAGACGTTCCAGCGGCGACCACGCGCGGCATCATCGTCATGAACGCGCCGGATGGGAATACCATCACGACCGCCGAGCACACGATGGCTCTGCTTGTGTCTCTCGCTCGTAGAGTTCCGCAGGCGAATCGCAGCCTTCGTGATGGGCGTTGGGAGCGCAAGCGTTTCATCGGCGTTGAGCTTCAAGGCAAGACTCTCGGCGTTGTTGGGCTTGGGAGAATCGGTCGCGTTGTCGCAAGTCGCGCGCGAGCCTTTGGCATGAACATCGTCGCTTACGATCCATTTGTCGCGCCGGACCAGGCGCGCGACCTCGAATTGGAACTTGCGCCGCTCGACGAACTCTTCGCGCGCGCAGATTTTCTGACGGTGCACACACCGCTGACGGCAGAGACGCGCGGAATTGTCGGCGCTCAAGCTTTCTCGAAGATGAAGCGCGGTGTGAGAATCATCAACTGCGCGCGCGGCGGCCTTGTTGACGAGCGCGCTCTGCTCGCCGCCATCAAAGAGGGAATCGTGGCGGGCGCGGCTCTAGATGTATTTGAGCAAGAGCCGCCAGCAACGGATAACCCGTTGCTGGCGCTCGACGAAGTTATCACGACGCCGCATCTGGGAGCGTCAACGACCGAAGCGCAGGAAGGCGTGGCCTTGACCGTTGCCGAACAGATGCGTGATTACCTCTTGACTGGCGCGCTGCGCGGCGCGGTCAATGTTCCTGCTTTGGGAACGCAGGAGCTGAATGCGCTTCAGCCTTACATAATCCTGGCCGAAAGCCTGGGAAGACTTCAGGCGCAGTTGATTGACGAGCCTGTGCGTGAAGTCAGGCTTGAGTACGCGGGCGATGTGGCTGAATTGGACGCTGCGCCTGTGACGAGAGCTTTTCTGGCGGGCTTGCTGCGCGATGTGAGCGCGCGCGTCAACGTCGTCAACGCTTTTCTGATCGCGGATGAGAGAGGCATTGCCGTGACTGCTTCTTACAAGCGTGCGGGCAGCGATTCTGCAACGGCGATACGTGCGCAAGTGAAGACGACGAGCGGCGAACAATTGGTCGCGGGCACGCTTTTTGGAAGCATAGGGAGCGGCCACGACGGGCGCATCACGGAGATCAACGGCTTTCGTCTTGAGGCCATCCCGCACGGGCACATGCTAGTCACGCGCAACCGAGACGTGCCCGGCGTCATCGGGCGCATCGGCACGATTTTAGGCGAGCACAATGTGAACATCAGCCGCTTTCATCTGGGCCGACGCGAGCGCGGCGGCGAGGCGATGGCGGTCATCGAAACGGACGTGCGCCTTGATGATGAGACGCTCGAAGAGTTGCGCGCTTTTGAGCCTGTCATCTCGGCCAGACAGATTGAGCTTTAGTGAAAAGTGAAAAGTGAATAGTGAATAGTAAAAGGCAAGAACGCGGTTTTCACTTTTCACTTTTCGTTATTCACTATTCACTAATCCGAACATCCGCCCTCTAATCCTCGTATCATCGTGCAGACTCTGCGAAGGAGGAAGACAAAGAATGTTCTGCCCACAGTGCGGTTCTAATCAAAGCGACGAGCAGAAGTTTTGCAACAAGTGCGGCGCGAATCTCTATGCGGTGCGCCAGGTGGTTGCGACGCGCGAGACGGAAGAGAAGTTTGATTGGAGCAAGACCTGGATGGCAGAGATGTTCATGTCCAAAGACGAGCAGGCCAAGCGTAAGCTTGAGGCTGAAAAAAAGCTCGGCATTACCCCGGAGTCCAAGCGCGCCAAAGAGGTCAAGGCAGGCGTTATCACTAGCTGTGCGGGGCTGGCGTTGATGGTCTTTCTCTATGTCTTTATGCGCGGCGTCATCGTCGGCGCGCACATCCCTGATGATATTGCAGAAATCCTGGGCCGCATCTGGATCGCCGGAGTCTTTCCATTCTTCGTCGGCCTTGGGCTGATGATCAACGGCCTCCTCGTCAGCAAAAAAATTCTCGGAGCTTCAATGCAGGAAGAGCCATCGAGAGCAAATCTCTTTAACAGTGAGCGTGCAAATCCAGCTTTGAAATCGGCAGACACGAGCGAATTCATTCCCACCAATTTCAGCGTCACCGAAGGGACGACGAAGCATCTCAGTCATTCCAACCAGCCGCCTTCCGACCCGCTCGATTCTTAAAAACCGTCTGTCACGCCTAGCTTCATTCACTATTCAATGTCGAACCCGACTTGCTGCGAAGCCATCGTATTACTGTTGCGGTCTGTGATTGTGACTTTGAGAAGATAACGGCCTGCGGGCAATGTCTTGAGGGCTAGGTCTGCGCCGTAAGGGATGCGCGTGATGTCCGCGTTCGCTTCGACTGATACTTTGCGTCCGGGGCTGTTGATGATTGTCTGCCCGTCGCGCGTAATCTCTATTTGAGCTTCAAGGTTCGGCGCGGAACTGCCATTGCTTCCCGCAGCATTGTAGATGATCGTCAGGAAACTCATGTGCGAGCCGCGAGCGAAACGACGATCAACGCTGAATTGAACTTGGTCCACCGTTCCCCCATTCGTCGTCTGCTTCTGGCCTGAGCCGACGAACTGCCCGCCGACCATGAGACTGCTCAAAGTCAAACGCTTCGTCGAGAGATCAGGAATCTCAATCCATTGCGCTGCGCTGCCGACACGTCCGCTCTTGTCATCGCGCGCCGCCACTCGCACCTGATAGATGCCGGGCTTCAAAGGAACTCTGTGATTGTAAATCACGCCCGGGTTTTCAACCGACCCTGCATTTGAGGGAAGAGGATTGACGTTCAAACGATTCTTGAAACTGCCTGCGGGCTTGCCCTGATCGTTGAGGATGACGCCTGCGAGGTCAATCGCGGCTGCCTGTTTGCCGTCCGCGCCGTAATTCAGAATATCTGTTGCCATCTGCATCGAAGCAGTCAAGACAGTTCCGCTGCCCGGCACGTCAACAAAGCTTATCGAGAGCTGTGTCGGCAATCCTTTTCTCGCAGAAGGCGCACCGAGCGCGCTAATCAAAGCAGCGTCTGGTCCTTTCGCTGCGGCTGCCGGAGTCGCCGTGTCTGTTGTCGAAGATTTTGCATCTGTGCTCTTCGCGTCCACGCTCGCCCCACCTGCGAGGAATCCGCGCGGCAGGCGCACGGTTAAATCAGGCCGATCTTTGACGCTCACTTCGATCTGCTTGTACTTGCCGCCTTTTTGGTCCTCGACATCAGGTCGCCAAGCGAGCAGATAATAGTTTGAGGTCTCGTCGAGCATACGAGCGACCCAACTGTCAAAATAGTTCTGGTTCCTGAGAAACCTTCCGCCAGTATCGCCAGCGAGCGCGTTCAAGCCGTCCTGCGACAAGATTCCTTCGCCAGTGCTTGCCGCATCGAGCCTTCCTTTCGGGTCGAACGGTCTATCACCCGTCGCATCTGCCATCGGCGCGAATAACCCGCGCGCGTCAATCGTGTAGATGACGCTGCCCGTGCGCGTCGCAATATCCGTCACACGTTGAAGCTGCGAGTTAGCAGCAGAGCTGCTGTTCTTCGCATTGATATAGAACCCATCCGAGATGAAGAAGACGAGCTTACGACCCAGGACTTGCGCTGAAGTTCGCAGGAGATTTTCGAGAGAGTTAAGCGATTGTCCGGCAACCGATTCGAGACCATGAGCGATATGGTTGGCGCGCGTCTTAACCATCTCGTAAACAGCGTTACGGTTGACGGCACGGTTCGGTGCTTTCGAGTTGAAGAAGCCTTCGATAATTTTATCAACGTAAAGGTCTGCGGCATCGCGGTCGCCGTTGATGATTCTGAGGGCGACGAACTCAGGCATGGGCGGTTGGTCCGTGTCCTTGACTGTATCTGGAATCTGCCTCAAGCGCGCGAGAGCTGCGCGCAGGACGGCTTTGTTATCAGTGAACTGCTGGAGAAAGCCTATCTGCCCACTCGCAGAGACGAACGCCACCTGATCGCGCGGCATCATCTGATTCTCCAGAAAGTATGTGAGCGCAGAGCGCGTGCGCCCCAGGCTGCTCAATGAAAGATGCAGATCGTCAACGAAGAAGATGATGGTGCGACCACGATATGACGCACCCGCCGGGATAGCTTGTTTGCCCTTATCTGAGCCGACCGCGCCCGCGACCTGCTTCTCCTCTTTCGCAGACCCCGCGACCACGCGGTCAAAGAAAGAGACCTGAACGGGCTTGCCATCCACTTTGATGTCGAACTGTTCGGGCTTCAATCCTTCGACGAACTTACCTTGCTTGTCGAAAACTGTGACGCCTGTTTGCACCAATTCTGTGTTGATGCGAAGCACATCCTCCGTCTGATCTTGCGACTGCGGAGTCTGCTGCGCGACGGCGGTTGAGACGAGCGCGATGAGAGTGAGCAACGTCAGATAGACAATGCGCTTAGAGAAAATTTTTATTGTCGGTGTCATGAAGGTAAGCCTCAACAAAAGTTAGCGATCTCGGTGCAGGTCGCTGCCGAATATAGCACGAAGTCTTGCGTTTGTGATGATACTTGCGAAGTTGGTCGGCTATTCTATTTCAAAGTTGACGCGTTGCGATGCACTCGTTTTAGCGATGCGATCAATAGCCGTCACTTGCAGAATGTAACGACCGGCTGGCATCCCTTCAAGCGGAATCTCCGCAGCATAAGCGATCCGAGCGAGGTCAGCCATGCCCTCGTTCTGAACCTTTCGCAAGGGAGTCGTGATGACGGGCTGGTCATCGCGCAAGACCTGCACCTGTAGGGCCAGGTCAGGAGAGCTTGCGCCGTTTGCTCCACGCGACGCGTTGTAGATGAAAGTCAAAAAGCGCAGCTTGGAAGTTCGATCAAAGCGATGGTCCACGCTCAGACGCGATCCGGCGATTGTCGTCGGGTCATTGTTCAGGCTCTCTACCCCTTTAGTTATTTCGCCGACGAGCAAACTGCTCAGAGAAAGCCGGTGCGATGAAAGGTCCGGCAGCTCAATCCATGCGGACGCGCTGCCCACGCGACCGCTCTTGCTGTCTCGCGCCGCCACCCTGACTTGATAAAGACCGGGACTCAAGTATGACGGAAAATTGTAAAGGAGCGGAGCGCGCGTTGCACCTTCTGTGAGCGCAGCCGGATCGGCGACAATGTCAATACGATCTTTGAAACTCCCTGCCGGTTTGCCCTGATCCGTAAAGATGATTCCGGCAATATCAACCACTGCTTTGCTCTTATTCTCCGCCTGCTCGTAGGTCACGAATCCACTGTCAATCTGGGCTGCGGCAGACAGAAGCAATCCCTTTTGAGGCACGTCCATGTAGCTCAGACTGAGCTGAAGTGGCAGCGCCCGCGCAGGATAGAGAGCTTTAATCGCCTCTCGCAATTCATAGTCGGAAGTTTTAGGCAAAGCTGGTTTGCCTTCTTTGGCTTCTGCCTTGCCGCGCTTCGCCGCAGCTTGCGCGTTGATGTCATAGTATCCGCCGCGCACTTGAACGCTTAGCTCTGGCCTGCCGGTAACCTTCACCTCTATGCGCCGGAATTTGTTGCTGCGCTGCTCTTCGCTCTGCGGACGCCACGCCAGCAGATAGTAAACGGATGTCTCAGCCAGAGCGCGCGGTATTTCGGCTTCGGGCTTGTTGGTATTAAGCAGAGCGCGACCGCCCGTGTTGCCCGCCAGCACGCGCAAAGGCTCTTGGGTTTCAATTGAGCTGCCTGAAGTGTAAGCGGACAGTCTTCCAGTCGGATCGAATGCCGCCTCCTCGCTGCTCTTGCCGAGATCGCCTGTGGTCAGTCCCTGGGGGTCAATCGTGTAAATGACGACGCCGTTGTGTGCTGCGGCGTTTGTGATGTTGCGAATTTTCTCCGCCGTTTGTGATTCCGTGTTGTCGAGCACGAAACCATCGGAAAGGAAAAAGACGACTTTGCGCCCAGGGTAGCCAGCGGACGTGCGCATCAGATTTTCGAGCGCGGAGAGAGTTCTGTTGGCGAAGAAAGTTGATTGCTGAAGAATCTGTTGAGCGCGTCCATGGACTAAATTTTCCGCCATATCGGTCGGCGTTCCATCCTTGACGAGCTGATCAACAAAATAGTTAAAGACCTGATCGTCTTGCTTGACTTCGATTGCCAGCGCCATGCTCTCCGACATCGGGGGATGCTGGTTGTCGTTTCCAATGCGCGTGCCCAGTTTGAGGCGCGCAACAGCCGCGCGCAGCACCTGTTTGTTATCCGTCAATTGTTGAAGAAAACCTATCTGGCCTGTCGTCGAGGCGACGGCCATCGAATCGTTCTGTCCCAACTTCTTATCAATGAAATCGAGTAGCACCTGTTGCGTCTTCCTCATGCTCTCGAACGATTGGTGCAGGTCATCAACGAAGAAAAAGAAGATGCGACCACGGTCGAGAGGCTTGACGCCGGAATCTTTGATTGCCGAAGGGTTCGCGCCGCCGCCGCGCGCGGCTGCAATCTGCGCCTCTTCGTTGACGCTTCCCGCAGTGACGCGCTCGAAGAAAGAGACTTGGACGGGCTTGCCGTCAACGCGCAACTCAAACTGTTCCGGCTTGAGGCCGTCAACAAAGCGCCCTTGACGGTCGAAGACCATCACGTCCGTTTGGATTAGTTCCGTGTTAATCCTGACGACATCGTCCGCAGTCTGCGCGCTCTCGTTCTGAGGTTGTTGAGCGCGTGCTGTTGACAGCGAGACGCAGAGGCAGAGAAGAGAAGAGACGGTTAGGACGGCGCGCGCCCGCAGATGAGAGAAAAGACGCATGATGATTTCACAGGAAAGTGTTGCCGGTTGGGGAAACCGCCCAAATGATAGCACGGCTCAGGTGACAGGCGAGAACGATTAGAGATAAACTTTCACATCCAAAAATCCGTATAAGGGTCGGACTAAAACTTTGCGGCGCGCAGGCGCGAGTCTGAAATGCGCCAGACCTTTTACTATCTCTCAGAGGTTCCAGACTCACTATGACTGAAAAAGAGAGTACGCTGAAGCTCACAGGAGTAACCAAACGCTTCGACGAGTTTACAGCCGTCAATGACCTGAGCTTACAGGTGCGCCCCGGCAGAATCTTCGGCCTGATCGGTCCCAACGGCGCAGGGAAGACGACGACTATCCGCATGATCGTCAACATCACCGTGCCCGACGAGGGCACGATTGAACTCTTCGGCCAGCACATGAACGAAGAGCTGCAAGACCGCATCGGTTACTTGCCGGAAGAGCGCGGCCTTTACAAGAAGATGAAGGTCATAGACCAGTTGCGATTCTTCGGTGAGTTAAAGAACGTCAAGGGCAAGCAGGCCGAAGATTCCATTGATCGCTGGCTCGCACGGATGAAGCTGACAGAGTGGAAGACCAAGAAGGCGAGTGAGCTTTCCAAAGGTATGCAGCAGAAGATTCAGTTCATCGCCGCAGTCATGCATGACCCGGACCTGATGATTCTGGACGAGCCTTCCTCCGGCCTCGACCCTGTCGCCCAGGAGCTTCTCAAAGAAGTGATTCTCGAACTCAAAGCCGAAGGCAAGACCATCATCTTCTCAACACACCAGATGGAGACAGCTGAGCGATTGTGCGACGACATCTGCATGATTAATAAATCGCGGAAAGTTTTGGACGGGACGCTGCGCGAAATCAAGCGGAGCTTCGGGCGCAACTCCGTCTCTTTAAGAATCGAGGGCGGAAGCGACGGTGTGCTTGAAGATAAAAGTCTCGTCGCTAATGTCGAGCGACACAGCGACGACGTTGAGGCTCTCTTAGCTCAGGGCGCGGACGCGCAAAGTCTCTTGCGGCGTTTGGTCGAATCGGGCGCGACCGTCACTAAATTCGAGCTAGTCGAGCCGAGCTTGAATGACATCTTTATTGCGAAGGTTGGTGAAGGCGAATGACAAAATTTCTGGCAGTCGTCAAGCGCGAATATCTACAGCGCGTCAAGAGCAAGTTCTTCATCGTCGCCACAGTGCTCGGGCCTGTGATGATCTTCGTCTTCACAGTCTTGCCGCAACTCATCTTGAGCATGAAGTCAGGCGGCCCGACACAAATCGCCGTCATTGACCAGACAAAAGGCGAGACGATGTATTCGCGCGTCGAAGATGCGCTCTTGCATGACAAGGACGAGAGCGGGGAACAGGCTGCGCCCGAAAAGGCCATGCAGGATTCCGTCAACTCGAACTCGCAGGATCGCGTCAAGCAGATGGGGAAGCAGACAAAGACTGATTATCAGGTCCAGAAGGTCGAGCTTAACGGGCGCAGCCTCGATGATGTCCGGCACGAGTTGAGAGACCGCGTGCTCAAAGAGCAACTGGACGGTTATCTGGTCATCCCTGAAGACGTGACGACGGGCGGCAAGATTCAATACTACGCGCGGAATCTCGGCGATGTGTTTACGCGGGAAGATATTAGAAAACGGCTGAACGATGCCGTGCGCGACCAGCGGATGGATGACAATGGTCTCAAGCCTGAATTGATGGAGAAGATTAATAAGCCCGTTGAGTTCGACGCGCTCTCCGCTGATGAGAGCAGCAAGTCTGCGGATTCGGGCGCGGCGTTCTGGTTCGTCTTCATCATAGGGTTTCTGATTTACCTGACGCTCATCATGTACGGGCAGACGATTCTCGCTGCCGTGATTGAAGAGAAGGATACGCGCATTTCCGAGCTGCTCTTCTCGT
>Ga0182001_10000192_pt1 | contig 13709 bp, 5 predicted proteins | sample BulsoiFelSFmetaG_FD_120485 | JGI IMG/M metagenome (GOLD analysis project Ga0182001, IMG submission 120485) | Bulk soil microbial communities from Mexico - San Felipe (SF) metaG | ecosystem: Environmental > Terrestrial > Soil > Agricultural land | place: Mexico: San Luis Potosi | collected... | reverse complement strand
CGTGCGTGAGGACTTGTCGGAGGGCGTGAGGGTCGTGCGGCGCGCTCTGCGCGGCGAGGAGGGCGCGGGCGCGCTCGTCTTTTACGCGGCGGCGGCCGTGCTCTTCTGGCTCGTGTTCCGGCGCGTGATGTTCGAGGATTCAACGGGGGTCTACACCGGCGTCGAGACGAGCATCGGCGATTTGCCGTTTCACATCGCCGTCATCTCGGGCTTCCTGTTCGGCGAGAACTTCCCGCCCGAGCACCCGGAGTTCGCGGGGGCGCGGCTGACCTACCCGTTCATCGCGGACTTCCTGACGGCCATGTTCGTGCGCGCGGGGGCGAGCCTGCGGGGCGCGATGTTCTGGCAGGGCTACGCCGTGATGCTGGCCCTCGTCGGGCTGCTGCACCGCTGGGCCCTGAAGCTGACGCGCGACCGCGCGGCGGCACTCATGACGCCGGCCATCGTCCTGCTGAGCGGGGGGCTCGGCTGGTACGTCTTCGTGAAGGAGACGCTGGCGCGGCGTCGAGGCTTCTTCGAGAACCTGTTCGGGCTCCAGCACGACTACACGCTCATGGGCGAACTCGGCTTCCGCTGGGGCAACGCCGTGACGGCCCTTTTCGTTCCGCAGCGCGGCATCCTGCTCGGCGTCGCGCTCGGCGTCGTGGTCCTGACGCTCTGGTGGCAAGCCTCTCTGGAGGCCGGCGGCGAAGGCCGCGGGGCGGCGGAAGAAAAGGAAGAGGGGGGGAAGAAGAAGGGCGGCGCCCGCTCGAACAGGGCCGCGCGCAGGGCGCCGACGAAGGCCGCGGACGAGCCGGCCGCCGACTCTTCATACGCCTTTTGCCTCAGGCCCTTCGCGGCCCGGCCGCTCGTGGCGGCGGGACTCGTGGCGGGCCTGTTGCCGCTCGTCCACGCGCACAGCTTCGTCGTGTTGATGTCGATGGGCGCGTGCCTCGCGCTCGCGCAAGGGGCGGTGGCGCTGTGGGGCGTGGGCGGGGATGACGACGAAGGCGGCCCGGCGTGGCGGAGGGCCTGGAGGGTTCTGGGGCCGTGGCTGCTGTTCGCGGCGGCGGCTTCGCTGGTCGCGGTGCCGCAGATGGTCTGGGCGACGAGGGGGTCGGACCTGCGCGCCGGGGAGTTCTTCGGCTGGGAGTTCGGCTGGGACCACGGCAAGGAGAACGTCGTCTGGTTCTGGCTGAAGAACACGGGGCCTTTCATCCCGCTGCTCCTGGCGGCGCTGCTGTGGCGCGGGCGTCGGCGGCTCGTCTCGGCGCGGCTCGTCTTCTTCTTCCTGCCGTTCGCGCTCTGCTTCGTCGTGCCTAACGTCTACAGGCTCGCGCCGTGGATTTGGGACAACATCAAGGTGCTGCTCTACTGGTGGATCGCGGCGGCGCCTTTGGTGGCGCTGGTGCTGGCGCGGCTCTGGCGGCGCGGGGCGGGGTGGCGCGCGCTGGCCGTCCTGCTGTTGCTGATGCAGACGGGGGCGGGGGCTCTGGACGTTTGGAGGGTGGCTTCGGCGGCGGCCGTGCAGCGCACGTTCGACGCCGAAGGGGTGCGCTTCGCCGAGCTGATAAAGCGTGAGACGCGCCCGCGCTCTTTGATACTGCACGCGCCGACTTATAATGACCCGGTCTACCTGACGGGGCGCCGCACGTACCTCGGCTTCCTCGGCCACATCTGGTCGCATGGGCTCGACTACGCGGGGCGCGACGCCACGCTGAAGCGCATCTACGCGGGCGGCCCCGACGCCGCGGCGCTCATCGCCCGCGAGCGGATCGAGTTCGTCGTCGTCGGCCCGCTCGAACGCGAGGAGCTGCGCAAGTACGGCGTGAGGCTGAACGAGGCTTTCTTCGAGAGGTTCACGAAGGTCGGAGGGGAAGGTGAGTACCGCCTCTACAAGACGGCCCCGTAAGAAGGGGCAGCAGCCGCAGCGCCCGGCGACGAAGGCGGGGGCGGCGGCCGAAGAGACGCGCCCCGCGTTGGGCGACGAGGTGCCCGAGCGCGCGTGGCGCGCGGCGGCGGTCGTCATACTGATGCTGGCGACGGCGCTGCGCTTCTACGCGCTGGACCTGAAGCCGATGCACCACGACGAGGGCGTCAACGGCTTCTTCCTGACGAACCTGCTGAACGGGCTCGGCTTCAGCTACGACCCGAGGAACTACCACGGCCCGTCGCTCTACTACATGACGGCGCCGCTGGCGTGGCTCGGCGGGGTGAACGAGTTCACGGTCCGCGGCCTCGTCGCGGCCTTCGGCGTCGGGACCGTGTGGCTCGTGCTGGGGCTCCGGAGGCGGCTCGGCGCGGTCGCGGCGCTTTCGGCGGCGGCGCTGCTCGCCGTCTCGCCCGGCGCCGTCTACTACTCGCGCTACTACATACACGAGACGCCCTTCGTCTTCTTCACGCTGGCGGCGGTCGTCGCCGCGATGCGCTTCTACGAGACGGGCGCGGCCACACAACTCCTGCTGCTCGCGCTCTGGGCGGCGCTCCTGTTCACGACGAAGGAGACGGCCTTCATCTCCGTCGGGACGCTCGTGCTGGCGGCGCTCGTCGCCCACGCGTGGGTGAGGCTGGCTGGCGGCGGCCGCGCGCGGGAGGCGAGGCGCGGGCGTGCGGGCGAGGAGTCGTGGGTCGGCGCGGCGTTCGCGCGCATGGGCGCCGACGCGCCGCTCTACGTCGCGGGGGCGGCGCTGCTGTTCGCCGCCGTCTACGTGCTGCTCTACACCTCCTTCCTCACGAACCCGAAGGGGCTGAGGGACTCGTTCGCGGCGCTCGAAGTCTGGAAGGGGACGGGCGAGAGCGACTTTCACGCGAAGCCCTTCTACTTCTACGTGCGCTGGCTGTTGCAGGAGGAGGGGCCGATCCTCGTTTTGGCGGCGGCGGGCTCGGCCGTCGCGCTCTTCGAGCGGAGGAAGAACCGCTCCGCCATCTTCGTCGGCGCGTGGGGCTTCGGGCTGCTCCTGGCCTACTCGCTCATCAGGTACAAGACGCCGTGGCTCGTGCTGAGCTTCCTCGTCCCGCTGTGCCTCGCCGCGGGGTACGCCGCGCAGGCGCTCGCCCGGCTGAACTGGGCGCGGCTGCTGGCGTTCGCGGCGGCGTCGGCCGCGGGGCTCTACGTCGTGCAGGACTTCGGCAGCCGCCCGCGCGCGGCCGCGGGATTCGGGCTGCTGTGCGCGGCGGTGGCGCTCGCGGCCCTCTGGGCGCGGAGGCCGAGCGAGGGGGCCGCGTGGGGCTGGCGCACTCCGGCGCTCGGGGTCGCGGCGGCGGCCGTCGCCGTCTGCCTCTGGCAGTCGGCCGTGCTCAACTTCCGCGAGTACGACACCAACGACGTATACCCTTACGTCTACTCGCACACGCGGCGCGAGGCGCTTGAGATGGTCCGCGAGATCAAGGGCCTCGCGGGGCGCACGAGCCGGAAGCCGCGCGTCGTCATCGCCTCGCCCGAGTACTGGCCGCTGCCCTGGTACTTGAAGGACGTGCAGGTCGACGGCTACGGCAGCGGCGTGGCGCTCAGCTACGACCCGCTGACGGTGGACGCAGTCATCGGCCGCCAGAGCGACCTCCCGAAAGAGAATCAGGTGCCGCAACTCCGCGCCGTGCTCGGCGCCAACTACCAGCAGGTCGGCACCTACGCGCTGCGCCCCGGAGTCCAACTCGTCCTCTTCGTCCGCAGAGATTTGTTGCGGTAGACGGTAGCCGGTAGACGGTGCAAGTCAGTAACCAGTAGAAAATGCGCCGCCGGCGTAGAAGCTTCGCCCGCCGCGTCGCGGCGCGTCTTCCGACTCCGGACTCCAGACTCCGGACTACCGGCTACTGTTCATCGTCTACTACCGGCGATAGTTTTTTCTTTTCCTTCCCCGCGGCGCCTGTGGTATAACTTTCGGCGCAACGTTAACCCCGACAAGTGAATAAACGTAGCCCCCGAGCGGTCTCCGCCGGCGCAGCGATACCTTGCCCAGCAGCGCCGCCGTCCGTGTCCGGTGCTCTCTCGCGACACGTCCCTGCCTGTAAGGAGTAGTCCGTCATGAAGAAGACCGAAGAACTGCCTTTTGAGGTGAAGAAGAACGGGTCCCACCGCCCGCACGCCGAAGAGAAGGGAACGAGTAGGAAAAGGGTTCTCAAGAAGGGCGGGAGGCGCCCGTCCCGCGCGAGGCTGTTGCGCGCCTCGTCTCTCTTACTGCTGTTCGCGCTGGTCGCGCTGTGCCTCGTCGCGCCGCCCAGGGCCCTGCGCGGCGTGAGGGTCGCGGAGGCCGCCAGCCCTTCCTCGGGCGCCTTCGGGCCGACGGGTCCGGTCCTGCCCTTCACGGGCAGTTGGTCGGGCACGGCGACGGGCTCGGGCTCGGCCGGCGGCGAGGCCACCTGCGTCGAGGGCGTCAACTGCGACACCTTCCGCCTCACGGTGCTCCCCGGCGACTACACCGGCAAGTTCATCGGCGTCCGCATTCAGTGGGCCATCCAGACGAACGACTACGACCTCTACGTCCACAAGTGCCCGAGCGCGGCCTCGACCAACGCGCAGTGTAACGCCACGACGCCCACGGGTCAGGACGGCGGCAGCGTCCCGCAGACGCAGGAGAACGCGGCCATCGACCCGAACTCCACCGGCCCGGGTGACTACACCGTCCACGTCGTCTACTTCGCCACCTCCGGCCCGACCGACCAGTATCAGGGCAGCGTCACGCTGCGCACGGCCAGCGCCTCCCGGACGGCCAACTACGTCTCGGGCGGCATGACCTTCAGCCCGAACGTCACGGTCAAGGCGCCGGCCGCGGCCGCGGACGGTGAGCCCTCGAACCGCACCGACGTTTTCGGCAACCACTACGTCGGCGGCATCCGCGGCATCCCCGCCGGCAACGACCTCTGGTACGTTGACCTGCGGCCGACGGTCGGCGGCGCGGCCAACGCCAGCTACGACCCCTTCATGCGCAACTGGGCCTGGCGCGGCCAGCCCGACTCCGTGACCGGCAGCGACAACACCTCGGCAGGCGCCCAGGGCGGCGGCGACATCGACCTCGCCGTCGGCCTGCCCGACCCGGTGACGGGAGCCATTTCCGACCCGGCCGTCCTCGCCTCGTCAAGCCTCCTGCTCTCTAACATCACTACGCAACGCTCGCAGGACCGCGGCGTCACCTTCCTCCGCAACGCCCTCGGCAACGTCACCGGCGGCATCCCCGGAGACGACCGCCAGTGGAACGAGGCCCACGGCCCGACCAACGTCTACCTGTACTACCGCACGATAGCGCCCACGGTGACGCAGATTCAACGCTCAATCGACGGCGGCCTCACCTACGGGCCGGCGCAGACGGCCGGCCTCATCGGGCAGGTCGGCTACATCGACGTTCACCAGAAGACCGGCACCGTCTACGTCAGCGGCTCGACGGGGCAGGTCTGCCACAGCACCATCACGCTGCCGTCGGGCGAGGCCGCCGGCTACGTCTGCACGCAGGCCGCGACCGACCCGAGCGGCGTCGCCAACATCTTCTTCCCCGTCAAGGTGGCCGACGACGGCACGCCGAACGGGACAGCCTACGTCCCCTACTCGAATGGCAAAGACATCTTCCTCGTCCATTCTAGTGACCGCGGCATGACTTGGAGCACGCCCGTCCGCGTCTCGAACGGGCCGGAGACGCGCACCAGCGTCTTCCCGTGGATGGAGACGGGGCCGACGCCCGGCTCCGTCGGCATCGTCTGGTACGGCACGAGCGAGGCTTCCAACAACGACAACGCCAACTGGCACGTCTTCTACGCGCAGTCGTTCAACGCCACGGCCGACTCGCCGACCTTCCGCCAGTCGGTCGTCAGCGACCACTTCATCCACGGCAGCAACATCTCCCTGGGCGGCCTCGACCCCACCGGCGGGGCCAACCGCAACCTCATCGACTACTTCCAGGTCTCCTTCGACCCGCACGGCTCGGCCGTCATCGGCTACACGGACGACCACAACGACTTCAACGGCCACACCTACGTCACGCGCCAGATTTCCGGCCCCAGCATCAAGGGTGACGGCAAGACGAACGTCCCGAACCCCGGCACGCCGCCCGCCCCGCAGAGCGGCCCCGTGCCGTTGGCGACCACGGTCGGCGGCATCGCCGGCTCGCAGGTCACGGACTTCAGGCAGGACGCTACCGACGCGTTGCTCGCCACCATCCCGGCCGACGACCCGCTCGACATACTTTCCGTCAGGTACTCCTCCGAGCACCTGCCTTCGACCGAGCGCGTCATCGTCGCCACGATGAAGGTCTCGCTGATGCCGGCCGCCCCGCCGCCCGGCCACAACTGGCGGATGCACTTCACCGCCAACGCGCCCGGCGCAGGCGTGAGCCCGACGGGCGACTACAGCTTCGCCCTCTCCGACCGCGGCGACCAGTTCTTCTTCCGCGCCAGCACCGACGGCGGCACGCCCGCCTACACGTGGGGCACGGCGGTGCGCAACTCCGACGGCTCGATCACGTACACCCAGCGCGGCACGGCCGACTGCGGCGTCATCGACCCGGCCGCCGGCACCATCACCATCAAGGTCCGCCAGACGCAGCTCAACCCGTTCGTCACGAAGGGGCCGGCCATCACCGACGGCACGGTCCTCGCCGGCCTGCGCGGCTCAAGCTTCACGACCGGCGCCAACGCCAAGCGCGACATCACGCGCGGCGGCACCGAGTACGTCGTCGCCCCGACGGCCGCCACCTCGCTGACCTGCGGGGCGGCCGATCCCACGCCGACGCCGGCGCCGACACCAACTCCGACTCCTGCGCCTACTCCGACGCCCACGCCCGCGCCGACTCCCACGCCGGAGGCGACGCCGACGCCGACGCCCGCCCCGACACCGACCCCGACGCCTGCGCCGACGCCGACGCCGACTCCTGCCCCGACGCCCGCGGCCACGCCTACTCCGACGCCCGCGCCGACCGTCCAGTTCCAGCTCGGCGGCCAGAACGTCTCGGAGTCGGTCACGTCCGCCACCGTCACCGTCACACGCACCGGCCCGACCGACGGCACCAGCACGGTCGATTACCGCGTCGAGAACCAGACGGCCACGCAGCGCGGCGACTTCACCTTCACCTCCGGCCGGCTCACGTTCGCGCCCGGCGAGACCTCGAAGTCCTTCGCCGTGCCCATCAGCGACGACTCCTACGCAGAGGGCACGGAGACGGCCGCCGTGCTGCTCTCGAACCCGACGGGCGCCACGCTCGGCGGGCAGTCCGGCATGACCTTAGTCATCGTCGATAACGAGTCGCAGGACCGACCGAACAACGTCATCGACGACACCGCGACCTTCGTCGGCATGCACTACCACGACTTCCTCAACCGGCAGTCGGACCCGGCGGGCCAGGCCTTCTGGGAGAACACCATCAACGAGTGCGGCGCCAACGCGCAGTGCGTGCAGGAGAGGAGGGTCAACGTCTCTGCGGCCTTCTTCCTCTCCATCGAGTTCCAGCAGACCGGCTACTTCGTCATCCGCCTCTACAAGACCGGCCTCGGCGACCAGAAGGGCAACCCGCGCTACATACCCTTCCTCGTCGACACGCAGGAGGTGCAGCGCGGCGTCGTCGTCAACCAGGGCAACTGGCAGGCCCAGCTCGAAGCCAACAAGCAGGCGTACGCCTTGGCCTTCGTGCAGCGGCCCGAGTTCCGCGCGCAGCACGAGAGCCAGAACGGGCCTCAATACGTGGACTCGCTCTTCGCCAACGCCGGCGTCACGCCGACGGCCGAGGAGCGCAGCGCGGCCATCGCGGCGTTCGGAGGCGGCGGCGACGAGGGTCGCGCCAACGCCCTCCGCAACGTCATCGACAGCCGCTCGGTCTTCAACAAGCTCTACAACGGGTCGTTCGTGCTGATGCAGTACTTCGGCTACCTGCGCCGCAACCCCGACAACCCGCAGGACACCGACTTCAGCGGCTACGACTTCTGGCTGCGGCAACTGGACGCGAACACGCAGCCCGGCGAGGACGCGCGCAACGAGCAGGTCGCTCTCAACCGCGTCCGCCGGGCCGAGATGGTCCGCGCCTTCATCGAGTCGATAGAGTACCGCGGCAGGTTCGGCGGCTCTTCCGACCGCGGCAACCAGCAGGGCACGATAGCGAGCCTGCGCCGGACGTGGACGCGCGACCTCGCGGCGGGGCTCCCGCTCGTCGCCGACAACATGCTGGGCGTCAGCTTACTCTCGGACTAAACCGCGCGGCGCGCGCCGCACGACGAAAAGGGGAAGGGGCCGGCGCCCACCAAGACCGTCTTGGTGGGCGCCGGCCCCTTCCCCTTTTCGGCTAACCCCTCTGCCTGCTTCGGCTAACCGTCGGCGCTTAAAGTTTCGGTTTGACAACCCGCATTTCTGCAACATATAGTGTGCCTCTCCCGCACCGGCTCTAGGGACTGTGTTCCCTTCGGGCGCCCCCGGCTGGAACGTTAGCACTCATGTTCAAACTTCAGAGACTCGAAATCAGCGGCTTCAAGTCCTTCGCGGACTACACCGAACTCCTCTTCACGGGCAACGGCATCACGGCCATCGTCGGCCCGAACGGCTGCGGCAAGTCGAACGTGGCCGACGCCATCTCCTGGGTGCTCGGCGAGCAGAAGGTCAAGAACCTGCGCGGCGGCGAGATGAAGGACGTGATCTTTCAGGGCTCGCGCAACCGCCTGCCGAGCGGCATGGCCGAGGTCGTGCTCCACATGGTCCGCGACGAGTCGGCCGAGGAAGAGCAGGACATCGACGACATCGACGCCACGCTCGAAGAGCTGGACGACCAGGCCGGCGCCGTCGAAGAAAGGCTCGCGCCCGAGCTTCTGGCCGAGGCCCCGCCCGACGCCGAAGCGTCCGTCACGGCCGAGCCCCCCACGCCCGCCGCGGAAGTTCCTGAAGTTCTTGAGAGCAACGCTGTCCCGGCGTCCGTCGCTACTGAAGGCGAGCCGGCGGAGGTCTTCGCCGGAGTCGCCGCCGAGTCTCAGGCGCTCGTGCCCGCGGGCGAGGCGCAGGCGCCTGCGAAGTCGCGGCAGCCGCATCAGCGTCGCCACTGGCGCCCGCGCCGCATGGCGCTCGACTTCGCGCCGGGCGAGACCGTCTCCGTCACGCGCCGCCTCTACCGCTCGGGCGAGAGCGAGTACCTCCTCAACGGCCGCGTCTGCCGCCTCCGCGACATCCAGGACCTCTTCTCGGGCACCGGCCTCTCCGGCGCGCACTACGCCATCATCGAGCAGGGGCGCATCGGGCAGATTCTCTCCGCCAAGCCGATGGACCGCCGCACGCTCATCGAGGAGGCGGCCGGCATCACCAAGTTCCGCGTCCGCCAGCGCGCGGCCGAGGCCCGGCTCGAAGCCGCCCGCTCCAACCTGAGCCGCGTCGCCGACATCATCAGCGAGATAGAAAGGCAGGTCGGAAGCCTCCGCCGGCAGGCGGCGAAGGCCCGCCGCTACCACCAGATTCGGGACGAGCTGCGCGATCTGCTCCGACGCGTCTACGCGGCCGACGAGCGCGCGCTCACCTCGCACCTCGCTGAGCTGGCCGGCCAGCTCGCCGCCGCCAACGAGGAAGTCGACCGCCTCGCCGAAGAGCTTGACGAGCGCGAGGAGGAGGCCCGCCGCGCGACCTCCGAGGCGCGCGCGCGCGAGGAAGAACTGGCCGAGGCGCGGGCCGCCGTCTCCGAGTCGGCGCTACGTCACGACCGGCGCGAGCGCGAGCGCACGTATCAGGAGGAGCAGGCCGCGGCCCTCGAACGTCGCGTCGGGGAGGTGCGGCGCGAGATGGAGGCCGTGCGCGCACGCCTCGAAGCCGTGACGGACGAGAGCCAGTCGCTCGTCGTCAAGGACGCGCAGATGCGCGAGGCGAGCGAGGAGAGCGCACGCCAGCTCGAAGAGGCCGAGTCGGCCTACTCGACCCGCATCGCGCAGGTCTTGGAAGCCGAGTCGGCCATCGAGACGGCGCGCGGCGAGCTGCTCACGCACACGGCCGTCAGCGAGCGCCTAATGGAGATCGGGCGCCAGCTCGACTCGGCGCTCGAACGCCTCGCCGTGCAGGCCGAGGGGCTTGAGCGCGAGGGCGAGCGGGCGCGCGCCGCGCACGCGCAGGCCGGCGAGGACTACGAGCGGCTGCGCGGCGAGATAGACGAGGCGCGCGCGCGAATCGACGCCCTCATCCGCGAGCGCGAGCAGGCCGCGCAGAGCCTCACCGAAGCGCGCGAGCAGGCCGCGCAGGCGGCCGTCGCACACGCGCGCGTCCGCGACGACGCGGCTCGCGTCCGCCACCGCCTCGACACCCTGGCCGAGATAGACGCGCAGCGCGCCCTCTACTCCGAGGCCGTCCAGCGCATCTTCTCCAAGGAGGGCGGCGCGGCATCGGCTCCCAAGGACTTCCACTTCCGCGGCACTCTGGCCGACGTGCTCCGCGTCGAGCCGCGCTGGGAGCGCGTCGTCGAGAGCGTCTTCGGCCCCTACCTGCAATCCGTCGTCGTGCCGACGCCGGACGACGCCGTCCGCGCCGCCGCATGGCTTCAGACGATGGGCGCCGGCCACGCCACCTTCCTCGTCGCCGGCCTGCACGGCGGCGCCGACACGGAAGACGAGACGCCGCCCGCGCCCTCCGTCACGAGTGACGAACCTTCGGTCGCGGGTGACGAAGACGACGGAGAGGGCGTGAAGGTCGCTTCCTTGCTCGGCGCGCCGCGCGAGATAGTCAACGTCCTGAGCCGCACGCTGACGCGCGAGATGAACGCGCGCGTCGCCGACGATTTGGACCAGGCGACGATGCGCTCGCTCGCCACCGGGCGCATGTACGTCACGCGCCGCGGCGAGTGGGTGGCGGGCGGCCAGCTCGTCGGCGCCGGCCAGCCGAAGGGCCAGCAGGAGGGCACAGGGCTCCTGGCATTCAAGCGCGAGATGCGCGAGCTTGAGGCGCGGGCCATCGAGCTTGCCGAGGAACTCGGCTTCGCCGAGGCGCAGATGACGCAGGCGCGCAACCGTCTGGGCGAGATGGAAGACGCCTACGTCTTCCTCAACGAAGCCATCGGGCGAGAGGAGCGCGAGCACGTCGCGCGCGAGCTTTCGGCCGCGCAGCTTCGGCAGGAGATAGAGCGCGCCGAACGCCACATGAGGGTCGTCGCAGACGACGCCGCGCGCCTCGCCGCCGAGCGCGCCGAGGTGCAGGAGCGGCGCGAGCGGCAGACTTCGGAGGCCGCCGCCGCCGAGGCCGCGCGCCTCGCCGCGCAGTCTTCCGTCGCCGCCGCCGCCGAGGCGCTCGCCGAGGCGCGGCGCGAGGCCGAGGCCGAGAGCGAGAACCTGAGCCGCCGCCGCGCCTCGGCCGCCGCCGCCGCCGAGCGCCGGCGCTCCGCCGCGACCGAGCTGCGCCGCATGGAGTCGGAGACTTCGGAGCTGCGCTCCCGAATCGAGAGGCACGAGGCCGAGCTTGAGGCGTCGAACGCGCGGCTCGAAGAGCTTCGCCGCTCGCTCGAAGAGCTGAGCCGCTCGGCCGGCGGGGTCGAGGACGAGCGCGCGGCGCTTGAGAAGAGCGTCGAAGAGGCGGCGGCCCGTCTGGGCGAAGCACGCGAGCGCGCCGACTCGCTCTCCGAGGCCGTGACCGGGCTGCACCAGCGAGCCTCGCAGGCGCGCGACGCTCGGGCCTCCTTCGAGGTCCGCAGGGCCGAGGCCGCCGCGCGCCTCACCTACGTCCGCGAGTCTTGCCAGAGCGAGCTGAACCAGCCGCTCGAAGAGGTCTCGGCCGCGCACCCGCCCGAGGAGGGCTTCGACCTTGAGGCTTCGCGCGCGCGGCTCGAAGAGTTGCGGGCGCGCGTCGAGTCGTTCGGCGCCGTCAACATGATGGCTCTCGAAGAGCTGGCCGAGGCCGAGGAGCGACTGACCTTCCTCTCCCTTCAGCACAAGGACATCACCGACGGCATCCACTCGACCGAGGAGGCTTTGCGCGAGATCAAGCGCCGCTCGCGCGAGCGCTTCCGCCAAGCCTTCGAGGCGGTCAACAGCAACTTCGGCCAGTTCTTCATCGAGCTGTTCGGCGGAGGCCGCGGCGAGATGACTCTAATCGACGCCGACGACGTTTTAGAGTCGGGCATCGACATCGTCGCGCAGCCGCCCGGCAAGCGTTTGCAGAACGTGCTGCTGCTCTCGGGCGGCGAGAAGGCGATGGCGGCGCTCTCGCTCGTCCTCGCCATCTTCAAGTACAGGCCGTCGCCCTTCTGCCTCCTGGACGAGGTGGACGCGCCGCTGGACGAGGCCAACGTCGGGCGCTTCACGGCCAAGATCAACGACATGAGCGCGGACACGCAGTTCCTCGTCATCACGCACAACAAGCGGACGATGGAGATGGCCCGCGCCCTCTACGGCGTGACGATGGAGGAGGCCGGCGTCTCGCGCCTCGTCTCCGTCAGGTTCGAGTGAGCATGAGGGAAAAGATTTTTACCGGGTCGCTCTTAACGGCCGCGCTCGTCCTTACGACTGGCGCGGCCCTTACCACTTTAGCGCAGCGCAAGACCGCGAAGAGGCCGGAGCCGGCCGCCTCGCCGACGCCGGCCCCGAAGAAGACTTCCGCGCGGCCCGGCGAGGCAGGGCAGTCGACGCAGGCGCCGCCGCCCACGCTCAAGGCCGGCGGGCAGCCGAAGGCGAAGGAAGACCCGAACGCCACGCACTTCGTCTACGAGTTCGAGCAGCCGGACTTCTTCGTCTACTTCATGCACGTCGAGCACGACGAGCGCGGGCGCGGCCACATCCGCTTCGAGCGGCGCACGGACACCGAGCAGTTGACCGAGCCCTTCGAGCTTTCGCCGGCCGCGCTCGAACGCGTCAAGGCGCACTGGGCGAACCTCCGCTTCCTCGACTCGACGGCCGAATACCAGGGCGAGCGCCACTATCCGAGCCAGGGCAAGACGCGCCTGACGATGCGGCAGGGCGGGCGCGCGCGCACGGCCGAGTTCAACTACAGCCAGGACTCGGACGCCCAAGGGTTAGCCAACGAGTACCGCCGCGCCGCCGACCAGGCGCTCTTCGTCTTCGACCTGCAAGTGGCCCTTGAGAGCCAGCCGCTCGACACGCCCAAGCTCATCAACCGGCTCGCGACGCTCATCGAGCGCAACATGCTCTCCGACGCGAAGCAGCTCGCCCCGCTCGTCAAACAACTCTCCGAAGACGAGCGCGTCCCGCTCGTCGGCCGCAACGAGGCCGCCCGCATCCTGAAGAAGCTGGAAAAAAAGTAGGAAGGGTAGTAGGAAAGGTAAAAGGGGAAGAGGGTAAAAGGATAAAGGCAGCGCAGCCTTCCTCCCTTTTACCCCTTTCCCCTTTTCCCCTTTTACGCTTACTCAAAGAAGCTGCGGCCCTTGCCCTTGTTCTCCTTGCGCCATGTGCGGAAGAAGACGACGCAGGCGATGATGGCGATGAGCAGCAGCACGCCCATCGTCAGCAGCACCGAGACCAGTTCGGCGATTCCTTCGTCGCTCATGCTTCGCCCTTTCCTTTCTCCGACAGTAACCGGCAGAACTCGACGACGCGGTTCTCGGCCCAGAAGCGGTCCTCGCCGGGCGGGGCCGCGCCCGCGTAGAAGCCGACGTGCCCGCCGCGCCCCGTGAGCACGAGCAGCACCGAGGGGTTGGCGGCGACCTCGGGACTGAGGAACGGCTCGGAGGGGATGAGCGGGTCGTCGAGCGCGTGGAGGACGAGCGTCGGGAGGCGGATGCTCGGGATGACGGGCAGGGCGCTGGTGCGCGCGTAGTAGTCCGCGGCGTCGCGGAAGCCGGCGTGCGGGGCCG